>Ga0197143_1000159_pt1 | contig 77366 bp, 71 predicted proteins | sample GBS70_MetaG_FD_148603 | JGI IMG/M metagenome (GOLD analysis project Ga0197143, IMG submission 148603) | Sediment microbial communities from Great Boiling Springs, Gerlach, Nevada, United States - GBS 70_MetaG | ecosystem: Environmental > Aquatic > Thermal springs > Hot (42-90C) > Sediment...
TCAACGCGCGCACCGAACAGTTTGGCTCCATGTATCAGATGGGCATCGTCGACCCGACCAAGGTCGTGCGCGTAGCCCTGGAAAACGCCGCCTCCGTGGCCAGCCTCCTGCTCACAACCGAGGCGGTGGTGGCCGAAAAACCCGAACTCTCCTCCCGCCCGGATGCCGCACCCGGTGCGGGAATGGATATGGGCGGGTTTTAGTCTGTGGACCGCTATGGCCGCCGTACGTCTGCTGGGCATCTGCAAGCGGTTTGCCGATCGGGAAGTGCTCTGCGATGTGCACCTGGAGGTCGCCCCGGGCGAATTTTTTGCCCTGCTCGGGCCCAGTGGATGTGGCAAGACGACCCTGCTCCGGCTGATCGCCGGCCTGGAGCAGCCGGACGCCGGACGGATCTGGCTCGATGGGCAGGATGTGACGGCCTGGCCTCCGGAGCGGCGACAGGTGGGGTTTGTGTTCCAGGACTACGCCCTTTTCCCCCATCTCAATGTGCTCGATAACGTGGCTTTCGGGCTTGCCGCCCGAGGGATGAAAAAGGCCGAACGATACGCCCGGGCCCGGCATATGCTGGTCCGATTGGGCCTGGAAGGGGAGGCAAGAAAGCCTGTTTCCGCTCTGAGCGGTGGGCAGCAACAGCGCGTCGCCCTGGCGCGGGCGCTTGTGCTCGAACCCCGCCTGTTATTGCTCGATGAGCCGCTTTCGAACCTCGATGAGGCCCTGCGCGAACAGGCCCGTATCGAGCTCAAGCGCCTGCAGCGAGAAAACGCGCTAACGGTGCTCTACGTCACGCACGATCAGCAGGAGGCTCTGGCCCTGGCCGATCGGGTGGGCATCCTCTGGGAGGGCCGACTGGAACAGGTGGGCACCCCCCTGGAGGTCTATCATCGCCCGGCTACAGCGGTGGTGGCTCGTTTTCTCGGGGCCAATGTGCTGCCCCTTACCCCCAGAACCCGGGAATGGGGGATAGGAGAGGAGCCTGGCTTTCAGTGGGCAGTGCGGCCAGAGGACTGGGAGGTGGCGCCCGATCCGGAGGGGTGGCCCGTAGTGAGCCGGCAGTTCTTTGGCCTCTACACGGAGTTGTTTGTGCAGGTTGAGGCGGTCTTGCTGCGCGTCTGGGTGCCTTCCGATTTCCCCGAAAGCCCAACCGTTCGGCTTCGACCTCGCCGCCTGGTGCGCGTGCGCCTTCGGGAGGGCGCAACGTTGTTGTAAAGGGGTTTGGAGGGCGCGTATTCCGGTTGCGCTTCAGGACGAGGGCGCGTATTTTCACGCGCCCTACCACGTGTAGCCGGCTATTTTCCGGGGCTCAACGGGGCGTTGCATCACAAGGAGGCTTGCGGATGGCGTCATCTCAAAACACGATTCAGAACCTGCTCAAGATTGTCCTGGCTGTCCTGATCGTCGTGCTGGGCTATCTGCTATACCGCTCCATTACGGATCCGTGGCGGGAGTACGAGCGGCAGCAACGGATGACGGAGCTGGTCCGGATCCGGATGGACAATATCCGAACGGCCGAACGAGAATTTTTCCGAGCTTTTGGCCGCTATACGGCCAACTGGGATTCGCTGATCTGGTTTCTGAAGACGGATTCTCTTCTGCAGGCGCGGCTCGATAGCCTTTTCCCCCGGTATGTGGGCACGCGCTTTATTCCCGATTCCCTGCCGTTTTCTCCTCGCACGGGCAAGCGCTTTATCCTCTTCGTCAACGACACGGCGAAGGTCTATTTCCTCAAAGATCCCGACGGCCCGGACTTTATCGGCGACTCGGTCGACGGAACTCGAGTCCACGTGGCCAGCTGGGAGTAGGCTTGTTCCTTACATGGACCGCCTGAGGGTGGGTATTGCCTTCGAAGGCGCGCTGCTGTACTACGCCGAGGTGGAGCACGCCCCCTCGACGCGGCGGCTGCTGCGGCTCGGGCTGTGCGAGTTCGCTTTTCCCCTGGAGCCCGTTCTCCTGGGGCGTCCCGCTCCGAGTTCCCTCCGGTCCATCCAGGAAGCCCTCGAGAGCGTACTGGAGCGTTCTCGAGCCACCCAGCTCACTGTAGCCGTCTCGCTGCGCGATCTGCCGCATGCCTTCATCCCTATGCCGGTCGAGGCCTCTGCCCAGGAACAGACGCAGGCGGCCTGGTGGGAGCTCGCTCAGCTGTACCCCGGCCTCTCTGCCGATGGCCATCGGCTCACGCTCTATGCGCATCGTCGAGCCGAGGAGCCGGGAGCGGTGCTGGCCGTGGCCATTCCGGTGGAGTGGTATACGCTCTGGCGCCGGATTCTGGAGCGCCTTTCCATCCGGACGATCCGGATTGTGCCCACTCTGGTGGCCGCCGAGCAGGTATGGGAGAGCTATCCCGAAAGCGGTTCCGGAAACGTCTTCCTCCTCGGCCTGCATTCCGAATACGGGGAGATGGCCCTATGCCTGGAGGGAACCTGGGTTGCGGCGGCCAGCTATCCTGTGGGAGATCCGGCTAACGTGGCCTACTTCGGGCTTCGCCTGCTCGGGGAGCTGGGGATCGCGTTGAGCCGCCTGGAGCGGATTTTCTGGTATGGCAGCGCCAGCGAGGTGGACATCGACATGGTGCGGGAGATTCTGGGCCGGCCGGTGGAGCGCCTGGATCCCTTCTGCGGGCTTCAGTACCCCTGGGATCGCCTGCCGGCGGATCTGCCCGTGGCTGTTCATGTACTCTCCATTGGGGCGGCGCTAAAGGCATGATGCGCATCATTGCCGGTCACTTCAAAGGGCGTCGGCTCTATGTCCCGGCGGGGGCGCGTATTCGCCCCACAAGCGAACGGGTGCGCGCGGCGGTGTTCAACTTCCTCCAGCACCGGGTTGACTGGCATAAGGTCCGGGTCCTGGACCTGTTTGCCGGAACCGGTTCGCTCGGGCTGGAGGCCTTGAGTCGGGGCGCCCGGTGGGCGACTTTTGTGGAAAAACATCCGCTGGCGCTGGGGTTTATCCGAACCACGCTCGCCTCCTGGGGGATCTCGGACCGAGCCGAGCTGGTGCGCGCCCCCGTGGAGCGCTATCTGGAGCGGGTGCGCGAAGCATTCGAGGTGATCTTCGTCGATCCTCCCTACGGGTATCCGGCCTATGAGGAGCTGCTCCGGCGTATTCGGGATTCGGCCGCCTACGGGCCTCAGACCTGGTTGGTGCTGGAGCATGGACGGGGGATTTCCTGGGAAGGGCATCCCGACTGGGTCGATACCCGCCGCTACGGGCGGACCGTGGTCAGCTATTTTCATCCCGAACCCCCGGCTCCATGGGAGGCCGGTCCATGAAACGCGCGCTCTATCCGGGCACGTTCGATCCCGTCACCAACGGCCATCTGGATATTCTCCGGCGAGCCTGTCGGCTGTTCGATGAGGTGTGGGTGGCTGTGGGCGTCAACCCGGCCAAGCAGACCCTGTTTTCGCTCGAAGAGCGGCTGGAGTTGCTCCAGCGCTCCGTGGCCGGATGGCCCGGGGTGCAGGTCGTGGCCTTCGAGGGATTGCTGGTTGATTTCGCCCGATCCGTGGGCGCATGCGCCGTGGTGCGGGGCCTGCGTCAGGTGAGCGATTTCGACTACGAGTTCCAGATGGCGCTCACCAACCGCCGTATGGCCCCGGATATCGAGACCGTCTTTCTGATGCCCGCTCAGGAATACACCGTGCTTTCCGCCTCCCTGGTGCGGGAGATCGCCCGATGGGGAGGGGATGTGCGCCCGTTCGTGCCCGAACCGGTCCTGGAGGCCCTCGAGCGCCGATTACGGCAGGGTGCGTAGTCGCGTGCCGGAGAGCACCAGATCCAGAAGCAACAGGATCAGCGCGGCCAGTAGCGGATAGGCGTACAGGGGTTGTCGGACCCCGGAGGGGGGCGTTTCGATGCGGTAGCGCTCCAGTTGATTGATCTCCTCATATACCCGGGCCAGGGCCGCGTTGTCCGTTGCCCGGAAATAGCGTCCCCCCGTGCGCTCGGCGATCGCACGCAGAAGGGGCTCATCTACGTCGGCGCGCACCATCACATATCGACGGCCGAATATGGGATCGTCGATCGGGTAGGGGGCTTCTCCGGCGGAGCCCACCCCGATGGTATAGACCCGGATGCCGAGCTGACGAGCCAACTCGGCGGCTGTTTGCGGGTCGATCTCCCCCTGGTTGTTCTTTCCGTCGGTTAGAAGCACCACCACCCGGCTGGGGGCGCGGGAGGTGCGCAGCAGGCGCAGGGCGGTTGCCAGTCCCATACCGATGGCCGTGCCGTCTTCGAGCAGATCCAGCCGGAGCCCATCGAGCACCCGCAATAGAAAGCCGTGATCGGTGACGGGGGGGCAGGCCGCGTACGCCTCTCCGGCGAAGGCCACCAGGCCGATGCGGTCGTTGGGCCGGTTCTGGATAAAGGTGCGCGCCATCTGTCGGGCCGCCTCAAAACGATTGGGATGCAGATCTTCGGCCTGCATGCTTCCCGAAAGGTCCATGGCCAGCACGATATCGATCCCCATGCGGGCTTCGGGAGGGGTGCCCAGGGGGCGTTCCGGGCCGGCCAGCGCCAGCACACCGAGGACAAAGGCGGCCGAGCGCACAAGGGGGGAGAGCAGACGCAGGGCGCCTCCGGATCCGGGCATCCGGGGAAAGCCGGATACAGGGCTCCTCGGCCTTCTTCGCTCCCGCCACAGATGCAGGGCCCAGTAAACCGGTAAGAGGGCGAGCAGGAGCAGCCAGTACGGCGCAGCGAGAACGATCATGGCCGCTCCTCCCGAAGCAGAGTATGCAGTAGCCGGGATACTTCCCGATGCACTGTAAGGGCCTCCTCGGGGTCGGGTTGGTGGCGGGCGAACTTGACCAGATCGGCCTTCTCCAGCACGATGTGCAGGGATTTTAGAGCCGACTCAGGCCAGCGCTGCCGACGCGCCAGCTCGAGCAGCTCGGTGGTCGTGCGTTCCCGGGCCGGTAGGCCCGTTTCCTCATCCAGAAGGGCGCGCACGAGTTCGCCCAGCTCCAGGATGAAGGCCCCGGGATCGGCCCTCGGATCGGCCCCTAATGCGAGCAGCCGTTCGCGGGCCCGCCGGCGGGGGCTCGGGGGACTGGCAGGGGGCCTGTAGAGATCGGTACGGACCCTCCAGAACACGCCCAGCATCCAGATCAGCAAAGCGGCCAGTACCAGATAAGCCGGCCACAGGGGGGGAGGGTCAGTCTGAAGCGCGGTTTTGAGCTCGGCCACATCGACAAGGGTGTCGGATAGCACGGAGAAGACCCGGAGCGGGGGGGAAAACAGGGGTAGCTCTTCTGTCACCCCCGAGGGTTGCTGGATAATCGCTCGCCACCGAAGCCGAAGCACGGTATCGGCCACCAGGGGCAGGAGCTCCAGACGCACGCTGTCCCGCATGCGGTTCGGGCCCACGGACTCCGCGGGCCAGCGCAGAAAGGTCAGCACCTGGACACGGGCGCTGTCCACTTCCGGCGGCAGGGGCCAGCGTACCCGAAGGGACTCGGGGCGTTCCAGAACGATGATCCATCCCGTGCGATCGCCCAGGTGTACCGTGTCGGCACCGCGCCAGTACATGCGCACCTGTACCGTATCCGGGTCCCAGGAAAAAAGCAGTAGCCCGAGGATCCAGGAGCCCATCACCTCTGCATCCGGGTCTGGAAAAACGCCCTGAGGGGCTCGACAAAGGAGCGGCTTACATCGATCTCGATTCCGTCGACAGAGGCACTTCGACAGGCCTCCTGCCAGCGGGCGCGTTCCTGTGCGTAGGCCTGTTGCCATCGCAGACGCACCTCCGGACGGAGGGTGTCCAGCCATCGCCGTTGGCCTGTTTCCAGGTCCTCTACGGCCATCCATCCCACAGGAACGAGCGCGGCCTCGCGCGGGTCGAAAGTGCGGATGAAGACCACATCGTGCCGTGCCCGCAACATGCGGAGCGGGCGCGTGTAATCCGGGGCGCGGCCATCGGAGATCACGGCCACGATACTGCGGCGTTTGAGCAGGCGGCGTGCGAACTCCAGCGCTTCGGACAGGTTCGTGCCCCGACCCTGGGGGCGAAAGGCGACCAGCTCCCGCAGGAGCTGAAACACATGCCCGCGCCCCTTTCGGGGGGGTAGAACCCGCTCGATGCGGTCGGAAAACAGCACCAGGCCAGCCCGGTCCCGGTTTCGCAGCGCGCTGAGGGCCAACAGGGCGGCGATCTCTGCGGCCACCTCGGCTTTGAGTCGAGATCCGGACCCGAAGCGCTGGGAGGCGGAGATATCCAGCAGGATGAGCAGGGCCTGTTCGCGCTCTTCCTCGAAGACCTTCACGTACGGTTGCCCCAGGCGGGCCGAGGTGTTCCAGTCGATCGTGCGCACCTCGTCTCCGGGTTGATAGGGGCGAACCTCGGAGAAGGTCAGTCCGCGGCCCTTAAAGGCGGCCCGATACTCGCCCCCGAAGAGGTGATCCACCAGTCCCTTGATGCGCACCTCCAGACGGCGCACCTGGGCCAGCAGGCGGTATAGATCCAGCAGCGGCTCCATGCGAGGGGGAAAATAAAAAACCCGCCCCGGTCAACCAAGGCGGGTTCGGCGTCGGGCAACCGGGATTTGAACCCGGGACCCCTACCACCCCAAGGTAGTGCGCTACCAGGCTGCGCCATTGCCCGAACGACGCAGGTAAAGTTCGCATGCCGGCATGGCAAAACGCAAGCCGCTCGGCCCTGCGGCATGCGGTGGTGGGATGGGAGAGGCGCGTTGCGGGCAGCGATCAGGTCTCATACGTGTCGGGCAGATCATTCTCATAGAGCACCACATCTCCTGGCCGAAGCACCTGACGGAGGTGCTCGTTGGCCTCAAAGAGGCTCCGGAATATCCGAACTCGTTTTCGCGGGAACCCCGCCTCCTGCAGGCCTTCCTGGATGGGACGTGTGCGCTCCGGGCCGATGAGCAGCACCTCATCGGCATGTTGGGCGATGAGGCGCCCCAGTTCGCGGTTGAAGGCGGCCTCCTCCGGGCCCAGTTCGATCATGCCGGGGGTGACCACGAAGCGTCGGCCCGTGCGGAATTGTCCGAGGATCTCCAGCGCGTTCTGCGCGCCCACGGGGTTGGAGTTGAAAGCGTCGTCGATGATGTAGACGCCCTCTCGTTCCAGGAGCTGTAAGCGGTGGGGAACGGGCTCCAGGCGTCCCACGGCGCGCGCTATCGCACCGGGTTCCACGCCCAGATGTCGGGCTACGGCTATGGCCAGCAGGATGTTCGTTACGTTGTGCCGGCCCAACAGGCGGGTGCGCAGCGGCTGTGCCCATCCGGTCTCGCGCTCCAGGAGCTCAAACTCCGTTCCCCGGGGGCCGTATCGGATGGCCCGGGCCACGTAATCGGCCTCCGAGCGGAGGGTACTGATCGTGCGCACGGGCACGTGTCGGGTGCGGAGGGCGTCTTCGGCCAGAGCCGGGTAATCGATGTTGAAGACAGCCAGCCCGTCTGCGGGCAGCGATGCGATGAGCTCGTACTTCGTGCGCCGGATGGCCTCCACCGAGCCGAAGGTTTCCAGATGGGCCACGCCCAGCGCGGTCAGCACGCCGATGCGTGGAGGGGTGATCTGGCAGAGCTCCTCGATGTTGCCGGGGTACCGGGCGCCCATCTCGACGATGAGCACCTGATGCTGAGGGGTAAGCTGCTCGTTGATCACCTTGCAGATCCCCATCGGGGTGTTGTAGCTGCCCGGGGTGGCCAGCACGTGGAAGCGGCTTTTGAGGATTTCGGCCAGGATGAACTTCGTGCTGGTTTTCCCGTAACTGCCTGTGATGCCAATCACAAGCAGATCAGGCTGGCGGGCCAGTCGCATCCGGGCCCGACGCTTAAACCCTTCCTGAATACGGCTTTCCACGGGGGAGAGCAACCAGGCCGCCCCGTAAATAAGGGCGGGAATGGCCAGGATGGAGCCGTGCAGGCCAATAAGCCAGGCCCCCCAGGCCGGGGGTAAATCGAGCAGGAGCTGGCCGGCGGGGATGATCCCGGCCAGCAAGATGACCAACAACAGGCTCACCAGCAGGAGCCTTCTGAGGCGCCAGGTGTAGACGAGGGGTTTTTTCTCCTTCCGGCGTCGGTACTGGGGGGCGCGGGAGAGCCAGTAAGCCAACAATCCGCCTCCGAGCAACAGGGCGACCCCGGGGTCTGGATTCCACCAAGCCCCCAGCAACAGGAACGCCATGAGCAGGTCCGCAGGGAGGAGCACTTGCGAGCGATTACGGGCCAGCCATTTGCGGTAGAAATCAAACTTGTATCCTTCCAGCTGGAAGACGTGCAGGAAAAACCGGAGCCGAAGCCAGCCGTAATACCCCGCCCCACCGAGCACCGCCGCAAGGCCGATCCAGGAAATGAGCGCCATCATGCCGTTGCTTCCAGAAATTCCCGTATCAGACGACAGACCGTATCGGGTTGATCCCGGAAGAGGTAGTGTCCGGCTTGGGGCAAGACCACAAGCCGCGATCCCGCAATCCCATCTCGAAGCCGGTAAGCCTGGTCCAGTGGGGTGGTGTGATCCTGTTCGCCCCAGAGGATGAGGGTGGGCAGCCGGATGTGGGCCAGCAGAGCGTCGAGGTGGTCAGTGACGACGCGCACGAAGACCTCTCGCATCACGCCTTGGGCGTGGCGGTAGTCGGCGGATCCGAGCATACGCCACAGCGGGCTCTGGCGCAGCCGCTCCAGGGCGCGTCCTCTCCAGGGTTCAGGTAACAGCAGGAAGGGGCTTTTGAGGGTCTGGGCCATCAGGCGTCGGGCGTAGTAACGCCAGTTGCGGCGCGGGCGCAGGCCGGCCGCGGCCAGCAGCACAAGCCGATCCAGAGGGTCTCGGATCCGGGGATCGGCCGCCCAGCGGAGGGCAATGCGCCCGCCGAAGGAATGACCGATGAGGCAGAGCCCGTTGTCGATCCCCTCGGCTCGGGCCAGCTCGGCCATGGCCTCCGCATAGCGCGTCACGTTCCAGGGCTCCGGGGGCGGGGGGCTGAAACCGAATCCGGGCAGGTCAACGGCATAGACCCGGTATTCTGTGGCCAGACACGCCACCAGGGGGGCCATATCCAGCGCTCGGGAGCCCCATCCATGAAGCACCATGACCGGCCTGTGGCCGGCGCCATGAATGCTGTAACGGATCAGGGAATCAAACAGGGTTCGATGCCGGGTGGGATGCCGCATAGGTCGACGACAAGTTAGCCTCGGCCCCACAGCCGGCGCAAAAGGCCACGACGCCAAATCAGGGTTCCGAGGCCGAACAGGCCCACCAGAAGCGCCGCCCAGAAGAGTTCGGGGGGAAACGCCCTGCGGGAAGGAAGGACCAGGGGGCCCGCCTGACCGTAAAGCACCAGAGAGGACCAGAAGAAGGGATGACGGGCTATTTCGGGGGCCTGGCCCAAATAGGCCAGTTGCGCCAGCCGGAGCGCTTCGTCGCGCCCCTTTCCCTGGCGTAGCTCGGCGTAGAAACGCTCCATGATCCAGGCCACCACGGCGTCCTCTACGGACCATAGGGCGGCGATGAGACTCGCCGCACCGGAGCTGAAAAAGCCATAGGCCAGCGACAGCAGGCCCTCGCCGACGTATCCCATCCCGCGAGCCGTGTTGCAGGCGCTCAGTACGACGAGCTCCGCTCCTATGGGATGGGAGAGAAGCTCATGGAGCTGAACAAATCCGTCGTATCCGGGTTCGGGGCCTAACAGGATGGCCGAGCCAGACGGATCCCGGGGATCAAGCAGGGCATGGGTGGCCAGATGTATCAGGCTCGTTCGGGGGGCGATCTGCCAGAAGGTGGCCTCCGTAGCGCGGCGGCCCTGGAAGATCCAGACACGGGAAAAGGCGCGCTGCAGGGCGCTCACCTCCCGACGCGATTCTGGCAGGGGAGGGAGGGGGGGCATATCCGGACGCTCCGGGAGGCGATCCGGCTGGGCGAAGGCCGCGGCTAGCTTCGCGCGGGGTCGGGAATCAGGAGGTGGGGGGAGGGTAAGCAGGCGCAGGGCAGGGCTATAGGATATGGCCCAGCGCTCCAGCGCCCAGCCCACTTTGCTCGAAGCCGAGGGGAGGCGATAGACCAGCATCCCCAGGGGCAGAGCGTACAACGGAGCATCCAGGACGATGACCAGCCGGGAACGTGTGCTGATTTCCCGCTCGAGGGGGGCCAGCAGGAGCTGATACAGCCTGTGCAGAGCCTGCAGGGGTATGTCGCGATTCAGGATTTCAGCGGGTGAGCTTGAGCCCGAAAGCCAGGGTATCTCGTGAAGCAGCTCTTCAAGCCTGCCCCGGGAGGCGGGTATCCCCCGCACCCGGACGGAGGTGCCATCGAGGACGAAGACCCATGCCGTATCGATTTCGATGAAGTAGCTGAGCGCGATCTGTTTTTGCCGGGTGAGGAGGAGTTGTAAGGTGTCCAGCTTCAGGATAGAGGGCTTCTGCAGGGCAAGCAGGTGCTCACGCCAGCGCGTCCATCTCAGCTCCGCCTGGGCGATGGCATCTTCGATCGCCCCGCGCGCCCTTCCCGGCGGGAGCAAGGCGCGGTGGGCGTAGAGCTCGTTGAGCTGTTCACGTAGCCTCTGCAGGCTATCGAGCGCCTCCACCGATAGGGTTCGGGATTGGGTCCGGCGCAGAAGCAGGTCTTCGGCGTACCGGGCCCGGGTCTGTTCCAGCGTCTGGAGGGCTTCCTCGATGCGGCTCTGCAGGAGCAGTACACGGACCAGTTCCCGATACGGGTCCTGCCATTGTCCGAAGGCCACCGGTGCCCACCAGGTGCCGGCCACGGAGGAGCGCCGCTGTTCGGCTAGCCGGCAGGCGGAGCGCAGGGTGATCTCGGCTTCTGAGAGCTCTCCGGCCATGCGATAGGCCTTGCCCAACAGGGTGAGGGTCCAGAGCGTATAGGTATGGGTGCCTGAACGATAGGCCCATCTGAGGGCCTGTTGCGCATACGCGATGGCCTTGCGGGGGTTGGCCTGTGCCAGTTCCAGATCACAGAGGCGCGTATAGAGTCGGATGGCCGCCTCGGTCTGCGGGTGGCGTTCCAGTATTTTGAGCCCGCTGTAGAGGGCTTCTCGGGCTCGATCGGGCAGGCCGAGTTCCAGCCAGAGCCAGCCCAGAAGCTCATAGCGTACCGCGGCACGTCCCCAGTCCCGTGTCTGGATGGCTTCCTGGATCGCCTTTTCCAGCAGGCTGATGCCGTCCTGGGGCCTGTTGGCTCGGTAAAGAGCGAAGGCGCGCAGGGAAAGCCAGAGGCCCCGGTATTCCAGATGCCGCCGCTCAGGGTTTAGTCGCCACAGCGAGTCGGCCCTGGCCAGCCAGTAGAAGGCGCGCGTGGTATCGGAGAGCACCAGGTAGACGCTGGCTATGGCCAGCGCGGTGCGCAGCATCTCTCCGTGATCCGGAGGATGCAGCTCTTCAAGCAATCGCGTGGCTTCGTAGTAATGCCCCAGGGCCTCCGCGTAGCGTTCCAGTTGTTGCAGCAGATACCCCAGTCGGTAATGCAAGCTATAGCGCAGGCGGGCCCGTTTGCGGGGCTGGGCTTCGTAGAGCTCGAGGGCCCGTTTTGTGACCTCCAAGGCGGCTTCGAGGAGGCCTAACGCCATGTAGGCCTGTCCTTGAAGCGAGTATCCATGCGCCTGCGCCAGGGCATGATCCAGGAGCCGAGCGCGTTCCAGGAAACGCTGGCTCTTGAGGAGCGCCTCATGGGGTGCGGAGGTGAGTTGTTCCCGGATGGCCGCATACTCGGCCTGTAGCTCGGCGGGTAACTCGTGCGCGATCTCCGGGGGGATCTGTGCCGAGGCGAGGGAAACGATGCATAACAGGGGTAACAGCCCCCCGATCAGCCATCCCCGGCGCATGTGTTGCCACATTGGAGGTGAAAGCATCTTTTGTACGGCACCCCGATGGAAAGATACAGAAGCCTGGCGCATCAAACCAATTCGCTAGGAGGTCGTCCTATGCAGTGGCACTGGTTTTCTTTCTCCTGGCTGGATGATGAGGAGGATGCGGGAGGAGGCAAGGGCAAAGGAGGCTCTGGGGGAGGGAGCTCGGGGGGTGGAGATCCGGAACCTCCACCGCCTCCACCCCCGGACGGTTGAGGTTATCCCGCAGCGGCCCACAACAGGGCCGCTGCGGCGGCCACGGCCGCGGTTTCGGTGCGCAGCCGATAGGGGCCGAGGCTGCAGAGCGCCAGGCCGTGGGCGCGCAGCAGTTCGAGTTCCTGATCGGCAAAGCCGCCCTCGGGTCCGATGAGCACACTTATGGTGGCCCCCTTCGGCAAAGGGCGGGGCAGGAGGCTGCTGATGGGGGGATATGGGGCTCCGGGCCCGTGGGCGGCCAGGCGCCAGCGGGCCTTATCCTGCTGTAGCCAGTCGGTAAGTGCTCTGGGAGGGAGCAGTTCGGGAAGCCAGCGGCGACCGCTCTGCTTGAGTGCGGCAATGGCTATGCGTTGCAGTCGATCCAGACGTATCTGATCGCGTTCGGTTCGACTGGTTCGTATCCATGCGATACGACGCACCCCCAGTTCCGTGGCTTTTTCCACCAGCCAGGCCTGTCGGTCCGGGTGTTTGATCACTCCCACCACGAGCGTGAGCTCATAGCCGACCTCATCGGGATCATAGACAGCCTCTTCGATCTCTCCCTCGATTTCCAAGCCGCGAAGGTTTCGGAGGCGCACGGTGTAAACTCCACCCCGGCCATCGGTTACCTCGATGCGGTCTCCCGGCCGATAGCGAAGTACGTGCATGACGTGGTGCGTCTCCTCGGGGGGAAGACGAAGTAGCGGAGTATGGATGCGCTCGGGGGGACAGTAGAAGCGGTCCATAGAGTAGAAGCGGTCCATAGATCTTATCCGCAATCAGCTGCCAACGGGCCGCATCCGGCTTGCGCCCTTCGGGGGCAAAATCTACTTTTACCTCCGGGCCGGATGGTATTGTTCTTGCTCTCTATCAGGCGAGGGTATCGCTATGGCGGTAGAGGTTATGTTTTCCCCCACACCCAACCCGAACAGCGTCAAAATTACGGCCGATCGGCCTTTCATCGAATCGGGGAGCTTGTCCTTTACCTCTCCGGATAAGGCGGTTGGCCATCCTCTGGCCGAGCCCATTTTCGCGCTGGGCGGAATCTACAGCGTGTTCATCATGCCGCAGTTTCTGACCGTGACCAAAATGCCCCAGGAGGACTGGGACCGTCTATTGCCCGCCATTCGGGAAATCGTGGTCCGATACTTTGAGCATGCCCCATGACCTATATCCCTCATGAACTGGGCCGCCGGGGTGAGGCGCTCGCTGCAACGTATCTGGAGCGCAAGGGGTGGCGTATTCTGGATCGGAATTATCGTTTCGAGCGGGCCGAGGTGGATCTGGTGGCCACCGATGGGCGGGAGATCATCTTTGTGGAAGTCAAAACCCGCGCCTCCGACCAGATGGGATATCCCGAGGAGGCGGTAACCGCGCGCAAGCGCCGCCAGCTCTATCGAGTCGCCGAAGCCTGGCTACAGGAACGCCGGATGTGGGGGAGCCCCATCCGATTCGATATCATCGCCATTCTCTGGCCTCCGAAAGGAGAGCCTGTAGTAGAGCATTTTGAAGACGCACTGTGGGAGGCCCCATGAGCGATTCCTGGGAACTCATCATCGTGGGAGCCGGCCCAGGTGGGCTGGCTCTGGCAGCCGAAGCCCTGCACGGCGGTTTTCCCCGCGACGAGTTGCTTGTGCTGGAGAAGAGCGACAAGACCATCTGGTCCATCCGCGCCCTGTATCCGGAAAACAAGCTCACCACGGCCAACTACAAAGGCTACACGGCCGATGCGCAGGGTCTGCTGACCATCTCGGATATGACCAAGGCCGAAACGATCGCCTTCTTCGATCGGCTCGTGGAGCAGTACCAGATCCCTATCCGCTATAACGAGGAGGTCTGGTCGATCCGCGCGCTGGCAGAAGGGGGATACGAGGTGCGCACCACCAGAAACCTCTACCGGGCTCGTCTGGTGGCCATTGCTATCGGGATCTTCGGGCGGCCCAACAAGCCGGATTATCCCATACCGACGGTGCTCAAAAGCCGGGTGCACTTTGACCTGACCACCTGGAAGCCAGAGCCCGGCATGGAGGTGCTCGTCGTCGGAGGCGGGGATTCGGCCGGCGAGTACGTACAGTACCTGGTTCAGGACGGCTGTCGGGTTACGCTTTCCTATCGGCGTCAGCAGATTGTGCGCATGCTCGAGCAGAATCGCCAGGCCGTGGAGCGTCTGGCGGCCGAAGGGCGCATCCGGCTTTGGCTGGGATCGAATATCACCAAACTGGAGCCCACGCCCGAAGGACGTCCCCGGGTGGTGTTCGCGGAACCGGAGCTGGACAGCCCCCTTTTCGATCATATCGTCTACGCGCTGGGGGGCACAACCCCGGAAAACTTCCTGCGTTCGGCCGGGATCGCCTTTGAGGGTAAGGTCCCTGTGCTTGATGAACACTTCGAAACCAATCAGCCCGGCCTGTTTCTGGTAGGGGATCTGTGCGCGAATATGAAGGGCGGATCCATCATCTACGCCTTCAATACCGCGCACACTGTCTGGGAGCGAATCCGTCAGCGGTACTGGCAACCTGTCCCGGAGGTCTCCTCCGATGGGATGGCCGCTTCTGCCGGAAGGGGCGGCCGCCCGTAGTTCCCTATCGGTTGCGTTTTCCCGGCCCGCCTCTGTAAAATCGCCCGCCTAAGTGGGGGCTTCTCCAGAGACGAACATCGGGATAGGCAGACCTATGGGAAACGCAAAGCGCTATGGGGTGGGCTGGGGTATTGTGTTGCTAAGCTGGCATGCTTTCGGATGTGCGTTGCTGCGGCCCCAGGCCGATCCGGATCCCATCGTGGCCCGCATCGCCGATCAGCCTGTGCGCTTTTCTGAGGTATATAGCCGATATCGGCAGACGATCGGACAGGATGGGGATTCGGCGGCTGCCTTTGTCGATTTCCTGCAGCGCTATGTGGATTACCGCCTTAAGGTGCTCGAAGCGCGTCGGGAGGGATTGGATCGGGATCCGGCCATCAGAAAAGAACTGGAACAATATCGCCGGCAGTTGGCCCGCCCTTATCTGCTCGAAAAGGCGGTTCTGGAACGGATCATGCGCGATCTGTACCGGAAGCGTCAGGAGGAGATCCGGGCCAGCCATGTGCTCGTGCGGGTGCATAATCCAAACGATACCCTGGCGGCCTGGGAGCGGATTCACGCGCTGCGCGACAGCGTGCTGGCCGGGCGCCCCTTTGAAGAGATCGCGCGTCGGTACTCCGAAGACCCCTCGGCCCGGCAGAACGGGGGGGATCTGGGCTACTTCACCGGCGGCCGGATGGTGCGAGAGTTTGAGGAAATGGCCTACAACACCCCGGTCGGATCGCTCTCCCCGGTGTTTCGGACCCGCTTCGGGTACCATTTTCTCAAGGTATGGGACCGTCGGCCCCGGACGCCGGATATTCGCGTGGCGCATATCCTCATCCGGATACCGTCGGACTCCATGGCCACCGATACCCTGGAGGCGTACCGGCGTATCTGGGCCCTATACGAGCGGTTGCAACAGGGGGAAGATTTCGCCGAGCTGGCCCGTCGGTATTCCGACGATCGCGCCTCCGCTGAGCGCGGTGGCGAGCTCGGCGTAATCCGGTTCGGGGAGTTTCCGGTCGAGGAGTTCGAGCGCGAGGCCTTTGCCCTTGACCGGCCTGGTCAGTATTCCCGACCCTTCCGCACCGCTTACGGATGGCATATCGTCAAGTTGCTGGAGCGTCTGTCCCCGCCCAGCTACGAAGAGGCGCTCGAGGAGTTGCGCGAGCTGGCCCGACGCCTGCCCCAGAGCCGCGAGGAGGAAGCGCTTCTTGTGGAGCGCACCTGGCAGGAAGCGGGAGCGCGTTTTCATGACGCGGTCTTGGCCCGACTCACCGAGGCCACCGATAGCACGGCCCGCTTGGGTAGCTGGAAGGGGGATGAGTGGCCGGATTCCCTCCGAAAGGCCGTGCTCATCGAGATCGACACCCTTCGATTTCGCGCCGAGGACCTGCTCCGGCACATTCTCTCCAAACCGGTTTTCATGGTCTGGGGCGATCCCCGTGTCCGGATGCAGCTTCCGGATCTGGCGGCCGAGTTCCGCCAGGAGGCCGTTTTCCGATATCTGGAAGCCCAGCTGGAGCGCCGCTATCCGGAATTTGCCAGCCTGATGCGCGAGTATGAAGACGGGCTACTGCTTTTTACCATCACCGAGCGCAGGGTCTGGAGGCGGGCCCAGGAGGACTCCTCCGGGCTCCGGGCCTGGTACGAACAGCATCGAGATCGGTACCGGTTTCCGGATCGGGTGCGGGTGCTCAGCTGCCTGACGCCGGATTCCAGCCTGGCCCTCGAGCTGAGGGAAGCGCTTCGATCCGGACTGTCGGCCGATTCCATCCGGGCCCGCTATCAGGGAGATGATGTATTGAGGCTGCGGGTGGAGGTGCTCTATCTGGAACGGCCCGATGGGTCTCCCTACGATGAGGCCTTTTCCCTATCGGACGGCTCGGTGAGCGGACCCCGCCAATACCGAACCGGATGGTTGGTGTTCCGGCGGGAACGTGTCGAGCCCGCCCGGATGAAGCGTTTCGAGGAAGCGCTCTCGCAGGTGCTCTCGGACTATCAGGAAGAGCTGGAGCGAAAGTGGGTTGCGCAACTGCGGCAGGTCTATCGGGTCGAGCTGTATCCCGATCGGGCAAGCAAGGCTTTTATGCGGCGGGCCGGACGTTCCTGATTGGCGCGGCTCTTCTTCTGCTCGGCGGATGTCGTTCCCGAGAGCCGGAGCTCGTGCTGGCCCGGGTCGGAGAGGCCCGGCTGACGCTTGCCGATCTGCGGCGTGATTGGCCCGAAGGCCTCACCGGTCCGGACAGCGTCCGCTATGTGGCCGCCTACGTGGAACAGTGGATTCAGCAGGAACTGCTCTATCAGGCCGCTCGTGAAGCGGGTATGCTGGATAGTCTCTCTGTTCGGCGCCGTATTCAGGCAGCGGAGCGGGCTATAGCCGTAGGCGCGTTTCTGTCCCGGTGGGCAGCGCAGCAACCTGTAGCGCTCTCCGAAGAGGAGATGCGCGCCTATTTCGAAGCGCACCGGGATGAGTTCCGGCTTTCGGAGGACTATGTGCAGATTCGCTATCTGGCAACCTTTACCCGGCAAGCGGCCGAAGAGGCCCGTCGTGCTCTGTTGGCCGGCCGACCGTGGCCTGAAGTAGTACATCAGTATGCTGCGGACACGGCGGTGGCGGGCATGTTGTCGCGCGGCTTTCATCCGATAAGTCGGCTGCTGCAACCTTCGGAGTCGCTCAATCGGCTTCTGGGGGTGCTCCGTCCCGGTGAGGTATCGCCCGTGGTCGAGTGGAACGGCCTCTATCATGTGGTCCAGCTGGTGGAGCGCCGTCCTGTCGGTAGCCTGCCCGAGTGGGAATGGGTGCGCCAAGAGGTGCGTCAGCGTCTGGAAATCATGCGCCGGAAACAGCGGCTCGAAGAACTCGTTCAACAACTACGTCGACGCATCCCGGTGGAGGTGGCCGACACGGTTCAGTTTTAAAGGAACCCCGAGATATGCTTCGCCTCTCCTTCCTGTTGGGCCTGCTGAGCTGTTGCGTCTCCGGAGTCGTGGGGCAGACGCGCTTGCTCGATCAGATTGTGGCCGTTGTCGAGGATCAGCCCATTCTGCGCTCAGAGGTCGATACCCGTTCCTTCCTCTACGTGCAGAGCGGCTATCCGTATTCTGCCAAGCTCTGGGAGCAGGCGCTCGAGGAGCTCATCCGGGAGCGGATTCTGCTGATCCGGGCCAAAGAGGATACGCTGGTCAAGGTGTCCGAAGATCAAGTGGAGCGGGAGCTTGAACAGCGTCTCAACCAACTGGTGCGTCAGCTTGGCTCTGAAGAAAGGGTCCAACAGCTCTACGGCAAGCCGCTGGTGCAGATCAAAAGCGAGTTTCGCGAAGAGGTGCGCAATCAGCTGCTCATTCAGGAGTATCAGCGCTTGCGTCTGGGCACAATCCGTGCCACCCGCCCTGAGGTGGAGGCCTGGTTCCGCTCCATCCCCGAAGATAGCCTGCCGCTTATTCCCACCATGGTCGAGCTGGCTCATATCGTGGCCAAGCCCAGGGTAAACCCCGAGGCGCGCGCCCGCGCGCTGGCGTTGGCCCAGGCCTTGCGCGACAGCTTGCGTCAGGGGAAAGATTTTGCCCAGCTGGCCAGGCGCTACTCCCAGGATCCGGGGACCGCTCCCGAAGGGGGCTATCTGGGGGAGTTTCACTTAAGCGAGCTCATTCCGGAGTTCGCCGCCGCCGCTTCTGCGCTGGAGCCGGGTCAGATTTCCGAGGTCGTCGAAACGCCCTTTGGGTTTCACCTCATCCGGTTGCATGAGAAGCGGGGGGATGTGATCGCCACAAGCCACATCCTCATCCGCCTGAGCCCGGAGGCGCTGGATCCGGGGCCGGCTATAGAGAAACTGCGTGCCCTCCGGGATTCCATCCTCGTGCACCGGCGCCCTTTCCATGAGATGGCGCGCAAGTATTCCGAGGACCCGGAGACGGCCCCGCTCGGAGGCCAGATCCTCAATCCACAAACCGGCCAGCGGAGTCTTCCTCTGGAGGCGCTCGATCCCCTGTTCCGCGAGACCGTCGATACCCTCCAGGTGGGGCAGATCAGCCATCCGGGTCCGTTTCAGATGCTCGACGGAAAGCTGGCCTATCACATTGTTTGGCTGCAGCGCCGCGTAGAGGCGCATCGGGCCAATCTGGAGCAGGACTATCCCCAGCTCGAGCAGGTCTTTCTGGCCCAGAAACGGCAACAGGTGCTCGAAGAGCTGGTGCGTCAGGCCGCGCGGGGTATATACGTGGAGATCCGCATCCCCCTTTCTCATCCCATAGCCTGGTTGGAGCATGGTCCATGAGTGTGGAACCGAACCGTCATGCCCATGACGATGTGGCTCAGGCCGAGGCCCTGCATGAGGCCTACAACCGGTTGCGCCAGGCAATCGGACGTGTCATCGTGGGGCAGGAAGCCATTATCGAACAACTGCTCATCAGCCTGCTCGCCCGTGGACATTGTCTGCTGATCGGCGTGCCCGGACTGGCCAAAACCCTGCTTGTGCGCACAGTGGCCCGGGTGCTGGATCTGAAATTCAGCCGGATTCAGTTCACCCCGGACCTGATGCCCAGCGATATCACGGGGACCGAGATCATCGAAGAAGATGTGCATTCCGGACGTCGGTATTTCAAGTTCGTTCAGGGCCCCATTTTCGCCAACATCGTCCTGGCCGATGAGATCAACCGCACGCCCCCGAAGACCCAGGCGGCCCTGCTGGAGGCCATGCAGGAATACCGGGTTACGGTGGCCGGGCAGACGTATACGCTCGAAGAGCCCTTCTTTGTGCTGGCCACCCAGAACCCCATCGAGCAGGAAGGCACCTATCCCCTGCCCGAGGCCCAGCTGGATCGGTTTATGTTCAACCTGTGGCTGGATTACCCCACTTTCGAACAGGAAGTCGAGGTGGTGCGGCTGACCACGGCCGATCGGGAGGTGGAGCTGGAGCCCGTGCTCAATGCCGAGCAGATCCTGGCCTTTCAGCGCCTGGTGCGCCGTGTGCCGGTGGCTGAGCACGTGATCGCCTATGCGGTGCGAATGGCCCGCCGCACGCGTCCGGGTCAGCCGGAGGCGCCAGATTTTGTGCGCACCTGGGTCAGCTGGGGCGCCGGGCCGCGCGCTTCCCAGTACCTCATCCTGGGGGCCAAGGCGCGTGCTCTGCTTGCCGGACGCCTCACCCCGGAGGTAGAAGATGTGCGTTCTGTCGCGGTAGCCGTGTTGCGGCATCGGATCGTGACGAATTTCAACGCCGAAGCCGATGGTATTCGGCCCGAACATATTGTCGAGAGGCTACTGGCCCTGGATTAGCGCAAAGGTGCATGGCTGCTGGCTACGTCTCTCCGGCTGGCTTTGGGCTGGCCTGTTGCTGGGAGCGCTTCTTCCGGGCCCCGGGGCGAGCCAGGTGCGCTACTGGATTTTTCTGCGGGACAAGCCCGAGGCGCTCAGCTTCCGGCCTTCGGACTCCTGGCTGAGCCCCGAGGCCTGGATGCGCCGCTTGCAGGTGGGCTCCTATCCGCTCTGGAGCGAAGAGGACGCCCCGCTCAGCCCGCATTATCTGCAGGCGCTGGCCGCGCTGGGGATCCGACCCGTGGTGCAGAGCCGCTGGTTCAATGCCGTCTCCGCCGCGCTCACCGACGAACAGCGTGCCGCGGTGGAACGGTTGCCCTTCGTGGAGGCCGTACGCCCGGTCGCCCGGATCGCCCCGCCTGATCCCCTCGAATACAGGCCGCTTGCCCCTCCGCCTCCGGTTGCCTTCGGACTGGAGTATGGGCCCTCGCGGGCGCAACTGGCCCTCTGCGGCGTTCCACGCCTGCACGAGCTCGGTCTTTCTGGAAGAGGCGTGCGGATCGGATTTCTGGATGCGGGTTTTGCCCTGGAGGGGCATCCCGCCTTTCGCGCTCTGCTGGCAGAGGGGCGGCTCAAAGGACAGCGCGACTTCGTCGAGGGGGATGAGGACGTCTCCAATACACCGACCCATGGCACGGCCGTGGTATCCATCGCGGTTGGGTTTGATCCAGGCCGGCTGATCGGTCCGGCCTACGGAGCGGAGATCGTACTGGCGCGCACGGAGGACGTCACTTCGGAAACGCTCCAGGAGGAGGATTTCTGGGTGGCCGGCCTGGAGTGGCTTGAGGCGCAGGGGGTGCGTCTGGTGAATTCTTCGCTGGGCTATACCACCTTCGACGGGGGCATCGGGGACCATACGTATCGGGATCTGGACGGCCGAAGCACGCTCGTGACGCGCGCGGCCAACCGCGCCGCCGCGCGCGGTGTGCTCGTCATCAACGCGGCGGGCAACGAAGGAGCCCGCTCCTGGCGATACGTGGTCGCACCAGCGGACGGGGATTCCGTGCTCGCCGTCGGCGCCGTGCAGGCCAATGGCTTGCTGGCTTCTTTTAGCAGTCGGGGACCTACCTATGATGGCCGGATCAAACCCGATGTCTGCGCTATGGGCGTCGGGGTCGTACTGGCCACCCCGAACGGGGGATATGCTCAGGGTAGCGGCACCTCCTTTGCCGCTCCGATCGTAACCGGCCTGCTGGCGCTTGTGCTGGAGCGCTTCCCGACGCTGCGGCCGGGAGACCTGCTCAAGCTGGCCCGTCGGTCCGGCACCCGGGCGCAGGAGCCCGACAACGACTACGGATACGGCGTGCTCGACGGGGTTCGCCTGCTCGATCAGGCCCGGGCTTTTGTGGCTCTCCCCGGAGAAGGGCAGGGGCCTCTGGGTAAACCCTATCCCCACCCCTTCCGGGAAGGGGTGTGGGTGCCGGTGGCTGTATCCGGACCTCTGCGGGCGGAGGTGTTTTCCCCCCTGGGCCAGCGGATACGGATCCTCGAAGCCCTCGGGCTCGGATCCGGTGCGTTGCTGTACTGGGATGGCCGTACAGAATCCGGTATGCCCGCCTCCGCCGGGGTGTATGTGCTGCGTCTGCAGTTCGAGGGACGCCTGTTCTGCTCCACGCTGGTCAAGATCGGCTCCTGAAAGATGCTCTATACGGCTCATGGGCCCGGATGGTGGTTGCTCTGGCTCATCCTGGGTATCGGGGTGGCCTACTGGATGTATCGGCGGACGGAGCCGGAACTGCCCCGCTGGAAGCGTTTCGGTATGGCCTCTTTGCGCGCGGCCGCGATCAGCCTGCTGGGGATGTTGCTTCTGGAGCCCGTATGGAGTTTTCGGCGCCTTTCCTCTCTACGGCCCCGGATTCTCTGGCTGGTGGATGATTCCCGGAGCCTGAATACGTCTACTCCCTCCGGGGTGCCTGCCGAAACCGTGCGAAATCTGGTGCGCATGCTCCAGGAGGCCGATTGGCGTACGCTCGAGCCGGTCTGGTTGCGTTTTGCCGAGGATACAGCCCCGCTGGCGCATCCGGATTCGCTGCGTTTTTCCGGACGCCGCACGAACATCTGGCGCGCCCTGGAGGCCGCCTCTTCCCGGTACCGGGAACGAACCCGGGCGCTTGTGCTCATCACGGACGGCAACCACAATACGGGCCCCAATCCCCTCTATGGCCTTGAGCGCCTGGCCCTTCCGGTCTACGTGCTGGCCGTCGGAGACAGCACACCCCGACGGGATGTGCGCATCGAGCGCGTGCTGGCCGGGCTGATCGCCTACGTGGGCTCGGAGGTTCCGGTGTCCGTTTCCGTGGCCGCTTCGGGCTTCGATCAGCCCGTGCCCGTTGTCGCCCGTCTGGAGCGGGAAGGCCGGGAACTTGCCCGCGAAGCCCTTTTCGTGGAGCCCGGCCGGAGTGCGCTCGTGGAGTTTCGTCTGGTTCCGGATCGGCCTGGCCGGCAACTCTACCGGGTGCGTCTGGATCCCCAGCCGGGGGAGTATACGTACGCCAACAACGAGGCCTCCTTTGCCATTGACGTGTTGGATCGCCGCCGCCGGGTGCTTGTGGTGGCCGGGGCGCCCGATCCGGACGTGGCCCTCCTGCGGCATGTGCTGGCGCTGGACCCGGAGCTCGAAGTTGAAGGGCGTACCCAGAAGAACGCCGCCGAATTCTACGAGGGCCCGCTTCCAGATCGCCTGGACGAATTTCAGGCCCTGTTTCTGGTGGGTTTTCCCGGTCGGGTTCCCATGGAATCCGCATTGCAGCGGCTGCGTCGGGCCGTGCTGGAGGAGGGGGTACCCGTGATTTTCGTGCTGAGCCGGCAGACAGATCTGACCCGGTTACAGGAGGCCTTCGGTGCGGTGTGGCCCGTGAACCTACAGCCCCGGAGCCTGCAGCAGGAGCTGGCCGTATTCTTCGAACCCACCGGCGCCGGTCGTGCACATCCCGTCCTGGAGCCCCCGGAGGGGCGAAGCGAAGCGGACTGGGACAAACTGCCCCCCGTTTTCACCTTCGAGGGCGTTTTTGAGCCCCGGCCCGCGGCCCGGGTTCTGGCCACCATGCGGGTCCGGGATGTGCGCCTGCCAGAACCCCTGCTTGTGGTCCAACAGCTGGGTCGGACGCGCTCGGCCGCGCTGCTGGGCTGGGGGTGGTGGCGCTGGAAAACCCTGGGGGAGGCCACGGCCGGTGTGGGGGCGCTCTACGACGGCTTGATGCGCAACCTGCTTCGCTGGGCCTCGGCCGTGCGCGATGAGCGTCGAGTGCGGGTGCGCCCCGCGCAGCTGGTCTACGACCCCCAGGAGGCGATCGATTTCCTCGGCCAGGTCTACGACGAAAGCCTCCAGCCCCTTTCGGACGCAGAAGTCTGGGTTCAGCTTCGCGGCCCTGGTGGAGGGGAACGCCGTTTTGTGCTCCAACCCCGGGGTGAGGGCCGCTACGAGGCGCGCATCGATCCCTTGCCCCCCGGCCTGTATCGCTACCAGGCCGAAGCCCGGCGAGCCGGGGAACGGATAGGCACGGACTCGGGCGAACTTCTGGTCGAGCCGCTGGACCTGGAGGCCCAGCAGACCCAGCTCAACCTGCCCCTGCTTCGCCAGCTTGCCGCCCGCTCCGGGGGTGAGCTATTCGGTCCTAATGCGGTCGAGGCGCTCCAGGATCGGCTCCGCAGCCGGCACGGAACCGTGGAGCTTCGGGAGCAAACCGTGCGCATCGCCTTCTGGCAACACCCCGCGGTGTTGGCCATCCTGCTGTTGCTGTTGGCTTCGGAATGGATCTGGCGCAGGCGGAACAGCCTTCCCTGATCGAGCATTCTACTTCTTCGGAGACAGCGGGAACAGAGATATGCGTCTGTTCATATGCGGGCTTCTGCTCTTCGGGTTGTACGGCATTCCCCTTTGTGCGCAGAACGACTCCCTCTATATCCGACAGGGACAGGAGGCCTTCCGGGCCAAGGACTGGGTGGCCGCCGAGCGGGCTTTCCGGCAGGCCCTCTCCATTAACGAGCAAAACGCGGAGGTGCACTACCAGCTTGCCCGGGTCTACTGGGAGATGGGCAACCGGCGCGCGGCCGGTCGGGAGCTGGATCGCGCCCTGGAGCTGGACCCCGATAACGTTCGCTACCTCGTGGCCCGGCTCGAGCATCTGCGCCAGGAGACGAGCTTCGCCCTGTGGGATCTGATCAACGAGGCCCGACGTCGTGAACTGGCCCGCCGTATTCTGCGCCTGGATCCCGAAAACGCCTTCGCGCTCGAGGCGCTGGGAGAATCCTACGCTAACGACTACTGGCGCTACCGCGACGCGGTCTCTCTTACGGAGACGACCTTCTACGATTTCCCCTTCCGTCAGGAGGATAACCCGGATAACAATCCATTCCGCCGTCTGGATGAAACCGTGGGTGGGGAGCAGACCAGGCCTTCGGATGAGGCGCCCGGACCAGGAGGCGTCGAGGTAGAGCGGGGGCTTTCTTTTCTGGAGGCGTTCGGGGTGCAGGGTGAGCAGGTGGCCCTCCTGTCGCAGCGCCTCCTGCGGGCCGCTTTTCTGGAAGACCCCTTCGATCTGGAGCTGTTGCGCCAGCAGGGAGAGCCGGTCTCTGACTGGAGCGCGCGCGGGGAACGCGCCTATCGAATGGCGCGGCAGTTTCTGGAGCGCGCCCTGGATCGAGACCCTATGCGTCGGGGTGCCTACGAGAAACTCTTCCGCATTTACATGCTCCGCAACGAACTGGCCCCGGCCTATGCCCTGCTCCGCCAGATGTATGAATTCTTTCCCGAGGATCCCTCAACCTGGCTGTACCTGGGCCTTTTGCACTACCGCGCCCGGCGCTACGATGAAGCCGATAAGGCCTTTCAAACCGCTTTCCACTACGATTCCACGCTGAAGGCCATCTTCGAGGACGTCTCCGCGCTCGTGCCGGAATCGGAGCGCAAAGCCTACGAAGCCGATCCGCAGGGCTACAGCGCCCGATTCTGGGCGAGCAAAAAGCCCCGTCTCCTGGTACCCTACAACGAGCGCAAGCTGGAGCATTTCGCCCGTATGGTGTATGCCGATCTGCTCTTCCGGGTCGAGGCCCTTGGGCTGCGCGGCTGGCAGACGGAACGTGGGCGCATCCTTATCCGGTATGGCATCCCGCCCCGGAGCATCAAGCTGCTTCCCTGGATGGTGGCCTCCGGAGAGTCGCTCAACCTGAGCGAGCAGATGCGCACCTTCGATATCTGGGATTACGGGCGCTTTCGCTTCGTCTTCGTCGATGAGATGCGCAACGGCAACTTTATTCTCTATGCCCCGCCGGCCTCGCATAAAAACCCCTGGATGGTGGATTACGTGATCAAGGCGCGCGAGACATTCCGCCAGCTTCCGGAGTATTACCGCTTCGAGCCCCCTGGACGGCTCTTCCGCATGCCCTATCTAATCTCCACGTTCCGGGGCCGAGAGGGAAAAACCGATATGGTGGTGCCCTACGGGGTTCCGATCACCAATCCCGATGCGCTCGGGCGCAGCGTGCTTGTGGCTCAGCAGGGGCTTTTTCTTGTCGACGCCGGGCGCACGATACGGGCCGAGCGACGGAATACGCTCTACGGGTTGCGTCCCGAGCGGGTGGTTCGCTTTCGTAAGGCCGCGCTCTGGATCGATGCCGAACAGCTCTCCGTGGAGCCGGGGCGCTACCGGCTTTCGCTGGAGTTCGAAGAAAGCACCACGCACGCGCTGGCGCTGGAGCAGAGCGAGCTTGTGGTTCCCGACTATACGGGTTCCCGCTTCGCGATGAGCGATCTGCTGCTCGCCTATCAGGTCGAAGAGGCCGAGGCGCCCAGGGCCGGTGAGCCCGTGCTCTGGCGCAACGGGTTTCGCCTTCAACCGGCTCCCTGGGCGGTTTTCTCCCGCACACAGCCCGTGTACGTGTATTTCGAGCTCTACAACCTGAGCCTGCAGAACGGCCGAAGCGCCTTCGAGGTAGAGGCGATTGTGCGGCCTCGGCATCAGGCCCGGGGTGTTGCCCGATTGTGGCGCGCCGTGGCTGGCTCTCCCCGGGGGGTTTCCGTGCGCGCCCGGTTCTCCGGGACCGGCCCGGACCTGATGCGCTACCTGCAAATCGACGTAAGCCGCCTGGATCCCGGCTGGTATACGCTCACGCTCCGTGTACGGGACCTGCACAGCCGCCACGTAGAGCAGGCCGAACGCCCGCTGTACCTGGAAGAGTGATCTATGCTCCGCAGACGCCGAGTGGATACCACCCTGCTCACGCTCGGGACCCTGAACGCAGTGCTGGCCTTGCTGATCGCGCTTGTGCATCTGGTTCCGGTAGATCCACCGGACTCCCAACCCCGCTTTGTGGATGCGCGGGCCAGGGAGGTGCTCACATTGGACGAGATCCCGCAGACCGCCCCCGGTGCTCCCCCTCCGCCTCCGGTGGTGCCCCTGCCCCCGGTGGTGCTGCCCGATGATGAGCTGCTCGAGCCCGAACCGATACCCGTTCCGGAGCCGGATCTGCCCATGAGCCCCTCAAGCCTCAATCCCCCCGTCCCCGGGACGGGATCTCCCGGGCGTTCCGGTCCGCTCCGGCTCGAAGAGGTGGAGATCAGCCCGCAACCTATCCGGGTGGTGGAGCCCGAATATCCGTCCGAGGCGCGCAGGCGCCGCATCCGGGCCGAGATCGTGGTGCGGGTACTCGTTGACGAGCGCGGTCGGGTGAGCGAACCCGTGATCTTGCGCCGCTTGCTCTATGGGCGCCAGAACACCCCGCAGGAGGTAGATCAGCTGGGCTACGGGCTCGAGGAGGCCGCCCTGGCCGCTGCCCTGCGCTGGCTGTTTCGGCCCGCCGAGCATCGGGGGGAACGGGTGCAGACGTACACGATAATCACCTTTCACTTCGGCCACTGAGGCTTTTTACTTTTGGCTCATCAGAGCCAGCGGGAAAGGCCATGATGACGCTTGCCGAAGCCCGGACACTCATGGAGAGCTGGACACAGGCCGAGCACCTGCGCCGGCATATGCGCGCGGTCGAAGTGGCCATGGGCCATTACGCGCGCTTCTTCGGGGAAGAGGAAACAAGCTGGCGCATTGTCGGCCTGTTGCATGACATGGATTATGAGCGCCACCCTTCTCCTGAGGAACACCCCTATGTGGCCGTGGCTTACCTGCGCTCCCTGGGGGTGCCGGAGCCCTGGCTGGAGGCCATTCTGGGGCATGCCGACTATACGGGTGTGGCGCGCCGCAGCCGGATGGCCCGCGCCCTGTATGCGGTCGATGAGATGACGGGCTTTGTGCTCGCCTGCGCCTACGTGCGTCCCCGGGGGCTGGAAGATCTGGAGCCGCGTTCGGTGATCAAGAAGATGAAAGACCGCGCCTTCGCCGCAGCCGTCAACCGAGACGACCTCCGACGCGGCGCCGAAGAGCTCGGCCTGCCCCTCGAAGAGCACATCGGACATGTGATCACGGCCCTGCGGGATGAGGCCGATTATCTCGGGCTGGAACGGAAGGGTTAACTCTCCCCGGCCGACCGCCAGATATCCAGCATGCTCGTATCCACGTAATCCGTGAGCACGATCTTCTTGAGCGCGGCCAGCCGTTTGGTGATCTCCGCAATCCGATCGGCCGCCTCGTTGATCGCCTCCAGCGCCTGCACCACCTCCGCATCGAGCTCATAGACAGAGGCCAAGCTCAGCAACATCTGCGCATACCCCGTAATGATAGAAAGGGGGTTGTTGATCTCGTGATTGATCGCGGCCACGGTCTGTTGCAGGAGCCGGAGCTTTTCCAGCTCGCTGCGCTGCGCCTCCAGTTCGGCCAGCCGGCGTTCCAGCTCCCGCCGTCGCAGTACGTCCTGCAGTACAAGAGGGAGCTTTTCCAGATGGCTCAGATCGGGATCCTTGGTCAGGTAGTCATAGGCGCCGGCCTTCATAGCCGCCACGGCCACATCTTCCCGGCCCACCCCCGTTAAGACCACCACGGGGGTCGTATGCCCCAGCGTGCGCACATGGGCGATCACCTCCAGCCCATCTCCATCGGGCAGATTGTGGTCCGTCAGAATCAGGTCGAAAGGGGCTCCTGCGCGCAGCCGTTCCAGACAGGCGGCGACGGTCTCGACCGTCTCCAGATGCGCTTCCGGCATCGTGCGCTCGATAGTCCGACGCACAAGCAGGGTATCGCCCCGGTTATCCTCCACAAGCAGGATGCGCAGCGGATTGCTCATCTCTCCATGGTCTGCTTTTTGGGCAGGGTAAAGTAGAACGTCGATCCTTTCCCGGGCTCCGATGCCACCCAGATGCGCCCTCCGTGTTGCTCGATAATCTTCTTGCAGATCGTCAGCCCGGCGCCTGTGCCCTCAAACTCTTCTTCGGTATGCAGACGCTGAAAGATCTTGAAAATCCGCTCATGGTGTTTGGGATCAATTCCGATCCCGTTGTCCCGCACATACACTATATACTCATTTTCCGACTCCGATGCACCGATCTCCACCCGGGGTTGCGGACTGCGGTTGTACTTGAGCCCGTTGGTGATCAGGTTGTGAAAGACCTGCCGCAGTCGCAGGGGATCTCCACGGACGATAGGCAGGGGCGTGAGCATTTCGATTTCGAAAGGACGCTCGCGGGCCAAGGCCTGAGGAAAGTCTTCGCGGATCAGCGTGCGTACAAGCTCCTCCAGGTCTACCTCCATATCCGGAGCTTCTGTGCGGCTGATGCGCGATAGCTCCAGCAGGTTCGTGATCAGGCGGCTCATGCGATGGGCCGCCTGTTTGATAAACTCGAGCAGTTCTCGAGCCTGAGGGGTCAATTCCTGCAGATGGTCCTCTTCCAGCAGGGAGATGAAGCCCAGGATGTTGCGCAGAGGGGTCTGTAGGTCATGCGAGACGATGTAGGTAAAATCGTTGAGCTCCTCGTTGATGGCGGCCAGCTGTTGGTTTTTGGCCTCCAGTTCCGCCGTACGGGTGCGTACCAGCTGCTCCAGGTTTTCCGTGTACGTGCGCAGCTGGGCCTCCAGCCGTCGGGCTTCTGTGATGTCTATACCGACGGCGACAAAGGAGCCTCCAGCTCCGGTGATCCGGCTTACGGTCCAGGACAGAATGCGCTCGCTTCCGGTCCGGTTGCGAAGCCGCATCTCAAATTCTCTGTGTCCCTCCGGCGGGCGGAAGGCCGACAGGAGCTCGGAAGCCGCATCCGGGTCGGCGGCGCTTTTTTCCAGGAATGCCTCCAGCGAAGGGATCTCGCTGCGGCTATATCCCGTGACCTCGTACGCCTTTCGGTTCCAGATCTGGGTTCTGCCCTCCGCATCAAAGGCGAAGATGACCACCTGGGCTGTGTCGATGAGGTTATGCAGAAAAGCCTGTGCCTCGCTCAGCTCGGCGGTGCGTTGCTCAAGGAGCTCCTCTAAATGCTGGGCGTAGGCGCGCAGCTGATGCTCCAGGCGTTTCTGCTCGCTTACCTCCACGAGTACGACGAGGTAGCACCTGCGGCCTTCCGTGAGCAGCGCACGGCCTATAGCCAGCACGTGCGCCCGCCGGCCTCCGGGCAGTTCCCAGAGCTCAACTGGGCCCGATCGGGGCTCTTCGGATTCGAATAGCGTTTTCCAGGAGGAAAAATCCAGGCCGGGCACGAGCACAGGCAGGGCGCTTCCCCGGATGGAACCGCCCCTCGTGCCCAGCCAACTCAAGGCCGCCTCGTTGAGCTCCAGGATCCGCAGCTCTTCATCCAGAATGCAGACGGGAACGGGAAGAGCCCCAAACCAGCTGCGGTACAGCGGCTCTTTTTCGGGTCGCTGGCTCCAGGCCCGCGCCACTTCCCCCAGACGCGCCAGCAGGCGCTCGAGCTCATCCTGCGGGGGATGGGGAAAAGCAGCCGGCTCGACGGAATGGCCGGCCTCCAGGGCATCGACGAGACCAAGAGCCCGTTCGGCTGGGCGCACCAGTCGCCGGTGCGTAAAGAGCAACAATAGCCCCACCAGCGCCAGCCAGATTCCGGCCACAACGGGCAGAGTCCCGAGCACATACTTCCAGAAGGCCCCGGTGATGTGCCTTCGATCCTGCTCCAGAATCAATACGGCTACCGGATCTCTGGGGTTATCGGAGAATTCCCGTCCCAGCACCGGATAGGCGTACAGCAACACCCCATCGGGTCCGAAGCCCCAGTACGGGGTGCGCAAGGCCAGCACCTGAGCGACAAGGCCCCGATAGGCGTCCGGTATCGGCCGACCCTGTTCAGCGGGCAGATGGCTGCGCAGGATCCGATAGCGATAGTCTACCTCCCAGAGCCGACGCAGGCCGTGCCGGCGCACCAGCTCCAGCGCATAGCCCTCGAGCGTCTGCCCGTCGGTGAGCCGCAGGGTGTTCCAGGAGACGGCTAGGCCTTCGGCCCGTGTGCGGGCTTGATCCAGATACGTGCGGTATACGCCGCGCCAGTGCAGTACGGTCAGGATGATGAGCGCCCCGCTCAGGGGCAGGAGCCACCCGATCGTGATCCGGTAATAGAGGCTATGACGCAAGGCGGGTTTCAAGGCCGTCGCCTATTCCATAAGGTGTCTCCAGCCGGTCGAATCCGGCAGTGGGCGAAACGGGGTCGCGGGGGCCAGCAGATCGTATCGGATCCAGAAACGATGCATGGCCCACTGATACTGCAGAAGCGGCCCTCCGGGGGCAAGCAGCTCCTGATTCAGGCGCGGGGTGCCGAAACGGTACCTTTCGGCCATACGCCGGACGGCCTCCCTCGTCGTGTCCAGCAGAGCGGCCCAGGAGGCGAAAGCGGCATCCGGATCGGCCTCCCATCTGACCAGGGCATTGGCCCATCCCGCAAGCAGGGCCTCAAGCACAAGAGGCCGGACCGAAGCGAGGGAATCGGAGATGAGCAGTACCTCCATCGGGGGCATTGTGAGCCGCTCCGCGCGCGCCAGCACGCTCCATCCCGCCTCGATCGTGTCGAAAAGCCCGAAGCGCACCGGCGAGCGGGCTTCCAAGAGGGCCAGCTCCCGCTCCGGCAGGGGGTCGAGCAGTGTCCTGGCCCTGTCGGGCAATAGACCACGCTCCAGAAGCAACCGTTCGGCCCAGAAGTGTTCCGGACTGCCGAGACGTATGGGGATCCGGTATCGGCTCAGGTTGAGCCAATTGACCCCGCGTCCGATCAGGATGGGATGGGCCGAGGCGGCGCCCAGCACCAGGGGAACACGCCAGGAAGGGCGTTCTGCCTGCAGGCGCACAGCGGCATGAAAGGGTACTATGCCCGCCTGCAGCCTTCCTCCCCGCAGGGCCGCTATGAGCGCTTCTTGGCTGGAGAAGCGCCGAAAACGCACCTGCGGGGGCAAAAGCCCCTCCTCATGCGCCCAGATGAGGGGCGCCACAAGCACAGAGCGGGTCCAGCCGATCTCCAGCACCTCAGAGTCAGAGCCCGGACGGCAGCCCGTGCCCCCCAGCATGCCCAGGCAGAACAGCACATGCAGTGCGGAGCTCGTTCGGATCGGAGGTTTCATTGCCCATAGAATGCAATCTCTCATTGACATTTCATTGGCCTTATTCACAAAGCCTGTGCCGCCGTCTGTTTTCGCCTTCGGGGCCGATTCGGGAGGCCGGAGGGGGAGAATCCGAAACCGGAGGGGGCCATTTCGCTATTTGCCTCCGATCAGGGGGGGAGCTATTTTTGCGCCGATCGGGTTTCAATTTGGGCCGGTGCCCTATAGGAGGCAAGGATACAGTAGCTGTGTTTCCCCTGCAGGATACTATTCCCCATCGGGAGAGCCCGTTTGTCACATGGGCCCTGATTGGGCTCAATGTGGGGGTATTTCTCCTCGAGCTGGCCCTCCCTGAGCCCGCGCTGGAAGCGCTCATTCGCACCTTCGGGGTTGTGCCCGCCCGGTACACGGAACCGGGCTGGATGGAGAATCCGGCCAACTACTGGCCGTTGTTGACAAACATGTTTCTGCACGGCGGCTGGATGCACATCATCGGAAACATGTGGACGCTGTGGATTTTCGGGGATAACGTGGAGGATCGGCTCGGGCACGGTCGGTATCTGGTCTTTTATCTTCTCTGCGGCCTGGCGGCAAGCGGGACTCATATTCTGTTGCATCCCGACTCGACGATACCCGCCATAGGTGCCTCCGGGGCCATTTCGGGCGTCATGGGGGCGTATTTTCTGCTCTTTCCTCACTCCCGCATTATCGCGGTCTTCCCGGTTTTCTTTATTCCGTATTTCCTGGAGTTGCCGGCCGTGGTGTACCTGGGCGCCTGGTTTCTGACCCAGCTCTTCTCTGGGACGTTTTCGATTCTGGCGCCGGGGACAGGAGGAGGTATCGCCTGGTGGGCCCACATCGGGGGGTTTCTGGCCGGCGCGCTTCTCGTCAGGCCCATGCACCGCAGGCGCCGGCGCGTGTATCGGCCGTACTTTGCTGATGAGGAGATTCCGATCCGGTATCTGTATCCCCGGTAAGCCGAGGAGCATCTATGGGCATCGGAGAACTGTTCTGGCTGTTTCTCATCTTTGGTGCGCTACAGCCGGTGTTGCGACAGCGTATGCTGGATGCCGCCCGACAGCGCATGATCGCCCGCCTGGAGGCGCAGCGGGGTTCGCGCGTCATCCTCCTGGTGCATCGGCAGGAGACGATGAGTCTGCTGGGCTTTCCCCTGATGCGGTTCATCGACATCAACGACTCCGAGGAGGTCCTCCGGGCCATTCAAATGACCGACCGCGATGTGCCGCTGGATCTGGTCCTGCACACGCCCGGTGGGCTTGTGCTGGCCTCTTTGCAGATCGCGCGGGCGCTCAAGGCGCATCCGGCCAAAGTGACGGTTTTTGTGCCCCATTACGCCATGTCCGGGGGAACGCTCATCGCCCTGGCCGCCGACGAAATCGTTATGAGCCCGCATGCCGTGCTGGGCCCGCTGGATCCGCAGCTGGGCCAGTATCCGGCCCCCTCCCTGTTGCGGGTGGTGCGGGAAAAGCCTCTTGCCGAGGTGGAGGACCACACGCTCGTGCTGGCCGATCTGGCCGAAAAGGCCATCCGGCAGCTGCAGGAAGCGATCGTGGAACTGCTCGAGGGCCGTATGCCCCCCGAGCAGGCCCAGGAGGTGGCTCGGCGCCTGACGGAGGGGCACTGGACGCACGATTACCCCATCACATCCCAGGCCGCTCGATCGCTCGGATTGCCCGTTTCCACGGAGATGCCCCCGGCCATCTATCAGCTTATGGCCCTCTATCCGCAACCGGTGCGTCAGCGTCCCTCCGTGGAGTACCTGCCTGAACCACGGACTCGAGCTGCGGCAGGAGGATAAGAGCATGTTGCCAGGGAGGAGGGCCCTTATGGTGGGGGTGCTGTTGTCGCTGGTGCAGGCGGCCTCCGGGCAAGAGGGGGAACGCCCCCGCGTGCGCGATCTGGGCCTGCGCCCCGGCATTCTCACCCCTGGCCGCTGGAACGCGATCACGGATGTGCCCGGTGTTCGGGTAGGGCATCGTACGGTGTGGGAAGGCGAGGGGGTGCGCACGGGGGTGACAGTGATCCTGCCCCATGAGGGCAACCTGTTTCAGGAAAAAGTGCCGGCCGCCGTGTGGGTCGGCAACGGGTTCGGCAAAGCGGCCGGTTTTCTGCAGGTGCGCGAGCTGGGCACCCTGGAGACCCCGATTGCCCTGACGAACACCGTTTCCGTAGGGGTGGTCTGGGATGCGCTGGTGCGGTGGACGCTGGCCCAGCCCGGAAATGAGGATGTGCGTAGCGTCAACGCCGTGGTGGGGGAGACGAACGACGGTTTGCTTAACGACATCCGGGGGGGGCATGTGCGCCCCGAACATGTCTGGGAGGCCATCGCCAGCGCTCGCCCCGGCCCCGTCGAAGAGGGTACCGTGGGGGGAGGTACCGGCACGGTCTGTCTGGGTTGGAAAGGGGGGATCGGTACCGCATCCCGCGTCTTGCCCGCTCGCTATGGTGGCTACGTGGTGGGTGTGCTCGTGCAGACGAACTTCGGCGGGATCCTGCACATCGACGGGGTGCCGGTGGGGCGTGAGCTGGGCCGGTTCTTCATGCAAGGTGATGTGCCCTATGAGAGGCCGGACGGATCCTGTATGATCGTGGTGGCCACGAACGCGCCGCTTGACCGCGCCACCCTGGAGCGCATGGCGCATCGGGCCATTCTGGGTATGGCCCGTACAGGTTCGTTTATGGCCAACGGGTCGGGGGATTTCGTCATCGCTTTCAGTACGGCCTATCGCATCCCCCATCGCGCTCCTGAGCCTCCCGTGCTCCAGATTCCCGCTCTGCATCCGGACGCCCTCAACCCCCTGTTTCTGGCCGTGGTCGAGGCCACGGAGGAAGCCATCTACAATAGCCTGTTCCGGGCCACTACGGTCACCGGCTTCGGGGGGCGCACGGTAGAGGCGCTTCCCCTGGAGCGGGTGCGGGAAATCCTGCGTCGCTACGGGCGCCTGCCCTGAAACAGGGAGGGGCGGGGGGTGGTCTCCGGTCTGCCCCGGGCCCGGCCCTGGGCGCATCCGTGTGGCCGGATCAGCCCCGGCGGTGCTGTTCGCTCCCGGCCTGGGCATGCGGGCCTATCGCGGCCCGCGCGGGCAGTTGCGAAACGTGGCCATGCGCCCGACGGGAAAGCTCTTCGGTGTGCTTTTTTCCGGTCTTCGGTTTCGGCCCCTGGCGGCCCTGGTGCTCTAGCTCCCCGGTGGGCCGACTCCCGGAAGCCTTTTATCTGGGGCGGGGATCAGGGGAGGAAGCCCCCAGCAGCGGACGCAACTGCTCCAGACGCGCATCGCGGGGATAAAGCCGCTGAAGGGCCTCGGCCCGATGGCGGGCCTCCCGGAGCCGGCCCAGCTGCGCATAGGCGATGGCCAGGTTAAAGAGCCCATCTGCGTACGTGGAATCCCCCTCTACGGCGGCCTCCCAGTGGGAGATGGCCTCTCGGATGCGTCCGGTACGGGCAAGCAGGATGGCCAGATTGTTACGGGCTTTAGGGTAATCGGGATCCAGCTGTATGGCTTGGCGCAATTCCTGTTCCGCTGCGCTCAGGTCTCCGATGCGCATAAGCAGGGTGCCCAGGTTGAAACGGGCCTCGGCCAGGCCCGGCCGCAGGGCTACGGCGCGCTCGTAACAGGATCGGGCTTCCTCAAGCCGACCTCGGACCTCCAGAATGCGGCCCAGGTTCGTGAGCGCCTCAGGATGTTCGGGTTGCCGCTGCAGGGCCTGCCGGTAGTGGACCTCGGCCTGATCAAGCGCGCCGGCCCATTCGTCCATGCGTGCCAAGGCCAGCAACCGCTCCACGGTGGGCTGCAGGGCCACGGCCCGGCTGTAGGCGGAGCGGGCCCGGCTGTAGTCGCGCTGCCATTCATAGGCATATCCCAGCAGGTACCATCCCTCGGCGTGCTCGGGGTTGCGTTTTAGCCCCTTTTCCAGTTTCCCCAGGGCCTGCTGGAGCGCCCCGGAGTTCGGATGTTCTCGCGCATAGGCCAGGTAGGCGATGCCCTCATAGAGGAGGTAGTCTCGCTCCCGGCGTAGCTCCGGGAAGATGGGCTCCAGGTGTACGGATTCCGATGCTTCCTTTCCGGAGGGGGTGGGGGGCGGGAGGAGACGCCGTGGGATGGCGTGATCCGTAAAGGCCGCGTGGGGTACGGCGCTGGGGCGGATGCGGGGCATATGACAGGAGATGCAGTTGCTCTCCGGGGTGTGCGCCGCCTCCGGCAGGGTTCCGGACAAGCGAGCGGGCTCATGGCAGCTGCGGCAGATCCGATTGAAGTGCGCTGGCCCCTGTTCGCGCGCTGGCCGATGGGGATCATGGCAGGTGAGGCAGTCCATAGGGGGCGAACTGCCCTGAAAACAGGCGCTCTGTTGCATGCGTTCTACATGGCTGGCCACCTGCACGGTGTGCCGGGCGGAGCCAGGATGGACGAAAACGAGCCAGTAGTCCGAGAGCCGTTCCCCGGGCCGGTAGTCCAGCGGCCCTTTGCCCTCCCGATAGAAAGCCACCGTGCTCTCCAGGTGGCACTGCTGGCAGAGGTCCATGCGACGTTCCCGGGAAAGTCGGGCCGGGTTGACGATGGTGGGGTCCGGGGCTCCGGGCCGGTACGGGCCCTGGCGATGCCGCGTGACGTGTTCGCTGCCGGGCCCGTGACAGCGCTCGCAGGTGATCCCGTAGGAAAAGGATCGATACCGGTTTGCCGTTTCCGCAACGGGTTCAAAGTGGCCCGTGTGGCATCCCAGGCAGGCATTCGGGATGGGGCGAAAGAAGCGCGCATTGGCTCGTTCATAGCCCGGGCTGAGCGCCCAGCGGCCTTCCTGTGTATACCAGGTCAGGGGTAGCTCAAAGAGGAAGCCGTTTTCCTCATAGAGGTATGTGCGCGCCGCGTTCCCAGAACCCACCACGTACTCGATGGGATAGCGAAGCCGGTGGATCGGGCGGCCTTGCTCATCGAGCCGGTATTCCTCCTGAAAAAAGCCATCGCCCTCCCGAAAGGCGCGGTAGTAGAATCCCGTCCGGGGCTCGTAGATTGCCTGCCGACCGCTGAAATCCTCCACAACCCGGTCCGGGGTCAGGGGATAGAGTGCGCGTGCCTTGTTTGTTTGCTGGTAATGGGAGGCGATCTCTTCATGGCAACTGGCGCAGACGGAATCGCCCACATAGTGGGCCGTGCGGGCAGGGGAAGAAGAAGGGGTCTGCCGGCAGGCGGACCATAAGAGCAGGCCACCGCCCAGCAGTCCGCTACAGAGCCCCAGCAACCGACGCGCCTGTGACATAGATTGCCCTCCTGCGCGCTACAGAAGCCCCCGATACAGGGCCCAGAAGATAGCGCTGACCATGGTTGCCTGGATGATTCGGCCCTGTTCAATGAGCCCGGGAAGCTCCCGGGCCGGTACGCGTTCCAGACGGAAGTCCTCCGTGGGATCCGGTTCGGCTTTCCCCACGGGTCGAGCCCCGCGGGCCACGAACAGATGCACCCAGTTGGTATGCGTATGAGGGTTGAGAGAGATCCGGCCCAGGGGGATCCATTCTTCCGCCTCGTATCCGGTTTCTTCCCGCAGCTCCCGGCGCGCGGCCTCGAGGGGGGTTTCTCCGGGATCGACAATGCCTCCGGGTAGCTCCAGGGCGATTGTGCCCGCCCCGTGTCGGTATATCTCCAGCAACAAAGCGTCTCCCTGCGAGGTGAGGGCGAGCACGTTGGCGAAATCCGGTTGTTCGATGACGTGAAACTCCTCGATCTGCGCGCCGCCGGGCAGCTGTACATGATCGACCCGCAGGTTCATCCACCAGCGCCGGAACAGGTGTCGGCTATTGAGTACGCGCCATGGATCAGGCATACGGACTTCCCGAATTTGCGCCGTATCGAGGGGGACATGTAAGTTCATGCAACCCGCGGGAAGATAAAAAAAAACGACCCATGCAGCACATCCCGGCCTTTATTCTTGCGCCTGGCATCTGGAGGACCTGGCTGGATGAGGCGCTGGAGGTATTGCTCATCGGGGCTCTGGCATGGGGTGCGTATCTGCTGATCATTCGCCTGCTGCACCGCTGGGAGCGGCGGGTGAGGGATCTGCCCCCGAATGATCCGGAGCGACAGCGCGTCTACACGGCCTCGACCCTACTGCGGAGCCTGTGTCGATACGGGATCAGCATCATCGCCCTGTTTATGATACTGGCCGCCCTGGGGGTAAATATAGGACCCCTGCTGGCCGGTGCCGGTGTGGCCGGGCTGGCGATCGGCTTCGGCGCGCAGACGCTGGTTAAGGACGTGATCGCGGGTTTTTTTCTGCTCTTTGAACGCCTAATCGCGGTGGGGGATATGATTAATTTCCGGGGCGAGGTGGGCTTTGTCGAGGAGGTCGGTCTGCGCGTAACCAAGGTGCGCAAGTTTAACGGCGAACTCCTCATAGTGCCCAATGAGGAGCTGCGCGTCTTCGGCAACCGGAACCGGGGTTTCATGCGGGCTCTTGTGGAGGTGGATGTGGCCTACGAACAAGACGCCGAGCGGGCACTCCAGATCCTGCACGAGGTGGCCACACGCTGGGCTCAAGAGCGAGCCGATGTAGTACTGGAGCCTCCCGTGGTGCAGGGCATTCTCTCCTTTGGAGACTCAGGTCTGCGCTTGCGGGTGGCGGTGCAAGTGGTGCCGGCCGCTTACATAGATGCCGAGCTGGAGCTGCGTCGCCGCATCAAGGAGGCTTTCGCTCAGCACAACATCGATATCCCCTTTCCCCGCCGCCTGGTGTATACGGTTGCGCATCAACCCGATTTCACCATCCGGAGCTGAGCTATGGGAAAACGGCAGGTGCGCATGGATCCTGAAACGGCCCGTGAACTGGGTTCCCAGTTGCTGGGGGCCGAGGTGAATGTGGTCCGGCAGGACCGCCGCGTGCTTCACGGGCGGCTGTGTGCCATATCCGAGGCGGGTATCTGTCTGGAGGACCTGCGGGGGCGGCGCCATGAACTGCCCTGGGAAGAGGTCCGGGAACTCCTCTGGGATGTAGTAGCTGCTTTCTAAAAAGAGATGCGTCTGTATCGATCCACAGCGGAACTGGATTTTGATTCCGTATCCCAGCTGCCCCCGCGCGCGGAGCCGGGACGGGTGCTCATGGTGCGGCCCGATTACTTCGAGGTCGCCTACGTGATCAATCCCCATATGGAGGGACACGTGGGGGCCGTGGATCGCCAGCGGGCCCAGGAGCAATGGGAGGCGCTACGGGGGACCTATGAGCGTCTGGGCTTTCCCGTCATCGCCCTGCCCGGGGTGGAGGGGTTGCCGGATATGGTCTTCGCCGCCAACCAGAGCCTGCCCTTTCAGAGCCCCGAGGGGGAACGACGGGTCTGGATGAGCCGCATGCACGCCCCCGAGCGAAGGCCGGAAGTCCCCTATATCGAGGCCTGGTACCGCTCCGAAGGATACCGGATCGATCATTTTCTCGACCCGGCGATCTCGGACTTCGAAGGTATGGGGGATGCCATCTGGCATCCGGGCCACATGCTGCTCTGGGGAGGCTACGGGTTCCGTTCCAGTCTGCGCGCCTACGAGGAGATCGCCCGGCGCTGGGGCGTTCGAGTAATCGCGCTAGAACTGCGGGATCCGGACTTCTACCATCTGGATACCTGTTTCTGTGCGCTCGATGAGCGGACGGTGCTCATCTATCCCGGTGCGTTTACGCGGGAGGGGCTGGCGCTCATCGGCGCGCTCTGGCCGCGCGTGCTGAAGGCCCCGGAATCGGAAGCGCGCCGGCTTTTTGCCTGCAATGCGCACTGTCCCGATGGGCGGCATGTGCTCATTCAGGCCGGATGCAGAGAGACGATTCGATGCCTGCGGACACAGGGTTTTGAGGTGATCGAGCTGGATACGGGCGAATACCTCAAGTCTGGCGGCTCCGTGTTTTGTATGAAGATGATGGTGTACTGATGCGCCCCTTTGAGGACGAGATCTGGGATGAGGCTCGCTGGGAGGCGTTTTTGCGCGAGCTTGAGTCCCGCCGGGAACGCCACTGGGGGCCTCCAGAGGGTAGTGATCCCCTGGAACTGCTGGGGCTGGGGCCCAGCTGGCGTCGCTGGTTGGAAGCGGGCCCCGAAGAGCCCTCTCTGTCGGAAGAAGAGGCGGAAGAACGCTTCTGGAGCGCAGAGCAGGACCCCCTCTACCGGGAGGCCTCTCGGTTGAGCGCGGCTGTCGTGCGCTGGTCGTATCGCCGGCCCATCGCCCACAAGGACGGTCCGTTTGTGCATTTTGTAGATCAGGTACTGCAGATCGCCGCCCGCCTCGCCGCTGCCCATCGCCTGGGGTGGGAACGTGAGGTGCTGGGTGGGGTCATCGCCTACCACAGGCGCGCGCTCGAACACGCCAACGAAGCGCTGAGCACGCTCTATGAGCTGGTCCGGATGCGGGGTCGGATCAGCGTCGCCCGCTATCGGCTGTGGGCTGAAACCCTGCTGGAATTGCGCAACGCGTTGGCCCTGCGCCTGGAGGCGCTCCGGGAACGCTTCCAATCCGGTCTGGAGGGGCCATTCTGGGCCCTGTAACGAGCTCTTCACAGTTGCGTTTGCCCGCCGTATGCACTTGCTTGTTCGCTGCGTCCAGAGAAGAGGGGAAATAGCCATGCGGTGGCGTATAGGTGTGTTGGCTGTCGTGCTCCTGGGCAATCTCCCGCTTCGGGCCCAGGAGCCGCTTCGCTACAGGCAGCCTGGTCCGGATATCGTCTCGCTGCTCGATGCGCCCCCTTTGCCCGCGGCTCAGGTGAGCCCCGACGGGCGGTGGCTGTTGTTGCTGGAGCGCCCGTCTATGCCCACCATTGCGGAGTTGGCCCAGCCCATGCTCCGGCTGGCGGGGATGCGCATCAATCCACGCACGAACGGCGCCTTTCAGACCCAATTCATCAACCGGCTTACCCTGCTGGAGGTGCAAACCCGGAGCAGCCGAGCCATCGAGCTCCCTGCAGAACCCCGGATCAGCGCGGTATCCTGGTCTCCGGATGGCCGCCGGATCGCCTTCGTCCATCAGGCGGCCGATCGACTGGAGCTCTATGTGGCCGATCCGGAAACGGGCCGCTCCGAGCGCCTGCCGGTGGGCCCGCTCAACGGGGTGCTGGGAAGTCCGTATCAGTGGTTCAACGGAAGCGAGCGCTTGCTGTGCTGGACCGTACCCGATGGCCGAGGTAGTCCCCCCCAGCCGCCCGAGGTGCCGGAGGGGCCGCGCGTGCAGGAAACCGTAGCGGGTCGCCAGGCCCCCGTGCGCACTTTTCAGGATCTGCTCAGTTCCCCCTATGATGAGGCGCTCTTCGACTACTATTTTACGGCTCAGCTCGTGCTGGTAGATCTAACGGATCGCCGCGTCCGTCCCGTGGGGCCGGCCGGCATCATCGACGAGGCGGAGCCCTCCCCGGATGGGCGATACCTGTTTGTGTCCCGCATCGTGCGTCCGTACAGCTATTTTGTGCCCATGAGCGCCTTTGCCCGGGAGCTGGAGATCTGGTCTCTGCCCGAAGGAAGCCGATTGCGCACGCTGGCTTCCCTGCCGCTGGCCGAGGATACACCAATCGGTGGGGTGCGCAAGGGTCCCCGTCAGGTGCGCTGGGATCCCCTGCATCCGGCCCGGCTCCTCTATGTCGAGGCGCTCGATGAGGGCAATCCGCGCCTGCGGGTGCCCCATCGGGATCGGGTCATGGCCTGGGAGGCGCCCTTTGAGGGTCAGCCTCAGGAGTGGCTGCGCACCGAGTTCCGTTTCGCCTCCATGCAGTGGACCGAACGGGGGGATGGGTTGCTGGTAAGCGAGGTGGATCGGCCTTCGCGCAAAACACGCACCTTCTGGTATGATCCGCGCAACCTATCCGCACCCCCGCGGCTGCTTTTTGATCGCCTCACCGAGGACCGCTACAACGACCCCGGCCAGTGGGTGATGCGCACTCGGGCCGATGGCCGCCGCCTGGTGCGCCAGTCTCCGGATGGTCGTTACCTCTACCTCATCGGATCCGGGGCCACGCCAGCCGGAGAATATCCCTTCCTGCGCCGACTGGAGGTGCGCACGCTTCGGAGTACGGAGCTCTTTCGGAGCGCCGATCCATATTATGAGATGCCCGTGGCCATGCTCGATGAAAACCGGATAATCACCAGCCGGGAATCGGCCACCGAACCCCCGAACTACTTCCTGCGCGATCTGCGGCGGCGAGCGGTCGTGGCGCTGACCGCCTTTGCCGATCCACAGCCCGTATTTCGGCAGGTCAAAAAGCAGTTGATTACCTATCGCCGCAAAGACGGAATCCCGCTTTCCGGTACGCTCTATCTGCCCCCGGACTATCGGCCCGGGGAGCGGAGGCCGGCCTTCATCTGGGCCTATCCTATTGAGTTCGCCTCGGCCGATGCGGCGGGTCAGGTTACGGGCTCGCCGAACCGCTTTACGCGGGTATCCGGAGCCTCGCACCTGTTTCTGGTGCTCAAGGGGTATGTGGTTCTCGATAACGCGGCCATGCCCATTCTCGGCGGGCAGCGGGCCAACGACACCTTTATCGAGCAACTGACCATGAACGCCGAGGCGGCCATACGCGCGCTGGACAGCCTGGGGGTGGCCGATCCAGAGCGCGTCGGGGTCGGAGGGCATTCCTACGGGGCCTTTATGACGGCCAATTTGCTGGCGCACACCGATCTGTTCCGGGCCGGAATCGCCCGCAGCGGCGCCTATAACCGCACCCTGACGCCCTTCGGATTTCAGAACGAAGAGCGCACCTTTTGGGAGGCGCCGGACCTCTACATACGCATCTCCCCCTTCATGCACGCCGATAAGATCAACGAGCCGCTGTTGCTCATTCACGGCGATGCGGACAACAATTCCGGCACATTTCCCATCCAGTCCGAGCGCATGTATCATGCCCTTAAGGGGCTGGGCAAGACGGCCCGGCTGGTGCAACTGCCGCTGGAAAGCCACGGCTATGCGGCCCGGGAGTCGGTCCTGCATGTGATCACGGAGATGATCGAGTGGATGGATCGCTTCGTCCGAGGGGCGCCGGTCGGCTCATCCGGATCCGATCACCCGTGACAGCTTCGGGGCGCCTGTTCTCAAGCAGGCGCCCTGATTATTATCGCGCCAGCGCTTTGAGCCGATCCAGAAAACGGCCCACCTCGTGGCCATCGACAAGCAGGCTGGGACGAAATGTCTGGTTCGGGAAGGGTTCAAGCAGGCCGGCCCGCAAGACGGTGAGAATCGCCCCTCGGTACGGGTGCTCCGGGGCGATGTCCAACAGCTCCGGGAAAGGTCGATCGGGTATCTGGACTCGGAGCCGCTCGAGCACCTGCGTGCCCAGATAAGCCAGTAGCAGCCGATCGGCCGGCAACTCCGGGGGCCGGTCCGGGGGCAGACGCAGGGCACCGCGCAGGGAGGGAAAGCGCATCTCCAGGAGCCGCAGGCAGTCTATAGCCCGCACCTCGGCCCGCAACAGCAGGCGCTCGGCTTCCTGAGGCGAAAGCGGGCGGGTGTGTGTGCACCCCAGAAGCAGGAGTCCTGTCGTGAGCAAAGGGCACAGGGTGCGGAATCGGTACATACTTTTCTTCAGGTCCCCGAGCTTGCTATCTTGCCACCCACAAGAAAATACGGGTTTTTCCTGTCCATGCACAGCCTCTTTGCGGGAATCCAGATGGTCGATCTTCTCAGGCAACATGCCCGTATTCGGGAGGAGCTGCTGGCGGCCTTCTGCGAAGTGCTCGAGGGGGGACAGTATATCCGGGGTCCGCACTGCGAGCGCTTCGAGGCGCACCTGGCCGATTATCTGGGCTGCCGCTACGTGATCGGGTGCGGAAACGGCACCGATGCCCTACAGATCGCCCTGATGGCCATCGGGCTGGAGCCGGGCGATGAGGTCATCACGAGTCCGTTTACGTTTGTGGCCACCGCCGAGGTGATCGCCCTGCTGGGTGGACGGCCCGTTTATGTGGATATCGATCCGCGCACCTTCAATATTAATCCCGACGGGATCGCCGCGCGCATCACATCCCGGACGCGCGCCATTATCCCTGTGCACCTCTACGGGCAACCGGCCGACATGGACGCCATCTTGGAGCTGGCCGATCGGCACGGGCTGTACGTGATCGAAGATGCCGCCCAGGCCATCGGGGCTGAGTGGCGAGGCCGCAAGGCGGGCACAGTGGGGCATATCGGCTGCATCAGTTTTTTCCCCTCTAAAAACCTGGGTGCGCTCGGGGACGGCGGGGCAATCGTGACCGACGATCCCCAGCTGGCCGAGCGGATACGCATGATCGCCAACCACGGGGCGCGCAGGAAGTACTATCACGAGCTCATCGGGGTCAACTCCCGTCTAGATACCCTGCAGGCCGCGCTGCTGGATGTGAAGCTGCGCTATCTGGAAACCTACATCGCCGCCCGGCAGCAAGCCGCCGATCGCTACGACCGATTGCTGGAAAATGTGCCCCAGGTGGTTCGGCCGTATCGGGAGAGGCGCGCCCGGCATGTTTTTCACCAGTACACGATTCGCGTTCCGAAGCGGGACCAGCTGCAGGCGTTTCTGCGCGAACGCGGCATTCCGACCATGGTTTACTATCCCTATCCCCTGCATGTGCAACCGGCCTACCGGCGTTACGGGTACGCAGAGGGGGATTTTCCCGAAGCCGAGCGCGCAGCCGAAGAGGTCCTTTCTCTGCCCATGCATACAGAACTTGACGAAGCCCAGCAGGTCTATATCGTAGAGGCCATTCGGAGCTTTTTTGCGGCATGAACCAGGAGCCCATCCGGCTGGCCCATGTGGGTGTGGGATACTGGGGTCGGAACGTACTGCGCAACTTTGCCTCTCTGCCCGGGGTGGAGCTGCTCTGGGTATGCGACCGTGATCTGGATCGGGCGCGCCTTCAGTTGCCCGGGCCGGGCGTGCAGGTCACCGATCGTTTTGAAGACGTGCTGGCCGACGGCCGTGTGCAGGCCGTCTCTATCGCCACCCCCACGGAATGGCACTATGCAATGGCCCGGCAGGCCCTGGAGAGCGGCCGCGACGTGTTCGTGGAAAAACCCATGACGCTCACCGTCGAGGAGGCCCTGCGTCTGGTGGAGCTCGTCGAGCGCACGGGCCGGATCCTCATGGTCGGACATCTGCTGCTCTATCATCCGGCCTTCGTCTATGCCGAATCCCTTATCGAGCGAGGTGAGCTGGGACAGGTTTACTATCTCTACACCACCCGCGTAAACCTGGGCATCGTCCGGCGCCATGAAAACGCCTTCCAGAGCCTGGCCCCGCACGATATCGCGCTGGCCATTCAGTATCTGCGCGATCAGCCGGTGGCCGTCTCCGCGCATGGGCGAGCTTTTCTACAGCCCGGCATTGAGGATGTGGTTTTCGCGACGATCTATTTTGCCTCCGGCCGCATAGCCCACCTGCATACCTCCTGGCTAGATCCGCACAAAGTTCGACGCGCCACGCTTGTGGGAAGCCGCAAGATGGTCGTCATCGATGACGTGGAGGCCATCGAGAAGGTGCGCATCTACGATAAGGGGGTCGACTTCCGGCCCACCGAACCCCGAATGTACGAGACGTACACGGAGGCCATGACGATCCGGGACGGGGATATCTACATTCCCCGCATCCCCATGCAGGAGCCGTTGCGCCTGGAATGCGAACACTTTATCCGCTGTGTGCGGGAACGACGTCAGCCCAAAAGCGATGTCCACAACGGGCTCCAGGTGGTGCGCGTGCTCGAGGCGGCCCAGCGATCCCTGCGGTCCGGCCGAACCGAGCCCATCGCGGGCTAGCTCAGGCGTTCATAGACGCTCTGGAGCGTGCACCGTTCAAACTCCCAGCGATAGTGATCGAATACGCGGGTCGTGTTCTGCTGCCAGCGCCAGAGGGCCGAGGCATCCCTTCGCATGCGCTCCAGGGCCGAGCGCAACGCCTCCTCATCGCGGGGGTTGACCACAAGCCCCACGTCGAATTCCACCACCAGGCGACGGATTTCGGGCAGGTCGCTGGCCAGCACCGGTAAGCCGGCCATGAGGTATTCGAAGAGCTTATTCGGAAGCGCGTAGCGATGATTAAGGCAGCTGTCCTCCAGGAGCGTAAGGCCCACGTCGGCCGATGCGGTATAGCTGAGCAGTTCCCCCGGCGGAACGGGATCGAGAAACCATGTCCGATCGGCCACACCCAGCCGCCGAGCGAGCAGGGAAAGCGCCTCCCGAAGCGGGCCCCCTCCCATGAGGATCAGATGGCTCTGTTCCAGATCGGCCCGGGCAAAGGCCATAAGCAACTTCTCCAGGCCTCGATCTTTCTGCATCTGCCCCTGATGCAGAAACAGAAACGTCCCCCGGGGTAGGCCCAGCTCGTCGGCCAATCTGTGGGTGCGGCCTGTGGATCGATAGGCGGGGATGTTGCGCACCACAAGGGGCCGGGCGATGCCGTATCGATGCGCGAGCAGGTCGGCGATGCCATCGCTTACCGTAAAAACCCACTGCGCCCGTCGGATGAATCGGGCCTCGAGCAGGCGCCAGAAGAGCCGGACCCATGGGCGCCCGACAGTGGCGGCCACGTCGGGATACAGCTCGCGCGCGTCGTAGAGGAGCACCCCGCCGTGTCGGTCTGCGGCCCAGGCGCAGGCCGGCAGGCTGTACAGATCCAGCGCCTGATACAGCCGGGCGGGCATGTGGAGCAGGGCGGCTCGTACTGCCCGATCATGGGCCCAGAATCGGGTCGGACCCCGGCGAGGGCCTTCCGGAAGCGGATGCACCGACCAGGGGGCCTGACTCTCCCCGGGCCGGTCGTACCCGAACAGGTGCACTTCCCAGCCCAGCGCTTCCAGTACTTCGGCTTCTCTCAGGGTGCGGCTATCTTGCAGCGCCGCCCCCAGCCCAACCAGTACGGCTCGGGGTCGTGCCTCCGTCATGGCCACCGGGTCGAAAGGGAGATACTGTGCGTGGTGCCGTAACCCCCGGGAAACGGGGCCCAGGCGTAGGCCACAGACCAGCCTCTGGCTTCCAGGCCCAGGCCCAGACTGGGACCCCGGTAGGGACCGGAGCGGTAGCCGGCGCGCAACACAAGCCAGGTGCCCGGAAGCCAGAGCTCCAGACCTGCCCGGCCTTCCCATCCTGACCCTGAGGCAACAAGGCCCTCACCCAGACAGCGCACCAGGAGCAGGGATAGGCCCTCGGCGGTGCGTAGGTGCAGGACGTCCAGCCCCAGCCCGAGATAGCCGCTCGTGCGGGCGCTCTCCGGGAAAGGGACCGGCCCCCGGGGGCGGCCTGTGTGTTCCAGCTTCAGGCCTATGCGCAGGTAGGGGCGGGGGGAAGCCCACAGGCTCCCGGTGAGGAGAACGGTTCGACGAGATCCTTCTGGAAGGCGCTCCAGGGCCAGAGCCGAGCTGAGCCCCAGGGCGAGCCAGGAAGCGAGTCGGTGGCCGCAGGCGAGCCCGATCCGGCCAAAGCGCGCGCCCTCGTTTTCTGCGTACAGGGGGCCGGCCACCTCGAGCAGGACCGACCAGCCCGTCCGCGGACCAACCGGTCCGCTCAGGGCCAGCGCCACGCGTCCGGTCTGGCCGATCCAGGCCTGATACCCCAGCCCTCCGCGCCACTGCGGATAGAGGCCGAGCAGCGCGGGGTTGCCCTGAGCAGCAAGGGCCTCTGCTTCGCTTGCCGCCACGTGAGTCGTCCCCAGGGCCAGGGAGACGGCATCGGGCTGGAAGCGCAGAAACTCCAGTCCCCGCGGCTGCCCTGAGAGGGGCAGCGTGCCCGCACAGAGCCACAGCCAGAGCACGATACGCATCGTGTGCGAAGATAGCGCTTCCCGGGGCGCGGATCGAGCCCGTATCTTAGCCGGCGATGGTGCGGCTCTTCTATGCTCCCCGGATTTTTCCCGGCAATCGGCCCCCGATGCGGGACGGAGCGGTCTTGATCGGACCAGGGGGCCAGGTGGTGGCCGTGGGTCCATATCGCAGCCTGCGGCGCCAATTTCCTGAGGCTCCCGTAGCGGGTTTCTCCGGGGCGCTGGCCCCGGGTTTTGTGAACGCCCACGTGCATCTGGAGCTCTCCCATCTGCGCGGGCGCATCCGGCCCGGTGCGGGGCTGGCCGGATTCATAGGCGCGGTTCGGCTCCTGCGTCAGGAGGCCGATGATTCCCGCCGTCGGGCGGCCATAGAAGAGGCTATCGCGGCCCTCCGGGCCGAAGGGGTGGTCGCGGTGGGAGATATCGGAAACACGACCGAGGCCTGGGAGGTGGCCCGCAGGCGGGATCTGCGGGGGTATTTTTTTCTGGAGCGCTTTGGCTGGTCTCCGGAGCAGGCGGAGGCCATCTGGCAAGAGGCCCAAGACAGGCTGCGCCGAGAGGCCTTCGAAGAGGAGGCGGATCGGCGGTACGGAATTACCGTACATGCTCTCTATTCCACCTCCGCACCCCTGATCGAGCGCGTGCTCCGAACGAACGCCCGTCGGGGCCGGCCAACGAGCATCCATATGCTGGAATCCGAGGCGGAGCGGGAGCTGTTCCAGCATGGTCGGGGTCCGCTGGCCGAGCTGCTCGGCGAGCTGGGCCTGATGCGGCCGGGCTGGCGGCCCCCCGGAGAGAGCCCCCTGAGGTGGCTGTTGCGGCGCCTGCGGCGCGGACAGCGGCTGCTGCTTGTGCATATGACCGTGGCCAGCGAGGAAGAGATGGATCTGCTTGCCTCTTTTCCGAAGGCGGTGGTCGTGCTCTGCCCGAAATCCAACCGCTATATCGAGGGCCGTCTTCCCCCGCTTTCCGGGCTGCTTCGTCGCCAATTGCCGGTGGCCGTCGGCACCGACAGCCTGGCCTCCAACGATCGGCTTTCGATATGGGAAGAGCTCCTTGAGCTCGGCCGAGCTTTTCCGGAGCTTACCCTGGAGCGGGCGATTCAGATGGCCACCTGGCATGGGGCCCGTGCTCTGGGGATGGAGCGCAGGCTGGGGGCTCTTGCCCCCGGGCGTCGGCCGGGCCTGCTCTGGCTGGAGGGGGAGCTCGATAACTGGACATATCCCGAGGCTGTGCGGGTACATGCACTGCGGGAGGAGCAGGGGCTATGATCCAGTCGTACTGGGCTCGTCTGCGGCTGTGGGGATCTTTTGTGCGCTTTTCGCACACCGTCTTTGCCCTGCCTTTTGCCCTGGCCAGCCTGGCTATTGCTTTCCGGGATCGACCTTTTGCCCCCCGCATCCTTGCCCTGGTCCTGCTCGCCATGGTGACGGCCCGGAGCGCGGCCATGGCCTTTAACCGCATCGTGGACCGGAAAATCGACGCCCGCAACCCCCGGACGGCGGAGCGCGAGCTGCCTTCCGGCCGGTTGTCCCTGCGCGAGGCGTGGGTTTTTTTCGGACTTAACGCGCTCGGCTTTCTTCTCGTCGCCTGGTTGCTCAACCCCCTCTGCGGCATGCTCGCCCCGGTAGCGCTGGTCGTGATTCTGGGCTACTCCTATACGAAGCGTTTTACGGAGCTCTCGCATTTCGTGCTGGGTCTGGGGCTGGGGCTGGCCCCTGTGGGGGCCTGGTTGGCTGCGGCAGGCGGTTTTGCCCTGCCTCCGGTCCTGCTGGGTCTCGTGGTGCTGTTCTGGGTGGCGGGTTTTGATATCCTCTATGCCCTACAGGATGAAGAATTCGATCGCCGGATGGGGCTTCGGAGCATACCTGCCCGTCTGGGCATGCACACCTCTCTTCGCCTCTCTGCCCTGGTGCACGGACTCAGCGCGCTTTTGTTGCTGGGTACCGGATTTCTAGCCGATCTGGGCCCGTATTTCTGGGTGGGATGGGCGGGATTTGTCCTCGCTCTTGTGCTCCAGCATCGGCTCGTGCGCCTCGAGGGGCTGTCACGTATCAATCAGGCGTTCTTTACGGCCAACGGATGGGCCAGCCTCTGGCTGGGTTTCTGGGCCGTCTTCGATGTGCTGATGCGCTGAGGAGCGGAACCCGCAAAGGGCCAGAGGCTTTTTATCTCGGAAACGGTAAGGGGGCAATCGGCCATGCGTCCGTTACCTCTGCCACCACACTTCGATCCGGAGCGGGTCGGGCAGCTCTGGAAGGTGGATTATGCCCGCCTGGCTGAGGAAGCGCGCATGTGGGCGCGCCAGCATGGCATACCTCCGGCGGCTTCAGATCGGTTCCGCGTGGCGTTGCTGCTGGTGGATGTGCAGAATACGTTCTGCCTGCCCGACTTTGAACTCTTCGTCCGGGGACGCTCCGGTATGGGGGCGGTTGAAGACAACCGTCGGCTCATTGAGTTTCTGTACCGGCATCTATCCCTGATCACCCGGATTTTTTTGACGCTTGACACGCATCAGGCCGCGCAGATCTTTCACAGCCTGTTCTGGGTGGACGCCGAAGGCCGCCATCCGGATCCCTACACCACAATCACGGCCCAGGAGGTGCGCAGCGGCCGCTGGCGCGTCAATACGGCCCTGGCCGATATGTTGGGCTGGGAGGCCCCGTATCTGGAGCAACACGGCCGGCATTACACCGAAAGCCTGGAGCGAGCCGGAAAGTACGTGCTTACCATCTGGCCCTATCACGCCATGTTGGGAGGGGTCGGGCATGCGCTGGTCCCGGCCGTCGAGGAGGCGGTTTTCTTCCACGCCATCGCCCGCTACAGCCAGCCTGAGTTCCGCCTTAAGGGCTGGCATCCGCTCACCGAGCATTACTCCGTTTTCCGACCCGAAGTCCAGAGCGGGCCCGATGGGCGGCGGCTTGGCGAGGTGGATCGGGAGTTGCTGGAGCGGCTTCTGCGGTTTGACGCCATCTTGATCGCCGGACAGGCCAAAAGCCATTGTGTGGTCTGGACGGTGACCGATCTGCTGGAGCAGTTGCCTGATCCGGCACTGGCCGACAAGGTGTACCTGCTGGAAGATTGCGCCTCGCCCGTTGTGGTGCCCGGGGGGCTGGATTTCACCGACCAGGCGGAGGAAGCCTATCGGCGTTTCGCCGAGGCGGGTATGCATCGGGTGCGCAGCACAGATCCCCTGGAGAGCTGGCCGGGGCCGATTCAGCAGGCTCTGGCCCGGATTGCGGGTTAGGGAGCTGGACGGGGCACGAGAAACCAGAAGAGTTTTCCCGATCCGAGCACGAGCCAGTAGGCCTGTCCCCGGCGCAGGGTCCGGCTGCTCTGTGCCCACAGTGCACCGGTGGACAGCTCGACCCGCACCCGAACGGAGAGCTCCCCGTCGCCGAAGCCATAGAAGTTTATGGGCGCAGCAGCCTGCTCGAAGCGCAGCAGTTCGCTTCGGAACGCGCCATATCCCGTCTCCAGGTGCACCCGGAGCGGAGGGGCACCGTCGGCCAGATGGACAGGTTGTACGAGCAGGTGCAGCTCGCGGGCTTCTAGCAGTGGCCGCTCATCCAGGCGTCGCAGCACAGGGGCGCCGGATCGGCGATAGAGGAAGACGGCGTACGTGGCACGCCAGGCCGTATCCGGGATCCAGAGGCCCTGGCGCAGCAGCATCTCGCCGCCGGGGCGCCAGAGCGTGACCTCTCCGAGTCCGGAGGGCACCGCAAGATAGCCAGAGGCTTCACCGGCCTGGAGCGATTCGGCCCACGTGGCCGCATCCCAGTGGGCGCGTACGGGGCCGAGGCTTTCCTCGGTGTGCAGCAGACGGACGCGGGCCAGTTCCCGGTGGGCGGGCTGATCGAAACCGGAAAAGGCCGGAGGGCGACTTTCATAGACACAGGAGGCCAGCACAAGCCCGATCCCCACGGGGCCCATGTGCCGCAGGGCGCGCATGGTTTATCTCAGTTCGGCCAGCGCTTCCAGGACAAAGGGATTGTCCCGTCGTTCCAGGCCCAGCGTGGTCGCAGGACCGTGGCCGGGATACAGGCGTATGTCCTCCCCCAGCGGCAGCAGCTTGCGCACGATGCTATCCATGAGCTGGGGGTAGGAACCCCGCCACAGATCCGTTCGACCGATGCTGCCCCGGAAGAGCACATCACCGCCGATGAGCACCCGGTTGTCCGGATCAAAGAAGCAGACGCTTCCCGGCGAATGGCCGGGCGTGTGCAGGACGCTCCAGCGCGTGCGGCCAAAGCAGATCAGCTCACCCTCCTGTAGCCAGTTTCCGACCGGAGGTGAGGGATCGGCCCGCAGTCCATAGAGTGCGGCGATCTCTTCGAGGCGTTCCAGAAGTGGGGTGTCCTCCGGATGCAGTTCCGGGCGAAGGCCGAAGGTCTCGGCCACGAATCGGTTCCCCAGGACGTGGTCCAGATGTCCGTGCGTGTTGAGCAGGCGTACGGGTCGGAGCCCGAGTGTCTGGATGCGTTCCAGAAGCCGGCTTTGCTCCTCCGGGGTCCAACAGCCGGGATCGACGATAACCGCTTCGCCCGTCTCATCCCATGCCAGCAGGGTGTTTTCGGCAAACGGGTTACAGGTCAAGATCTCGAGCTGGAGCATAGGTTTTCCTCCGGGAGGCTGGAAACTTTCCCGCCCTCCGGGCGAAGAAGATCAGGCATAAGCCTGGAGGGCGCAAGATGACCGCATGGCGTTTGCTGTGGGTGGACGATGAAATCGAACTGCTGCGGCCGCATGTTTTGTTCCTTGAATCCAAAGGCTATGCGGTGCGCACCATCACCAACGGCGAGGATGCGGCCGTGCTCGTAGAGCAGGAACCTTTTGACCTCATCCTGCTCGATGAGCACATGCCCGGCTGGGGCGGGCTGCGCACCCTGGAGGAGATCAAGCGTCGGCGGCCGAACGTGCCCGTCGTGATGGTGACCAAAAGCGAAGAAGAGCACCTCATGGAGGCCGCCATCGGCGCGCAGATTTCTGATTATCTGATCAAGCCCGTCAACCCCAATCAGCTTCTGCTTGTCTGCAAGCGTCTTTTGGAGCGGCATCGGTTGGCGCAGGAACAGATCGCGCAGAGCTATCGGCAGGAATTCACCGAGCTGGCCATGGCCATCGAGTCGGCCTCCTCTTTTGCGCAGTGGGTGGATATCTATCAGCGCCTGGTGCGCCGGGATCTGGAGCTGGAGCGAGGCGACCCCACCGTACAGCAGATCCTTCAGGAGCAGCACGCAGAGGCCAACCGCGCCTTCGGGCGCTTCATCGAACGCCACTATCCGCAATGGGTGCAGGCCGACCCAGAGGAACGGCCGCCCCTGTCGCCGGATGTGTTCCGGCGCTGGGTCTTCCCCCTGATGGGGCAGGGGAGGCCCGTGGTGGTGTTGGTGATCGATTGCCTGCGCTATGACCAGTGGCTTGTTTTTGAGGCGCTTCTGCAGACGTACTTTACCATTCAGCGGGAGCTCTACCTGGCCATCCTGCCGACGGCCACCCCTTATGCCCGTAACGCGCTCTTTGCCGGGCTATTTCCCGCTGATATCGAGCGTCGTTTCCCCGGTTTCTGGCAGAGCGCCGAAGAGGACGAATGGAGCCAGAACCGCCATGAAGATCGCCTACTGGGGGATCAGTTGCAGCGGTTGCGCATCGGGGCGCGTTTCCGCTATGAAAAAGTGCTCAGCTCCGCTGAAGGGAAAGCGCTCCTGGGGCGCATGTCCGGGCTTCTGCAGGTGGATCTGAGCGCGATCGTGGTCAATTTCGTCGATATTCTGGCGCATAGCCGTTCGGAATCCAGCCTGCTGCGGGAGCTTGTGCCCGATGAGCGCGCCTATCGGGAGCTGGTGCGCACCTGGCTGGAGCACTCCTGGCTTTTCGACCTGCTGCGTCGGCTCTCGGAAAGCCGGGCGATCGTGGTCATCACGACCGATCACGGCGCGATCCGGGCGCTACGCGACACCAAGGTCATCGGGGATCGGGATACGAGCACGAGCCTGCGCTACAAGTACGGGCGCAACCTGAAATGCGATCCCCGGCACGCCATTCTGGTCAAAGACCCGCTCCTGTACCGACTCCCGAGACGCGGGATCAACACGAACTACATCCTGGCCAAGGAAGACTACTACTTCGTCTACCCCACCCAGTATCACCGCTATCAGCAGCAATACTACGACACCTTCCAGCACGGCGGGGTATCCCTGGAGGAGATGCTCCTTCCCGTGGCGGTGCTTCAGCCCCGGGGTTAGCGCTACGGGATGAACAAGGTAAAGGTCCGTTCGGTGTAGTTGCCGGCCCGATCAGCGAGGAGTACGCGAATCCGGTTCTGCCCCCGCGGCCATCGGGCCGCAGGGGGGAGTAGAAGGCCTCCCGCTTCCGGGTCGTAGACGGGCACCTGCCGGTGGTCGTTGATCCAGAGCTCGATGGATGCGTCATCAATCCCAGAGCGGTCATCCTGTAAGCGCACCCGCAGGGGCTGTGTGCGCCATTGTGGTTGCCGTCGGGCCCTCGGGGTGGTGTTTGGGGGGAGGAAGTGGACCGTGGGAGCCAGGCTATCGCGCAGAATCCGGAAACGTCCGGGCAGGGAGGAGGAGGCCACGAGCACCTCGCCCTCCCGGCGTGCTCCGAGAAAGCTCCAGCCCGATCCCGTCTGCCGATATATCCCCCAGCCCTGAACTTCGGATTTTGAGGTGGGAAGCGGCAGGGCGATCTGGAAAGAATCCGCCACCAGCGCCACAGGGATGCGCACCTCCAGCTCCCCCGGGCGTGCGCTGCGCAAAAGCAGCGGCGCGTCCTGAAAGAGCGTGTGGGCAAAGAAACGCACCCATCCTCCTCCCTGCGGGCAGGAGAGGCTCACCTGCCGACCCCGGGGCACAGGCACCCAGGAGACCGAAGTTCGATAGCGTTCCCCATCCGGGCCCACCCCCTCCAGGGCAACCGGAAGGGGCCGCAGAGGCCAGTACACCAGCGCATAGGCGCTCGATCCCTGTACGACCGTCTCATAGAAGCGGCGGCTGGAGTCCGCATACACCACCGTAAGCCCTCGATAGGCGCCGGGGAGCCACACCCAGGCCAGTCCCCCATCGGTGGGTTCGATTTCCGGCTCCGGGCCGGTCCAGGGCCGCATAGGCCTAGCGGGCCCGTTCCCCGGATCGGATCGGGGCGCAAGGGGGGGATCGACCACGAGTATTCCCTCAAGTGCGCTCCTGTTTCCGAAGACGTCCCGGGCGAGGATGCGAAACTGATATCGACCGGGGGCCAGCCGTAGTATACCCCCGGAGCCATCGGTTTCGTATCCCGGCAGTGGGTTGGCCGGATGCCGCCACAGGCGTACAAAGGCCCGGCCTGTGCGCTCCCGCAGCCCATAATCTCTGTCCAGATCATAGGCGGCCACATACCGGTACGGAATGCGATCCAGGCGGCGATAGAAAAGCCGACGTCCCCCGATCCAGAGCTCTAGTTCCGGAACGGCCAACCGGTAGCCCGATCCGTCCATGTAGTCGATCACCTCCACGGCCAGTCCCACAGCTCCACGCACACGCAGAGGGGGCAGGGGAGCGGGTCGGGCGCGGCGGTGGGAAGGTAACCTCCAGACCCGAGACTCAATTCCCCCCTCCACGCGCGAGGAGTCCGAAAGCGGCACGACGGCCAGCCGGTAGAAAACCGGGGCCGTGCGGTCGGAGACAGCGGGAAGTCCGTATCGAAACGGGTTTACCGCCACATCCCCGGGGGCATGGTATTCCAGATGCAGATGCGGGGGGCCGGCTCCGGTCTCCCCGGAATAGGCGATCACCTCTCCGGCGCGGACGGGAAAACGACCGGGGGGGAGGGAGAGGGCCACGCGATAGCGCCCGCGCTCCCGCTGCAGCCGGCTCACCAGAGAGTCCAGCTCGCCGGCAAAGCGATCCAGGTGCGCGTATACCGACCGGTATCCGTTCGGATGGCGGACATAGAGCACCTTGCCGTATCCGTATGGGCTTACGGCCACCGAATCTATGTACCCGTCGGCGATGGCGAATACGGGATGGCCCACCTGTTGACGGGTCCGGATATCCAGCCCCATATGGAATCGGTTGGCCCGATCGGACCCGAAGCCGGAGCTCAACTGCCGACTTGCCGAGGTGGGCCAGAGCAGGGATTGCGCCACCGCGGACAGAGGAACCGCAATGAGCAGCAGTATCGTCGCAGGCCGCATGCGCCTAGTTCGGGTTGCTGACTATTAGCGCCGGAGGCGAATCTGCAACGTGTAGTTTCGGGGAGGGGCCAGCAGGGCGGGCCGTTCGACGTAGTAGTACTCCAGCGCGTTTTTTATGATCAGGTTCACGGCCCAGAATCCGCGCTCATAGCCCAGCCGTACATCCCAGAGGCGAATGGGTACCACCAGAAACACGTCTTCGACGAAGCGGGCGAAGTCCGTTTCGATGCGCTCCATTTTGGACAGATAGCGGAAGTCCACACCCAGCCTCCACGGACCCCGGGCAAGTTCCGTGTTCCAGAACAGCAGATGCCGGGATCGGAAGGCCAGCACCGTTTCTACGGGTCCGGACCGGTCCACGGGATCCATATACGTGTACCCGAGGCGAGTCCGGAGCTCGGATCGGGGTGAGGCTTCCAGTTCCAGCTCCAGTCCCCGGATCCGGGCCTGGGTGACGTTCTGGAACTGGAAGGCGCCTCCGCGCACACCGGGGAGGCCGGTCTGAAAGCGGGCCTCAATGAGATCGCGGTACGTGTTCCAGAAGCCGGCCAGATCCATCTGCAGCCACCCCAGCGCCTGCCAGCGCAGGCCGAGCTCCCAGGATATGCTGCGTTCCGGCCGCAGTCGGGGATTGGGGGCCAGGGGAAGGAAGGCATCGTCTTTTACGTAGCGCTCCGCAATGGAGGGCACGCGGAACCCGTGTCCGTACGAGGCGCGCAGGGCCAGTGTTTCTCCTGCGTTCCAGACCAGGGAGGCCTTCGGGCTCAGGCGGGTATAGGTCACCTCCCCGGTCGGATACCAGTCCAGGCGCAGGCCAAGGGCGGGTTTCAGCGTCCATCTTCCGGGGGGCAATTCCCACTGCAGGAAGCCGGACAGGTTGGGCTGGGTGCGGAGCCGAAGACCCTCATTGCCCCTGTAGAAGCCGGAACGCACAAATCCGACTTCTCCCCCCAGACCGGCGGTGAGCACGCCGATCCGGTGCAGGTGCCAGGTGCTCTGCTCATCGAAACCCACCACATGCAGACGCGTGGCGTTGGTATCCCGGCGCACCGGATCTGGAGAGTTAAGCGGGGTGACGTGGTTAAAGTAGTACCGCACGCGGACGAGGTGAAACTGGTTGGCCGCCGGTAGCCAGGTCAGCACGGGGATAAGGCTCAGCTGTACAGTCCGGTTGTGGTTGTTACCCCCCGTGGCCCGATCGGTCTCATACAGCAGCGCGTTGCGCGCGTTATCCCAGAAGTAAAACGTGCGGGCCTGGCTGCGGATGGCCGATCCGTAGAGGTCCCATTTCCATTGCGAACCCAGCCGGCCGCTCAGGCGTGCATAGCTGCGGATGCGCAGTTCGTCGTTGTCCTTGCGGAAACCCTCGTCGCGTTGCACCGTCAGGGAGGCCCAGTAGCCGAAATCCGGGTGGGGCCGGTGGCTGTGGCTGAGGACGAGGCCTTCGAAGAAGCGGAACCGCCGCGCTCCGGCCCATCGGGCCTTCCATTCCGGATAGCGTACCGGTTCGTAGGCCCCCACATAGAGCCGCAGCGCCGTTGTGGGTACATCCGAAGGGGTGCGCGTGATCAGGTTCACCACCCCACCCAGGGCGGAAGAGCCATAGAGGGCCGAGCCGGCACCTTTGACAACCTCGATGCGCTCGACCTGATCCAGGGGGAAGGCGTCCAGCGCGGTCTCCCCGCGATCGACGGCCTGCAGGGCGATGCCGTCGAAGAGCACAGCCACGCGGCTACCTACCCCGTAGCTGAAGCCGCTCGAACCCCGGATGTTGATTTGGTTTTCCGTCATGTACACGCCGGGCACATAGCGCAACGCCTCATCGAGTTTGAGCACATTGCGCACCTCCAGTTCGCGGGGGGAAAGCAGGCTCACGCTGATGGGCGCCTCCTGAAGCCGTTGTTCCCGGCGCGAGGCGGTGACGACCACATCCGGGGCCTGATAGGCGCGTTCCCGGAGTCGGACCTCCAGGCGGGTGGTCTCTCCGGGTCGGATATCTACCGGCTCCCGATAGGTTTCGTAGCCGATCATGGAGATGCGCACCAGGTATCGACCCGCAGGAATGCGTTCGATGCGGAAGCTGCCATCGGCTCCTGCGGCCGCACCCAGAAAGGTGCCTTCCAGGAGCACGTTTGCGCCCACCAGTGGCTCTCCGGAAACGGAGCGCACCCGACCCTCGAGCACCCCCGTGGCGGGCTGGGCCATCGAGCTGGTGGCCCCCAGTATGGCGAGCAGGAGGACAAGCAGAGGACGCATGGCTCACCGGGGCGGAAAGGGGGGTCTTTGGTAGAAATCCACCTCGATGCGGATATCGCGCACCACCTCACCCCGCTCGACCTGGAAAGGCCTGGGTCGCTGGGCCTCATCGGCGTACAGTCCCACGGGGCGCCAGTCCAGCAGTCCGGGACCGAAGCGGTGGGCGATGCCCGAATATACATACACGCCGGCCGGCACGGAGTCAACGAAAAACGTAAACGAGTCGGCTCCGAAGTAGGTCAGCAGCGAGGGGCTGTAGATGAAGTTGTTCAGGTTCAGAAAATCGGCCGTATCCCGCGGCACGATGCGGAAGGCCACAAAACGCAGATCCCGTACAGAATCCCGGGGGGGCCAGGGAGAGCGTATGTATACCGAGCCCCGGATGGCGCCGTAGTCCGGCGGTGGGGGCGGGCTGATGCCATGGTCACAGCCGAAAAGCAGAACCAACAAAAAAAGCAGACCACCTGCCAGCAGGGCCATGGTCGCAGGGTGCTTCATCGCACAACGGCCCCGTTTTCCGCTTCCGTGCTGAGCAACGCCAGGCGGCCGTCGGGATTTTCAGCCATCAGGATCATGCCCTGCGACTCAAGGCCCCGCAGCTTTCTGGGAGCCAGGTTGGCGACCACGACCACTTTGCGTCCGAGCAACTGCTCGGGGCTGTACTGTTCGGCAATGCCGGCGATCACCTGACGTCTCTCCAGCCCCAGATCCACGATGAGCCGCATGAGCCTGTCCGTTCCGGCGACCCGTTCGGCCTCGATCACGGTGCCCACCCGCAGATCCAGGCGGGCGAATTCGTCGTAGCTGATCTGCTCCGTCTTCAGCGGGGGCAGTACGGCGCCTGCGGTCGAACTCGGGGTATTCATGGGGGCTTGCTCCGTCATTGTGTGCAGGCGGGCCAGCTGGCGCGCGATGGCCTCCTCACCCACCTTGTGGAATAAGACCTCCGGCTCTCCCAGTTCGTGGCCGGGCTCCAGCAGGGGACGAGAGGCGTTTTCCCAGCGCAGGGCCTGCTCCGGGAGGCGCAGCATGCGTCGGAGGCGTTCGGCCGTAAACGGCAGTACGGGCTCCAGGAGCACGGCCAGCGCGGCGCACAGCTGCAGGCTTACGTACAGCGTGTTGGCGCAGGCCTGGGGATGCGTGTTCCGGGTGGCCCAGGGGGTGGTATCGTTGAAGTACTTATTGCCCAGGCGGGCCAGGTTGAGCGTCTCGAAGACGGCCTCCCGAAAGCGGAAGTCCTCATACAGGGAGCCGATGCGTTCCGGGTAGCTGAGCAGGCTCATGAGCGCGGCCGTATCGATCGGGGCCGGATTGCGCAGTTCCGGCACCCGGCCCCCGAAGTAGCGCCAGGCGAAGGTCATCGTTCGGTGTATGAAATTGCCCAGCACATCGGCCAGCTCCCCGTTGACCCGCGCCTGGAAATCACGCCAGGAGAAGTCCGCGTCCTTCGTCTCCGGCATCGTGGCCGCCAGCACATACCGGAGCAGGTCGGGTTCGAAGTCCTCCAGGTACTCGTGCAGCCAGACGGCCCAATTCCGGCTGGTGGAAATCTTCTGCCCCTCCAGGTTGAGGAACTCGTTGGCCGGCACGTTGTCGGGCAGGGTGTAGCCCTCGTGCGCCATGAGCATGGCGGGGAAGATGATACAGTGGAAGACGATGTTGTCTTTGCCGATGAAATGGATGATGCGCGTCTCGGGGTCCATCCAGTACTGCTTCCACCGCTCCGGTTCCCCGATGCGCTCGGCCCATTCCTGGGTGGCGGAGATGTATCCGATCGGCGCTTCGAACCAGACGTAGAGCACCTTGCCTTCGTGTCCGGGCAGGGGTACGGGCACACCCCAGGAGAGGTCGCGCGTAACGGCCCGATCGGCGAGTCCGGCCTCCAGCCAGGATCGGCACTGGCCGAGCACGTTGGGCTTCCAGTGGGTTTTGGTGGCGATCCATTCCTCGAGCGCCTTCTGATATCGCCCCAGCGGGAGGTACCAGTGGGTGGTCTGGCGCAGCACGGGCGTGGAGCCGGAGAGCATACTACGGGGGTTTTTGAGCTCCAGCGGGCTCAATGCCGATCCACAGCGTTCGCACTGATCGCCGTAGGCGCTCTCGAAACCGCATACCGGACAGGTGCCGACCACGTACCGGTCGGGCAGGAACATGCCCTTGAGCTCATCATAGAGCTGGGCCTCCGTCTTCTGAATGAGCACCCCCTTTCGGTGCAGGGTCAGAAAAAACTCCTGAGCCGTTTGGTGATGCCGCTCCGAAGAGGTGCGGCCGTAGTAGTCGAAGGCGATACCGAAGGCGGCGAAAGTATCCCGGATGAGCCCGTGATAGCGGTCGATGATCTCCCGGGGTGAGACCCCTTCCCGATCGGCGCGCAGCGTGATGGGCACTCCGTGCTCGTCGGATCCGCAGATGAACACCACATCCTCGCCCTGTAGTCGCAGGTAGCGCACGAACATATCGGCCGGAAGGTAGGCGCCGGCCAGATGTCCGATGTGCAACGGGCCGTTGGCGTACGGCAGGGCGGCGGTGACAAGAAAGCGTCTGGGCATAGGCACAATGTCGTTGTAGCCGGGAATTTAGCGCACCCGTTCCGGCGGGGGCAACCGGACACCCTGTTCCCGCAGTCGGCCACCACCGGGCGCCGAAGAGGGGGCTTCCGGGCCTCGCTTCCCCCTACTTGACAATGAACGGCTGAGCCCTATATTCACCCTCCCGGTTCCGGCTATCGTCCGGCGCCGGCGGGTCCAAACGCAACGGGAAAGGAGGCAGACTATGCCCGTCTACGAACCCCGGCAGATACGCAATCTCGTTCTGCTTGGTCATGCCGGCTCGGGTAAAACCACCCTAGCCGAGGCGATGCTTTTCGCCTGCGGGGCCACCAGTCGCATGGGCAGCGTGCCGGAGGGCAACACGGTTTCGGATTTCGACGAGGCCGAGGTACAGCGGAAGTTCTCCGTTTTTACCTCCATGCTGCATGCGGAACGGGACGGCTACAAGTACAACGTGCTCGATACCCCGGGCTATCCGGATTTCATGGGAGAGATGCTGGCCGGCCTCTACGTGGCCGATACCGCCCTTTTGCTGGTCAGCGCAGTAGAAGGCGTGCAGGTGGGCACGGAGACGGCATGGCGGGAGCTGGAGCGGCTGGGCAAACCCGTCGTGCTTGTGCTCAACCAGCTCGACAGAGAACATGCCAATTTCGAGCGCACGCTGGAGCAGCTCCGGGAGCGTTTCGGCCGCGCCGTCACGGCCGTGCAGTTTCCTGCCCGGCAGGGGCCGGGGTTTCACCAGATTGTGGACGTACTGTTGATGAAGCTGCTCACCTTCGAGCCCGGGCGGGCGGAGCCGGTCCGAGTTGAGCCTATACCGGCCGAACTGCTCGAGCAGGCCGAAGCCCTGCACAAGGAGCTGGTCGAAAACATCGCCGAACACGACGATGCGCTCCTGGAGCTGTATTTCGAAAAGGGCGAGCTTTCTCTGGAGGAGATGCGCGCCGGGTTGCGCCATGAGCTTCTGGAGCGCACCCTGTTTCCCGTCTTCTGCGTGGCGGCCTCCAGCGCGGTGGGCGTAACCCGCCTGCTGGAGTTCGTCCAGCACGTGGTGCCTTCTCCGCTGGATATGCCCCCGATCGTGACCGAACAGGGGCAACCTCTGCGTCCGGACCCTTCAGGGCCGCCCGTCTTGTACGTATTTAAGGCCATGATCGAGCCCAAAATGGGGGAATATGCCTTCTTCCGGGTCTATTCCGGCACGGTACAATCCGGCATGGATCTGGTCAATCACCAGACTGGCGTTGTCGAACGCCTAAGTGGGCTCTTCCTCATGAACGGCCGGCGTCGAGAGGAGGTCCCGCGCCTGATGGCCGGAGATCTGGGCGCGGTGGTCAAGCTGCGCAACACGCATACGGGGCAGACGCTGCGTGATCGCGCCCTGGAGGTGAGCATTCCGCCCCTGCCGCTTCCGGAGCCCCGCATCACCGTGGCTATTCGCAGTCGGGGTAAAGGGGAAGAGGAGAAGATGGCCCAGGCTCTGCACCAGCTGCACGAAGAGGACCCCACACTCGTTTTCCGGCACGATCACGAACTCCGGCAGCTGCTCTTGGAAGGCCAGGGCGAGATGCAGCTTATCGTGGCCCAGGACCGGCTTCGTTCCCGCTTCGGGCTCGAGGTGGAGCTCGTCAAGCCCCGTGTACCCTACAGGGAGACGATCCGCAAGGCCGTGCGTTCCCAGTACCGGCACAAGAAGCAGACCGGGGGAGCGGGCCAGTTCGCCGAGGTGCATTTTCTCATCGAACCCTATCAGGAAGGCGCCCCCTATCCTGCCGATATCACGGTGCGCGAAGAACAGTTGCTGGAGCTCAAATGGGGCGGCAGGCTCATGTTCACCAACGCCGTTGTGGGAGGGGCCATCGATGCCAAGTTCATGCCCGCCATCCTGAAGGGCATCATGGAGATCATGGAGCGGGGGCCGCTGGCCGGCTATCCGGTCGTGGATGTGCGTGTGACCGTGCATGGAGGGCTCATGCACCCGGTGGACTCCAATGAGGCGGCTTTCAAGACAGCGGCGCGCATGGCCTTCAAGCAGGGCTTTTTGGAGGCTCAGCCCATATTGCTGGAGCCCATCTACGATGTGGAGGTCTGGGTGCCCGAGGCGTACATGGGGGATGTGATCGGGGATCTGTCCACGCGTCGGGGTAAGATTCTGGGCATGGAGGCCGACGGATATCTGCAGCACGTCCGGGCCAAAGTGCCCCTGGCGGAGCTGTACAAATACGCCAGCGCCCTGCGTTCCCTCTCTCAGGGGCGTGGTATACATCAGGCTCGTTTCAGCCACTACGAACCCGTGCCCCGGGAGCTGCAGGAGAAGATCATCGCCGAGGCGCGTGAGGAGATGGTGCCCGAGGATGTCTGATCCCTCAGGAACGGGCCTTCCAGGGGAGCGTCGGGGTGGATGCTCCCCGTTTTTGTCTCTCAGGCATCCGGGCCGGAGGTGGGGATGGTTTCTGGGAGGCGTACTGGCCGGTCTGCTTCAGTGGGGGTGGCTACTTCTGTTGCGCTATCTGCCCTATGGTCCGGCCCCGGGGCTTGTCCGCTGGAGCGCCTGGCCCAACTGGGCTACGGCCCTGCTGGCTATAGGCTGGGTCGTACTGGCAGGAGGCCTGTTGCGGCGGGATTTTCTCCGCTATAAGGAGGCGCTCCTCTGGCTGCTTCTGGCCAGCTGCCTGCTGGCCCTTCTGCCTTTCGGCTCCGAACCCGTTCGCATGCTGTGCTTTTGGGCCGCCCTGGGCGCCGATGCACGTTCCTGGGCTGTGCTGCTTGTGCACGCGCGGTATCGGTGGCTCGCCACCGGCGGGTTGTTTCTGGCCCCGCTGGGGCTGGCTTTCGCGGCCACGCTCACCTATCCCGTCCGAGGTCCCGAACAGATACACGCGCCTCTGGATGGCGTGGTCGTGCTCGGTGCGGCCGTGCGGGGATATGACCGGCCCAGCCCCGCTTTGCAGGAGCGGATCCAGATGGCCTATCGGCTTTACCAGTGGCTTCGGCCGGAGCGCATCTGGTTGCTGGGGGGCGAAACGCCGGGTCGGCTTCCGGAATCGGAGGTCATGCGTCGGGCGCTCATTCGATATGGTCTGCCGCGGGAGCGGCTCTATACGGAACGCCGGACGCGCACCACGCAGGAGCAGGTGCGTGTGCTCTATGCGCTGGCCCGCGCTCAGGGGTGGCGCCGGTGGTATGTGGTAAGCGACCATTTTCATCTGCGGCGTGTAAGCGAGATGGGCCGCCTCATCGGTCTGGAGCTGGTTGGGGTGGCTTCCGCAGGACGGGGGCGCGTATCTTCGTGGTATCGCTGGCGCGATGCGGCGGCGCTGCTATACTATACCCTCTGCGGCCTGTAAAGGAGAGCGTTCTATGGTGGAAGTGCGCTATAGCCCCCAGACCGAAACCGAACTGCACCTGTTCAACCTTATCGAGGCCCAGGAGCACGAGCAGGTCGTCTTCTGCTCCGCCCCCGAGGTGGGGCTTCGGGCCATCATCGCCATCCACAACACCACACTGGGGCCCGCGCTGGGGGGGACGCGGATGTGGACGTACGCCTCGGATCTGGACGCCCTCAAGGACGTGCTCCGACTCTCCCGGGCGATGACTTACAAGGCCGCCGTGGCCGGGCTCAACCTCGGAGGCGGCAAGGCCGTGATCATCGGAAACCCGAAAACGGATAAATCCGAGGCGCTTTTCCGCGCCTATGGCCGCTTCATCGAAGGGCTGGCCGGCCGCTACATCACGGCCGAGGATGTGGGTACAAGCGTGCAGGACATGGAATATGTGCGCATGGAGACCAAGTACGTAACCGGCATCAGCCGTGCCCTGGGCGGCTCGGGAGATCCCTCGCCGGTTACCGCGCTGGGGGTCTACATGGGCATGAAGGCCTGTGTCAAGGAGGTCTTCGGCACCGACTCCCTGGCGGGTCGTTCCGTGGCCGTGCAGGGACTGGGGCATGTGGGCATGCACCTGTGCCGGCATCTGGCCAAGGAAGGCGCCCGGCTTTACGTGACGGACCTCTATGAGGAGCGCATCCAGGAGTTGCTCAAGGACGTTAAGGCCGAGGTTGTCGCCCCGGAGGCGATCTATGACGTGCCCGCGGATATTTTCAGCCCCTGCGCCCTGGGAGGCGTCATCAATTCGGAGACCATCCCGCGATTTCGCTTCAAAATCATCGCCGGGGCGGCTAACAACCAGCTGGCCGACGAAGACCTCCACGGCCGCATGCTCATGGAGCGGCGCATTCTCTATGCGCCCGATTATGTGATCAACGCCGGCGGCCTTATCAACGTGGCCAACGAGCTGGAGGGCTATAACCGTGAACGGGCCCTGGAGCAGGCGCGGGGGATTTACGATATCGTGCGCCAGGTTATCGAACTGGCCAAACAAGAGCGCATCGCTACCCACGAGGCGGCCAATCGGCTGGCCGAAGAGCGGCTTCGGCGTGTGGGCGCGATCAAGCACATCTACACCGGCCAGAGCGAGTTCAGCGGTCGGCTGGGGCAACTGCGTCGCTATGGTCGATAATCGAGGTGTTATCTTTGCCCCGCTTCGATGAGGCGGGGCTTTTTCGTATGCCGACAGAATGGCTCGATCGTCACGCGCTTCGCGAGCTCGTCCTGCAGACGCTTTACGCCTACGAGCTGGGGCACCAGGATCCGGAATACCTCTACCGGGAGCTCATCGCCTCCCGGCTGGAGCACGACCCCGTGGGGCGGGAATTCACCTGGAAGCTCTACCGGCGCGTGCTCGATCACCTGGACGTGCTCGATGCGTTCATCGAGCGCCATGCGACAAACTGGGACCTGGAACGCATCGCCGTTCTGGACCGGATCGCTCTGCGCATGGCGATCGCGGAATTGCTCTACTTCGAGGATATCCCACCCAAGGTCTCCCTGGATGAGGCCATCGAGCTGGTCAAGAAGTTCTCCACCGAAGAGAGCCACCGCTTCGTCAACGGCGTGCTCGATAGCATCCTCCAGGAGCTGCGTCGCACGGGTCGTCTGCATAAAACGGGTCGCGGGCTGATTGAAACGTCCCTCGATGAGGAGTAAGTACTTCGTCATCGGGGATATCCATGGATGCCGGCGCACGCTGGAGGTGCTCCTCCAGAGGGCTGAGATCGAACCGGATCGCCAGCTCATCCTCATCGGCGATTATATCGACCGAGGGCCCGATCCGGCGGGGGTGCTCGAGCAGTTGCTGGAGCTGCAGCGCGAGCGCCCGGATACAGTGCTGTTGCGGGGCAATCACGAGCAGCTCATGCTCGACTACCTCGACGGGGGCCGGCTCTGGCCGTGGATGCTCAACGGGGCCGAGGCGACCTGGCGTTCCTACCAGGCCCGTTTCGGTCGTGTGCATATCCCCGAAGCACACCTCCAGCTGCTCCGGCAGACCCGACTTTACTACGACGCGCCGGAATATTTTTTCGTGCACGCCGGTCTGAGGCCCGATCGCCCCATCGCCTGGCACCTGAAGCATCTGGATCCGGAGCTGCTGCTCTGGACGCGGGCGCATCTTGATGTGCCCGCCGAAGAGCTGGTCTGGGAAAAACCCGTTGTATTCGGGCATACCCCGCTTCCCCGAGCGCTTCTCGAAGAGCGGCGTATTGGCATCGACACCGGATGCGTCTATGCGCATGTGCGCGAGCTGGGGCGACTTACGGGCCTCTACCTTCCGGAGCGGGAACTGCTCGAGGTGCCCTATCAGGGTTAGGCCTCATATAACGTTCGCAGGTGCGCTACCGCCTCCATGAAGCGGGCCACGCGCGCTTGCTCCACGGGGGCCTCTACGCGTCCATCGACCTTCAGGCAGGTGCCCACGATGAACCCGTCTGCGTAGGGGAAAAAGTGGGGTAGATTCTCGGCTGTGAGGCCGCTTCCCACAAGTACGGGAACGGGAACGATCGCGCGCACGCGGCGCAGTTCGGCTAGTTCGGTCGCCTGGCCCGTGGCCGTGCCCGTGACAATGAGCGCATCGGCCAGTCCACGCTCCACGGCATCACGCGCCTCTTCTTCCACTCCGTAGGGGCCCAGGGGGACGGAATGCTTGACGTTCACGTCCGCAAACACGCGCACCGGGCTTCTGAGCCGGGCTCGGAGGCGCTGTACTTCGGGGGCGCACCCCTCCAGGATGCCCTGATCGGCCAGGCGCGCCCCCACGTACACGTTGATGCGCACAAACTCCGCCCCGCAGGCCGTGGCCAGCTCCATGGCGGCCGGACCGTCGTTGCGGAGTACGTTGACGCCGATAGGGCAGGAGAAGCGCCGCCGCAGCTCCCGAAGCACACGCTCCATGGCGGCCAGCGCCTCTTGCGGATTGTGTGCCTTGAGGAAGGGCACATCCCCGAAGTTTTCCACCACGAGCCCGTCGACACCCCCGCCCACGAGCGCCTCGGCGTCCTGAAGTGCGGCCTCGACGATGGCCTCCTCCGATCCCCCGTAGCGGGGACTACCGGGAAGCGGCCTCAGATGCACCATGCCGAAGACGGGCCGGCGCAATCCCAGCACGGGCCGAGCGGGCTCCAGGAAAACCACCCTATGCCACCGTGATCTCGGGGTTCAGGTACACATCCTGGATGGCGTGCAGGAGCCGGATGCCCTCCTCCATCGGGCGCTGGAAGGCCTTGCGTCCGGAGATAAGCCCCATGCCGCCGGCGCGTTTGTTGACGACCGCGGTCCAGACGGCTTCGAACAGGTCGCCTGCCCCCTTGGATTCGCCTCCGGAGTTGATCAGCCCCACCCGACCCATGTAGTTGTTGACCACCTGATAGCGGCACAGGTCGATGGGGTGCTCGCTGGTGAGCTCCTCGTAGACCTTCTTGTGCGTACGTCCGAAGTTGAGGGCCGTGTAACCGCCATTGGTGGTGGGCAGCTTCTGCTTGATGATGTCGGCCTGCAGGGTGGCGCCCAGGTGGTTGGCCTGCCCGGTCAGGTCGGCCGCGGTGTGGTAATCAACCCCGTCTTTCTTGAAGGCCGAATTGCGCAGATAGCACCACAGGACCGTGGCCATGCCCAGCTCGTGCGCGTAGGCGAAGGCCTCGGCGATCTCCTGGATCTGTCGGCTGGATTCCTCCGAACCGAAGTAAATCGTCGCCCCCACGGCCACCGCCCCCATGTCGTAGGCCTGTTCGATGGTGCCGAAGAGGATCTGATCGTACTTGTTCGGGTAGGTCAGCAGTTCGTTGTGGTTGATCTTGACGATGAACGGGATTTTGTGCGCGTACTTGCGCGCCACGGCTCCGAGCACCCCGAACGTGGAGGCCACGGCGTTACACCCACCTTCGATGGCCAGGCGTACGATGTTTTCCGGATCGAAGTAAATCGGATTGGGCGCAAAGGAAGCGCCTCCGGAGTGTTCAACCCCCTGGTCTACGGGCAGGATGGAAAGGTATCCGGTGCCCGCCAGCCGACCATGATTGAAGAGCGTCTGCAGGCTGCGCAGAACCCGATTGTTGCGATCCGAATGCGCCCAGACCCGATCGACGAAGTCCGGTCCGGGCAGGTGTAGCTGTTCCCGGGGCACGGTCCGGCAGACATGCTCGAGCAGGTAGGTCGCCTGCTCTCCCAGCAGCGCTACGATGCCGTCCAAGGTATCGGTGCGCACATCCAACGTGGCCATGGCAATCTCCCTCCTTGGCGTGATGGGCGTCATTACGAAAATACGAAGGACAGAGGGCCAGATGCGACTGGACAGAAAAACCCGCTGATGCGTAAATAGCGCACGAAGAATTTGCGCCCGTGACGATGCAACGCGTTCTCGTAACCGGTGGGGCCGGCTTTATCGGCTCCAATCTGCTGCTCACGCTCGTGCCCCGCTATCCGCATTACCTGTTCGTCAACCTGGATAAGCTCACCTACGCGGGCAACCTGGAGAACCTGCGTCCCCTGGAGGAGGCGCCCAACTACGTTTTCGTGCGCGGAGACATAGCCGACGGGGAGCTTGTGGACCGGCTGTTTCGGGAATTTCGCATCACGGGCGTTATTCACCTGGCTGCCGAGTCCCATGTGGATCGCTCCATTCTGGAGCCCGATCCTTTTATCCGGACCAATATCCTGGGCACGCTCACCCTGCTCAAAGCGGCTCAGCGGCACTGGGAAGGGCGCTCGCCTCGGGAAGTGCGCTTTTACCACATCTCCACCGACGAGGTCTACGGCTCTCTGGGCCCGGAGGGCTATTTCACCGAGGACAGCCCCTATCGACCCACAAGCCCGTATTCGGCCTCCAAGGCAGCGAGTGATCATCTGGTGCGGGCCTGGTATCATACCTACGGGCTACCGGTGGTCATCTCCAACTGCTCCAATAACTTCGGTCCCTATCAATTTCCGGAAAAGCTCATCCCGCTTATGATCTGGAACCTGATTCGGGGGGAGGTCCTACCGATTTACGGTCGGGGGGAGAATGTGCGGGACTGGATCTACGTGCGGGATCATGTGGAGGCCATCGATCGCATCTATCATGCCGGCCGGATCGGGGAGACCTACAACGTGGGGGCGCGCAACGAGTGGCGCAACCGGGACCTGGTGGAGTTGCTCTGCGATCTGGTAGATGAGGAGCTGAATCGGCCTCCGGGCACGGGTCGTGCTCTTATCCGTTTCGTCCCCGACCGGCCCGGGCACGATCTGCGCTACGCCATCGATCCGAGCAAACTGGAGCGCGAGCTGGGCTGGCGCCCGCAGTATACGTTCCCCCAAGCCCTGCGGGAGACGATTCGTTGGTACCTGGCCCATCAGGACTGGCTGGAGCGCATCACCAGCGGCGCCTATCGGGACTACTACGAAACGCAATACGCCCGTCGCATCGCGGAGGGAAAGGCCTATGGGGCTTAAAGGGATTGTCCTGGCGGGGGGAACGGGTTCGCGCCTCTATCCCCTGACGAAGGTGACGAACAAGCATCTGTTGCCCGTGGGCCGTAAGCCCATGATCTACTACCCCATCGAAAAGCTGCGCCAGGTGGGCATCGAGGAGATCCTGATCGTCACAGGCACGGAACATATGGGCGATGTGGTGCAGCTGCTGGGCAGTGGGCGGGAATTCGGCTGTCGGTTTACGTACAAAGTCCAGGATGAACCCGGCGGTATAGCCCAGGCGCTGGGGCTGGCGGAAAACTTCGTGGGCGCAGATCGCATGGTCGTGGTGCTGGGAGACAACATCTTCGAGGCCTCCCTGGCGCCGTATGCGGAGCGCTACATGCGTCAGCCCTCGGGCGCCCGGATCTTGATCAAAAAGGTCCCCGATCCGAGCCGATACGGGGTACCGGAACTGGGGCCTGATGGGCGGATTCTGTCCATAGAGGAAAAGCCAGCCCAGCCCCGGTCCTCCTACTGCGTGACGGGCATTTACTTTTACGATGCGCGCGTCTTTGACATCATTCGCACGCTCAAGCCCAGTGCCCGGGGTGAGCTGGAGATCACCGATGTGAACAACACCTACATCCAGTGGGGAGAGCTCCACTACGATGTGCTGGAGGGATGGTGGACGGATGCCGGCACCTTTGAGTCCTATTACCTGGCCAACGAGCTCGTCTCCGGGCGCATGAGCGATGCGGATCTATGGGCCTACTATGCGCGTCAGGATATGCCGCGGGGATAGAGTGCGATGCGACAACAGCGTTCGCGCATTCCGGGGGTGCGGGTCTGGGAGCTTCTCCGGCACGAGGATGAGCGGGGGTGGCTGGTGGAGCTCTTCCGTCAGGACGAACTCGGCGATCCGGCCATGTATCCCGTCATGGCCTATGTGTCCATGACCCGTCCCGGTGTGGCCCGAGGGCCGCACGAGCATCGAGAACAGGCCGATCTGTTCTGTTTTCTGGGGCCGTCGGATTTCGAGCTCCGGCTCTGGGATAACCGGCCCGATTCCCCCACCTACGGGCAGGAGGAGCGTTGGCTGGCCGGGGAGAGCCGGCCGCTGGCCGTTTTCGTGCCTCCGGGCGTGGTGCACGGCTACCGCAACATCGGCTCCCGAGACGGGCTCATTATCAACTGCCCCAATCGGCTCTACCGAGGCTGGGGTCGGCAGGAGCCGGTAGATGAGATCCGACATGAGCTCGATCCTCAAAGCCCCTTCCGCATGGCGCCCTGAGTGAGGCGGTTGTATATGGCGCCCGGGGGCTTTATTTTCCCTGCGGAGCTATAGCCTCATGCTCAGGCTGAGCAAACGCATCGAATACGGCCTCATGGCCATGCAGTATCTGGCCCTTTCTCCCGCGGGGGCGAGCGTAAGCGTGCGCGAAATCGCCCAGCGGCAGGGCCTGCCCTATGAACTGCTGGCCAAAATCATGCAACAGCTGGCACGCCGGGGACTGGTGCGTTCCCGGCAGGGCCTCAAGGGGGGATACCAGCTGGCCAAGCCGCTGCAGGCCATCACGCTCAAAGAGCTGGCCGGTGCGCTGGGGCAGGAGTTGAGCCTGGTCGCCTGTGAATCCGGAGGGCGTCGATGTAGCCTGTATGCGCGATGTAGCCTGCGGCACCCGCTCATGCGCCTGGAGGCCCGTCTGGATCGTCTGTTCGGTCAAATCCCCCTCTCGGAGTTTCTCCTTCCCCCGGTTACTGAGCCACAGATAACAAGTCAGCGGAGCCCGTATGAATAGGGATCGGATCGTGTACCTGGACTACAACGCCACTACGCCCGTTGATGCGCGGGTACAGGAGGCCATGCTCCCCTACTTTTCCGTGTACTTTGCTAATCCCGCCAGCCGCCTGCACATGCCGGGTCGCCAGGCGGCCGATGCCGTGGAGCGGGCCCGGGCTCAGGTAGCCGACCTCATTCAGGCTGATCCGGCGCAGATCGTTTTCACCTCCGGGGCCACGGAGGCCCTCAACTGGGCCATCAAGGGCCTGGCCTGGGCTCATCCGGAGCGCCGGCACGTGCTTACCGTAGCTACCGAGCATAAAGCTGTGCTGGAGGCCTGTCGGTGGCTGTCCCGGCAGGGCTGGGAGCTGACCATTCTGGGCGTGGACAGGGAAGGCAGGTTCTCGCTTGCCGAGCTGGAAGCGGCCCTCCGGCCGGATACCCTGTTGGTGGCTGTGATGTGGGCTAATAACGAGACAGGCCTCATCCACCCCGTAGCGGAGGTGGTCCGCATCGCCCGATCTCGGGGTGTCTACGTGCTCACCGACGCCACCCAGGCCGTGGGGAAAATTCCCGTCGATGTGCGGCGCGCCGAGGTGGATCTGCTGGCCGCCTCGGCGCACAAATTCTATGGGCCAAAGGGGGTGGGTTTCCTCTACATCCGGCGCGGGGTGCGCCTGGAGCCCCTGCTACACGGGGGTGGACATGAGTCCGGATGGCGCAGCGGTACGCTCAACACCCCGTCCATCGTGGGCCTGGGCAAAGCGGCCGAGATCGCCCGGCAGGACATGGCCGCCGAGGCCGAACGCCTGCGGGCGCTTCGGGACGAACTGGAGCAAACCCTCCTGGCGCTGGGAGCCGAGCGCAACGGGGCCGCCGAACCCCGCTTGCCCCACGTGATCAACGTGCGCTTTCCAGGGGTGCGGAACGATCAGCTGGCCCGCGCGCTGCCCGAGATGGCCTTCTCGACCGGTTCGGCCTGTTCTACCGGCAACCCCCTGCCCAGCCATGTGCTGCGGGCCATGGGATTGTCCGCGAAGGCCGCCATAGAATCCATCCGCATCAGCCTGGGCCGGTTCACCAGCCGGGAAGAGATCGCCTTCGCCCAGAAGCGCTTTGCCGAGGTTGTGCCGGAACTTGCCGCAGCGGCTTCGGTGTAAGAAGACGGACGTCGGGAGGAAGACAGAACGATGATCACGCTCAGCGAACGCGCCGCGGCGCAGATTCGCCGGATTCGTGATAAAGAGGGCAAGGGACCCGAATACGGCATCCGCATCCGTATCACAGGCGGCGGATGTGCGGGCCTGACCTATCAGCTCGAGTTCGAGCGCGAGGCAGGTCCGGAGGATCAGGTCTTCGAGGATAAGGGAATCCGGATCTTTGTGGATTTTCGCAGTTTCCTCTATCTGGCGGGTTCGGAGCTGGATTTCACCGATGGGCTTGACGGCAAGGGCTTCCATTTCCGCAACCCGAATGCCTCGCGCACCTGCGCCTGCGGGGAATCCTTTGCCGTCTGATCGGCCAGCTGTCCCCCCCGGCCCCCAGCTCACAGGCGTGCATCCGCGGGGGTAGAGCAATCCGCCTGAGTCGGAGCCGAAGCATGAAGCCCGCATACAACATATCGGAGCCGGAAAACCGCGTGGCCCGCTCCGGCCTTGTGGTCTTCGATCTGGAAGCGCTCTTCGATGGGGCGCCCATCACCGGGTTGGATGTAAAGGAATTTCTCTACATGGGTCTGGTGCTCCGGGAGCGCGAATTCCGGCAGGCCCTTGAAGAGCACGACTGGAGCCGGTATGCGGGCCACCATGTGCACCTGTATTGCTCCACGGCGGCCATTGTGCCGCAGTGGGCCTATCCGCTGCTGGCAACTCGCCTGGCTCCATATGCCCGTTCGATCGCCCTGGGCTCTCGTGAGGATCTGTTGCGGGACTACTATCAGCGGGCGCTGGCCGAAGTGGACTGGTCGCAGTATGCGGGCAGGAAGGTGGTGCTCAAGGGGTGTTCCAGTCCCCATGTGCCTCCCTCGGCCTACGTGGAGGCGGCCCGACGTCTGGTGGCCGTATGCGAAAAACTCATGTACGGGGAGCCGTGCTCGGCTGTGCCCCTCTGGAGGCGTCTTTCGTGAAGGCGCCGCTGCTGCTTTATGACGATGCCTGTCGGATCTGCACGGGCTTTCGCCGATGGCTGGAGCGCCGTGCGCCGGGCCGGTTTCGGTTTGGGGCCCTTTCTGCTCTTCCGGAATCTGAGCGGGCGCAGGTTAGGGGGCTGGTATTCATCGACGACAGAGGGCCTCGGGAGGGCTCCGATGCCGTCTTCGAGGCTCTGCGCCTGCTTCCATGGCCCTGGTGCGTGCTCGGCCTGGGGCGCTATCTGCCCCGCGTCTGGCGGGAGGCGGGGTATCGGTGGGTGGCCCGCAACCGATATCGATTGGGCCGTGTGCGTTCGGATGCTGCCTGTGCCCGCTGTCACCTGTAGCGATGGATATCCTCAATTACCTGCCTCCGAAGCGCTTCGCCCAGTACGATGATCTGCTGACCTTTCTGAGTATCTACGACGATCGCCGTCGGGAATGGGCCTTGAAGCGGCTGTTGCGCGCCCATCGGGATCGTATTCGGGGAGCGGTGTGCGTGGAGGCCGGATGTGGTCTGGGCGTCTTGAGCGCCTATCTGGCCCGGCTGGGGGCCAAGCGGGTATATGCGGTTGAGGCCAACCCGCACCTGTACGCGCTCGCCCGGGACCGATTGCGCTCCTTCCCCGGCGTACAGGTGATTCGCGGCGATATCCGAGACTTCGTTCCCCCTGAACCTGTAGAGGTGCTCGTGCATGAGTTCTACGGGCAACTGCTCTATGATGAGGATCTGCACGTGCTGAGCCAGTTGCGCTTCCAACCCCGGCTGGTGCTGCCCGACGGGGGGCGGTTGCTCGTGGGCACGACGGCCGCCTGCCGACTTGTCGATCGTACCGTCACGGTCGATGTGCTCCGCCGGCTCGATGGCGTGCTCGTTTCCGGATTATTCGATGAGCGGGGCCTGGAGCCCTGCCGGGAGGTGTGTTGCTGGCGGTACGGCGATGTCCTCTCCACCGTACAGGGGGATCTGGAAGGACTCTCGGGCGAGGTGGTCTTTTTCGCCATGGAGGTGCAGCACGAGGGGAAAACGCTCTGTCGGGCGGGCGTATGCTCGAACTGGTCGTACGTCTGGACCTGGCGGCACGGAAATCGATTCTGGCTGCGTTTTGAGCCCGAGATCCGCGGCATGCGGGTCCATTTCGGGTGGATCGACTGAATCCCACTACAGGAGGGCTACGGTATGCGCTATCTCTGCAGGTGCGCGTCGGGGGTATTCGTCGTGTTGGGGCTACTCGGGTCCGGATGTACGAGCGTGCGGGTGAGCTCTTATGCGGATCCGGAATATCGAAATGTGCGGCTGGCCCGCGTGGCCGTGATGGCTCTGGTAGAAGACCTGGGCTGGCGCCAGAGCCTGGAGCGCGCCATGGTGGAGGAGCTTACCCGAAACGGCCTGGATGCCGTCATGGCCATGGACATCGCGCCCCCTACCCGGTCCTGGACGCAGGAGACGCTGCTGGAGCACCTGCGCTCCCAGGGGTGCGAAGGAATCGTGCAGATGGAGTTGCTCCAGCAGGGTCAGCGTCTGGAGTCGGTTCTGGTCGAGACGATTACCCGCATCTACCAGAAAGGCCGGGAAACGCAGGAGGTGCGCACCCAGACCCAAGAACTGCAGGCCCGGCAGTACGCCGGACTCGGGGCCCGGCTTTACCGGATCCCCTCCGGGGAGGTGCTCTGGCTGGCCAGCGCCTATGGGCGCAATAACTTCTCCGCCTCCGGACTGTTTGTCGGGCCAGATTATGAAGAGCGCTATCTGTTGCGCGCCCTGGCCCGGCGTATAGCGCGCGAACTGGTCAGGGAAAGGCGTCCGCCTGCCCGATAGGCCGGGGAACCGGGATCCTGGTTGACGCATATAAGGGACGCCTGCCGATGATCGGGGACAGGCCCAAAAAGGCCTGCCCTCTTTTTGTTTTGTCTTCGAGGTGGAGGAAACGAAGATGCCTGTGCGCACAAAGGCCGATTACTTGCGCGAGCCCATCGAGCACCTGGATCTGGCCAGCTTCGATGCGGTGCCTCTGGTGGAGGCCATGGAGCATATGGCCTTTCAGGCCCGCAATCTAGCCCGCGCGGCCAAGATCTACGAGCAGATGCTGCGGGATCGGGAATGTACGGTCATCCTCACCCTGGCCGGATCCCTTTTCAGTGCGGGGCTGAAGCGGATCGTCTACGACATGATCCGCTACAACATGGTGGATGTGATCGTCTCCACGGGGGCCATCATCGTCGATCAGGACTTCTTTGAGGCGCTGGGCTTTCGGCACTATAAGGGCAGCCCTATGGTGGACGATGATGAACTGCGTGAGCTCCATATCGACCGCATCTACGATACGTACATCGATGAGGATGAGCTGCGGATCTGTGATTTCACCATCGCCCGGATCGCCGATGCGCTAGAGCCTCGGCCGTATTCTTCCCGGGAGTTCATCTATGAGATGGGACGTTATCTGGAGGCGCAAGGCGGGCCCGCCGCAGAGGACTCCGTGGTCTATGCCGCCTATCGGCATGGTGTGCCCATCTTCGTGCCCGCCTTCTCGGATTGCTCGGCGGGATTCGGGCTGGTCTATCATCAGACTCAGCGGCCCGGACGGCATGTGACGATCGACTCGGTGGCCGATTTCCGGGAGCTGACGCAGATTAAAATCGCCGCCCGCGATACGGGTCTGTTCATGATCGGCGGGGGCGTTCCCAAGAATTTCGCCCAGGATGTGGTCGTGGCGGCCGATATTCTGGGTGCGGAAGCGCCCATGCACAAGTACGCCGTTCAGATCACCGTGGCCGATGAGCGCGACGGGGGCCTTTCCGGATCCACGCTCCGGGAGGCCAGCTCCTGGGGTAAGGTGGCCAACATCTACGAACAGATGGTCTACGCCGAGGCGACGCTGGCTATGCCTCTGGTGGTCAACTACGCCTGGCGCAAAGAGGCCTGGCGGGAGCGGCCCCGGCGGCGGTGGCAGGACTGGCTCGCCGCTCAGGAGATCTCCTCGGGAGCCTGAAAGGCCCGGCGCAGACCCACTTCCTGGGCCACCTCCCTGGGCAGGCAGACGTAGTGCTTGATCACGGGTTGGGATACGGCCGCGATGTTCGGCGTATCCGTGGCGCGGGAGAATTCTACCCGTCGGCCGTCCGGGTACCAGATCCATATCCCTTCATGGCCGAGCTGATAGGCGCTGTTGCGGGAGTTGTCCAGTTGTATGTAGGCGGAGATCGTTTCCTCATCATCGGGCAGTGCCCGCGAACGCAGCCAGCGCGCTGTGGCCGCGCGCCAGCCTTCGAGCTCCGCTTCCTGGGGAGGGTCCTCCAGGAAGATCGTTCGGGGTAGCCGCCGCTCCAGCAGGCGCAGGGCCAGATCTCGCAGGACGGGTTCCCGGCTTTGGGTCCAGCATTTGACCGCGCCGAGCACATCGCTGTCGTCTAATTGGACAAAATGGGCCAGCGTTTCCTCGGTAAGGGTCCGGAAGGGGGCCTCCAGAAAGAAGCGCAGAGCCGGCGAGAGGCCGTCGAGCACCGAGCCCTCCCCTGAGGAAGCCAGGGCCCGCGCCCGACGGACCAGGGCAAGCAGCAGTTTATCGGCGGCCAGCACGGTTTTGTGCAGGTACACCTGCCAGTACATCAGGCGCCGGGCGATGATGTAGTTTTCCAGCGCGTAGACGCCTTTCTGCTCGATGACCAGCTCCTCATCCACCACGCGCATCGTTTTAATAATGCGCTCGACCCCGATCACCCCTTCGGCCACCCCCGTGTAGAAGGAATCCCGTCGGAGGTAATCGAGCCGGTCCATGTCCAGCTGACTGGAGACGAGCTGGTGCAAAAACCGGCGGGGATAGGTGCCGATGAAGATCTCCACGCTCAGCCAGAGCGCCTCATCTTCCCGGGCGAGCCGTTCAAAAAGCGCCCGGGTGATGGCCTCGTGGCTCAGGCCGGGTAGGAGAACGGATTCCAGTACGTGGGAAAACGGGCCATGGCCCAAGTCGTGCAGGAGCGCGGCCAGCAGAGCCGCCTCCCGCTCCTGAGGGCTGATCTCGGTGCCCTTCTCCTCCAACGTCTGCAGCGCCTGCTGCATGAGCGCCATGGCCCCCAGGGCATGCTGAAAGCGGCTGTGCTCGGCTCCCGGAAAGACCAGAAATCCAAGCCCGAGCTGTCGGATGCGCCGCAGGCGCTGCACGAAAGGATGGTCCACATAGGCCAGCACCCGACCACGGGGAATGGAGATAAACCCTCCTACCGGGTCGGCGAAGAGCTTGAATCGGTTCATGGCAGGCCGTCTTGCTCCGACGAAACTTATATCAACTCAGGGGAAACAGCAAAAGAGATGGGGACAGAAAAGGATCTTGACAAACGACTGTTGGTTCCTGTATAATCTCGAGGCCCTGTAAAGGGGAGGACATCCAGCGTGAGGAGGTGTCTGGATGTCCAGGAGCGGAGGTCTCGGGTACAAAAACAGGAGGAGAGGCGCATGCGACTTCGTGCTACGCTCATGTGGGCGCTATTAGCCCTGTGGCCGGTGGGGCTTCTAGCGCAGAACCTGGTCATTCGAGGCACTGTTCGGGATGTAAACAACGAGCCGCTTCCGGGCGCGAACGTCTTCATTGAGGCGCTCACGCTGGGGACCACGGCCGATGTGAACGGGAGCTACCGGCTGG
>Ga0197143_1000160_pt1 | contig 77197 bp, 70 predicted proteins | sample GBS70_MetaG_FD_148603 | JGI IMG/M metagenome (GOLD analysis project Ga0197143, IMG submission 148603) | Sediment microbial communities from Great Boiling Springs, Gerlach, Nevada, United States - GBS 70_MetaG | ecosystem: Environmental > Aquatic > Thermal springs > Hot (42-90C) > Sediment...
CAGGGAGAGACGAGTACAGCATTTTTCAATGGCATCGTTGTCGGTGCTCTCGGCGGCGCGATTCTCATCGAGAAAAACGTCATCAGTGGAAACATCAGCGATGCGGCAATCGCGGTGGTCGGAAATGCGACTCTTGTGAATGTACAGATTCGGTGGAACCACATCACGATCGTGAGTGCTAATGATCCATCTGCGAATAACTTGGGGGTAGGAATCGGTCTGACGGGCATCGTTGGAGGAAACGTCCTCGTCGAGCGGAACAGAATTACGGGTGGTGGTGCGGCGGCGGATGCTCTGGCGGGAATCGCTCTCGCCCCATTTTTTACGATTCCTACGACGAATGGAGCGCGGGGAGCGATCATCACGCGCAATACGATTCTTAACTTTTCGGATACGAACGTTACCACCACGCCATTTGGTGGCTCATTACGGGGGACAGGGATAGCGCTGGATACCTCCCCCGGCGCTCAGATCCTGGCGAATCTCATTAAGGACAATGCCGACGGCGTTTCCGTTGATCCGCTTGCTGGTAGCAGCGCAGGCCCTGCGCCGCGCGTCAATGATAACAATATCACGTGCACGAATGTTGCGGGCTGCGTGGCGGCTGGGTCTCGAGGCGTCGTGTTGAATGGCACCTATAACTTGAACGCAGAGAACAACTGGTGGGGAACCGCGAATGGTCCCGGCGGCGGGACGGGGTGTCCAGGGACGGGCTTACCCGTCGCTCCAGCGTGTGGCACGGGTGCAGGTCGGGTTGATGTGACGCCGTTCCGAGCGAGCCCGAATCCTGGGGCGGGAGCGTGATAGCTCCCCAAGGGGCCTTCGCTACGGTCTTTGAGCTCTTGACGCAAGAGAGCTCACCTCTTCCCGCGCGGCTGGTGAGAGCCAAGCCGGCCGCTGCGGGAGGTTTCCGCCCAAGTCCTTGGGACTTTAGCGGGAGCCCGGGACGCCTGTAGACATCGGCCGATGCCGGTGGGAGAAGCCGGAAGCAAGCAGGACGGAGGTCGTGGGACCTGTGTTCTTGAGGTGCGGAGCGGTATGAGAGCAAAGGGATTCCGCCTGGGAGGTATTATCTCCTCGTCCTACAGCGGCGTCCGGCGTTTCGTCGGCCGGCGGAGTTTATGAAAGTCCTCTCTGGCGCGCCTGGTGCAGCTTCCTAATTCAACGTTTGAGAGGCGAAACCGATGCGCGTCCGATGGTGAAATCACTGGATGTGGACGCCTCCGCGTGGAGGCGTCCACATCGCTTCAGCGAGGGAGCTCGATGGGGCGACCGGCGAGCACTGTGGGCGCGTTGAAGCGGCGCAGGGTCTCGTTCAGCTTCGGGATGTCCTCGCCGAGGAATCGGTTCACGCGCCCAATTTTCTGGTCGAACTCTTGGCGCAGCTCTCGCAGGTAGTCCATCTGCGCAGGTGTTGGTGCGGCATTGGGACCATCAACGGTGAAGAAGAGGCTGCCGAGTCGCTCCACAAGACGCGGTCCAGTCATAGAGGTCGTCACATTCTGTGGGCGCGCCAGCTCGTTCTGCAGTGCCTCCGCCTGCTTGAGATGATCCGAGAGGGCTCGGCTGAGGTCGGCGGGCACGTCTGCGAGGCGATCGCGCGCCGTCCGTTCGATCTGTTGCAGCTGATCTCGGATGCTGTCGAGCGTCCGCAAGGCCTCGTTCGTCGCCGAGATCATATCGCGAAGCTGAAGCCCCACCTGAAGCTGCGCCTGCAGATCGGCTTCGGGGACGGAGATCGTGGGATCGAGTCGTACTTCGACAGGGCGCTCTACCGTCCTCTCGCCGACGATCAAACGCACTCGGTATGTCCCCGGCAAGACCTGCGGCCCGCGCGGTCCGCCGACGAATTCCACCTCCTCCGGACGGGGCGGACGACGCAGCTTTGGCCCCTCGTAGCGCAGGTCCCAAGCCGTTCGGTTCAGCCCCTTCTCCTTCGGAATTTGCGTCAGCTCGCGGATCACTTTCCCCGCACTGTCGAGGATCTGGATCTTCACCGTCGTCTTCTCATCCGGCTTCTCCCGCAGATAGTACGTGATGAGCGCGCCATAGGGAGGGTTCGGCCCGACGAAGACCTTATCGCCTATGCCGTAGCGCGTGAATCGCGTGGCGAAGCGCAGAGCCGGTCGGATGTCAAACAGATGCACCTCGCTCATCGCGATCTCGGGGGTCATCTGCTGAATGGGCGTCGCATCGTCGAAGATCCAGATGCTCCGCCCGTGTGTGCCGAGGATGAGATCGTTCTCCCGCGGGTGGACGAGGATGTCATGCACGGCGACTGTCGGCAGATTCTTCATCCGAAGGGGGATCCAATTCGTCCCGCCCGTGAAGGAGACGTAGAGTCCGAGCTCCGTTCCGGCGTAGAGTAGGTTGGGATTCTTCGGGTCTTCGCGCACGACCCAGACGTAGGCGTTCTCTGGGAGATTCCCGCTGATGTTGGTCCACGTGCGCCCGCCATCGGTCGTCTTGAAGATATAGGGGCGGAAGTCATCGAGCATGTGACGGTCGAAGGCGACGTAGGCGACATCAGGACTGGTGCGTGAAGGTTCGATGTGCGAGACGGGGGAGAAAGGCGGCAAACCGGGCACGTTCTTAATGACGTTGCTCCAGGTCTTCCCTCCGTCGCGCGTGATCTGAAGATTGCCGTCATCGGTCCCGGCCCAGATCACCCCCGCGCGCACCGGAGATTCGGCCAAACTGATGATCGTGCAGTGATATTCGGCTGTCGTGTTCTCGGTCCAGACCGGTCCGCCGGCCTCTTTTTGCTTCTCCGGATCATTGGTCGTCAGATCCGGGCTGATGACCTGCCACGTTTTGCCGAAATCGGTGGATTTGAAGACGACGTTCCCGCCATAGTAGACCGTGTTCTTGTCATGTGGCGAGAGCACAATGGGAGCGTTCCAGTTGAAGCGATATTTCAGCTCGCTCACAGGCCCGCCATCGTTACGACGCGCCTGCGGACTGATGTTCTGTTGTTCCCGCGTGCGGAGATCGGTGCGAAAGAGATTCCCCCCTTGGGACTCCGAGAGGTAGAGGTTCGGATCGTCCGGATGAGTGACCACATGGAAGCCGTCGCCGAAGCTCACCAAGATCCAGTCATCGTTTATAATGCCTGCGGGCTCGCGCGTGCGGCTCGGGCCGGCCCATGTCCCATTGTCCTGTAATCCTCCGCTCACCCAATAAAAGGGCAGACGATTATCGGCATGTATCTGATAGAACTGTCCGAGTGGGATGTTGTTGACGTACTCCCAGGTCTCTCCTCGATCGTAGGAGACAGCGATCCCTCCGTCACTCCCCAACCACATGCGAGAGGGATTCGTGGGGTCAATCCAGAGCGCGTGGTAATCACTGTGCGTGCGAGCGGCGATGCGTCGGAAGGTCCGCCCCCCGTCGATCGAGACGAAGAAGTTGGTCGCGAGCGTGTAGATGCGATTCTCATCCCACGGATCCACGCGCATATCCGTGTAGTAGAAGCCGCGCGAGACGATGCGCACGTCGCGCGAGACTTCGCGAAACGTCTCGCCCCGATCCTCCGAGCGGAAGAGCGTGCCTTCCTTGGACTCGGCAATAACGTAAACGACCTGCGGATTGCTCGGAGCGACCTTCACGCCGAGGCGACCCAGTAACTTCGGCAGTCCGCGCTCCAGCTTCTTCCACGTCCGCCCACCGTCCACGGATTTGAAGACGCCACCCCGCTCGCTTCCGCTGCGATGCGTCCACGGCTTGCGCTCGAAGTGCCACATCGCCGCGTAGAGAATGTTCGGATTGCTGGGATCTATGTCCATGTCGGAGATGCCATGTTGCGCGTCAATGTAGAGCACCTTCTGCCAGGTGCGTCCTCCATCGGTCGTCATGAAAACGCCGCGCTCTTCGTTCGGACCGAAGGCATGGCCGACCGCTCCGACATAGACGATGTCCGGATTCTGCGGATGAATCAGGATGCGCGAGATGTGTCGCGTGTCCCGAAGACCGAGATGCTGCCACGTCTTCCCGCCGTCGGTGGATTTGTACACGCCATCGCCGAAGGAGACGCTGTTCCGGGTGTTGGATTCGCCCGTCCCCACCCAGATCACGTCGGGATTTTTCGGGTCAATGGCGATGTCACCGATGGAGATCGTGTTCTGCCGATCGAAGATGGGCGTCCACGTGATGCCGCCGTTGGTCGTCTTCCACAATCCCCCGGAGGCCGTCGCAACGTAGACGATGTTCGGATTCCCAGGTACTCCCTCGATGTCGGTCGTGCGCCCACCCATGATGGCCGGGCCAATATTGCGCCATTCCAGATTGTCGAAGAGAGATGGCTCGATGCGCATGCGCGCCTGATCCGATGTCGGGCGCGATTGCGCCCGTGTCTCCCCAAACGCGCGTGACGCGAGCGAGAGGCTCACGCTGAGGCTCAAGAGAATTCCCGTCAAACGCAAGCTCGCTCGTGAAAGACCATAGAGAAAGCGAACGCGGGAGCGAAGTGTGGGGCGCGCGCCCCAGAGACGAGAGTGCCGCATACCTCTCCTCCTTGCTTCTCGAAATGTTCATCTCCCCAAGCCCCGCACATTTTATGAGCCGTGCTTCGCTTGGGTCAAGAAGGCAGCGGCCCGTGGGACGCGTCCTCTCTCCGCTTGCGCGCGCGGGTGTCTAAACGTCACTTCAGCTGAAGCGCGGGAGGGCCTTGTTGCGCTCATTGTCAGAGCCCGCGTATGCGGGCGTTCGAACGTTAGCCTCGGGGGAGCGCGAGCGAACCCTAGGACAGGGTTTCGCGCACAACTGATCAAGCCCCCTGGAAGGGGGCGGCCCTGCCGCTCGGTAAGCATCCCAGGCGATCGCTCGATATTGGGTGGGCCGCCCGCGTGCGTGGGCTTGCGGAGATAATTCCGGATTCCCAGAGCTCGCGCTACTCGCCCCAATGACTGAATCGCCCGCTTGCGCGGGTTCGACCTGGCGGAGTGAGAGTTGGATTCTCGCGGCATGGGCGCACTCTGCCCGCCCGAGGCTAGTGTCGAGTCACCTGCCTGCGCGAGACCAATCTGGTGGAATGAGGATTGGGAGTCACTGGTGTGGCGGGCGCTCGTCCTCGGCGGATATCGAGCCGCCTGTCCCGCGCGGGCTCAACGCCGAAGGTACTGCATAAGGGGCCGTGCTTGACAGGCCAGCATACTGCCCCTTATGCTTGGGGGCGACGGTGTGGGTTGGCGCTGTGAGCATCAGCTCGTGAAGGAGTGTGCATGAAGAGGAGCACTCTGGCAGTTTTGCTGACCGGCTTCTTCTTCGCGGTCTGGCTCATGCCCGTTGTCACCGGCAGGCTTTCCGTGGATGAGGGGGATGTCGAAGGGCGAGTATGGCTCCGAGTGTCCTCCCGGACGGCCTCCGGGACCTCTTCGTCTGCTCCTTCGGCTTATTCTTCTGATAAACCTATTCTCCGCCGTGCGCGATCTGGAAAATGCTTTCTCAGCACGGTGGTCGTGCTCTTGCGAGCGGGAGTTTCCTGCTTCCAACCGGAAGGCGAAAGATCGGGTGAGGAAGAAGACATAAGGCGCTTCGCCCGATCGCATCCTTACGGCCTACCCATCAAACGCGCCCCTCCTGATCGAAGGTGAGCGCGCTCAGATTCCATGAGTGATTGTGAGTCTCTACTCTTCGCCTCGGTGCAGGCGGAGTTTGAAAAGGGAGGGGAGCGTGAGTGTCGAAATGATTGTCGTTGTGCTCTTGGTGGCCGCTTTCTACGGAGGCATCGCCTTCTTGATTTGGAAGAACAGAAAGCAGCGGGCGGCTTCGACGAAGCCTCTCATGCCGGAGGTTGGGGAGGCGGCGTGCGAGGCTGATGCTGAAGAGCCGTCGGCCTCTCGGAAGAAAGTGAGGCGATCGGCATGAAGGTGGACGCGAATGCGGTGAGGTGAGTTCCCACGCAAGGACCCTGCATCGCATTCTTCTGAGGGGGGGAGACTATGACTGATTTTCATCAGACGGGGCTTGTGGTAACGCTGCACCGGTTGGTGCCTGGGGGGCTGGAGCGTCTGGAGCGCGAGCTGATCCTCTATTCCAAGCAGCGGCCGATTGCGCTCGTCTTGCCGGCACTCTACAGCGAGTTCGAGGGACCGGCCATGCCGCGCATTATCGAGGAATTGCGGCACGTCCCGTATCTGCGACAGGTCGTGGTCACGCTGAGTCAGGCGACGCCCGAGCAATATGCGCGCGCGCGCCAGATGATGGCAGATCTGCCACAAGAAGTGACATTCATCTGGAACAATGGGCCGCGCTTGGAGCAGCTCTACGAGAAGCTGCGGGGAAATGGCCTGCCTATCGGCGAGGATGGCAAGGGACGTTCGTGCTGGATGGCCTATGGCTATGTGCTCGCCAGTGGCCAGAGCGATGTCATCGTCCTGCACGATTGCGACATCCTCACGTATACGCGCGAGATGCTGGCCCGATTGTGCTATCCGGTCGCGAACCCCAACATTGATTTCGAGTTCTGCAAAGGGTATTACGCCCGCGTCACCGATCGGTTGCACGGGCGCGTGACGCGCTTGTTCATCACGCCACTGGTTCGAACGTTGCGCAAGATCTTCGGTCCGCTGCCGTTCCTCGAATTCCTGGACAGTTTCCGCTATCCTCTGGCCGGGGAATTCGCGATGATGGCGGATTTGGCGCGCATCAATCGAATTCCGGGCGATTGGGGCTTGGAGGTCGGCGTGCTCGCCGAGATCTATCGCAATCGCGCCGTTCGCCGCATCTGTCAAGTGGAGCTGTGCGATACTTACGAGCACAAGCATCAGGCGCTCTCCCCCAACGATCCGACGCGCGGATTGATGAAGATGGCCATAGACATCGCGAAGACGCTCTTTCGCACGCTTTCGGCCGAAGGCGTCGTGTTCACCTCGGGCGTCTTCCGCACATTGCGGTCCACCTACATTCGCACGGCCGAAGACATGATCTCCCGCTATCACGCCGACGCGCTGATCAACGGCCTTTTCTTCGATCGGCACGAGGAGGAGGTCACCGTCGAGGCGTTCGCGCGCGCCCTGCATTTGGCGGCGGATGCCTTCATGGAAGATCCGCTCGGTGTGCCGCTGATCCCGAATTGGAATCGCGTGACGGCGGCCTTGCCCGACATCTTCGAAGAGCTGCTTCATGTCGTCCAGGAGGACAATTCGTGAGAGATCGGTGGCTTGTCATCTACACGGATTTGGATGGGACGCTGCTCGATGCCAAGACATACGCCTGGGAGGCGGCGCGGCCGGCATTGGAGGCCGTGCGGCGGCATCGCGCGCTTGTCATTCCCTGTTCCAGCAAGACACGTGCTGAGATGGAGCCACTGCTTCGCGAGTTGGGGATGCGCGTCCCTTTCATCGTCGAGAATGGAGGGGCGATTTATCTCCCGCGCGAGGAATTTGCAGACATCGTGCCCGAGGGGGCATCGGCGGGGGATTCGGAATGGATGCGCCTTGTGCTCGGCGCCCCACGTTCGAGGCTGCGCGCGTGTTTGGCGGATCTCAAGCGGCGCCTCTCCGTGCCCGTCATCGGGTGGAGCGATCTGACGCCCGAAGAGATCGCCCGGGAGTGTGGCCTCGGCCACGAGGAGGCCAAGCGGGCGATGCAGCGGGAATTCGACGAGCCCTTTCGCGTGGCAAGCGAGGATCCGGAAGTACTCTCTCAGCTTGAGGCCGTCGTCGCTGCGCATGGCCTTCGTCTCGCGCGAGGAGGACGGTATTTTCACCTTCTCGGTCTGACCGATAAAGGACGGGCTGTACGCACGCTCACGGCCCTCCTCCACCGCCTATTCCCTTCGATCCTCACCGTGGGAATTGGTGATAGCGAGAATGACGTTCCCATGTTGCGGGAAGTCGCTCTTCCGATCCTCGTGCGTCGGCCTTCGGGGGAGCCCGATCCTGCAGCTCACCGCTCTGTCCCCCATGCGCGTATCACTTCGGGGATCGGTCCAGCTGGATGGAACGAAGCGATCCTGCGAGTTCTTGCTGAAGAAGGATAAGCAGGCGGCCTCACTGAGTCCTGCTCGATCGTCAAAGTGCGTGGAGCGTCCTCGCGGGGGTCTCACGAGCGCGCCATGATGCGGCGCAAAGCGGCGTGCGCCAGCTCCAGCTCCTTCACGCGGAGGCCCCAGCATACAAGGAGGAACACGATCACACCCAATCCGATTGGCCCCAAGGCCATGAGCATCTGTCCGGCGAGGCCATTCGATCCGAAGCGGACGTCCAATTCTCTGGCGCTCACGAAGCAGGCGGCGGACATCACGCCCGATGCCAGGGTGATCTTTCCAAGCGAGGTGAGAAGGCGTCGCTCTTCAAGGTGACCGATCTTTCGCCGCATGAGCCCGAAGAGCGCCAGGAAGTTGAAGAGCGCGACGAGCGAGGTCGAGAGCGCAAGTCCTCGATGGCCGAACCCGAGCTCGCGCACGAGCATGTAGTTGAACGCGTAGTTGGTTGCGATCGAAATGAGGCTGATGCGCATCGGCGTGCGCGCGTCATGCAAGGCATAGAAGGCGGGCGCGAGCACTTTGATCGCTGCATATCCGGCCAAGCCGATGGCGTAGAAGGCCAAGGCAGCAGCCGTCTGTTCGGTATCGAAGTTCGTGAACCGGCCGCGTTCGTAGATGAGGCGGATGATCGGCTTGCTGAGAACGGCCAGCCCGCATGCCGAGGGAATGCAGAGGAAGAAGACGAGTCCGAGCGAAGCGGCGAGCGTTCGTCGGAATTCCACGAGATCGCGGCGCGCGGCTGCGCGCGAGACTGCGGGCAACGTCGCCATGCCGATGGCGACGCCGAAGACGCCGATGGGGAACTGCGTCAGGCGAAAGGCATAGTTCAACCAGGAGACCGGTCCATCGTCCAGGTACGACGCGAAGTTCGTGTTCACGAAGACATTGACCTGGACGGCTGCCGCGCCGATAATGGCCGGACCCATGAGCCGGAGAATCTGACGCACGCCCGGATCGCGGAAGCTCACCGCGGGCTCATAGCGAAAGCCCACGCGGTAGAGCGACGGGACTTGGATCGCGAACTGCAACGCGCCTCCGATGAGCGTTCCCACGGCCCACCCCACGATGGCCTGTGGTCCAAAGCTCGGGTCCAGAACGTGGGCGAAGGCGAGTCCACCAAGGATCGAACCCACGTTGAAAAATGTCGAAGCGGAAGCTGGGATGCCAAAGCGATCCTTGCTGTTGAGGATACCCATGGCGACGGCGGCCATGGCGACAAGGATAATGAAAGGGAACATGAGACGCGTCATCTCGATAGTGAGGGCCATCTTCCCGGGAATCGCTTCAAATCCCCGTGCAATCAGCCTCACGATCTCTGGGGCGAACGCGATGCCCAAGAGGGTTACTGCGGTGAGAGTCAGGACCAGCCCATTAAAGACGAGATTCGCCAATCGCCACGCGGCGCGTTCTCCTCGAGTGACGATATACTGCGAGAATGTGGAGACGAATGCCGCGCTCAGCGCTCCTTCGGCGAAGAGATCGCGCAGCAAGTTGGGAATACGGAAGGCGGCGATGAAGGCATCCGAGTGCATGCCGACGCCGAAGACGGCAGCGAAGACCTGTTCGCGAACGAGCCCCAAGAGGCGACTGCCCATGACGGCCAGGCTCACAATGCCTGCCGAGCGCGTGACGCGTCCCGCCGTCTCCTCCGCCACAGGCGGAGCGACCGGGTACTCCCCGCGATCGTCCCATCGCGTGGGGACCCCATCCGGAGCGGGCGAATGCCAACGTTCTGTGTCCATTGTCCCCTTCTTCCCTTTCCGCGATTCGCCCGAGAGGGCATTTTAGCTCACAGAGAGTGTGAGTCCAATTCGCCGAATCCCCCCTCCACTTCCGTCATCCGGATTGCCCTCGTTCACAGGGGATCCCCGACCTCGATAGCATGGTCGGAGTCGGCTGCCAGTACTTGTGCTTGACACCTCTTTGAAGCGACGCCTACAATCTCCTCTTCGCGCGGCAAGGAGAAAAGAGATGGCCGAGACGCTCTTAGATAAAGTCTGGCGCTTGCACACAGTCCGAGAATTACCTTCCGGACAAACGCAGTTGTTCATTGGGCTACATCTCATTCACGAAGTGACAAGCCCGCAGGCTTTTCAGATGCTGCGGGAGTTGGGGATGACGGTGCGCTTCCCGAACCGGACCTTCGCGACGATTGACCATATCGTTCCTACGGATTCGCGAGCGCGCCCCTTCGCCGATGAGTTAGCCGAGCAGATGACCGTCGCGCTGGTGAAGAATTGCCAGGATTTCGGCATCACCCTGTTCGATCTCGGGAGCGGGCGGCAAGGAATCGTGCACGTCATCGGGCCGGAACTGGGGCTGACGCAACCGGGAATGACGATCGCCTGCGGCGACAGCCATACGTCCACGCATGGAGCGTTCGGAGCTCTGGCCTTCGGCATTGGGACGAGCCAGGTGCGGGATGTCCTGGCGACACAGTGTCTGGCGATCAGCAAGCCGAAGCTCCGTCGCATCGTCGTGGAGGGAACGCTGCCGCGCGGCGTTTACGCGAAGGACGTCATCCTGGCCATCATCCGGCGGCTCGGTGTGAAGGGAGGCGTGGGCTACGCCTATGAGTATGCGGGCTCGACCATCGAAGCGATGACGATGGAAGAGCGCATGACCCTGTGCAATATGACCATCGAAGGAGGGGCGCGCATCGGCTACGTCAACCCGGATCGCACGACCTTCGAATACCTGCGTGGGCGTCCGTTCGCGCCGCAGGGCGAAGCTTTCGAGCGCGCCGTCCAGTGGTGGCAGCAGATGGCCTCTGATCCTGGGGCGGCCTATGATGACGAGGTGCACTTTGATGCGTCCGCTCTGCAACCGATGGTGACCTGGGGGATCACGCCTGGACAGTCTGTCGGGGTGACCGAGCCCATCCCCCAGCCCGAGGAGATACCTGAGGCCGAACGCGCCGCCTATTGGGAGGCCCTCGAGTTCATGTCCTTCCGTCCTGGGCAGCGTATGATCGGGACGCCGATTGACGTCGCTTTCATCGGATCGTGCACGAATTCGCGCCTGTCGGATTTGCGCGCCGCCGCCCAAGTCGTGCGGGGACACAAAGTCGCGCGCGGGGTGCGTGCGCTCGTCGTGCCGGGATCCGAAGCCGTTGCGCGCGCGGCCGAAGCTGAAGGCCTGCACGAGATCTTCCAAGAGGCGGGATTCGAATGGCGCCAACCCGGATGCTCGATGTGCTTGGGTATGAACCCGGATCGGCTTCGTGGGCGCGAGATCTGCGCCTCTTCGAGCAATCGGAATTTCAAAGGGCGTCAGGGAAGTCCGACCGGGCGAACCCTCCTGATGAGCCCGGCTATGGTTGCCGCGGCAGCCATCGCCGGACATATCGTGGATGTGCGGGAGATGCTCCGATGACATCAGCTCTTATTCGCGAGATTCGCGGTCGTGGGATCCCGCTGCCGGGCGATGACATAGACACGGATCGAATCGTCCCGGGGCGGTTCCTCCGCTGTGTGACCTTCGAGGGATTGGAGGAGCACGTCTTTGAAGACGATCGGCACCAGAATCCGGACCATCCGTTCAATCAGGAGCGGTATCGGGGAGCGTCCCTTCTGATCGTGGGACGCAATTTCGGCTGCGGCTCTTCGCGCGAGCATGCTCCGCAGGCTCTCCGGCGGTGGGGGATTCGCGGCCTCATCGGCGAGTCGTTCGCCGAGATCTTCTTCGCGAACTGCACAGCTATTGGCCTCCCTTGCGTAACTGTCTCGGCTGAGGATGCGCGATGGTTGCGCGAGGCCGTCGCTGCTCATCCGGAGATGGAGCTTCGCCTGGACGTGGAGACGATGACGGTGCAGGCGGAGGACCGCGTTCTCGCCGCCCGTATGCCCGAAGGCGTGCGGCGACAGTTTCTCGAAGGGACCTGGAACTCTACGTTCGTCTTGTTGGAAGCAGGGGAAGCGATCGAGCGTACGGCTGCCCGACTTCCTTATGTGGCCGGATTCTGAACACGACCTCTGCCGCAGCGCTCCCCGAGAACGAGTCCTCGTGTGATCGTTCGATAGCAGGGAGAACGGGAGCAAGCGTTCGGGCGCATCTTTTGAGCGATCTCCTGCGTGTTCTGAGCGCGCGATCCCCAAAAAGCACAGGGATTTTTGCCGCCTCAACTGGCGAAAGGAATGGTCGTCTTGGTCCCAGCCGGTTCCTGGACAAAAGGGATGCATCGAGCTATCATTTCGGCCTTTGACAATGGGCGCAGTGAACAAGGTCACATCTGGTGAAGAACAGGAACTCCGGAGAATGCGAGCCCGACTGGAGCGAAATACCTGGCTCGCGTTCGTCGCACTGCTGCTTCTGGCTTCAGGGACTAAGGACCCGGCGATCTTCTTCGGCGTTCTCCTTGGCGGACTCTTGGGATGGGCAAACTATCGGTGGCTCGATGCGAGCACACGGATGCTGCTGAATTCGATCGGCGCGTCGGCGGGAGTCTCGCGTCGGGCGATTGTGCTGTTCAGCCTTCGAGCGCTCGTCATCTGGGGAGCGATCGGGCTTGTCTTTTGGAGTCAAACCGTTCATGTCCTCGCGCTGGTCGCTGGATTCTGCGCCTTCGTCCTCGCCGTCATGATCGAAGTCGGCTATCGGATTGGACTCGTCCTCCTCGGGAGGGAGGGATAAACGATGTCCGTCGTGGCCTCAGTACTTTTGGCCGTAGGAGCCGAGTCGGGATCGGCGCATCATGTCCCCACTCTTGTCGAGTGGGTCAATGACCTATTGGGTCCTACGGTCTTTCGATGGCAACAGGCGATCCTGCCGCGTTTTTACGGGCTCTTTGGCGCCGAGTGGCACGGCGATCCGCATCTGCCTATCCCGACGCATATCGTGATGTTCTTCATCGCCGTGCTTATCAGCACAGTGGGCCTGCGACTGCTGCTCGGGCGTCTCTCTCTGGAAAACCCAAGCCCGCGCCAGCAAGTGTTCGAACTGCTCTTCAGCAGTCTGCGCAATCTGATGCGGGAGAATATTGGCCCGCACGGATTGAAATATTTCCCCATGGTCGGGACGTTCGCCGTCCTCATTGGCGTGTGCAATCTCATGGGACTCATTCCGGGGCTCGTTGCGCCAACGGCCAATTACAATGTCCCGCTGGCGCTCGCTCTCTTGTCGTTCTTGTACTACAACTACGTCGGCCTTAAGGAGAATGGGCTCGTCGAGTACCTGCGGCATTTCGCCGGACCAGTTCTGGCGATCGCACCCCTGTTCTTCCCCGTGGAGATCGTGAGCAACTCGGCGCGAATCATCTCGCTCTCGATGCGGTTGTTCTGGAATATCTTTGGCGATGAGACGCTGGTGAGCGTCTTCAGCCAAATCGTCGCCTGGGGCGTGCCGGTGTTCCTGATGCCGCTGGGCTTGTTCGTTGCCCTCATGCAGACGTTCATCTTCGTCATGCTCTCGATCATCTACATCGGCGAGGTGACGCACCATGCGGAAGCGAGCACGGTCTCGCGCGTCGAACTTCAGGAGGATGTGGCCCACGCGTGACCCGAGGGGAGAGCCAAGGACATCCGCGAGTTCCCACCCGCTCTGAAGAATCGGCGGGAGCTTTCGTTCGAAGAGGAGCGATGTCTTTCGCTCTCCGCTTGAGGCGGAGCAGGGCCGTCAGTTCGGGGAAAAATGCAGAGATTCGATGCCGTCTGGAGCTTTCGTCGAAAGAGGGGGGCGAGAGTATACCGGGCATCGAAGGACTCATACCCCCCGCTCGGCTCTGAACATCCCATAGATAAAGGAGGGCACATGAGAACCACGCTCATGAGGATACTCGGCTTGGGAGGGTTCTTCTTCTTCGCGGCCCCCGTGTGGGCGCAGCCGGCGGGAGCAGGTATCACGGACACGACGTTCAAGTACGTCTCTGCAGCGTTCGGTATGGCGATCGCAGCAGCGGCAGCGGCTTATGCCGACTCACGCGCGATCAGAGCTGCCTGCGAGGGTGTGGCGCGAAATCCCGGGGCTGGGGGGCGGCTCCAAACGCTCATGCTCATCGGTGTCGTGTTCATCGAGACGCTCGTGCTCTTCACGCTCGCTGTCATCTTCCTGAAGGTCGTGTGAGACAACAACTCCCCTTCGCGCGGGGGGAGTCTTCGGCAGAGATCACGCCGCGACATAATCTTCGTCACGGCGTGATCTCGCCGGTTCGTGCCACTCTGAGGTGAGGTATGCGCATCTCCCGGATTTTGAAAACGCAAATCCTACGAAGACGGCACCCTCTGTCCCTCGGTCTCGGTGCGCTTCTGACTCTCGCCGTCATAAGCGCACTCTTTCCGGCCTATAGCGAGGGCTATGCCCATCCGGAGATGTTGGTCGAGACCGAATGGCTCGCCGAGCGTCTGAATGACCCTAGTGTCCGCATCGTGGATCTGCGCTCGGCGGAGGCTTATGCTGAGGGACATATCCCGAACGCTGTTCATGTGGACCAGGGGAGGCTCCGGAACTCTGAAGATCGCCTCCTCTATGTCCCTCCGCCAGATCAGTTCGCTGCCTTGATGAGCGAACTCGGCATCGGAGACCACACGCGCGTCGTCGCATATGATGATGTGGGGGGACAGGCAGCCGCTCGACTGTGGTTCCTCCTCGACTACTACGGACACACGGCTTGCAGCCTCTTGAACGGCGGCTGGCGGAAGTGGGTGAAAGAAGGACGCCCGGTGACGCGCGAGGTTCCTCACGTGGAGCGCGCCGAATTCCGCATCCGAACCAATCCGCCGACGATATGCACGGCACCGGAAGTGGCGCGGAAGCTTCGCGCAGACGCTGTCATCATCCTCGACGCCCGATCCCCGGAGGAATATCGCGGCGAACGCGTCCTGGGCGCTCGAGCCGGACATATCCCCGGTGCCCTCAACCTGGAGTGGCGCATGAATCTGACTGAGGGAGACGTGCCGGTCTTCAAATCGGCTGCCGAGTTGCGCCGACTCTATGAATCGCTCGGAATCACTCCGGACAAGGAGGTCATTACCTACTGTCAGGGAGGTGGGCGCGCCGCTCATACGCTCTTTGTCCTGCGCCTGCTCGGATACACAAAGAGTCGTGCCTATTATGGCTCCTGGCAGGATTGGAGCACCCGCGACGACTTGCCCATCGAGAAACCAAAGTCTCCAGAGCGACCCCGCTGAAGCATACGCCGCCTCTCTCCCTGGACCGATTTCTCGAAGGTGGATATCCTTCCGGATACGGTGGCGTGCTGCCGGTCGAGAACAGACTGTATAACCTCTGCGGTGTCACGATGCGGGAGGCGCTGCGCCGCACCGGGAGTTGTCCGAAGCCGTCTCTGACGCTGGCGTTCCGACAGAATCCGTTGGCGAGAGAGAACTATGGAACGCGCGGCCGGAGAGCCCGCTCCGAGGATGCGGACCGCTTCGGTTCGGTCCTCGCGTTCTCCCGCGCGGGCATCTGGCCATCGGCGATTCCGTCGCGCAAATGGATCCATTCCTCGGACAGGGCATCTCTGCGGCCATGAAGAGCGGGCTCCTTGCAGCGCGACTCGCGGACGCGGCTTTTCAAGAAGGCGACCTGAGGGCGATCGCTTCGCGCTATGCTCGAGCTATCCGGCGACGGTTCGCTCGGCCGTGGAGCGCCTGTCGGCTTCTTCGCCCGATCGCCTCACTGGGTGAAGTGAGCGATCTCTGGATCTCCTGGCTTCCTCAGAGCGTGCTCACGCATCCGCTTGTGCTTCGCATGATCCTCGGCGGGAGATCGGTCTGACATCACTCGGCCCACCGCGTGCGCAGACGAAGGAGGCGCTCTCGAGCGGCCTCCAACGTCGCCTCCGTCTTGCAGAAACAGAATCGGACTTGCTGCCGACCTTTCTCCGGATTCTCGTAGAAGCTGCTGCCGGGGACGACAGCGACGCCGATCTCTCGAACCAAGTAGTGAGCGAAGGTCACGTCGTCCTCGAATCCGAACCGACTGATGTCGGTCATGATGTAGTAGGCTCCGCGCGGCACGTAGACGCCGAAACCGGCCGCCTTCAGCGCGCCGAGCAACTTATCGCGCCGCGCCGCATACTCGGCGGCGAGCTGCTCGTAATACGAGCGCGGGAGGCGCAGGGCGACGGCTCCCGCCTCTTGCAGAGGTGCAGCCGCCCCGACGGTGAGGAAATCATGGACCTTGCGGATAGCGGCCGTGAGCTCCGGGGGAGCAATAGCGTATCCGATGCGCCAGCCGGTCACGCTGTAGGTCTTCGAGAGGCTGTTGATCGTGATCGTTCGCTCGCGCATCCCCTCGAGCGTCGCAATAGCGATGTGCTCGGCCCCATCGTAGAGGATGTGCTCATAGATCTCATCCGTGATCGCGATGACATCCCACTGTTGGCAGAGCGCGGCGATCAGTTCCAGCTCCTCTCGGGTGAAGACCTTGCCCGTCGGATTGTTCGGGGTGTTGATGATGATCGCCTTCGTCCGCGCGGTGAAAGCAGCGCGCAGCTCATCCGGATCGAACCGCCACTCGGGCGGGTATAGAGAGACATATCGCGGTCGCGCATCGGCCAGGATCGCGTCGGGGCCATAGTTCTCATAAAACGGCTCGAAGATGATGACCTCGTCGCCCGGATTGAGAACGGCCATCAGGCTCGCGATCATGGCTTCGGTCGAACCGCAGGTGACGGTGATTTCGGTTTCCGGGTCCACATCCAGGCCGAGAGACCACCGCACCTTCTCGGCAATGGCTTCGCGGAAGGAGGCGGATCCCCAAGTGATGGCGTACTGATTGATGTCGGCGCGAATCGCCTCGATCGCGGCCTGCTTGATCTCCTCCGGAGCCGGGAAATCCGGGAATCCCTGTGCGAGGTTGATCGCGTCGTACTGCATGGCCAGACGCGTCATCTCGCGGATCACCGACTCAGTGAACCGATCCGTCTTGAACGACGTCCGCTTCTTCAGCTCCATCCTCTCCATGGGCGTCCTTCCGATGGATGATCTTCCGCTCAGGACCGACGACGCGTCCGTCGAACGCGCGAGCGGGGGGCATTCGTCCCTTCGCCTTCTCCTCCCTCTGTCGTTTCCTCCTCCTCGAATGCTTTCGCTTCGCGGGCCAACTCCCGCAGGCGCTTATCCACGAGGTAATTCACCGTCCCTTCGGGGAACTGGCCGTTTTCGTCCCGCTCTCCTGCGGGCAGTCCGGTGAACAACTCCAAGGCATCATCCACGGTCTCGACCGCGTAGATATGGAACCTCCCTTCGCGAATAGCCTCGACGACCTCTCGGCGCAGCATGAGGTTCTTCACGTTCTGGTGTGGGATGACGACGCCTTGGTCGCCGGTCAGCCCCTTTGCTTTACAGACGTAGTAGAAGCCTTCGATCTTCTCGTTCACGCCGCCGATGGGCTGTATCTGCCCCTTTTGATTGATCGAACCGGTGATGGCGAGATTCTGCTTGAGGGGGACGCCCGAGAGGCTCGACAAGAGGGCGAGCAGTTCAGCGGCGGAAGCGCTGTCTCCCTCGATCAAGTCGTACGACTGCTCGAAGCCGAGACTCGCGGCCACGCTGAGTGGCTTGTCCTGCGCATAGCGCGCTCCCAAATATCCGCTCAAGATGAAGACGCCTTTATCGTGGATGCTTCCGCTCAAGCGCGCGCGCCGCTCGATGTTGATGACGCCCTCGCGTCCCATGAAGGTTTGGCATGTGATCCGCGACGGCTTCCCGAACATGTAATCGCCCAGGTGGAGGACAGCGAGCCCATTGATCTGCCCGGTGACGGCACCCTGAACATCCACCAGGATATCGCCGCGCGCGATCATCTCCAGGATGCGCTCCTCGATGCGGTTGGAGCGGAAGATCTTCTCCTCCAGAGCGCGCTCGATGTGAGCCCGCGTGATGTAGCGGCTTCCCTCCTGCTCCGCCCAGTAATGGGCCTCGCGCACGAGGTCTGAGATCTCCCCAAATTGCGTCGAGAGCTTCGTCTGATCTCCGGCCAGCCGCGAACTGTGCTCGACGATCGCCGCCACGGCGCTGCGGTCCAAATGCCGGAGCCCTTCCCGATCGCAGCAGGATTTGAGGAAATAGGCGTACTGCGCAAGAGTCTCCGGCGTGCGCTCCATCTGCGTGTCGAAGTCGGCCTTCACCTTGAAGAGCTTGCGGAAGTCTTCATCGTAGATATAAAGCAGAGCGTGGAGCAAGGGGCTGCCGATGAGCGCGACCTTCACATCCACCTTGATCGGCTCCGGTCGCATTCCCGTCGCGCTCACTAGTCCATACTGCATGGCCACATCTTCGATGCGCACTTCGCCGGTCTCCAGAGCGCGCTTGAGCGAATCCCAGACGAAGGGATAGCGCAAGACGTCCAAGGCCTCGACGACGAGGAATCCGCCGTTGGCGCGCAGCAGAGATCCCGCCTTGACTTTGGTGAAATCCGTCACGAGCGCGCCCAGGCGCACCTCGCGCTCGATGGCGCCGAACATGTTCGCATACGTCGGATTCGGTTCGAAGACAATAGGGGCGCCCGTGGTCGCCGAATTGTCCACGAGTACGTTCACCTGATACTCGACGAAGCTGGCGCGCTCGTCGAGTCGAATCCCCGGAGGTTCGACCGGCGGTCGCGGACGAAACTTCTCGCGCTCCTGCAGAATGTTCTCTTGTACGTGCTCCAGGTACTCGAGGACGTCTGAATAATTGGCGTATTTCAGACGCAGCGTGTCCATGAGCCGACGGACGACGAAGAGAAGCGTCCAGCGTTCCAACTCTTCCGTCTTCTCGCGCGCTTCGCGCTCCATAGCGCGAACGCGATCCAGAAGCTCCGCGACCTGCTCCTGGAACTGTTCCATCTTCCGGCGCACCTGTTCCTTGGTCGCCTCGTCAAGCGCCTCGTACTCCTCCTGAGTGAGGGGTTTGCCGTTGTGGATGAGCACGGTCATGATGCCGGAGGGCGTGACCCGCACCTGAATGCCCTCGCGACTGGCCCTCCGCTCCAACTCCTCAAAGAGAGCGGCACTCTGCCGCTGATATTCGCGCATGATCCCCGTCTGCTGCTCTTGATACTCTTTGCTCTCCAGGGCCCGGGGGATCTCCCGCTTGAGCTGTTCCAAGAGTCCCTCCATATCGCGCTTCAGTTGTCGTCCCATGCCGGCGGGCAGATAGAGGGCGCGCGGCCGATCGGGATCGCGAAAGTTGTGCACCAGACAGATGTCTCCGGGCACGGGCCGATCCCGCGCGATCTCCTCCAGCATGGCGCGGATCAGGCTCGTCTTCCCTGTGCCCGGAGGCCCTGTGAGGAAGAGATTATACCCATGGCTCTTCATCCCAAGGCCGAAGCGGATAGCCGAGACGGCCCGCTTCTGTCCGATGAATCCCTCAGGAGGGGGAAGATGCTCGGTCGTCTCAAAGTCGAACGCGCTCGGATCGCACGTGCGATAGACATCCTCAGCCGAGAGGCGTCGCCACGCCATACTCGTCTTCCCTCCTTGCGTCGAGATGCGGCGGTTCCCACCGCGCGGCAAGCGAATAAGCTTACACGAGATCCGCGCCGTGATGAAGCTCGGCGGTTCGGTCCCCACCGGTTGGACCATTGACCGCGCTCCGCTTCATGAGGTTAAGATGTGAGAGCGGGAATATGACGACGCCGACGTTTCACCTCATCGCCGAGGATCGAGCGACGCGCGCTCGCGTTGGGATCTTGCACACGGCGCATGGGGCTGTGGAGACGCCCGTTTTCATGCCCGTAGGGACGCAGGCGACGGTGAAAGCCCTGACGCAGGAGATGCTCGAAGAACTGGATGCGCGCATCGTGCTGGCCAACACGTATCATCTCTTTCTTCGTCCCGGCGAGCAGGTGATTCGCGAGTTGGGCGGACTTCACCGCTTCATGGCGTGGGAGCGCGCAATCCTCACCGATAGCGGAGGGTATCAGATCTTGAGTTTGGCGCCGCTGCGAACGGTTCGCGAGGAGGGGGTGCACTTCCGATCGCACGTGGACGGATCGCGCCATGTGCTGACGCCCGAGCGCGCCATTGAGATTCAGGTGGCCTTGGGATCGGACATCCTCATGGTGCTGGACGAGTGTGTGTCGAATCCCGCCGAGCGTGCGGACGCCGAACGCGCTGTGCGCCTGACGACAGAGTGGGCGCGCCGGAGCAAGGCGCGATTCGAGCAGTTGCGGGAGCAGGGCCTGGGGACATCGGTGGCCCTCTTCGGGATCATCCAAGGGAGCCTCTATGAGGACCTCCGTCGGCGCAGCCTGGAGGAGCTGGTGGAGATCGGTTTTGATGGCTATGCGATCGGAGGCCTGAGCGTTGGAGAAGAGAGATCGGCTATGCTCGAGATGGTGGACTATGTGGCCGAGCGGATGCCGCGCCACTGTCCGCGATACTTGATGGGCGTGGGGACACCCGCCGATCTCATTGAGAGCGTGCGACGGGGCGTTGACATGTTCGATTGCGTGCTCCCGACGCGAAATGCCCGCAATGGCCAGGTGTTCACCTCGCGCGGCCCGCTCAATATCAAGAATGCCGCCTATGCCCGCGACTCACGTCCCTTGGATGAGGATTGCACGTGTCGGGTCTGTCAGCGCTACTGCCGCGCCTACATTCGCCACCTCTATGCAAGCGGCGAGATCCTCTCGGCCATCCTCTGCACCTACCACAACGTGCATTTCTATCTTGACATGATGCGGAAGATCAGGCAAGCTATCGCTCTTGGCAACTTTGCAGAGTTCGCGCAGGAGTTCTTGCGCCGGTACCAGGAGGGCCACTCTGCAAGTTGACCGAACGCTCATCTGGGAGGGGTCGTCGAAAAGCCGCCATCAGCGGGCATGCCGACTATGAACGTGGGAGTCCTTCTGCAGGCCGGGAATGCCTTCCTCTCGCTCGTTCCCTTGTTGCTCATCTTCCTCATCTTCTACGTGCTCATCATCCTGCCCGAGCGCCGGCGCCGGAAGAAGCTGCAGGAGCTGATCGCCAATCTCAAAGTCGGCGATAAGATTGTGACGACGGGCGGCATTTACGGGACGATCATCAGCGTGCGCGAGGATACGCTCGTCGTTCGCTCCGATCAATCCCGCTTGGAGATCGCTCGCAACGCGGTCATCGGCCTGCAGCAGCCACGCTCGGAGGAGAGCGAGAGGGTGGCGGCGAAATGATCCCTGAGACCGTTTCAAACGTCACCGCCTTCTACCAACGAGGCAGAGAATGAGTCGGAAGCTTCGGAATCGCTTCCTCCTGATCGGGGGCGTCACGGTCATCGCCCTTTACCTGCTCTTTGGTCCCTTTCAGCTCCGCGATGCGTCGGGTCGGATCACTGCTCAGGCGATCGCCGCGAACTTCGCCCTGAGTCGGCTCGAGAAGAATCTCGCCGAGAACATTAAGCTCGGGCTCGATCTGCGTGGAGGGAGTCACCTGATTCTCCAGGTCCAAACCGATGACGCCGTTCGCTCGATCACGGTGGGGAACATGGAGAAGGCGCGCTCGATCCTGCAGCAAGCGGGCATTAAGTTCACGAACATCGCCTCGCCCGAGCTCGGTCGCATCGAGGTCGATCTGGAGGAGAGCGCGCAGATTGAGGATGCCAAGGCTCGGATCACACTCGACTTCGGTCCGGGATGGACGGCGCGCAACGAAGGGAAGCGTCTCATCTTCGAGATGAGGGATGAAGAGCAACGGGATATTCGGGAGCGAGCGACCGAGCAAGCGATGCGGATTATCGAGCAGCGGATTAATGCGTTCGGCGTCGCTGAGCCGACGATCGCGCGACACGGTCCGGCGACGGGCTATCAGATCCTCCTGCAACTGCCGGGTGTGGATGATCCCGAGCGGGTGAAGAATCTCATCCGCGCGGAATCCCGCTTGGAGCTGAAACTCGTCCACAGCGGTCCGCACCCGAGCGAGGAGGCTGCCCGTCAAGCAGTGGGGGGGACGGTGCCCCCGGATAAGGAGATCCTGCCGGCGCGCGAACGGCGGCGCGATCCCAATGCCCCCCCCGTTCAGTACTACGTCGTCGAGAAGACGCCCGTGATCACCGGAGACGACCTGCGCAACGCCCAAGCTGTTCTTTCGCAGGCGGGGGGCTCCCTCTACGAGATCCTTTTCTCTCTCCGCCCCTCGGGAGCCGAGCGCTTTTACACGGCCACGAGCGCGAATATCGGTAAGAACCTGGCCATTATCTTGAACGACGAAATCAAGAGCGCGCCCGTCATCCGGGACGCGATCCGCGACGAGGGGCGAATCGAGGGAGATTTCACGAAAGAGGAGGCGGAAGACCTCGCCCTGACCCTCCGTTCGGGAGCCCTTCCGGCGCGAGTGAGCTATCTGGAGGAGCGAACGGTCGGACCGAGTCTCGGAGCCGATTCAATTCGACAGGGCCTTGCGGCTTCAATCGCGGGATTGGCGGCGATTGTGATCTTCATGCTCTTTTATTACCGACTCTCGGGCGTGAACGCCGTCGTCGGTCTTATCCTGAATCTGATTCTGCTACTGGCGGCGATGCGGATCGTGGGCGCTGTGCTCACGCTGCCGGGCATTGCGGGCGTTGCCCTGACAATTGGTATGGCCGTGGATGCGAATGTGCTCATCTTCGAGCGTATCCGTGAGGAACTCCGCAATGGAAAAGTGCCGGCCTCGGCCGTCGCCCTGGGCTTCGAACGCGCGTTCACCACGATCTTCGATACAAATCTCACGACGATCATCGCCGCGCTCTTCCTCTTCGTCTTCGGGACGGGCCCGATCCGCGGATTCGCCGTCACGCTCACGGCCGGATTGATCGCCAATCTCTTCACGGCGATCTTCGTCTCGCGGGCGCTCTTTGCGTGGGTCTTGGAGCGCCAGGGCGGTCGTCCCGCGGAATTGAGCATTTGAGAGTATGCGCGAGCTGATCAAAAATCCGAACATTGACTGGATGGGCCTCAAGCGCGGCTTCATCTTTGTGTCGCTCGTCCTTCTTGTGCTCGGGGGCGTCTCGGCCCTCGTCCGAGGCTTCAACCTCGGCATTGACTTCGCCGGCGGCACGCTCGTGAACGTGAAATTCAAAGACACCCCCCCGTCGGAAGATCGCTTGCGTCAGGCGCTCGGTCGGCAGGGGATTGACCCGAGCAAGATCATCATCCAACCGATCAGCGATCCGATCACTGGGGTTAAGAACGAGGTCCTCATTCGCCTCCCTCAACGGGAGCCGGGACAGAAGGCCGGCTCGTCTGGAGAGAGCGAACTCGATGTGGAGAAGCGCGCGATCCTGGAGGCGCTCAGCACGTTCAACCCGCCTTCGGAAGTAGCGACCAAGGTGGACCTGAACATGATCAGCCGCGATCGGTTGCGGGACATACTGCTCGCTGAGGATCCGTTGCGGCTGGTCTCTAGCTCAGGGCGCGCAGCCGCCGAACTCGAATACACGCGATACGCGGAGGCCATCATTCAATTCCGAGATCGGGACCAAGGGGGCTTGGTGCGCGATCTCGCGGATCTGCGAGCTATACCCGGCGTGCCGACACCCCTGCTCCAGTGGTTGCCGCAGCGTTTCTTCGCCGGCGCTGCGGCGATGATCAGCGCCGAGATCGTGGGCCCGCAGATCGGACAGGAGCTTCGGCAGCGCGCCATCTCGGTCACGCTCGCTTCTCTGGTGGGCATGCTCATCTACATCGCCTTCCGCTTCGAGTGGGTGTATGGCGTAGCCGCCGTCGTCGCCGTCTTCCATGACGTCCTGATCACGCTCGGCATCTTTTCGCTCGTGCAGAAGGAGATCTCGCTCAATGTCGTGGCGGCCCTGCTGACGCTTGTCGGATATTCGGTCAACGATACGATCGTCATCTTCGATCGCATCCGCGAGAACGTGCGGCTGCGGCGGCGCGAAGGCTTGGTGAAAATCATCAATGACAGCATCAATCAGACGCTCTCGCGGACGATCCTGACATCAGGATTGACGCTTCTGGCCGTCCTCTCGCTCTATCTCTTCGGGGGCGAGGTGCTCAGCGGGTTCTCGCTCGCGTTGCTCGTGGGAATCATCGTGGGGACATATTCATCCTTCGCTATCGCGAGTCCGATCATGCTCTGGTGGCAGATGTGGCAGAGCCAGCGGCAGGCGAGGCGACCGGTCGTCCGGCCAAAGGCCGCTGAAGCGACTCCGCCGGGCCGGAAGGAGCGACGGGTGACGGCCTCTCGCTGAGGTACGTGGTCTTGACGCCGAATGTTAGGGAGCACAGGCTGGGTCTTGACCAGGTCAGAGGGGGTCAGTATACTTGTGGTTGGTTGCTGGCCTGTGAAAGAAGAGAAGGGTACGTGTGTCCCTTGACCCATCGGCATCGTGCAAAGGAGGGGGACCTATGTTTGAATGGTCTCTGATCGAATCAACGACGCAGAAGCAGCAGTCGCCCACGAAGTGGTTCTTCTTGGCGACAATGGTCGTCTACTCCTTCATCGTGGTGACGGCCATTGTGGGGAGCATCATGCTTGTGAACCCGGAATTGAAAGAGCAGTTTATCTCCGCCGCTTTGGTAGCGCCGCCTCCGCCCCCTCCGCCGCCTCCACCACCTCCGCCGAGTGCTGCCATACCGGCAGCGAAAGTCGTTGTGGTGCCGACGGAATTTATTGCTCCGAAGGAGATCCCGAAGGAGTTACCCCCAGCGAATCTTCCTGTCATTGCCGTCTCAGCTGGTGTGATGGGGGGTGTGCCGGGGGGAGTGCCCGGAGGAGTTCCTGGAGGTGTCATTGGGGGCGTCGTTGGGGGCGTCTTAGGCAGCGTAGGACCGGTCGAAGCGCCACCACCACCTCCGCCGCCCAGGGAAGAGAGGAGAGAGCCACCACGGCGTGTCTCGCAAGGGGTGCTGCAAGGGAATGCGATTCGCAAGGTCACGCCCGTGTATCCGGCGATCGCGCGCGCAGCTCGTATCCAGGGGACGGTTCAGGTTGAGGTCATCATTGATGAGGAAGGGAACGTCATTTCAGCTCAAGTGATCGAGGGGCACCCGCTCCTCCGACAGGCGGCTCTGGAAGCGGCCTGGCAGTGGAAGTTTCGACCGACGTTGCTCTCTGGGGAGCCCATCAAAGTGACGGGCGTCCTCATCTTCAACTTTAGGTTGTGACGGAGACTCTCACATAAGGAGGAGAAGAGGTTATGAGCTACGGTATTCTGACGCATTTGAGCATCGGCCTGCTCCTGCAGGAAGGTGCGGGGGCCGTGGAGTTCACACTCTGGGCCATGCTGCAACGGTTGGGGACAGTGGGATTGGTCGTGATCATCATCTTGTCCCTGATGTCCATGTACTCGATCGCGGTGATGATCGAGCGGTTGCTCACCTACTCGGCGGCGAAGAAGCAATCGCGTGAGTTCGCTCCGAAGGTGGCCGCGGCGTTGCGCGAAGGTCGTCTGGATGACGCCATCGCGCTCTCCAGTCGGTACAAGAAGAGCCATCTGGCGATGGTTGTGAACGCGGGGCTTCAGGAGTTCCGCTCGCACCAGCTCTCGACCGATATTCCGGGCGAGATCGTCGAAGCGACGCGTCGAGCCCTACAGCGGGCGATTGCGATCAAGACGGCGGAGTTCAAGCGCGGGCTCTCGCAGTTGGCGACCATCGGTTCGACGGCACCCTTCGTCGGGTTGTTCGGCACGGTTGTCGGCATCGTGAACGCCTTCCAGGGACTGAAACAGGCGGAGACGGCGGGGATCGCCGCCGTAGCGGGAGGAATTTCGGAAGCGCTAGTGAACACCGCCTATGGGCTCTTCGTGGCCATTCCGGCGGTCTGGATGTTCAACTACTTCACCAACCGCATGGAGTCCTTCGTCGTGGAGATGGAGAACTCCTCGTCCGAGTTGGTGGACGTGGCGCTGATGCCCTTCTTGAAGCAGAGGAGTTGAGTCCCATGGGAATGCAAGTCGGCGAGCGAAAAGGGGTCATGGCGGAGATCAACGTCATCCCTATGGCCGACATCATGTTGGTGCTGCTCATCATCATGATGGTCGTCACCCCCTTCCTGCAAGCGGGGATCGCCGTGACCTTGCCCAAGGCACCGCACGGCGATGAGGATCCCGACATCAATAAGGAGAGCGCCGTTGTCGTCGCCATCCCAATCGATGGGACGATCTACCTCGGGCGCGATCTGGTGAGCCAGAGCGATCTGGAGACGCGTATCCGCCGCTTGATGGAGGCGCGCCCCTTGGATCAGCGTGTCGTCTATGTGAAGGCTGATAACCGGGTGCGCTACGACAATGTCGTGGGGGTGATCAACTCCATCCGCAGCGCTGGCGTCGATCGCGTCGGCCTGGTCGTTGATCCGGGCAAGCGAACGAAACGGGAGGAAAAGTGAAGCGGAGAGCACGGCGGGCCGGGGGTCCCACCGCACCCTCGGCCGCTTGGTTCTCCCAACCGCTCGTGTATGTGGGGAGGGAGTTATGGCCATACCGACCGGAAAGGAGGAATATAAGCGACCGGAGGCCTCTAAGCCTCTGGTGGATATGAACGTGGTTCCGCTCATTGACATCCTGCTCGTACTTTTGATCATCTTCATGGCCATCACGCCGCTCAAGCCGAGCAAGCTCGAATCGAAAATCCCGGAGAAACCTCCGGAGAATGTCACCGTCACCAATCCATTGGCCCTCGTCATCTCTGTGGAAGCGGATGCCTCCGGCCGATTGGTGGGACTCAAGCTCAATGTTGATCCTGTGACCGAGGAAACGCTCGGGGAGAGACTGCGGGAGATCATCGCCGCGCGTCCTCCGGATCAACGCTCCGTCTTCATCCGCGCTCCTCGCAACACGCTCTACGGGGAGGTGGTTCGGGTCATTGACATCGTGAAAAGTGCGGGAGCCTCGCCCATCGGGCTACAGATTGATGATCTGCCGGAGCGCTGATCGCGCGCGGAGAAAGCGCGATATCCTGAGGGAGGAGAGGGAACCGTGAGAAAGAAGGAGCTCATCATCGCGATTGTGGTCTTCATTGGCGTTCTGGCCGTGCTGGGCGCTACGCAGGGACCCGATTTCTACCGCATGGTCAAAGCGAAAGACCGGTTGAACAATGGGGCTGTCGCCTATGCGCGGGGCGATTACGATGAGGCTATCCGGCTCTTCAAAGAGGCGATGGACCTCTACCCGCGCATGGAGCAAGCGCGACTCTACTATGCGGCAGGCCTGTTCGCGAAGTTCAATCTCACGAACGATAAGGCGCTGGCCCTGGAGGCGATGAAGATCTACGAGGAGGTGTATCGAGCGGATCCGACGAACGCTGACGCTCTCGCTTATCTCGCCGTCATCCATAGGAACCTGGCCGACATGGCGGAGACCGAGGAGGAGCGCCAGCAGCATATGGAGAAATATCGCGAGTGGACGCTCAGGCGGTTGGACATCCCGGGTCTGGATGATAAAGCCAAGGCCGAAATCTACTATACGTTGGGACAGGGATATTGGCAGGAGTCGTTCCAGCTCACGCAACCGTATCAGGTGAACCGTCCGCCGCAGCCGATCACCTGGAATGTTCCCGAGAGCGAAGTGCCGAAGGTGAAGGCCTTTGTTCAGAAGGGCATGGAATATCTGAACAAGGCTGTTGAATTGAATCCGGAATATGGCGATGCGTGGGCCTACATCAATCTGCTCTATCGCGAACAGGCGAAGGTTGAGAAAGACCCTCGGGTGAGGGCCGAACTCACGCGCTTGGCCGATCAGGCCCGCGATCGGGCCATCGAGCTGAACAAGCGGCGGGAGGAGCAACAAAAGCAGCAGGGACAGAAGTCATCGTAGCGCTCGAGCGCTCATCGCTCGCGTCAAGGGTGGAGAATTCGCGCCTCGTGAGTTCCTCCACCCTTTCTCGTCTCCACGGGGGCGTGGGATCTCCGCAGCTGGTCGAATGCGGTCCTCCTTCGATAGAATAGAGACGGATCGTCCGGAGAAGACGAAGGAATGATCCGGTTCGAGGACATCTTGGAGAAGGTCGAGCGGTACCATCCGGAGGCCGATCTGGAGCTTTTGCGTCGCGCCTATATCTTCTCGGCGCGCGAGCATCGGGGGCAAGTTCGCCTCACCGGAGAGCCCTACCTCGTGCATCCGCTCGAGGTCGCCAATATCCTGGCCGATCAACAACTCGATGTCATCACAGTCAGTGCTGGGCTGCTGCACGATGTCCTCGAAGACTGTGGGGTCACGCGTGAGGAGCTGGAGGAGTACTTCGGCCCGGAGATTGCCCGTATCGTCAATGGCGTGACGAAGATCGGTCAGATCGCCTTCGCCTCGCGCGAGGAGGCTCAGGCCGAGAGCTTGCGGAAGATGGTCTTGGCGATGGTGGATGACGTCCGAGTGATTCTGGTGAAACTAGCGGATCGGTTGCACAATATGCGGACGCTCGATCCCTTGCCGCGCGAGAAGCAGATCCGCATCGCGCAGGAGACGCTCGATGTCTTCGCGCCGATCGCACACCGCCTCGGCATGGGGCGCATTCGCGGCGAGCTCGAAGACCTCGCGTTCAAGTATCTCTATCCGGACGACTATCGCCGCCTCAAAGAGGCTATTGATCGCAAGCGCCCGCAGTTGGAAGCTCATCTGGAAGAGCTGAAGGCGCACATCCGCGCTCGGCTGGAGGCGGAGGGGATCCCAGTGGTCGCCCTCGAGGGACGCGTCAAGCGCCTCTACAGCATCTTTCAGAAGATGCGGCGCAAGAAAATCCCCCTCGACCAGGTTTACGATCTGATGGCTGTGCGCGTGATCGTTCGGAGCGTGCGCGAGTGCTACGCCGCGCTGGGCATCGTCCATCAGCATTGGAACCCCATCCCCGGACGATTTCGAGATTGGATCGCCACCCCGCGCGAGAACATGTATCAATCCCTGCACACCTCGATCGTCAGCGAGAACGGGCAATCCTGCGAGGTCCAGATCCGCACCGAGGAGATGCATCGGGTGGCCGAAGAGGGCATCGCCGCCCACTGGAAGTACAAAGAAGGGAAGCTCGGAGAGCACGCCGAGGATAGGATGATCGCGTGGTTCCGCCGTCTGCTCGATGAGCAACAGGAGGCGCGCGACGCTCGTGAGTTTCTCGAAGACCTGAAGTCGGATCTCTCTCCCAAGGAAGTCTTCGCCTTCACGCCCAAGGGGAAAGTCATCGAGCTGCCTCAGGGCGCGACGCCGATTGATTTCGCCTACGCCATCCATACGGAGATCGGCCATCATTGCGCAGGCGCGAAGGTGAACGGGCGGCTCGTCCCGCTTCGGTATCAGATCCAGACGGGCGACATTGTGGAGATCCTCACTTCGCCCGCTCAGCATCCGAGCCGCGATTGGTTGCGCTTTGTCAAGACCCATCGCGCGCGCACGAAGATCCGGCGATGGCTCCGCGAGCAGGAGCACCTGCAAGCGATGGAACTGGGCCGTCGGCTCCTGGAGCGAGAGGCCGAGAAGCTCGACCTGAAGGTCAAGACGCTCTTGGGCGACGGGAAGCTGGAGAGCGTTGCTCCCGACTACGGCTACCAGAAGGTGGAGGATCTGCTGGCCGCCATCGGCTACGGGAAGATCTCTGCTCGCCATGTTCTCGTCCGATTCGTCCCGGCTGAGCTACTGGCCAAGCTGGAGGAGAAGCCGAAGTCGAAGCTGCTGGAAGTCACCGAGCGGGTCAAGAAGGCTCTCGGGTTGCGGGAGGCGCCCATTCGCGTTCGCGGCGTCGAGGATCTCATGGTCTACCGAGCGCGATGCTGTAATCCGATTCGCGGCGAAGAGATCGTCGGATACATCACCCGAGGTAGAGGTGTCGCCGTTCACGCGCGGCGCTGCAGCAATGTCCCGACTTTGCTCGTCAATCGCGAGCGCATCGTCGAGGTGGAATGGACGCGGGGAGGAGAGAGCGAGCCTTATGCTGTTCCTCTCTACGTTGTCGTCGAGGACCGACCGGGCATCCTGGCCGGTATCACCTCGGCCATCGCTGACATTAAAACGAATATTCGCGACGCCCGTGCCCGGACGACACCGGATGGGCGCGGAGAGATTCGGATCACGGTCGAAATCTTCGACCTCAAACATCTCGAGCGGATCATCAGGGCCATTCGATCCGTGGATGGCGTGATTGACGTCGAACGAGAGGAGCGGTGACCCATGCGGCGAACGATTGTGACTGACCGCGCACCCCGAGCTATCGGACCATACGTGCAAGCTGTCCAGGTTGGCGAGTGGATCTTCATCTCCGGGCAGATCGCTCTGGATCCCGATACGGGCGAGCTCGTCCGGGGAGGGATCGAAGAGCAAACCGACCGCGTCTTGCAGAACCTTCGAGCCATTTTGGAGGCGGCGGGATCCTCACTGGAGAAAGTCGTCAAAACGACGGTCTATTTGGCCGATCTCAACGATTTCTCGAAGATGAACGAGGTATATGCGCGCTATTTCCCTGGGGAGAAACCAGCTCGCGCGACCGTCGAGGTCTCGCGATTGCCTCGCGACGCTCGAATCGAAATGGATGCCATTGCCACGCTCTGATAGGGGGAGGGAATCACGCCGCTTTGACGACCTTCCCAGCCTTCACACATCGCGTGCACACGCGAATGCGTCGAACGGAACCATTGATGCGCGCGCGCACGCGATGGAGGTTCGGCTCGAACTTACGCTTCGTGCGATTGCCCGCGTGGCTGACGCGATGTCCAAATTGCGGTCCCTTGCCGCAGATCACGCATCGTTGCGCCATATCTGTTCCACCGCCTCGCGCCGATATCGGTCATTGGGTGACAATCAAGGCGTGATCGTAGCAGAGACCGCCGATTTCGTCAAGTGAGGAGGGGGGATGCGAAACGCCATTTTTCTCGGAACGCTCTGCGTCGGGCTCCTGCTCTGCGCTTGTAAGAATCAGCGGAGCCGTGTGACGGCCGAGGACGTGGCCGCGCGGGTCAACGGCGTGGAGATCATGATTTCGGAGGTGGATCGCCTCCTCGAGCAGCAGCTTCGGACCGGGGCGCAGTCTGGGCAAGTGCCGCCGACGCCTGCGGAACTGGCAGCCGCGCGTCTGCAAATCCTCGAGAATCTCGTCGTGCAGGAAGCCCTCTATCAGAGGGCCGAACGTCTGGGTACGCTCCCGACCGAAGAGGAGATCACTCAAGGCATCCAGCAATTCAAGCGCGAGCGCGGATTAAGTGAAGAGGGCTTTCAGCGCACGCTTCGAGAGTTGGGACAGACCGAAGAGCAGTTCCGACGCGAGATGCGCCGCCAGTTGGCGATCAAAAAACTCTTCGATCGAGAAGTGACGCCGCGTATCACGGTTACCGACCGCGAGATCGAGGAGTTCTACGCTGCCCATAAGGCTCAATTTGTGGAGCGACGCGGCTTCGCGCTGGCGCGCATTCTGGTGACGCCGGAGAAGGACAATGTCCCCGACGATGCTGTGGGCGCCGAGGCCGCCGAGCGGAAGATCCGGGAGATCTATGAGCAACTTCGGCGCGGAGCGGATTTCGCTACGGTCGCGGCGCGCCGCTCCGAGGATCCGATTACAGCGGCTCGAGGGGGGAATTGGGACTTCTTCCCCGAGACGTCCGAACAACTCCCGGCAGCCTTGCGGACTCGTCTCCTCGCCATGCGCGAAGGCGATATCACCGAGCCCATCCGAATCGGGGACGCGTGGCTCATCTTGAAGCTCGTTCGGCGCATCCAGCGCGATCGCGAGCTGACGCTTGAGGAGGTGCGCGCCCAGATCGCTGAGGAATTGCGCAGCCAGCGAGAACAAGTGCTCCAGACGATCGTCACGCGATTGGCTCTGGCCGAAGCGCGCGTGGAGAATCTGCTCGCGCAACGGATGTTGGAGAATCCCACGAACTTCGGAGGACTGCGCCCGATCTCTCTTCCAGCACCACCGGCCTCTGGGCCATCCCGATGAGTTGCTGTCGGCCCGCTCACTCTGCGGCGCGCGCGATGACGAATCCGAAGACGAGGCGCGCGCCAGCGTGTCGCACTGTCCGAGCGCACTCGTTCAGCGTCGCTCCGCTTGTGTACACATCGTCCACCAGAAGGATGACCTTCCCGCGGACAGCTTCTTCCGCGGTCACGGCGAAGCTCCCGGCAATGCTCTGCGCGCGCTCTCGCGCATCCATGCCCGCTCGACGAGGCTCCGTGTCCACGATCCGTCGTATCACATCTTCCCTGAGGGGACGAGCGAGCGCGCGTGCGACGTCTTTGGCGAGCACTGCTGCTTGGTTATATCCCCGTTCGCGAAGCCGTCGCGGATGAAGGGGGACAGGGAGCACCAACTCCACGTCGCTGAAGATGGGTTCTTCTCGAAGCGCTTCCCGAATCCGCTCGCGCAGGCGCCCACATACATGCGGCTTTCTCTTCAAGAGGAGAAGTTGCGCACGCAGAGCGCCTCGATAGGGGCCGACGTACCGCAGGCGATCCAGCACCATCTCCGAGCAGGCCGGACACTGCGCCGGAGCTTCTCGCATGCTCACGGGCATGTGACAGCGAAGGCATCGCGGGTCTCTCGGATGATGCTCGAGATCGGACCAGCACGCGGCGCAGGCGATCCCATCGGCGAGCGACTCCACAGGCTCTCCGCACAGAGCACATCGGGAGGGGAAGATCACGCTGAGCAGACTCTCGGCGAGACGATGCCGAAGCGAGGAGATCCATCCGTCGCGCATGGCCTTCAGCCCACGTCCTCTTCGGAGAACGGCTTTTGGAAGAACGCGTGATAGAGGGCATGCGCCCGCTCCCATTCCGACTCCGGGACCAAGAGCCGAAGGGGTTGAGCGCCGCTGACAATTCCCAACGGATCGCTCGTCCCGCTGAGGATCACCGGGATCCCCTCCCGCGTGAGCAATTCCCGCACCATCTCCGCCTCGACGACTGTGGAGAACCGAGCGAGAAGAACAAAGCGCATGTCCGAGTTGCTCATTCGACGAACTCGCTCACCCACTCTCCACGGAAGACGACGTCCGCGGTTCCCACGACGGTGATCCGATCATCGGACCGCCAGTGCACGCGCAGCGCGCCCGCCAGGGTGTGAACCCAAGCCTCTCTCTCCGCGAGGCCGTTGAGTACGGCGGCCACCAGAGCGGCCGATGCCCCCGTCCCTGAGGAGAGCGTCTCTCCGACGCCGCGCTCCCACATCCGCAGTTCGAGGTTCTGACGATCACGAACGCGCACGAACTCCACATTGGTGCGCTCGGGAAAGAGCGGATGTCGCTCAATAGCAGGTCCTATCTCTGGAATCTCCACAGCGGCGAAATTCTCCACGAACACAACGCAATGGGGATTCCCAAGGGAACACGCGGTGACGCGGACATCGCGATCGCGAACGCGGAGCGGAAACCCTACGACGGGTGATCGCGCGGGCTCCAGGACCATGGGGATCGCGTCGCTGGCGAGCGCGGGCGTTCCCATATCGGTGAGGAACTCAAATCGCGTTCCTTCGTGGCGGAGGCATTCCACGTGCCGCACGCCTGCTTTCGTTCGGATTCGAACGCTCGGTTCTCGCCAGCGGCCGGTGAAGAGAAGATACGCCGCCAGGCACCGAATCCCATTGCCGGAGATCTCTGCTTCCGTCCCGTCGGCATTCCAGAGGCGCATCTCGAAGTCCGCTTCCGCGCCCGTGGGCAGCGGGGCGACCAAGATCACGCCATCGGCGCCAATGCCGAGATGGCGATGGCACCATCGTGCGGCCCAACGGGCCAGACGGTCTTCCTCCGGAAGATCTTCTCGAGCGACGACGATGAAGTCGTTGCCCAGGGCTTGAAGCTTGTGAAACGGTACGCGCATCGTCCCTCATCCGGGGGGCCACCGCAAGGGGCGTCCGCCGAGAAGATGCAGATGCAGATGGAAGACGCTCTGCCCCGCTTGCGGTCCCGTATTGATGACCACCCGATATCCCTCTTCGGCGATCCCCACCTGATTCGCCACCTTTGAGGCGATCCTCAACATGTGTCCGAGCACGGCCTCATCCTGAGGAGCAGCATCGTTCAACGAATCCATGTGTTCGCGGGGGATGATCAGGATATGCCACGGCGCTTGCGGATTGATGTCCATGAAGGCGATCACCCGATCATCCTGATAGAGGATCTTCGCCGGGTGATCCCCTGCGGCGATCTGACAGAACACGCATTCGAGTTCGTAGTCGTTCATCGCTTCTTCTCCGCCTCTTCTTCGTGCGCTTTTGTGCATCGCTCCCGAGAGCGCCTTCCGTTCGGAGAGCGTCGCCCTCCGCACCCGACACGGTCACATTGTCCCACATCGAGGACCAGGAGGGAAGGACGAAACGTATGATGTCGAGCGCTCGCGTTCACGCCGTTTTCGGATCGGACGCGGACTTCGCCAAGCGTCGCAGCACGAGCGTCCGTTCGATCCCCTGCAGATCGCGCTTGACCTCGACCACTTCCCATACGTGAGCGTCGAGGTGCTCCAGCAGAGACGGATACTGTCCGTATCCCATTTCGCAGATGAGATACCCCCCCGGTCTCAAAAACTTCGGACTCTGTGCGAAAAGCCTCCGCTGAACATCTGCGGCATCTGGCCCCGCGATCAGTGCGATCCGAGGCTCGTAATCTCGAACCTCGCGGGGGAGCGTCGGGAGCTCTGATTCCGAGATATAGGGGGGATTCGCCACGATGAAGTCGGCCCGAGGGGGAACGGGTTGGGTCCCTCCGCGCTCCCGAGATCGCGTGGGCTGCCCCGCCGCCTCCAGCGCCGAGAAGAGATCGCTCTTGAGGAATTCGATTCTCTCTCGAACGCCATGGCGCTCGGCATTATGCCGCGCCACGGCGAGCGCGGCCTCCGAGATATCGAGGGCGAGAACGCGCATCCAAGGGAGATGCACGGCGAGGGTCACGGCCAAGCATCCCGATCCCGTCCCCACGTCAATGAGGAGCCGGTCGGCCGTGGTCGCTCGCTCTAAGACGGCTTCGACGATCAACTCCGTCTCCGGTCGAGGAATCAAGACGTCCGGGGTGACGAGGAAATCGAGCCCGAAGAACTCCCGATGTCCTGTGATATACGGCAGCGGTTCTCCGCGAGCCCGCCGCTCGACGATGTGCGTGAAATCTTCCCACGCGGCTTCCGAGAGCGGCTCCTCCGGCCGCGTCAGGATGTAGAGGTCGTCCTTATGCAGAACATGGGCGAGCAAGGTGCTGGCTGTGCGTCGCGGCTCTTCAACGCCCGCATGCTCCAGCCGTCGTCGCGCCCATTCCAGGGCCTGGCGCAGCGTCCTCACCGGTATCAGGAGCGGGCTCGAAAACTCCGAGCAATGAGATCCAGCCGATTTCGCGTGGATCGAATGACGTCCGGGCGCCCTTCGAATTGCAGGACGTAAATGGTCGTCTCGTCCGTCTTGAAGTAGTAGTAGCGCGCGATCTTCCTCTGCCCGCGACGGGTGAATTCGAAATTGAGGACGACGCTCTCCGAATACACCCCTCCGAACGACTCCATGGCGCCGCGCACATATCCGGGGCGGAAGCGCAAGGAGACCTCCTCCTCTCGCTCGGCGAATGCACGGGGCGATGTCCCCGGTTCGACCTTGAACGACCGGATGCGCAGCAGTCCCTCTTCGCTGCTTCCGTAGACGATGTCCGTCACCGTATTGCCCGCCCCATCCTGATAGGTGACCGGCTCCCAACGATCGCGCAAGACGAGTTGGTATCGTCCCTCCGGATCCTGGAACGGGCGCTCCTCACTCACCTGAGGGGTGAGTGCGAGAGCATGAACGATGAGGAGAATCACGAACATCATGGCTCGCGAATAAGAGACTCTCTCTTCTGCTCAATGGAGGGCGGCTCCGAAAGGCCCTCCACGCGATCTCGGGATTGCGCGGGAACCTCCGCCGAGGAGGTCGCTGTCGGTAAGGGGCCAAGGACAGACTTTTGAATCTCGATCACATGAGCGACACCTTGGCGCGCGAGCTGAAGGAGCTGCCGCAATTGCTCCTCGGTGAAAGGCTCGCTCTCGGCCGTCCCCTGAATCTCCACGAATCGTCCATCGCTCGTGCCCACGACATTCATATCCACGGCCGCTCGACTATCTTCCTCGTATCGCAGATCGAGCATGGGTGTTCCATCCACAATCCCCACGCTGACAGCGGCCACATAATCGCGCACGGGCCATTCCGAGAGAACCCCATCACTGCACAGGCGCCGCAGCGCGAGAACCAAAGCGACGAATGCTCCCGAGATCGAAGCCGTTCGCGTCCCCCCGTCCGCTTGCAGGACATCGCAGTCCACGAGGATCGTTCGTTCGCCGAGTTTCTCCAAATCCACGACCGCGCGAAGGCTGCGTCCGATCAACCGTTGAATCTCTTGGGTGCGTCCGGACGCGGACGTGCGCACCGTCTCGCGCGGCGTGCGCGTCTCCGTGGCCCGAGGCAGCATGGCGTATTCGGCGGTGATCCATCCTTTTCCCGTTCCGCGCAGGAAAGCCGGAACGCGCTCCTCCACGCTCGCAGCGCAAATGACCTTCGTGTCGCCAAATTCGATCAAGACCGAACCCTCGGCGAACTTGAGGACATCGGGGAGGATTCGGATCGGGCGCAACATGTCCGGGCGACGTCCATCACTGCGGAGAGCTGTCTCATCCATCGGCGTTCAATGCTTCTCGGAGAATCCGTTCTCCTCCTCCAGCTCAGCCGCGATCTCATCAGCCTGCTGGCGCAGTTCGTTCAACGTCACCTCGAGACTCTCGGCCTCGAACGCTGCTACTTTCACCCGGTTTTCGAGATCGGTGATGTCTCGTTCCAAGCGCTGCTGCCACGCTTCCAATTCGGCGAGCATGCGCTCCTCTTCTGGGGTGACGGAGCTACCGGGTGACTCCCGCAAGCGCCGTCGGATGCGATTCACCAACTCCATCGTCCGCATGCGAATATCGAGGCTTTCCCGGCGATGCCCCTCCAGTTCGCTCCGCATGCGGGCGAGCCGCTCCATGAGGCGCTTTCGCACATCAATGAGTCGTTCCAGCTCATCTTGGATCTCCGCCAGTCGCTCGAGTTTAGAGATCCTTCCCTCTGCGTTCTTTGGCACCGAGTAGAAGAAATCGTCGAACATGTCCGTGACCCACGACATGAAAAATGGTGGAGGTGAGCGGAATCGAACCGCTGTCCGAGGGCCTTTCCGCGCGAGGATCTACATGCTTAGTCGCCTCTCAGAACATCGTCGCGCGAGGAAGCGAGGCGACGCGCGCCTCGCGCGACTAGATCGGCTTCAGAAGTCATCCGCACGCACCGATCGGACGCGCGGACCGAGCCCGTCTGGGTCGACGCTCCCGAGGATCCCCTGCGATCTTCCGATCGCAAAGGGTGTCTCCCACTCCTCACCCGCGGGCGAGGCGAGGGGGAGCGAGGCCGACATCACGCGGCCTGAGCGTACTGCGCGTTGGCAGTTGTTTTTTTCCGTGCCTCTCACGGGCCGGCACGGTGCCCGGCATGCACCTCGTCGCCTCTTGACCCCCGTCGAACCCATGTCACCCCCAAACCACAGGGGATTGTATCACTGAAAGCCCGAGATGGTCAACGCATCGGCTTCGTTCAGAAGTGGATCTCCTCCTCTTCGAAATCTGGGGTTTCGATCTGAATCGTCACGTGCTCAATTCCATACGCTTCCCGCAACCGCGTCCGAATTCCGCACAGGACATCTTTCGCCGACACGTGATCATCTCTCACGATGACGTGCGCGCTCAAGGCGTCTTTCCCCGAGGTGATCGTCCACACATGGAGATCGTGAACGTCATGAACCCCCGGGACGCTACGAATCGCGCGCTCAACGCTTGCGATGTCAATATGCGCCGGTGTCGCCTCCATCAGGACGTTGACGGCTTCCTTGAGCAATCGCCAAGCGCATACGATGATGAGTCCGGCCGTCAGGAAACTGACGGCCGGATCGGCGAGGTACCATCCCTTCCCCCAGATAAGTCCTCCGGCCACCAGCGCGCCGATCGAGCCTAGGCCATCGCTCAGAACATGCAAGAATGCGCCCCGCACGTTCAAGCTGTGATGGCGCGCTCGATGCAAAAGCGCCGCACCGATCCCGTTGATCAAGAGCCCTCCCAGAGCGATCACCATCATTTCCCGTCCTCGCACCGGCGGCGGGTGCCGCACGCGCTCATAGGCTTCGTAGACGATGGCGAGGGAGATCACAATGAGGATGACGGCGTTGAGCAGCGCCGCCAAGATTTCGAGCCGGTAGTAGCCGTAGGTTTTCTCCGGAGGTGCGCTCCGCTCGCACATCCACATCGCGCCCAGAGCGAGAGCGAGCGCCGCCACATCTGTGAGCATATGTCCGGCATCGGCCAGGAGGGCGAGGCTATTGGTCAGCCATCCCCCGACCGCTTCCACGATCATGTAGCCGCTCGTCAGGAGAAGGGCCCACACCAGTCGCCGCATCTCTTCCTGTCGTGAACGCCTCATTGTCTTAGGCAGACCTCCCTGCTAGTGCATTCCGCGCGCCGAGGCGAGCGCGTCTCTCCATGCTGCCGGAGAGAGCGGCGGGATGCGCGCCAGATGAAGATTCTCCTCGACATGCTCCAGACGGCTCATGCCCACCAGCGCGACGGTGATCCCTGGTGTCGAGCGCACGAATTGCACGGCCCACTGGGCCGAGGTTAATTCGTCCGACGCCCGCTTCCCTCGACGCGCCGCCAGTCGTCCTTGCAGCAAAGGAGCGCTCGCCATGACTGTGATCCCCATACGCTCGGCCGCCTCCAGAGCGGAGAGCGCTCGTTCACCGCCCGGCTGAGCGCGCAGCTCGCTCGCCTCGGTCATGGCGAGATTGTAGGGGAGCTGAATGACCCGAAAATGGTGATCCGCTCCCGCGACCTCACGGGCGAGGGCGACCAGCTCGGGTAGGGATAAAAAGCGCGGATCTTCCGGAGGGACGCGATATCCCATCCAGGTGGCTGTTCCATAGACGCCGATCTTTCCTTCGGCCACTTTCTCCTCTGCCCATTCGAAGGCGGCGCGCAGACGCCGACGGAACTCCGCGCGCGAGACGGCCTCGCTCTGCTGCTCGGGATTATGCAGGTAGTAGATGTCCACCGCCGGAAGCCGAAGGTTGCGTAAGCTCGCCTCCAACTGGTTCTCTAGATAACGCGGCGCAAGGCAGTGATGGCCTCCGACCAACTCTTCCGGACGAATGAGACCGGGTCGGAAGAATGTTTCTTCCACGTATCGGCGCCACTCCTCGGGCGTCCGCGGCGGATGGCCGTCGAAGGGAATGTATCCACCTTTGGTCGCGACGACGATCTCCTCGCGTGCGATCGTCCCCGTGGCGAAGAGCTCCGCCAGCGTCTCACCAATAACCCGTTCGCTGCGCTGAAACCGATAGTTGATGGCCGTATCAATGACATTGCACCCCAGCGCGAGAGCGCGCGCAATGGCCTCTCGATACGCTCGATCCGTCACCGCATCCCAGGCGCCCAGATATGTGCCGATCCCGATCGAAGAGAGCCACACACCAAGTGCTTCGCGGAAATGTCCCTCCGCGACCTGCCCGGCGAACCGAGCGCGAAATCTCTCTGTCCCTTCTCGCGTTGCTCGTCGCTCCATGTTCGAGAGACTGGTTATTTTAGCAAAGCCTGCTGTACAATAGCGATGCCATGCGCAAGACAAGACAGCGCTCGAAGCTGCTTCTGGTGCGCGCCGCGGAAGCGTCACGACCTCCAACGCGCGCATGTGTTGAAGTGCTCTCTGCAAAGAAGCGACTGAAAGCCCTCGACATTTTGAGAGCGAAAGCGCTTGCCCTCGAAGACGCGAGGGAAGATGCTCGACATGTTCGAGAGGGTATAGCTCTCGCGATTCAGATGGTGGAGATGAGGATCCCTTGGCCGGAACAATGACCATGCGAATGATCCTCGCGATTGCGCTGCTTCTGCTGAGTGGATGGCCTTTGCCCGATCGGCTGCGAGCGAACGACGAAGCGGAAGCCGACGTCACGCTGGCGCTCATCGGCGGATGGCTCATTGATGGAAACACACCTCTGCCGCTGGAGAATCCGGTCATCTTGATCGCCGGCAATAGGATTAAGGCTGTCGGCCGTTTGGGGCGCGTGCGCATCCCCCCCGGCGTGACTGTGCTGGACGTTCAGGGGCGATTCATCCTCCCTGGGTTCATTGACGCGCATGCGCATCTGGAAGGGCTCGGGCTCGGCGAGCGAGACGCGGAATTCACAGATACGCCGGAGAAGCTTCGACAGGTCATTCTGCAGAACGCTCGATTGAATCTCCTCTCCGGAGTGACGAGCGTACGCGATTGCGGGTCGAGCGAAGTGGTCCTTCGGCTGCGGGAGCAGATCGAAGCCGAAGGTCCGAGGCTCTTCGCCTCTGGCCCGCAGTTCGTTAAGAGGGGAGCAACGCCGTCGTCTTCGCCGCTCTTCCTCGAGTATGACGGAGCGAAGGAAGCGCGGCGGAAGGTTCGGGAACAGATCGCCAAGGGAATTGACTTCGTGAAGGTGCGGCTGACCCGACAGCGGCCGCTGCCGACGCTCGAAGAGCTGTCCGCGATCGTGGCCGAAGCGCATCGCGCAGGGCTGAAGGTCGCGGCGCACGTTGATGTCCCATATGATGAAGCCGTGCGCCTGGCGGTTATGGCGGGCGTGGATACGATCGAACACATGGCGCCTTTGCGCGCGTACGACGATCGGCTCCTTCTGGAGATGGCCCGTCGCAACGTCATTGTCGTGCCGACGCTCTATCAGATTCAGGCGCAGCGCGTGGATCCGCTGGAGAAAAGCGAAGAAGAGATGATCGAGCTTCCGCTTCAAACGCGACTGCCTCCGGAGGTCCTTCATGCGCTTGCCCAGCGGGCGGCCCTATGGCGCCGCACGGTGCTCGAATGGCGGGCGCGCGGATACGATCCGAAGCGCACGCTCCGGGAAGCCTTCCGCAGCCTCCTGCGGGCGCGTCTGCGTGGGGTGAAGATCGCGCTCGGGCCGGATACGGGATCGGACCTCGTCCCGCACGGTCGGCTGTACAAAGAAGTCGCGCTCTACGCGAGCATGGGTATTCCTCCGATCGAAGCCATTCAGATGGCGACGCGAGTGGGCGCCGAGGTGCTCGGGAGGGAGAAAGAGCTCGGGACGATCGAGCCCGGCAAGCTCGCCGATCTGATCGTCGTCGAAGGTGATCCGCTGCTCGATCCGGAAGCTCTGCGCAATGTCGTCTTCGTCGTCAAAGATGGTCGGGTGATCGAAGTCCCTCGCTATGAGGCGAAGAGCCGGTGAGGGCGCGAATCCTGTGTGCGGCGAGGGGGGGGACGATGGCATACACAGTGACACTGATTCCGGGAGATGGAATCGGACCGGAGGTCGCGGCGTCCGTCGTTCGCATTCTCGCGGAAGCCGGCGTCTCCATTGAATGGGAGGAACACATCGCGGGAATGCCGGCGCTCAATCGCTACGGCGACCCGCTTCCTTTCGCTCTCCTGGAATCCATCGAGCGCAACCGCGTGGCGCTCAAAGGACCGATCACGACGCCGGTCGGCGAGGGCTTTGCCAGCGTCAACGTGCGGCTGCGAAAGGAGCTGGACCTGTATGCGAACCTGCGTCCGGTGCGCAGCTTGCCTGGCGTCCCCACGCGCTTCGGCGCTGTTGATCTCATCGTCGTGCGGGAGAATACCGAAGACCTTTATTCCGGACTTGAGCATATCGTCGTGCCGGGCGTCGTCGAATCGTTGAAGATCATCACCGAACGCGCTTCACTGCGTATCGCTCGCTTCGCCTTCGAGTACGCCCGTCGGGAGAAACGGCGGAAGGTGACGGCCGTTCATAAGGCCAACATTATGAAACTCTCGGACGGGCTCTTTCTGGACTGCTTCCGGCGCGTCGCCCGCGAGTATCCGGAGATCGAGATCGAGGAGAAGATCGTGGACAACGCCTGCATGCAACTGGTGTTGAATCCGCAACAATTCGATGTCCTGCTTCTGGAGAACCTCTATGGGGACATCATCTCGGATCTCGCGGCGGGTCTGGTCGGGGGATTAGGCGTCGTCGGTGGGGCGAATCTCGGGGACACGATCGCCGTCTTTGAAGCTGTACATGGGAGCGCGCCGGACATCGCGGGCAAGAACGTCGCGAATCCGACGGCGATGTTGCTCTCAGCACTGATGATGTTGCGGCATTTGGGCGAAGGAGAGGCAGCCGATCGCATTTACGCGGCTTTGTGTCGAGTGCTCGCCGACCGAGGGATTCGGACGCGCGATTTGGGCGGATCGGCGACGACGACGGAGTTCACCGAAGCGATCCTCGCGGAGCTGAACGCATGCGCCTGAGCAAGAGAAGCGGAGGGCATCGGGGGCGACTACCGCTTCGCGTACTCCTCGCGATGAGCCTGCTCGGGTCTTCCATGGCGACACCATCGGCGTCGCTCCTTGCTCCGGATCTTGTCGCATTGCTTCTTGCGGAAGCTTCGGGCGAACGGGTGCTGGAGACGACGGCGACGCTCTCAGCGTTAGCCCGCTATCCGGCCTCTCGAGGATTCGATCGCGCGGCGGAGATCGTCGCCGAACGCGCGCGCGAGATCGGATTAGCCGGCGTCCGGATCGTGAGCTTTCCAGCGGACATACCGTCCTGGGACGTGCAGCGTGGCGAATTATTGGTACTCGATGCGGAGCCGATCAAGATTGCGGATGCCGCTCTCACTCCTCTGGTCGTCGCACAATATAGCCGCGAGGCCGATGTGGAGGCGGAGATCGTCTCCGTCGGTGCAGGGACGAATGAAGCCGATTACGCGGATCGGGATGTGCGCGGCAAGATCGTCCTGGCAAGCGGCTTTCCTCATCAGGTCGAGCCGTTGGCGATCGCGCAGCGGGGCGCACTGGGCATCATCTCCTATGCGCGAAGCGACTGCGAGGGCCTCGCATCTCCGGACGATGCCATCGCTTGGGGATACCTCTCTCCTGAGCGCGCGCGAGAGGGAATGAGAGGGTTTGCCTTCATGCTCTCTCCCGCCCGCGGCCGAGCCCTGCATGAGCGCTTGTTGCGCGGGGAGCGACTGCGCGCCCGCGTTCGGCTCCGGGTGGACTGGAGCTGGCCCGGACAGGTGAAGATGGTCGTCGCTGAAATCCCCGGCTCCAGGGTCCGCGATCAGGACATCGTCTTCACGGCGCATCTGGATCACCCTCCACCAGGAGCGAACGATAATGCTTCCGGAAGTGCCGCACTTTTGGAGATCGCGCGCGTGCTTCTGACGCTCCTGCGTCAGGGGAAGATCGCACCCCCTCTTCGGACGATCCGCTTCTGGTGGGTGACGCAGATCGAGAGCGTGTCTCGCTACTTCTTCGCTCATCCCGAGCAGGCGTCGCGCCTTCTGATCAACATCAATATTGATCAGGCCGGAGGGGATCGCCATGGGCGCACAGAGTTCGTCGCGATTCGACAGCCGATCTGGATGGGGACGTTCGCAGACGATGTCATTCGCGCGATCGCGCGCGTGATCTCGGACCTGGCTCCCGTCCCCAGCGCTCCTTCGCCGCCTTTTGTCGCCCCGACAAGGGCGCGCGATTCCTTCGCCTTGCAGTTCCGACCCTATGCGCCGACCTCCGATCACGCGGTCTTCGAGACGAGCGGCATTGGCATCCCGTCGATCAGCATCGCGACGACCTCGCTCCGGTGCGCGCGGACGAGCGAGGATACGGTCGCGCACGTGGATCCAGTGGCGCTCACGCGCATGGTCGTCCTCGGAGCTGCCAGCGGTTTCTTCCTCGCCACAGTGACCGCGCGCGATCTGCCGAAGCTCCTGGCTGAAGTGCGCGAAGGGGGAGCCGAGCGCCTCGGCCAGGCGGAAGCACAGGCGCTCCGATGGATCGCTGAGAGTACGCATGAGGATGTGCACGCGCGCTTCCGGCGCGCTTATCATCTCGTGCAACAGGCGTATGAGCGCGAGAGTCAGATCGTGGCATCTCTCACCAGGCTCTCGCTCGCGGCGGAGACAGAGGATCCTTCCGCAACGCTCGCTCACGAATCGGGATTCGCGTGGAACCTTTTCGTCCTCCAGGAAGCTGCCGTTCGCCTGTTGACGGATCACTATGAGCGCGTATGCCGGACGCTCGGGGTCGCCCCGCGGGAGCTGGAACCAGAGGCCGACGAGTTGCGTCTCTACACGCTCATCCCTCGACGCACGCTGCCTTTGGGGCCGGAGTTTCGGGCGTGGCTCGACTACGTCTCTCCACGCTTGGGGCCAGAGCTCTCGACGCTGCTCAAGAATCTGATAGACGGTCGGCGGAGCCTTGCGCACCTTTACTGGGCGGCGCTCGCTCAGTTCGAGGGCGTGACACCGGCGGATGTCGAAGCTTTTGTCGCTGAACTGAAGGGAAGGGGATGGGTGATGATTGAAGAGCGTCGCTCGTCGGAGGGAGAAGATGAGCGAGGAGAAACTTCGCCGTGAGCTCGGCCTCAAAGAGGCGAGTGCCATCGTCGTCGGGACGATCATCGGGACGGGCATCTTCATCGTCCCGAACACGATTGCGCGCCAGGTGGAAGCGCCGGGGCTTGTCTTCGCTGTTTGGATCCTCGCCGGGGGACTCTCCCTGCTCGGTGTCCTCACCTACGCCGAATTGGGGGCGGCGTTCTCTCGAGTTGGGGGCGAGTACGTCTATTTGCGTCTCGCGTATGGTCCGCTCTGGGGCTTCCTCTACGGATGGACGCAGTTTCTGGTGATCAAGACGGGGTCCATCGCAGCGCTCGCCGCCGGGTTTGCCATTTATCTCGGCCATTTCCTTCCGCTCTCGGAACGAGCGAGCAAGGGTGTGGCCATCGCGTGCATCCTCCTGCTCTCGCTGGTGAACAGCCGTGGCGTCCGAGTCGGTGGTCTTCTGCAAGCGGGGCTCACAGCGCTCAAGGTGACGATCATTCTCGGGATCGTTGGGCTCGCTTTTGCTCTGGGCGAGGGAACAGCAGCTCATTATCGTCCAATCGTGCCGGAGGGGGAACGCGGGGGATGGTTTGGACGCTTCGGCCTTGCCATGGTCGCTGCGCTCTGGGCCTACGATGGATGGAACAACGTCACTATGGTCGCCGGAGAAGTCGCCCGTCCGGCGCGCACGATCCCTCGCGCGCTTGTGGCGGGCACGCTCGTGGTGATCCTCGTTTATCTGTTGGCCAATCTCGCGTATTTCTATGTGCTGCCCGCTGAGGCGATCCAAGCGAGCGAGCGGGTAGCGGCGGATGCGGTCGAGCGGATCCTTGGCCCGCCCGGCGCGGCGATTGTCTCCCTCGCCATTGTGATCTCCATCCTCGGGGCGTTAAACGGCTCTATCCTCTCAGGCGCGCGCATCTTCTATGCGATGGCTGCTGACGGGCTCTTCTTCAAAAAGGTTGCGCTCGTCCATGAGCGGTTTCGGGTCCCGCATGTGGCGATCTGGGCTCAGGCCGTATGGGCCTCGCTTCTGGCAGCGAGCGGCACCTATGAGCAACTCTTCACCTACGTGATCTTCGCTGCCTGGATCTTCTACGGGTTGACGACTCTCGGATGTCTCGTGCTGCGGCGCCGGTTTTCACAGGTCGAGCGGCCGTTTCGCACACCGGGCTATCCGTTCTCCCCATTGCTCTTCGGAGGTCTGGCACTGCTTCTGACGGTGAGCACGTTCGTCGGGGCGCCGCGGGAATCGGCCATTGGCTTGGGGATCATACTCTCGGGGTTGCCCGCGTACGCCCTCTGGGCGCGAAAGCTCAAGAGCGAAGCGATCGGCGAGCCGGATTTGACACCCCCCGCGCCCTCGGGCTAAGATTCGGCCTGGTGGCGCGCATCGAATTGAGGCGGGAGTGATGCATGGCGTCAACGATCCTGGCCAAGCTGACAGCCGAGCGACAAGCGCTTACCGTCAGCGAGCTGACGTATCGGATTAAGGACCTGCTGGAGGGGGAGTTCCCCGACCTCTGGGTTCGCGGCGAGATCTCCAATTTCAAGCGTCACAGCTCGGGCCACTGGTACTTCACACTAAAGGATGCGCACGCGCAATTGCCTTGCGTCTGCTTTCGTTTGCAGAATCGCCTCATCCGGTTTCGTCCGGAGGACGGGTTGGAGGTCTATGCCCGCGGACGACTGAGCGTCTATGAGAAGCAGGGGGCGTACCGACTGTTGGTCGCCTACATGGAGCCGGTTGGCGTCGGCTCCCTGCAGCTCGCGTTCGAGCAACTGAAGGCGCGGTTGGCGGCCGAAGGACTCTTCGCTCCCGAACGCAAGAGGCCGCTTCCTCTCATGCCGCGAAAGATCGGCGTGATCACATCGCCCACAGGAGCCGTCATCCGCGACATTCTTCGCATCCTGAAGCGGCGCAATCGGGGCATTGATGTGCTCATCTTCCCCGTGCGCGTCCAGGGTGAGGGAGCGGCGGAGGAGATTGCCGAAGCCATTCGCATCATGAATCGGCGCGAGGACCTGGACGTCCTTATTGTGGGGCGGGGTGGTGGATCCATCGAAGATCTCTGGGCCTTCAACGAAGAGATCGTCGCGCGCGCGATCTTCCAGTCCCGTATCCCGATCATCTCGGCTGTTGGGCATGAGACGGATTTCACCATCGCCGATTTCGTCGCCGATGTGCGAGCGCCGACTCCATCGGCGGCCGCCGAGATGGTCGCCGCGCGCCGCGACGAGATGATCGAGCGGTTCGCCTCGCTGGAGCTCCGCTTGGTGAAGGCCACGCGGTACCTTCTCGTTCGACGGCGCGAGCGCCTCTCGCATCTTCAGGCGCGACCAGGATTCGCGCGTGCGCGACATCTCGTCCCACAGGCCCTGCAGCGCGTGGACGAGCTCGATTACCGTCTGCAGATTGTCATGGCGAAACGGCTGCGCGGTGCCCGCGAGCAGGTGGCTGCTCTTTCGATGCGCCTTACGGCGCAACGTCCGAGCCGGCGTCTGGCAGAGATACGCGGACGTCTGGCCCTGCTTCACAATCGGTTGACGGGGACGATCCGCGAGCGGATGCAAGCGGCCCGACGTCACCTGGGCCTGGCCGCCGGGAAGCTTGAGGCCTTGAGCCCTTTGGCCGTTCTCTCGCGCGGATACGCCATCGTCTGGAACGAACAGCGCGCCATCGTTCGCGACGCCAGAGATGTGCGCGTGGGCGAACGCCTGCGCGTTCGTCTGTTCAAGGGCCGCGTGAACGTCGTGACCGATGAGGTGATGCCCGATGAGTAAGGCGTCTAAACCCCTGGACTTCGAAACCGCCCTCAAGGAGTTAGAGGGCATCGTGGAGCAACTGGAAAACGGCGACCTCCCGCTTGAACGCGCCCTGGAACTCTTTGAGCGCGGCGTTCGACTCTCGCGGGAGTGTCAGAAGCGACTCGAAGAAGCGGAGCGGAAGGTCGAGATCCTGATCAAAAACGCCGGCGGAGAATACGAAGCCTTTCCCTTTGAGGAACCTCCGGACGAAGACATAAAGCCCGTGTGACCATGCCACCAGTGGCCGCCGAAGTGACCGAATATCTGAACGCACAGCGGGAGCGCGTGCAGGAGTGGCTCGATCGCCTCGTGCCTTCTGAGGAGACTCCTCCTGAAGTGATCCACCGCGCCATGCGCTATAGCCTCATGGCTGGGGGGAAGCGATTCCGTCCGATCCTCACCATCGCCGTCGGAGAGCTGTTCGATGTTCCTGAATCCTGGCTCCTCCCCACGGCTTGCGCCATTGAAATGATCCACACCTATTCGCTCATTCACGACGATCTTCCCGCACTCGACAACGATGAGTGGCGGCGCGGGCGACCGACATGTCATAAGGTCTTCGGTGAAGCGATAGCCCTACTGGCCGGCGATGCGTTGCTCACCCTCGCTTTTCAGACGCTGGCCGAACTCTCGATCCCGGCGGCATATCGCGATCGTCACGTGCGGGTGATCGCGGAGATCGCGCGGGCAGCAGGGACGATCGAGGGGATGATCGGCGGCCAGGTCTTAGATCTTCTGACAGAGGGGAAACCTTTTGACGAGGCGACGCTCGTGGCCATCCATCGTGCGAAAACCGGAGCGCTGATCACCGCTTCGGTGCGCGTCGGAGGGATCCTGGGCGGAGCCGAACCAGAACCGATGCGCGCGCTCACGCGCTATGGGGAATGCCTCGGACTCGCCTTCCAGATCATTGACGATGTGCTCGATGTCACAGGGACGCCAGACGAAATCGGGAAAACCCCCGGCAAAGACGCAGCGGCTCAGAAAGCGACCTATCCGCGCCTCTATGGTGTGGAGGCTTCCCGACGTCGAGCCGAAGCGCTCATTCGTGAGGCATGTGAAGCGATCCGGCAGCTCCCCCGCTCGGATCGGCTTGTCGCTCTCGCCGAGCTCGTCCTCGAACGTCGAGGATGAGCGTCATGCGAGTTTCCTGCGGCGAGTTCCCCACGCCAATACACCAAGGCTTCCGATCGCGCAGAGTTTGGCGAAGAGCTCTCCCTGTCGCGCGTAAAATGTTAACGCGGGAGGCGATGCCGGCTGGGGCAGGCGCCACCGGCGCGTCGCTTCTTGAAAAAGAGGGGTTGCCTCTTGGACCTCTCCGTACGGAGTGATCACAGCGGTGATGCCGCTGTTGGTCACCCGCACAAGCGGACGCCCCATCTCGACGGCGCGAAAGATGGCATGATGCAGATGTTGCTGCGCCCCAGCGGTCGGGCCGAACCATCCGTCGTTGGAGATATTCACGAGCAGCGTCGCTCCTCGCCGCACGAGCGCGCGCGGGATCTCCGGGAACGCCGATTCGAAGCAGATGAAGGTCCCGACGCGCGCGGATCCTACGGCGGCGACCGTGTACTCCTGACCCGGTACGAAATCGCCCGCCAGTGCCGGGATCTTTCGCAAAAACGGAAGGAAGCGCCGTCCGGGGACGTACTCGCCGAATTCGAGAAGTCGAATCTTATGATACTCGGCGATGCGCTCCCCGCGCGGAGAGAGCACGGCCGCGCTGTTATGCCATCCGTGCGCGCTCTTCCCCAAGTGATTGAGGAGGAGATACACCTGGTGTCGGCGCGCGAACTCCGCGAGATATGCCGCTATGGCTTCATCTTCATCGAGCGAGAGATTCATCGGCGACTCCGGCCAGATGAGCAGTCGTGGAGAACCGTTCTTCTCACCTTGGGCGAGAGCTTGTTCGGAGAGGCGCACGTGACGGTTCAGGCTCTCGACCACATCCGGAGCGTGCCACTGCCGGCCGCTTCCGGCGACCGGGATCACCGGCTGCACAGCGAGCACATCGAGAGCGGGCGCTTCCGAGGAGACTGTATTCTCCGGACGCATCGCCTTCCCGGTCAGGAAGACGAGTCCGAGGAAGACAAGGGGCATCCCGATGGCCGCGCCCATCCGCACGGTGAGCTTCGTACACCGCAGGGCGAGGAAAGCTCCAAGCGTGCTCGCCCAGAGTAAGAGGAAACTCACCCCCAGCACTCCCGTGTATCGCGCGATCTGAATCACTTCAGGGACGCTCGCCTGGCTGTATCCGAACAGATTCCACCCGTGCCGCGTCAGGTGCGCGCGCGCCCATTCTACGGAGACCCAAAAGAGCGGCGCGAGAAGAATCCCCCTCCTCCCCCATCGGGCAATTCCCCAGCGGACGAGCCAGAGGAACGCGGCGAAGAAGAGCGAGAGCACAAATGCAGGAATGAGCAGGAGCACGTAGGCGATCGGCGCCGGCACCCCTCCATAGTGGATGATGGGGAAGGTCAGCCACGAAAAGCTCCCGTAGAAAAATGCGAAGGCAAGACCGAGGCCGAGGAGAAACGCTTGCCGGAGTGTGAGCTCTCCTCGCGCGGCGATCCGGACGAGAAGGGGAATCCACGCCCCCCATGCGAGGAACCACAGGTTGGTCCCTAAAGGGGAGGGGAAGGAGAGAATCATCGCCAGCGCGGTTACCCCTCCGCATGCCCAATCGCGAAGGGCGAGCGGCTCCGCGCGCGAGGCATGTGGAGCGCTCCTGCTCATCCGTTCAGCGGGAGTCGCTGAGGACCGCGTGCTCGATTTCGGCCCGAGCCCGCGTCATCGGGTGGGAACGAGATGAAGGTCGGAGACGCCGTTGTTCCGAAGTTCGCGCAACGTGTGGGAGGCGGCCTCGGCATCCGCGAAGGGACCGAGGACGACCTCTACAGTTGGCGTTCCATCCGGCGTGGAGCGGGTGCGCGCGAACGCTTGGTCGAAGCCCAGCGCTCTCAGGCGAGCGATGAACTCTTCGGCCTCCGCCGACGAGGAGAAGCTTCCGGCTCGAATGAGATACAAGGCCGGCTCCTCGCGCGGCGATTCCGGAAGAGCGGCGTCTTCGCGCGGGGCTGTGCGAGATCGCGTCGCCTCGACGGATCCCGCCGGAGGCTCGATCGCGCGAGACCATCGTCCGATGAGCAGCCCCAGGGTGAACATCGCAAAGGCCAGTGTCACACACCCGATGAAGAGCACGATCGCGCGTCGGCTTTTCGCTCGAATATCGTCGTGCATAGCGCGTCCTCACGTCAGGAGCGATCGGTCACCGCCGCTTGAGGGGATTTCGGGGCGAGCACCGAGAGCAGCTCAATGGGCAGAGGGAAGACCACGGTCGAGTTCTTCTCAGCTCCGATCTCGGTGAGCGTCTGCAGGTATCGCAATTGGATGGAGAGCGGTTCCTGGGAGAGTTTGCGCGCCGCGTCGGTCAACTGCTGAGCAGCCAGGTATTCGCCTTCGGCATGAATGATCTTGGCGCGCTTCTCGCGCTCGGCCTCCGCCTGCCGGGAGATGGCCCGGATCATTTCTTGCGGCAGGTCCACGGCTTTGATCTCGACCATGCTCACTTTGATCCCCCACGGATCGGTGTGCTTGTCCAGGATGCGCTGCAGCCGCGCGTTCAACTCCTCGCGCTTACTGAGCAGGTCGTCCAATTCGACCTCGCCGCAGACCGAGCGCAGAGTCGTCTGCGCCAATTGCGAAGTCGCGTAGAGATAGTTCTCGACCTCCACGATCGCCTTGTTGGCGTCAATGACGCGGAAGTAGACGACGGCATTCACCTTCACCGAGACGTTATCTCGCGTGATCACATCCTGCGGGGGGACATCCATAGCGACGGTGCGCAAGCTCACGCGCACCATGCGTTGAAAGGGGCCGATCACCAGGCGGATGCCCGGTGGCTTCGGCTCGTGCCGCAGCCGTCCGAAGGTGAAGACGACGCCGCGCTCATACTCGTTGATGATCTTGATCCAACTCAGAACCCAGAGCAGCAAAATGATCGCCGCGATCGTAGATCCGGTGAAAAGTTCCGGCATAGTTCCCTCCTCTCGTTGCGATCTGGCGAGGACCTTGCCAGCAGCTCCGGTCGAGCACCCCACACGATCACTCGATCGCGCGAGGATCCTCCGCAGCCCGCTCGCAAGGATCTCCTCGACGACGTAGCGTCAGGAGCGTTCTTCGTTGCGCGCGACATCCAGAATGGAGGTTTGGCGCGGCGGTTCGAGCGGTTGCATGGCCTCGACGCGCAGCTTCAAGCCCTCAATCCCCACGACGCGCACGCGCTCCCCCTTGGCGATGCGCGAGGAGGCGATGGCGCTCCACAGCTCGCCGCGCACGAAGACCTGTCCTTCCGGATTCAGCTCCGTCTCCGCTGTCCCGATCAATCCCACCATACCGAGGTCGCCGGTGACGACCTTCTGCTCCCGCGCCTTCATCGCGAGACGCAGGATCACGATCATCGCGACCGCCGTCGGAATGGCGATGGCGAAGGCGATCGAGCGGTGGATCTGGATCGCCGGATCCGGGGCATCCACGAGCATCAGCGCGCCGATGATCATGGAGACGATCCCTCCCGCTCCGAGTACGCCGAAGCTCTGGATCTTCGCCTCGGCGATGAAAAGAGCAATGGCGATCACGAGTAAGAGCACGCCGGTCAAGCTGATCGGGAGCAGATGAAAGCCATAGAGCGCCAAGACGAGTGCAATCGCGCCGACGACGGCCGGGATGATCGCTCCTGGATTGTTGAGCTCGAAATAGATCATGAGCAAACCGATCGCGCCCAGCACAAACGCGATATTCGGATTGGCGAGGAAGCTGAGCAAGCGCTCGCGCAACGTGGGCTCGATGCGGACGACGGTCTCTCCGCGGGTGCGCAGCGTGACCGTCTCTCCTCCCAAGCGGCGAATCGTCCGCCCCTCTAGCTGCGCGAGCAGGTCGTCCAGATCGCGGGCGACCAGATCAATGAGACCTTCGCGCAGGGCCTCCGTCTCCGTGTAGGAGCGACTCGTGCGCACAGCGGCTTCGGCCAATTCGATATTGCGTCCGCGCTTCTCGGCGAGCGAGCGGATGTAGGCCGCCGCATCATTCTCCACCTTCTCGTACATCGTGCGGTCTTGCTCCATGCCGATGGCCACCGGATGCGCCGCTCCCGTGTTCGTCCCTGGCGCCATGGCGGCCACGTCCGCCGAGATGAGAATGAAGAAGCCGGCCGAAGCCGCATTGGCACCGCTCGGTGAGACGTAAACGACGATGGGCACGCGGGAGGCCAGAATACGCTCGACGATCTCTCGCATGGCCGAGACGAGCCCGCCCGGTGTGCGCAACGCGATGATGAGCGCGCGAGAACGCGCTTGCTCGGCCACGCGAATGGCGCGCTCGACCAACTGCGCGCTCGCCGGATGTACGATGTCGTCAAAGGTGACGACATGAACATCCGCCCGCGCTATGCCGCAGAGGAGCATGGTGAGACATCCGGCCTGTACGATCAAGCGTCTGTGCTTCATACGTCCGTCAATACTCTAGCACACGACGGCTCCCGACGTCATCACTGCAGGTCACGAGTCACGATGAGAATCTCTTCTCCAAACGGGAGCTGAAGAGCCAGGTACGTCGCTTGAGGCGACGGAAGCCCGAAGAAGACCAAACCCACGTGAGCCGGCGCCAGAGGCAGTTTCCCCTCCCCCCTCCAGCGGTGCTCTCCCACGGCGTGAAAGAGCGCGCGGGCCTGCGCCTCCAGATCCGGTCCTTGCGCGAGAAACTCAAGGCACTCGCCTCTTCGCCGGACAATGGAGAGCCCCTCCAGACGGCTGAGCGCAAAGCGTCGCTCGCTCACACCATCGCGCAGCAACGCGCCGCGCGGACAGAAGTATCGCTTCTTCCCTCGATCGCGTTCCGATCCGACGTAGAGCCAGATGGTCGTCTCCTGATGCTCCATATCGAAGCTGACGGCGAGGGGATAGAGGACAAGCGGTCGGTCTTCGACTCTCACCTCGTAGCGGGCGAAGCGCTCAATGCGGCGCAGGCCCGGACCATACCACGCTTGCGCGGCCATCTCCCCCCCGAGGATTCCCAGAAGGAGGAGGAGGATCATGACCCCACGAAAGTCCCCTCCCGGATGCTTCGGCGACCCGCTCATGGCATGCTCCCCCTCATGCGAAGATCGAGTTTATCGTAGACCTCGTCGGTGAAGAGCTCAAGCCAGCGCAGGATCGCCGGGAACAAGGAGCCGGCTTCAAAGCTCCGCGCGTAGGTGAAGGGCCACTGCCGGGGATCATCCGGGATGAAGATGCGCACCTCTCGGACGCGACATGTGGAGCCCGCGCGTCGCGATCCCTGAGGCTCCACGCGTCCGATCAACCGGGGAGCCGTCAAGCTGGCGGACGCCAGGTGACTCAGGTCGCGGTAGATGGGATCGGCCGTCTCGGCGTGCGTTCTCGCCTCCAGCAGGCGCACAAGCGGATCTTCTCGAAACTCCTCGATCCGAAGCAATCGCTCGCGCACGGTATAGAACGTCACCCACCGCGTGCGCCCCGTCGGATCGAACAAGCGGCGGTGCGGGTCCAGATGCCAGTAGACGAGATTGATCTCGCGCGCGAGGGCGTCCAGAGCCGCCTTCGCCAATTGCAGAAAGCTCCATATCTTTTGCTCAAGCCCGCTTGAGATCTTCAGCTCCCCTCCGCTTGTCGAGATCTCCGCCTCCAAAAGTTCCACGTACACATCGAGCGCCGCGCGCTGAAACCACCACGTATCCCAATGCGCCAAGGCCGCCCAGCACCGCGCCTTCTCATCCAGGGCCGACCACGTGCGCAGTCGCTCTACAAAGGCATTCTCGGCGCGCGTCCCTCGCCAGGCCTTTAATTCGAACGACACTGACATGGTTCGAATCGCACCGGGGACTTACCGCGTGCGTTCGATGGTGAAGTGAGCAATACGCTCCAGAGCCTCCCGGTAGGGAGAAGGGGCCAACGCTCGCAAACAGGCGGAAGCTCGCCGCACATACGCCCGCGCTTCCTCTCGCGCTCGCTCCATGACTCCTTCGGACTCCAAGACCTCGATGAGCTCCCGACGGGTCACCCGCGTATACTCGCCGTCGGTGAGAACGGCGCGCACCATCTCCAGATGCCTCGGCTCTCCGCGCTCGACCAGCAGGATCACCGGGAGCGTCAGCTTCCCCTCGCGCAGATCGCTCCCCGCCGGCTTGCCCAAGCTCTCCTCATCGGAGACGAAATCGAGTATGTCGTCGATCAACTGAAAGGCTGTGCCAAGATGCATGCCGTACGCGCGCAAGGCGCGCTTCTCCATCCGAGAGGCACCTCCCATGATCCCGCCGATCTCTGTGCACGCGCTGAAGAGATAGGCCGTCTTCCGTCGCAGGATGTCGAAATAGCGCTCGCGCGTGATGAAGAGATCGCCGATGTGCCCCAATTGGATCAACTCGCCCTCGGTCATCTTGCGCGTGATGCGCGTGAGCAGATCCAGGATCTCGAAGTTGCGCTCCTCGAGCGCCATCTCGAACGCGCGCATGTAGAGCCAATCGCCCATGAGCACAGTGATCTGATTTCCCCATCGCGCATTCACCGAAGGGCGTCCGCGTCGCATCTCCGCTCCGTCAATGATGTCATCGTGGACGAGGGTGGCTGTGTGAATGAACTCGACGACGACGGCGAGTCGGATGGTCGAGGGCGTGACCGGACGCCCCCAGAGCTTTGCCGAGAGCAGTAACAGGGTCGGTCGAATCCGTTTCCCCTGGCCATCCTTCACATACCGGCCAATCTCGGCGATCAGCGAGACCTCGGAGGCGATTTGACGAGCGAACTCCTGCTCGAACGCCGCCAGTTCGTCCCGAATCAGGGCGAAGACCTCAGCCACGGGCGACGTTTCCGGTCGCGCAATGTGGATCGAATTCTCCGCCCTCTGTCGCGTCATTGAAGCCCTCGCACGTTCGACTCCCCAACGAGCGATTCAATGTATCATAAGCCCGAGGAAGAGACCAAGTATCCTCACGTCCCGTATTCCGTCATCGGGAAGTGGGGGCGAGTCATGGGGTCCGCAAAGGCGCCCTGCGTCAGCGTGATCTCCGGCGAGGCGGCATCGCCAAAGACGACCGTGATGAGATCGAACCGATAAGGTGCCGAATCCAGATGGAGCCAGCGACGGTAGGCGTGGGCCGCGCGAGCAAGCGCGCGTCGCTTGCGGCGATCCACTCCCGCTTCAGCGCGCGCTACATCCTCGGACGTGCGCGTCTTCACCTCCACGAAGACGAGCACCTCGCCATCATACGCGACGATGTCCAGCTCCCCGAGGACGAGCGCTCCGCGACGATTTCGCCCAATGGGGAGGAAGACGTTGGTCGCGACGATCCGGTAATTCGCGCGCCGCTTCAGGAATTCCCACGCGAATTGCTCGCCGAGCGCTCCGAGATCCTGTGCACTAGAAGGCTTCATTCCACGCGTCTCCAGATGGCGAGCCGACGTCGTCCGCCGACGATCCATTCGACGCTCAGCCGATCCCGATCGAGTTGCACGTTCTCGAACACCTGTGGTTCGCCCGTCAGCTCCGGGAAGACGGCAAAGGTGGGGACGAGACGGATTCGGTTCCCCTCTCGCGAGTATTCTCCCACGCTCCCCTCGACCTCGCGCATGAGCTCGAGAAGCTCCTTCTTCGAGTACTCGGTGAGCGCCTTCCCGCGCGGCGGACGACGGTCCGGAGCGACAGCCAGAAGCGCGAACCGCGAGCGCGTGAACAGCAGCATGGCCCCCGGCCGGAGCGGACGCCCCGTGTGCAGATCCCTCGCCGATTCCAAGAGCCACGCCCCTTCAAGAGTCTCCCCTCGGGTCGGAGCCGATGCGGGTGCCGCCGTCGCGGATCGCAGATTAAGGTCCACATAAGTGATGCGCCATCCCGTGCGCTGCCGCTCCAGCAGAAACGATGCGTATCCGGTATAGGCGAGCACCAGCCCATGAGCCGTCTGTTGCACATAGTGCGCATCGGCGTGTGCCCACGCGGCAGCGCCCATCGAGCGCATCTGAAGATGATCCAAGCGCAACTCGGCACGCGGGAAGTTCTGGAACGCGAGGCGCAGGTGCTCCAAGACTCTCTCGATCCCTTGATCGCGCCGCCCGAAGCTGATCATGATGACGTTCGGAGCGCACGCCTGTCGCACCGCGTTCGTATCGTTGTTCTCCCACCCGCGGCGAAATGCTTCGATGAGACGACGAATCTCGACCTCTGGGGAAACGAGACGCTGACGCTGCCCGCCGAAAGCGAGGACCCCGAGGAGTCCGCCGATCATCAGCCATATGCCCACAGTGTGCTTCCATACTCCTGATGACCCTGCCCGCAAAGTCCACAGCGCCGCCGACGCGCATGATCCATTGGTCCGCTCTGCATCAGGAGCAGGCGTACAGCCGAACCGACCCGAATCTTCCGAGCGTACACTCAGAATCATCGTCCGTGCGCGCTCTCGCCGATACAAGGACACCCCGGGCGCGGGTACGAGGGAATCGTCAATGCGCCCACGCGTCCGAAGCGACTTGAGAAAAGTCCCGAGACCGTGTTTAATATTCCGATTCATCGGTGTGCCATTATACCACTATGGGAAACCGATGGGCACGAGGAAGCCGGATGGTGTGCACACGCGACAACACGAGGGCAGCGGAGGACTCACAATGCCGACGCGCGAAGAGGCGTACGCCTTGCTGCGCGAGTATACACAAAGTGAGAGCCTGATCAAACATGCGCTCGCGGTCGAGGCCGTCATGCGCGCGTTCGCGCGACACTACGGCGAGGACGAAGAGGTGTGGGGAATTGCCGGTCTTCTCCACGACTTCGATTACGAGCGGTATCCGACTCCTCCGGATCATCCGCTCCGCGGTGCTGAAATCCTTCGCGAGCGAGGATATCCCGAGGAGATCATCCGCGCGATCCTCGGGCATGCCGATTATACAGGCGTTCCGCGGGAGACGCTCTTGGCGAAGGTCCTCTATGCCGTGGATGAGCTGACGGGCTTCATCATCGCCTGCGCGTTGGTGCGCCCCTCGCGCCGCGTGGGTGATCTGTCGGTGGATTCGGTCAAGAAGAAGCTTAAGGACAAAGCTTTCGCGCGCGGCGTGGATCGTGCCATCGTCGCTCGTGGAGCCGAAGAGCTGGGCGTGAATCTCGACGATCTCATCGCGTTCATCATCTCTGCTTTGCGTCCCCTCGAGGAACAATTGGGGCTGAATCGCCGATCTTCGGAGGAGAATGAACGGTCATGACGGCACAACGACTCGATGGTCTGGCCATCGCGCGGCAGATCAAGAGCGAAGTGGCGCGCGAGGTCGAAGCCTTGAGAAAGCGCGGCACGTGTCCCGGCCTGGCGGCCATTCTGGTGGGGACGAATCCCGCCTCTCAGGTCTACGTCGCCAGCAAGGTGAAGACGTGCGGGGAATTGGGCATCTACTCGGAAAAACATGAGCTGCCGGAGACGACGACCACGGAGGAGCTTCTGGAACTGATCGCTCGCTTGAATGCGCGCGAAGAGATTGATGGGATCCTCGTCCAATTGCCCTTGCCCCAACACGTGGACGCGCAGCGAGTGCTCGAGGCCATAGATCCGGCCAAGGACGTAGACGGTTTCCATCCGGTGAACATCGGGCGTCTGGTGCGCAATCAAGTGACCCTGGAGCCGTGCACGCCGGCGGGGATTATCGAGCTGTTGGAGCGGACGCACATTCCGATCGCCGGGCAGCGCGCCGTCGTCATCGGGCGTAGCGACATCGTCGGAAAGCCGCTGGCGCTGATGCTCCTGCATCGGCATGCGACTGTGACGATCTGCCACAGCCGTACGCCCAATCTGGCTGAAATTGCGCGGCAGGCGGATCTCCTCGTCGCCGCCATCGGCCGGACGGCAATGATCACCGCCGAGTATGTCAAGCCGGGCGCCGTCGTCATTGATGTGGGCATCAACAGAGTGACCGATCGCGCCGAGGTTGAACGTCTCTTTGGACCGGATGAGCAGCGGTTGAACGAACTGGCATCAAAAGGGTACACGCTCGTTGGGGATGTGCATCCGAAGAGCGTCGCTCCCGTCGCGGGATATTTAACGCCGGTGCCGGGCGGCGTCGGTCCCTTGACCATCGCCATGCTGATGAAGAACACGGTCAAGGCTGCTCGCGAGCGACGAGCTGCAGTCCGGGCATCCCGGACGATCCTCTAATCGCCACCGTACGGAGGAGGAACGATGCGCCGCATACCGCGAACCCTGCGGGAGTTCTGCGCCCGTCAGAGGATCATGCGCTTGGCCTTCACCGACGCGAGAGGATATCCGCATGTCCTCCCGCTTTGGTTCGTCGTCTTCGGGACCGAGTTCTTCTTCGGGACCGATCGCGAGAGCGCAAAAGGCCGCGCCATCCTGAGGAATCCTCGCGTCGGATGGGTCATTGATGGGGGAACGAGTGTGCGCACCTACAAGGGGGTCTCCTTCTGGGGGCGGGCCGAGGAGGTCACCGATTCCCGTCTTTGGCGGAAGGTCTGGCGCGCTCTGGGCACGAAATACTACGGTTCGCCGGAGAGCCGCGCCTTCCAGCAACTCTATACGCCGGAGACGCTTATCCTTCGCCTGAAGCCCGAAGGGGTCTTCTTCTGGGACTATAGTGCGGAATAGAAGTGCTCCGCTTTGAGCGCTCCCTCGGGCCTTCCGGAACATCGCGCGGGAGTGTCGCTCATCCTCCCGCGAAGCGCAGCGGGTTCACCGGGCGATCGTTCACCCGCACTTCATAATGGACATGCGGACCGGTGGAGCGTCCCGTACTTCCCGCTCGCCCCAGGATATGGCCGCGCTTTACCGATTGGCCCAGGCGCACGGTGATCCGAGAGAGGTGTCCGTAGAACGTCGTAATCCCATTTCCGTGATCGAGGATCACCAGGCGACCATATCCGCCACGGTAGGCAGCGAAGACGACCGTGCCATCGGCCGTCGCGCGTACCGGCTCGCCATATCGCGCCTCCACATCCACGCCGGTATGGAATTCATATCCATCCCCGAAGGGATCCCGTCGGATGCCGAATCGGTCGTTCAGCCCTCCAGGAACAGGCCATCCCCGCGGTGTCCTCGCCTGGCGTCGGCGCTCGCTCTCCAGGCGCACGCGCAAGGTCTTCACTGTCGCCTCGATGCGAGCGATCTCCTCAGCAAAGAACTGCAGCTCATGTGGTCCTCCCTTTCCTCGCTCGGTCTCTTCCCCAGACCTTCCGATCGGGTGGGGACTTTGTAAGGTACCGCCTTCGCTCTCCTCCAGCTCGATCCCCATCTCCCGAGCCGTCTCCCGCATCTGATGTGCTTCAGCTTCCAGGGATGCGAGGCGAGACTGCAAGGTGTTCAACTGCGTGAGATATTCCCGCTTGAGCACTTCATTCTCTCGCTCGACGCGTGCATAGCGCATGAGCACGGCGGCCCGTCGCATCACCCACACGCCCGTCATACTGAGAACGCCTAGGAGTATAAGGCCGATCAGAAGCATCCCGTAGAGATGCCGATGGTGGATGACGATCTTATAAAAGCGGGAACTCGTCGCGGGCGCGATAATGAGCGTGTAAAACGCGCTCTCTCTGCGCATACGAACGCCTCCTTCATTCTCGAATTTTCCTCCCATGCCCCTCGCTGTGCGCTCGGACGGGGCGTAGGATAGCACGATCTGAGGCGAAGGGCAAGAGAAATTTTCAGCCGGATGCGGGCGTTACTCCGGCGGGGCTTCTTCCGAGCGCTGCAACTCGCGCACGATCTCTTGCGCAATGGCGCGGGCGCGCTCGATCTCCTCCGGGGGAAGTGAGATCGCCGCGACGGCCGCATGACCGCCTCCGCCATAGCGCTCGCAGATCTTGGCCAAGTTATGGCGGCGAGGTCGCGGCGCCCAGGGATTCGATCCGACGGAAACTTTCGCCCGCAGGGGGGAGAGACTGACGCCGATGCTGTAGGTCACTTCCGGGCAGAGATAGTAGGGGATGAACTTGTTGTACCCCTCAAGCCCATATTCGCTCACATCGAAATACGCGACGCCGCGCTCACACCGGACAGTGCGGCGGATCATCTCCATCGCTCGCTCGTGCCACGCCATAAGAGGCCCCAGAAGCTCAACGAAAGGCGGTTCTTGAACGACATCCGCGAGCGATCGCTCCTGCAGGATGCGAATCAACCGCTCCGGCAAGTGATCATCCCGCCCCGCCTCGACGACGAGCATGAGTTTCATGGCCGGCTCGGTCAGATCAACCGCCGCCTGCGGATTCGGATACTGTGCTCCGTCAATGATGTCCGCCCAGCGGATCAGCTCCTCAAGCGGTGTGGGATCGAAGCCGAAACGCGACGCGGCGATGTCGGCGACCAGCTTCGTGCAGGATTTATAGCTCGGGTCCAGGAATTTCTTCCCGCTCCGGTCTCGACGGAAATGGGCCTCATCCTCCGGAGAGAGGAACGCACTGTCGTGATGATCGAACCACCAGGTGAGACGCTCCGAGCTGCTGTACTTGAAATCCACGATGACGTTCTCATCTCCATCGAAGAGATCATCGTCGAAGAGGCGACCAGCCCGGTGCATCAATCCCGCGTAGGCGAACTCCGCGCGCGCATTCACCCGCTCTCGATAGAAGCGGGAGAAGACGACCGCCGAGGCGATCCCGTCGAAACACCGATCGTGAAAGAGCACCTTGACTCTCATCGCTCACTCCGAAGCAAGCGGAGAATGATACCGGGAATCTTCCCGAAGCGCCAGGTCAGTCAGGAGTCGGAACCCAGAGCAGCGCTCGACGGAGGATGCGGATGCCGTTGGGATGGAGCGCAATGGTGTACAGCTCGCACTCGCGAGCGTTCTCGAACGCCCCTCGCAGCAAGGCGCGCGCGCGCGCCGCCGCTGCTTCATACAGGCGTTCGAGCTCCTGCGCCAGCGGTTGTAGCTCATCCGCGACTCCTATGGGGATGCTTGAGGTGTCCCTCTCTTCCTCGGACAGAGTATCTGAGAGCTCCTCTGTCGAGCCCACGGCGCTGCTCGGATGATCCAGGAGCACGCGATTGAGTCGGGCTTCCAGACGCGAGATCATCCGCCGCCGCTGAACGTCCACTCCGGCGCGCAGCTCATCGGGGATGTCCGGGGACAGCGGCTTCTGCCGCAGCTGCTCCAACTGAAACTGAAACTCTCGCATCAGCTCCCGCAGCACCGGCTGCAGGCGCAGACGTGCTTCTTCCATCGCGCGTTCCAGGAATTCCTCCCGACTCTCGTTGCGCCGGGAGTAGAGCCGCAAATTCGGATTATAGTACACGCTCACTCGCTCGGTGCGCACCAGATGCGCGATCAGATCCTCCTCGATTTCGGCCAGGCGAGCGTCCGTGAGCGTCACCGGTTCACCGTAGGGACGAACCTCCGGTTGCGGAGCCGTGCGCACATGCTCCGGTGCGAGCTCCTCCACGGCCGAAACGCTCCAATCGGCTGCCGCATCGTCGCGCGGCAGCCAGGTCGTATACCGCCGGTCTTCCGAATGGACGATCTCCGCCCGTGGATCTCGAAATTCCAGCAAGCATTCGAAGAGAAGCGCCGGCCGATACCGCCACGTGATTGAGGTGTCCGCCAGCAGGGCATCTTCGAGCCCCACCCATAATTCCACAAGCCCCGATGTCGGTGACGCCTTCGACATGTCCCGCCAACTCATCCTTCGAGCACACGCTCGGCCTCAATCTTGGGCTCGACGGTGAGCGAGCGGAACTCGCTCACTCGCACGAGCCCTGGCCGCGAGCGAGGAATTTTACTCACGAACTTGCGCTCTGTATAGTTCACGACGACCGCCTTCGACTGCCGGGCTTGGCTGAAGAAGGCCGCCAATTGAGCTGCCTGGAGCAACGTACGAGGAGGGAGAGCTTGTCCTTTCGCGCGCCGAATGATGACGTGCGAACCCGGGTAGTCGGCCGCATGCAGCCACACGTCATGGGGAGACGCCAGACGAAACGTGAGCCACTCATTATCCTCCGCGCTCTTTCCGACCAGAATGTCAAATCCATCCGACGAGCGAAAACGAATGATGCCCGGGAGCCGCGCGCGCGCCGATTTCCCTTTCTTCTCTGGAACCGAAGGCGGGGGCGCTAGGTCTAAGCCGACATCGCGCGCGATGCCTTCCAGAGCGGCGAGCGTATCAGCAGCTTCCGCGCGCTCCCTCGCGCGTCGGAGGACATCCAGTTCTTGCTCGATGGCCGCCCGACGCGCCGCGATCGCTTCGGCTCCCTGCTTGGCCTTCCGGTATCGCCGGAAATATTCCGAAGCCGCCTGCTGCGGAGTAGGCGCCGTAGTCGGAATCTCCACCCGCTGCATCTCCGGATCGTAATAATCGGCCACGAGAAATCCGGAGGCCGTGGGCACCGCCGCATGCGCATTGGCCAGAAGCAACTCTCCCCACCGTCGCCACGTCTCCGCATCGCCGAGAGCACGCCGATCCGCTTCGAGGCGATCCAGTGCTCGCTCTCGCTTCTGAATCTGCGCCGCCAGATAGCGAAGAAGAGCTGTTCGCTTCTCGCGCATGAGCTCGCTCTGACGAACGAGGTCGAAGTAGACGCCCGCTGCGCGAGAGAACGAATCCAGGCGCGTCGCCGTCCATCCTTCGGCGTGGACCAAAGGGATCGCCGAAAGACGGATGTCGCGCGAGGAGATTTGCGCCGGGTTCAGACGCTCCAACGGTTCTCGGGTATAGAGAATCGGTTCGGGAGCACGAAGGATGTCTTCCAAAACGCTCCGGAAGGCCGCATAAGCGAGGTCGGGCGTGAGCTCATCTGCTGGACTCATCGCTCGCCATCGAGCTTCGACCTCGGCGGCATAGAGCGGCCCGAATCCTTCGACCTCCGCCAGGAGACATGCCGAGAGCGGGCGCGCAGAACTTACGAGCTTCTGAAAGTCCTCTCGATCGAGCGTCATCGGATTGCGCTTTGTCGAAGCCGGAGGCGTGTAGATCTCGCCCGGTGCCGGCCCCTGAGCCCGAAGACGCTCGCACACGCGCCCCGCCGCATCGAGCAGGAAGAGATTCGCCGCACGTCCGAAGAGTTCAGCAGCCAGGATGACCTCGCGGAAGACCGAGTCTTCTTCTTCGGTCGAGAGGCTTTCTTCATCCTCATCCGGCTCGGCTAACATCGCGGCCGGTCGTTCGAAAGAGAACCGCACGATGCGATCGTATCCCATTTGTTCGATGGCGCGCAGGCGCGCACCGCGCAGCAGTTTCCGCGCGCGCTGGAGAAAAGGCGCCGGATCACTGCTCTCCTCTGGTGCATGCTCCCGAAGATACACGCACGGCCGGCGCGGTTCCACAGAGAGCACGAGCCAGACGTTCTTCGGATGTCGAGCAGGGCTGTAGAGCTTCAGAAGCAGTGTCGAAGGATCCGCCAGACGGACCTTCTCCACCCGCGCGCCGAGAATCTCCGCCTTGAGCTCCTCGATGATCCGAAATACCGTGAGTCCATCCATACTCCTTCGGACGCCCCGCGTAGGGGCCCGCACGGGAGGTCAGCTCGCGAGGCGCTCGGGCGCGTGATTGGACTCCGGGCGGTCCTGCCAAGAGGTCACCGACGTCGCTCCGGCGCGGAGCGATACAGCCAGGGCGCGTGAATCTCTTGACTCTCGTACACGGATGCGGCCACTCGCTTCACGACGATCCCCGAGAAGATGTCGGCAAAGGTTCGGCGCTCGCGGTTGAAGAGCGCCCAGAGGAATCCGAAGAAGACGGGGATCGCTCCCAGAAGAGAGCCGAGGATATGCCGCACCGCTTGACCAGCGGAGGGCAAATCCATCGTCCGCGCATTCAGAGCCAGAAGTCCGGCGATAGCCATTCCGACTGTTCGTCCCGCCACGCTCAATAGGATCGCCTCATAGAGGACGCCGATGACACCCACGGTGCCTACGAGCGCAATACGCACTGCGCGCTGAGAGAAATCGCCGTATACGAGCTCGACGCTGGCGACGAACGGGATGGCGCTGAACAGAATCACGCCGATGTCTATGAGCGCGGCGCCGAATCGTCGCCCGAGCGAAGCAGGAGCAATCTGTTCGGCGCTTTCCTCAAAGGTCCTCCGTGCGGCGGGGAGATCACGGGAACGTTCCAGGCGCTCAGGCCAGTCTGCCATATCGGATCGAGCGCGCAGCACTTCTCCGATGTCCTCCTCCGCACTCTCTGTCTCCAAGTTGAGATCTGCGGTCTCTTCGAGGAGAGGGTGTCTCTCCGGCTCCTTTGTCGGAAGCGCGCGCTCCTGATCCCGAAGAGGGCGCTCTGAAGGTTCCCGACGTATGCCGGGCACAGGGTCCGAGCGCATCCCGGCACGTTCAGAAGGATGTCTGGACTCGCGTCGCGCGTGAGTCGCAGCCGTCTCGGCCGACGCCATGTGCTCTTTGGCTGGTCCGGAGTCCGACCGGCGAGCGGAAGGTGAGACCGGTTCGGTCTCGCTCGCCTTTCGCGCCGGCTCTGTCACTTCTCCACCGCGCCGCTCGCGAATGGCGCGTACACGCTCCCGAAGCTGCTCCTTCCATTCCGGAGGTCCCGGGCGATCTTCAGAAGATGCCGGAGACCCACCCGAAGGCTCGGGCACAGGCTGGCCGGAAGCGAGTCCTTGCGCTCTTGCTCCGGGGAAAGGGATCACCACCGAACCCGCGCTTCGCGCATCCGCTCGATCGTTCGCTCGAGGCTGAGCCTGTGCCGAAGGAGGTGTTGCGTGTGAGAGCTTCGTCCCACAGTACCGACACGTCGCGTGAGCTGCCGATTGTATGAAACCGCATCTTGGACATCTCATAGCGCCTCATCTCTGCCCGAGCCACAGGTTGAAATGTCGGCTAGCATGGTAGCAAAAATTCCCCGCCGAAGCAATCTCTTTCGCGCGAGCCTCATCGCACGCGTCTGACCGAAGCGCCGCGCCGGCTGGATATCTTTTCCTTCCAGTCGTCGGCTCCTCGTGTGGCATGGGATCGCAAAGACCGATCCCTTCGCCCCTGTAGGCCTTTCGGACCTTCTCCAAGCGGAAGATCAACCTCGTCGCTCTCGGGCGCGTGTATGTGAGAGCCGCTCATTTCGACCCTTTGCCGGAGTATCCTTCACCCACTGTCGCGCAGAGCAGCGAGCAGACGTTCTATGACGACGGGCCAGCAGAAGTGCTCGCGATAGAGGGCATACCCCCGCTCGGCGAGTTGGCGGCGTCGCTCCGCATCTTCGGCCAAAGCAATGACATGTTCGAGAAAGGCATCCAAATCATCGGCGGGCGAAAGCAGCAGTGCGCCCGAGCTGTGTAAGATGGCATCGGTCAAATACCCCGATGTCCCCACGACCGGAAGACCATGACTGAGTGCTGCCATAAGCGAGGAGCGGCGCGTGGAGACTCCGTCGTGTGTGGGGAGGAGAAAGAGATCGCTCGCCTGCAGATAGTGCGAGACCGTCGTGGCATCCACATATCCGGTGACCAGGATGCGTTCGCGCACGCGGTCCCTGGCGAGCGCGCACAAGGCGTCCAATCCCGGTCCAATGAGGAGGAGCCGGGTGGCAATTCCCCTATCCAGAAGTGCTTCCACGCTGCGGAGAAGCCACGCGCCTTTTTTTGAAGCATGGAGCATGCCGAAGAAGACGAGGACGATCTCCGTCTCGCGAATTCCGAGCTGCTGTCGCACGCGCTCGCGATCCGTCGGCACCGGCTCAATGTTCGAAGGGATGGGCAGATGAAATACGGGCACGCGTCTCAGGAGCCGGACGTGGCGAAGCGACGTCGTCCATGGTTCGATGGAAACGGCGAGCGCGCGCGCCGCGCTCGCCGCGAGCCAAAACATCGTGCGTTGGACAACGGCTAATGCGGTATGTTTGAGGAACGTGAGGGAGAAGCGCGCGTCGGGGAAATCCACGTACAGCTCGTGGACGAGAAGCAAGAGGCGTCGGCCCGCGAGTCGTTCTCGAAGGAGCGCGATGGGAAAAACTACGTTCACCCCCCTTCGGCCATAGGCGTGGGGCACGTACTGCACGAGCACCCAATCGGGGGAAGCGCGTGCGATCTCTCGGGCGAGCAAAGCCATGTCGCGCCATCCCCAGCGGGTGAGGATGCGGCGCACGGATATCCCGGACGAGCGGGGATACGCCTCTTCCTCCGATGCTGCAATGCCGTCCTCGGGACCACGCGTCGTGATCACACGGACGTCACATCCGCCGAATCGGTGGAGGACGTCGGCCAGATGCTGCGTGTGATCCGCCAGGCCACCTCGCTTCGGGGGATAGTCCGGAGAGAGGATGACGAGTCTCAGCGGCCTTTCGTTCGGAGGAGGATCGGAATTCCCGTGCGAGCAGGAGATCGCCTGAGGTGTCTGAGCGCGCATCCGCTCGGGGTCCCTACCGTGGGGCACTCGTAATGTGCCGTGGCCACGCATCAGGTCTCTTGCCGCGCTTCTTCGAAAGCTCGCATCAGGCGTTCCACATGGCGTCGCGCATCGAACTGTTCGACGGCGACGTGCATCGCGCGCGCGGACATGGCCGCTGCCAGCGCCTCATCGCTCACCACGCGCTCTATGGCCGTGGCCAGCGCACGTACATCTCCGGGTTCAACGAGCCATCCCGTCTCTCCATCCCGTATCCACTCCGGGAGCGCACCCACGCGAAAGGCGACAATGGGCGCTCCCTGCCTCATGGCTTCCGGTCCCACGCGGCCAAACGGCTCCGGCCATATCGAAGGGATGACGACGACGCGAGCGCGACGATAGAAGCCGAAAACAGCGGCGCGACTGAGCCATCCGGGGAAGGAGACGATGTGCCGCACCGCCACGTGCGATGCCAGACGCTTCAGCTTCGGCAGCTCCGGACCGTCTCCGATGAAGACGGCGCGAACCGGAGGCTCGACGAACTCCAGAGCGCGAAGGAGAAGATCCGCGCCCTTGTAGTCGTAGAGACGCCCGCAGAAGAGGACGATGGGAAGTGCCTCCTGCCTCGCCTCCCGAATGGGGAGAGAGCCTTCTCCCGTGGAGAGGGGTTCCACAAAGGGCGGATTCACGACGATCTGATCTTCGGAGAAACCGACGGCCAGCAGCTCGCGCTTCATGTATTCGCTGGCCACAAGGACGCGCTTCAACTGGCGCGCCGTTTCGATCCATTGCTTCGTCGCGCGAAGATTGGTCAGAAGGCGCCACGGTCGTCGCGTCCCGCACGCGTGCCAATACGGAGCGATGGCGCAATACGGGCCAAACGGCCGCTCGCACGCACGTTTCTGGCGCGCGTAGAATTTTCCTCGTCCCGGGCACACGTAGCGGCTCTGGACATGAACGAAGGGGATCGTGGGACGAAGGCGGGAGAAAAGGCGAAGCACCTCGGCCTCTTCCACATCATGGGTGAGGATGACATCCGGCGCGATCTGTTCCACCATGCGGCGCAATTCGATCTCGCGTTCGGACCATTTTCCCGCCTCCGGTCGTAAGGCGGGCACAAGAAGACTCTCCGGAGCAATCGTCCGAATCGAGGGACCCGAAGGTGCTCTCCCGTAAATGAGCGTGACAGCGTATCCCTCTCGTCGTAAGAGTCGGTGGAGGTCGGCGGCATAGGTCTCCACGCCTCCGATCACCGATCCGTATTGGGTGACATGCAGGATCCTCATGGCGACCGTCTCCCACGCGACTCCTCAGCCGATGCGAGCCGCTTCTGCGGGGTCCCCCAAGGTAGACACTCTGCAGAAGAAGACGGTGAAGGACGCCCGAGCGCCCTGTGATATACGTGCAGGCAGCGACGGGCGACGGCTTCCCAGGTGAACCGCTCCAAGACGCGCGCGCGCCCTCGCTCGCCCATGCGACGTGCCTCTTCCGGATGCCGCTGCAACCATTCGATGCGATCCGCGAGCGCACGGGCGTCGTTCGGAGGGATGAGAAATCCCGTCACGCCGTCTTCGACGACCTCTGGAAGCGCGCCCACACGGGTCGCGATCACTGGCGTCGCGCACGCCATTGCTTCCAGAAGCGTCAGTCCGAAGAGCTCCGGCGTCGGATGGTGTGTGCCGAAGAGGTCCGTGTACACCGAAGGGAGTACGACCACGAGCGCCGTGTTGTACTCTCGAAGGAGTCGCTCATCGTTGGCATCGAGGATGAAGCGCACGCGCTTGCCACGCGCCATCTCGCGCAGGCGCTCCAGGAATTCCCTCGCGCGCGTCGCGACAAGCTGCGGCTCCCATAGCCGCCCGACGAGGCGCAGCTCGATCGTTCCCCCTACCGCCTCAACGAGATAATTGATCCCCTTGTGCGGGAGCATCCGTCCGACGTAGAGCACCGTCTCATACGTGCGCTCGGGCAACGGACGAAATCGTTCCGTATCCACGCCGGCGAAGACGACGTGGTTTTTGCTTTCGTACTTCGCGAACCGTTGCGCGGAGAACTCGGAGAGGTGCAGGAATCCATCCACCCACCGCCCCATGTCGAAGTGATAGGAGAGATCCCATCCCCCTCCTCCCAAGTCCGTGACGAAAACCCGCTTGCCTGTCGCCTTCGCGTACGCGATCGAGAGCGTCGTCACGACGACATGGAATTGGTGGCAGTGGATGATGTCGGCATCGGCGAGCGCTGTGAGGAAGCGGAAGCTGACCGGATTGGTCCGATGACCGCGCGGATACCAGAGGGGACGAAAAAGGCGCACCTCCAGCGCCCCTTCGACGATCTCGAGATCGCGCCAAGCCTCAGGGTGGCGGGCGAAGCTCACCAGCCGCGTGGGCGTCAGTCGCGACATCGCCCGCGCCAGCTCCGTCGCATATCGTTCTCCTCCCCCGATGACCGAATGCTCGCTGAAATACGTGGGGGAAATGTGCACGACGCGAATCCCCATGTCTGACAGATCCCGAGCGGCCTCCTGTTGGACATCTCTCGCACTCTTCCGATCGCCGAAAACGTTCACACCCTCTCCCTTCAGATCACGTCCGCCGCGATGACGTCGCGCGATGGCGTTCGGGGTCCCCACGCGATCTCAAGATCGCCTGAGGTGCCCGAACGACGCCCTCCAGCGTCTCGGCCAGACGGCGCGTCAACTCGCGCCGTTCATATCGGCGGATGACAACCATCTGCGGATGATAAAACTGGCGTGCAAATCCATCGGGGTCAAGGGCCGCCCATCGAAGGAGTGCGCGCACGCGCTCTCGCTCTCCTGGTTCCACGCTCACGCCGATGCCCGCCTCTGCGATCAAAGCGGAGGCCAAGCCCGAGGGCGCAATAGCGAGGACCGGACGCCCGGCGGCCATGTACTCGAAGAGCTTTCCCGGATACCATTTCCTCCCTCCCTCATGGCGTGTGAGGAGTAGAAGCAGAACGTCAGCAGTGACCATAGCCGCAAGAGCGTCGCGATGCCTCGTGCGCGGTTCGACGGTCACGACGTCCTGAAGTCCCTGCTCGCGAAGGAAGCGCACATTGGAGGGCGGAAGGCCTCCCACGAATCGAACGCGCCACGAGGGCGGCGATGGCGTGTGCGCTTTGAGCCAGGCGACCGCTTCCAGAAGGGCGATGGCCGCATCCCCCCATACCATGCCCGTATGCACGAGCGTCGTCTTCGAGTGCTGCGGAAGGGATGGCCGTGCGTTTGGAAGGCCGCGTCCCGGGACGAACTCGCGCGCGATCCGGCCAAAGTCCTCGGCATCGTATCCGTTTGTGATCGTCACGCAGCGCGTGGCTACTTCAGGGACGAGGCGAGCGAAATCTTCTGCCATAGCCTCATGCACGCAGATGAGGCGGTCAGCCGACCGAAGGACCCACCGCTCCAACCAAGCATCGAGGCGATCGCGAACTCTGCGCCGCGCTTTGATGGGCCACAGGGTCCAGTAGTCGCGGAAGTCCACCACCAGCGGCCGACCCAGCCATCGCTTCAGCCAGACGCCCAGTAAGGTCGAGGTCCATGGACTCGCAGAGACGAAGATGACGTCTACCGCATGTCGGCGGGCGATCCGCACGCATGCGGGGAACGCTCGCACGGCCCAGTACAAATGTTCGTCCCCGACCGGCGCCAAGCCGAAGTGATAGAGCGCGCGGAGTGCGCGATACCACCTGGCGCGCGGCGCCTCGTCGTCGGCGAGTTCGGAATAGGTGACGACAGTCTCTTCGGCGCCTGACGGCGAAGCGGAGAATATCCGCCGCAGACGTCGGCCAAGAGCATGCACCGGATTGAACGGAGGGAGCCGATAGATGGGAAGCCCAGGCGGCAGGTCTTCGAGCAACGCCTCATCCCGCTCCCAGGGGGCGAGCACGCGCTCCCAATCGAGCGTGATGACAACAGGCTCCCATCCGAAGGCGCCGAGATATTTGACGAACTTCGTCGAGCGAAACGTGCCGCTACTATTTTGCGGGGGGAAGGCCAGGGCGATGAACAAAACTCGACGCGGCATAGGTGCTCACGCCGTGCTCTCCCACGACGGCGCGTGGGCGCCCGACAGAAGCGCGAGGTACAGGGCTTCTAAGCGAGGGGCTTCGCGCCAAATGTTATGGCGCTCGAGGACGAAGTCCCGACCGACCTCCGCCATGGCGCGCCATCGGTGGGGATGCTCCATGAGATCCAGCAGCGCGTCGGCCAGAGCTTCGACATCGCGTTCGGGGACGAGGCGAGCGCTCTCTCCCTCGCGCACGACATAAGGGATGTCGGCATGACGCGTCGCCACAATGGGCATGCCCGACGCCTGCATCTCCAGCAGAACCGTCGGCGCTCCTCCCTCGTCATCGCCGGTGGCAGCCGTGACGCTCGGGTGCACGAGGAGATGGCACTGTTCCGCCACGTCGCGATAGGCCGCGCGGGGGAGAGCGCCCATCCAGCGTACGGCGTCGGCGATCCCCAACTCCTCGGCGAGCCGCATCAAGCGAGGGCCCAGCGGCCCTTCGCCGATGATGTACAACTCGCTCGCCAGATGACGGGCGCGAACGCGCGCGAACGCGCGAAGCGTATATTCGTGGCCCTTCTTCTCGACGAAGCGTCCGACGTGAAGCAGACGTATCGGCCCTTCCCGCCATACGCGCGGCCGGAAGGGAAAGGCCTCGGGATCAATCGCAATGCGCTGAATGCGAACCTTCTCCGGCGGGCATCCCAGCCGAATGAGCCGCTCGCGCATGTAAGGACCTTCGACGAGGAACAGATCGCCCTCGACAAAGAGCGCGCGATACTGCGCTCGCCAAACGGGATCGCGACCGAGCGCCGAGACATCATAGCCGTAGAAAGAGGTCAGGAGCGGAACGCCGAGACGGCGCGCGGCTGCGAGCACGAGAACTCCCGTCGGCCCAAAATGGGCGTGCACCAGGTGCGGACGCACACGCCGGAGCGCCGCATAGTACCGATACGTGCGCCCACTCTGCATCCCGAGCAGTATGCCGAGAACCCGTCCGACGATGCGCTCCTGAAAAGAGAGCCCATGCGTTCGCACGTGGAGAAGGCTCTCGACAGGAAAAAGATCCACATGCTTGATGTCTTCGGCCACCACGATCGGTCGAACGCGGCGCAAGGCGCGCACGTACTCGTAGACGAAGGTCTCCGTCAGCGGCAGATAGTCCGGCTTCACCTCCGCGATAACGGGCACCTCCGGAGAGCTCCAGCGCGACGCGTTCGAGAGCGGATGAGCCTTCCTTACCGTCTTCGGTGCCCGTCGGCGCACCCAAGTGAATGTCGTACCCCTCTCCGTAAGGCTAATCATAGGTCGCTCATCCTCGGAGGCCCCTCTCCACAGCAACGAGACCCCGCTCTCTCAAAAGCACCAGGGCGGTACCCACGAGCATTCCAATGAGAAAACCATACGGGAGTCCGACCGCCAGCACACCGACGATCACAATGATCGTCCATTCGCTCGCCGATGGCGCTCCGGTGTACACCAGACGCAGAAGCGCCACGCCTTCGAAGAACAAAATGACGCCTAAGATGGGCAACGGGAAGATCTTCACAATGGTCTCGAACCCTCGCCCGAAGAAGAGACCGAGCAGCACATAGAGCGCGCCCTCGATGATCACGGATCCTCCCGTGCGCGCGCCGAAGACATAATGCCCCGCCACGCCGCCCGAACCGTGACAGGTGGGGATGCCTCCGAAGAAGGGATTCACTACATTCATCAGCGCATAGGTGAGACTGAGCTGCCGTACTGTCACCCGACGTTCGGGGAACAAATCCTCGAGGATTTGTCTTGTGGCGAAGATAGCGTTTCCGAGCGAGAGGGGAAGTTGCGGCAGCGCAAGCAGCAGAAATCCCGTGAGCACATCCGATCGGGTCGGGAGGCGGACACGCGGCAGATCCACGCCGAAGCTACGCAGGAGGGTAGAGGCCGAAGCGCTCGTCGCGAAGCTGTAAACGAGGCCAATCAGAACGAGCAAAAGAGCCACCGGATATCGCCGATTTCCCAACAGTAAGAAGGCGAGGAGAAATCCGACGCCGGCGAGGATAAATCCCGACGTCCCGTCGGCCGGCACATATTCCCGCAGCGCGAGCATCGCCAGTTGCAGGCCGAGTCCGAACTGAATCCCGCGCACGACGCTCCGGGGGATGATCCGCGCGAGCTTCTCGATCAGACCCGATACGGACAGCAGCAGCATCACCAAACCGATAGCCAACCCGGCGCCGTAGAGGACGGATCCTCCGATCTTCTGCGTGATCACGAGGACCGCCATTGCCTTGAGCGGCTGCACGGGCATCGGAAGACGATATCGCAATCCCGTCAGAATCTGCATGAGGCCGAACATCGTGAGCACGCTTGTGCCGTCAAGCCCAGCCGCCAGCGTGACGCCGACGACAAGGGGGAAGTCCGTGCCCAGGTCTCCGAACGCGCCCGCCCATTCGTTGCGATCGAAGCGAATGGGGGATACCCCGAGCGCAGGGTTCGTCGTCGAGGGCGGTTGCCGCAAGCCTATACGCATTGAAGCCAACATTCTAAATCCGCTTGGGGAGAGTGCACAAGGATACGCATCGAAGCGCCCTTATGCGGGCGCGGATGCGCTTCTGTCGGGATCTCCTGCAAAGCGTCCGAAACCCACGGCGCGCATCACCGCGCGCAAATCACTGAATGCGTTTGGCCGAAGCCGGCGCAGCATGAGGGCGTAGAGGCTCGCGCCGATGCCGGCCTGAAGGACGAGGGCGACAAGCGCGTTCGATACCCACGGACGAATCACAAGCACGCGCACGAGGATCACGCCCAAGGCCATGATGAACGTGCTCGCGGCTGCCGGTACGAGCGCGCGGAGAAAGAGGCTCATGGGTAGGGCGATGACTCGATTGGCGAGGGCGTGCGAGAAATACCACGCCACACCGCTGACACTCGTATAGGCGAGCGCTACACCTTCGAGGCCCCAGCGCACGCCGACGGCGATGCTCCCGACCACCGCCGGCGCGAACAGAAGATTCCATCGGAGCAAGATGTCAGGTCTCCCCTGAGAGAGGCACAACGGTCCGATCGTCGTCCCAATGGCTTGCAGCGCCCCAAGGCCGCAAAAGAGACGCGCCGGAAACACCGCCGGTTCCCACTGTGGTCCATAGAGGAGGCGAATCAGTTCGGGAGCAACGATGGCCATGCCGATCATCATCGGAAAGGCCACCAGAGCGATCCCTTCGACGACGCATTGGTACCCCCGACGCACATGCTCAGGATCGGAGACGCGCGCCAGAGCCGGAAAGAGCGCGCGCCCAAGCGCCCAGGAGATGTTCTGCAGGGGGAAGAGAAGCAACCGGTACGCGAGGGCATAATAGCCGAGAGCTTGCGCGCCCAGGAACCTCCCAATAAGCGCCGTGTCGGCATTTCGCGTGATGTAGGTCAGGACATTGCTCCCCACAAGCGGTCGTCCGAATCGAAGCAATTCCCCCAGTGCCTCACGAACAGCATGCGTGGGAGAGCCCGCAGCGTCCTTCAGGCGAGCAGATGCGAGCCTCCAAGCTGCGACAGCCGTCGTGCCAGAGGTGGCCAGCGTCTGTCCGACCAAACTCCACGCTCCGGCACCACCAAGTGCCAGACTCACGGCGAGCGCGCCTCCCACGGCGAGCGAGAGCAGCTCCACAAGAGCGAGCCGATCAAGCCGCAGCTCGCGCTGGAGAAGCTGGAGGGGGACCGTCGCAAGAGCCACTAAGGGAAAATTCACAGCGAGCGCGACCGTCAGCGGCGCGAGCATCGCATCTGCGTACATCGCTCCCACCATGGGCGCGCCTACCATCAACAGGGACATCACCACAAGACCCATTGCCAAGCTCCCCCAGAAGGCGGCCACAAGATGCACCTGCCGCAGCTCTCGTTTTTGGATCAGGGCGGGGCCGATCCCCAGCTCGCCGAAGAGGCTCAAAAACCCCGTCACGACGCCGATCATCGCCACGCGCCCGAAATCGGCGGGAGTGAGCCATCGCGCCAGGATCATCACGATCCCGACCTGTCCCACTTGCTTGAGAACTTGTCCGCTCCACGACCATAGCGCTCCGCGCGCAGCCCGCACCAGAAGCGCAGAGGTCTCTGAAGGCGCTCCGGATGTGATCCCCTCCCTGTGCACTCCGCTACCTCGTGCGCGCCGACGGCTCATCCACGCGCTTGATGATGCGCGCCGGGACGCCAACGGCGATGGAAAAGGGAGGAACATCCCGCGTGACAACGGCGCCGGCGCCCACGATTGCGCTGCGACCGATGGTGACGCCGGGCAGGACGACGGCATTCGCGCCGACAGTCGCATTCTCCTCCACGACGACGTCACCCATGATCTTCGTCTGGAATCGAGCAGGTCGGTCTCTCTCTCGATAGCTATACACCTCCGAGATGAGCACTGCTCCAGCCCCGATGATCGCGAAATCGCGCAGGATGATCTGAGCCCCGCCGCCATGCAAGATGCATCCCCACGCCAATTCGACATGATCGCCGATGATGATGCGCCCCCCCTGGCGATAGTCCGGCGCTTGCCCCGCGCAGTAGAGCACGCAGTGATCGTGAATGATGACGTTCTCGCCCAGGATCAGTCGGTCCGGCCGAACGATCGTAACATGGCGGCCGAGTTGCAAGCCGGGTGCGCGCGCGCGCAGCTCATCCCGGATCATCTCTTCGTAATACGCGCGCTCCAGGTCGGCCCTCAAGCGGCGCCACAAGCGGAGCAGCCCTCGCCAGGTCATACGCCTCCGTTCCTCCTGCCTCCGACGGCCGTGCGTCCGCGCGCGTACAAACGATAGAGCCAACCACCTTCGATCGTCGCCCCGTGAAAATAGAGCACCTGCGGGTGGAACGACTGCTTGAAGCGCACCACGCCCACGTGTCCGCCGCTCGGGTTGAAATCGTACCATTCATAGCCACGCTCGCACGCGTCACGGATGGCTTCCGCCTGCACGAGATTACTCGGTCGGTACTCGAAGAAGGCCTCGACGAATGCGCCGTGCCAATACACGGCGTGGCGATTGTGATAGAGGACGAGGATGCCACCAATGACCACGCCCGACTTGCGTACGAGCCAGAGGCGCACGCGCTGCCGGTCGTGTCGGCACAGGATTCGAAAGAGGGTGAACGGGTATCGACTGGTCGCGCGCTCGCCCCAACGGCGAAGCGCTTCCTGGTAGACGGCATAGTATTGCGCGCATTCGCTCTCACTCTCAGCGAGTGCGACGCGCAATCCGCTGCGCACGGCCTTTCGAATATTGCTCCGATTCCCCCGAGAGAACTCTCGCCAGACGTCTCGGAATTCTCCCGAGAGGCGCAGCGCCTGCGTGAAGAGCAGCGTCGGGCGAAATGCCTCGGGAACCTCCCACGGCGCATACGGATTGCCGAACACGCGCACCCATGCCGTGCGCGGACCGCGCAAACTCGCGTAGATCCTCAGCACCTGCTCCTCAGAGAGCTCACCTTCGGCGATGATCCCCCCATAGACGCCGGGGAACATGGAGTCATAGCCGCGAAAGAAACCACGCGCGCCGGCGCGATGTTGCAGAAGGGGGAGGATGGCCACCGTCCCATCTCCGAAGAGATAAGCGCGCGTCGCGATGCGCAACTGTGGGAACGCTGCCACCATGGCCTCCGCCCAGTGCCGCGTGTGAAAGAACGTCGCATATGGGCAGCGCTCGCAAACGCGATCCCACAGTTCCGGCGGCACCGGATCGAGCACGCGCATTGAGATCTCATGAGTTGACGATGACGTCTCCTCGTCCCTCATCCCGGTGCGAGATCGAGTCCTCTCGAATGCATCCTCATGTTTGGAGTCCCGCGATCCTGAGACTTCGGCGGCCTTTCGTTCCTCCTCACGGCGACTTCAAAGGTCCGCGCTCTCGGCCACCTCGCGCGCAGCGAGCTGCTCGGCGACGAGCGCCAGGTCAGCCTCCACCATCATCTTGATCAGCTCCTCGAAGCGAACCTTGGGCGCCCATCCTAATCGGCGATGCGCCTTCGATGCGTCGCCGACGAGGAGGTTGACGTCCGCCGGCCGGAACAAGCTCGGGTCCACGACGACGTAATCGCGATAGTCCAAGTCAACGTAGCCAAAGGCCAACTCGCACAGCTCGCGCACCGAATGGGTCTCGCCCGTCGCGATCACATAGTCGTCGGGCTCATCCTGCTGCAACATGAGCCACATCGCTTCGACATAGTCCTTCGCATACCCCCAATCGCGACGCGCCTCCAGATTCCCCAAGCGCAGCTCCTTCTGCAGTCCGTATTTGATGCGCGCGACAGCATGCGTCACCTTCCGCGTCACAAACTCCAGGCCGCGACGCGGACTCTCGTGATTGAAGAGGATTCCCGAACAGGCGAACATCCCGTAGGACTCACGATAGTTGACGGTGATCCAATGACCGTAGACTTTGGCCACCCCATAGGGGCTGCGCGGATGAAAGGGCGTGTGCTCATTCTGTGGGACTTCGCGCGCCTCGCCGAACATCTCGCTGCTGGACGCCTGATAGAAGCGGATGCGCGGGTTCACTACGCGAATCGCATCGAGCAAGCGCGTGACGCCGAGCGCTGTGAATTCCCCCGTCAGGACCGGCTGACTCCAGGAAGCCGGCACAAACGATTGCGACGCCAGATTATAGACTTCGTCCGGCTCGGCCACGCGAAGAGCGTGGATCAGTGAGTTCTCATCGAGCAGATCGGCATAGATCAGCTCGACCTTTCCCTCCAGATGCGCAATCCGCTCCAAATTCGTCGTGCTCGTGCGCCGCACGATCCCGTAGACTTTATAGCCCTTCTCCAGGAGGAATTCCGCCAGATAGGATCCATCCTGTCCCGTGATCCCTGTGATGAGCGCTCGCTTCATACCTCCTTCTCCTCGAGAAA
>Ga0197143_1000161_pt1 | contig 77010 bp, 68 predicted proteins | sample GBS70_MetaG_FD_148603 | JGI IMG/M metagenome (GOLD analysis project Ga0197143, IMG submission 148603) | Sediment microbial communities from Great Boiling Springs, Gerlach, Nevada, United States - GBS 70_MetaG | ecosystem: Environmental > Aquatic > Thermal springs > Hot (42-90C) > Sediment...
TTATTTTTTTTGGTTATATTTTTATCTTTAAACCAGCAATAGAAGTAAAGGCTAAAGCAGAAAAAATTTTGGTTTCGGCCAAAGAGTTGAAAACTGTTTTTTCTAAAAATGATATTGAACTTTTAAAAAAAGAACTTGATCGTTTTTCTAATCAATACCAAGACTTTAAAACCAGTGCTCAAAAGCTTTTTTGGCTTTCTTTCATCCCTTATGCCGCTGATTTTAAAAATGGTGTATTAGGCGTAGAGTTTCTAATCAAAGCAGGAAAAGATATTACGGATGCCATTTTACCTTATGCTGATTTAATTGGTTTTAAAAAAGGAGAGACTGATTTTGTTAATCTTTCCGCTGAAGAACGACTTCATACTGCGGTATTAACTTTGGATAAAATGCTTCAAAAAATCGACTTAATTTCTTCTGATATTGCTAAAGCGAAAGAATATCTAGATGAAGTTAATCCTAAACGATATCCTAAAAGATATCAAGATCAAATTAAATTAATAAAAAATCAATTTGAAGGAATCGCTAATTTATTTGTTGATGCAAAACCTTTAATAAAAAAATTACCAGAGATTTTGGGAAAAGATAAGGAAAAAACCTATCTTGTTCTTTTTCAAAATGACAAAGAAAGACGAGCTACCGGTGGTTTTTTGACTTTTTACGCGATTTTTAAAGTTAAAGATGGAAAAATAAGAGTAGTTGAATCAAATGATATATATTCTTTAGATGAAACGATTGTTCATCCAAAAGCTCCTCGTGAAATTCTTGTTTATCATAAAGATGTTTATAAATTTTTTTTGCGTGATAGCAATCTTTCTCCCGATGTGCCAACATCAGTTTCTTTGTTTGAATCTCTTTACAAAAAAAGCAGTAAAAAAGTTGACTATGATGGGATTGTTTTTATTGATAGTAAAGTTTTAGTTGATTTTTTAAAGATTTTTGGTGACACTCAAGTTTCTGGAATTAATTTTTCCGCTAATATTGACAAGCGATGTGATTGTCCTCAAGTTATTTACACTCTTTTTGATATTGTTGATAGACCAACTCCATACATTCGAGAAAATAGAAAAGGGATTCTAGGTGAGTTAATGTATGCTCTTTTATACAAAGCTTTAGGTTTTTCTCCAAGCAGATATTGGGGAGTTTTGGCTCAAACTATGTTTGATAATTTAAAACAAAAACATATTCTTTTATACTTTACTGATTCTTCTTTGCAAGAAGCAGCAGAAAAAGTTAATTTTGCTGGAAAAATTGTTGATTTTTCATCCGACTATCTACATGTTAATAGTGTGAATTTTGCTGGTGCTAAATCTAATATGTTTGTTAAAGAAAAAATTACTTCAAAAACTTTTTTTGAAGAAGGAAGAATAAAAAGAGAGGTGGTTATAGAATATCGTAATCCTTACCCTCATTCTGATTGTAATTTAGAACGAGGTGGTTTATGTTTAAATGCTCCTTTAAGAAATTGGCTGCGTTTGTATGTACCAAAAGGTTCGAAGTTAATTAATTTTTCTGGTTCAGAAAAAGAAGTAAAAGTTTATGAAGATCTAAAAAAAACTGTTTTTGAGGGATTTATGAGAGTTAATCCTTTAGGAAAAACAAAAGTTGTTGTTTCTTATTACTTACCAGAAAGTATAAAAAAAGAAAATTATCGTCTTTTATTACAAAAACAGCCAGGCACAGAAGATCAGCAACTTACGGTATTAATAGAAAACAAAAAGATGTATGAACAAATATTTGATACCGATAAAGAGATTAAATTGAAAGAATAAGGTTTAAATTATGCGACAATTTTTTGCCACCAAAGCCATTGTTCTTAATAAGAAACCCCTTCTTGATAATAACTTACTACTAACTCTTTTTAGTGAGAATCTTGGCAAAATTAATGTTTTTGCTTTTGGAATAAGAAAAATTACCAGTCGCCGTCTTTCTTATTTTCAAATTGCTAATTTTTTAAAAGTTATTGTTGAAAAAAAAGAGGAAAGATTTATTGTTAAAGAAGTGGCTTTAATTTCTGCTTTTTATTCAATTAAAGAAGATAAAGCCAAATGGGAATATCTTTATCAGTTTTTTTATATCTTAAATAAAATTTTGCCTGAAAACGTAAAAGATGAAAAAAATTTTTTTTTAACTTTAGATTTTTTAATTAGTTTATCAAAAAAAGAATATGATTATGATCGATTTAATTATTATTTGAACAAGTTGCTTAAAAATTTAGGTTATATAGAAAAAGAACAATCTCTTTTGAAAAATATAAAAACGATTGAAATAATAATTGAAGAAAAAATTCCTGATTTTTCGTTATAATATTCGTTATAATAATAGTTATTTAAGTTATTTATGATAGAAAAAATTATTTCGTTAGCCAAAAGACGGGGTTTTATTTATCCTTCATCAGAAATTTATGGAGGAATTAGCGGTTTTTGGGATTATGGATCTTTGGGAGTAGAATTAAAAAACAATATTAAAAAGCTTTGGTGGAAAGATATGGTTTATAAACGTGATGATGTTTTAGGCTTAGATGCTTCAATTATTATGAATCCTATCGTTTGGGAAAGATCGGGGCATGTTGCTTCTTTTGCTGATCTTTTGGTTGAGTGTAAAAGTTGTCATCATCGTTTTCGGGCTGATAAAATCGAAAAAAATACCTGCCCCGATTGTGGTCAAAAAAATAATTTTACTGAGCCCAAAAAATTTAATATATTAACCGAAGTTTATTTAGGAGTAACCGAACCAAAACAAAAGCTTATCTTCGGGGAGAAATCACCCAAGGAGTTTTTGTTAATTTTAAAAATGTAGTTAATTCTTTTCGAGTCAAAATTCCTTTTGGTATTGCTCAAATCGGTAAGGCTTTTAGAAACGAAATTACGCCTGGTAACTTTACCTTTCGTTCCCGTGAGTTTGAGCAAATGGAACTTGAGTTTTTCATTTATCCAGATGATAAAGAGGGAAACAAATGGTTTTCTTATTGGAAAGAAGAAAGGTTTAAGTGGTATCTTGATCTTGGTATTAAGGAAAAAAATTTGCGTTTTCGTGATCATAAACCTGATGAACGGGCTCATTATGCCCGTTTTGCTACAGATATTGAGTATAAAGCACCTTTTGGGTGGAGTGAGTTTGAAGGAATTCATCACCGAGGAGATTGGGATTTGTCGCGTCATAGTTTAAAATATAAAGATTCAATTTCTAAAGAGGAATATACACCTTGGGTGATAGAAACATCAGGAGGGGTTGATCGGGCGACTTTGTTTTTTTTGATTGATAGTTACTTTGAGGAAAAAGAGCGGATAGTTTTAAGACTTGATCCGCGGCTGGCGCCCGTAAAGGTGGCGGTTTTTCCTCTTTTGGCTAATAAAGAAAAGTTAGTCGAAAAAGCAAAAAAAGTTTATAATTTAATTAAGGGCGAATATCTTATTGTTTTTGATGATCGAGGCAATATTGGTAAAAGATACCTTTCTCAAGATGAGATTGGAACACCTTTTTGTGTGACCATCGATTTTCAGACTTTGGTGGATGAGACGGTTACTGTTCGTGAACGTGATACCAAAAAACAAGAGCGGGTATCAATTGATCGATTAAAAGAATATTTAAATCAAAAGTTATTAATTTGATTTAAAAAATTATGATGTTATTAAGACAAAAAAAATATATTTTAGTAGTTTTTTTTTTAGTTTTTTTGGGATTGACTTTTTTACTTTTAAATAATAAACGTTTTTCTAAAAAAGAAACTTCAGGGCCGGTTTTACCCAATGAAACATTAATTCCAACAGTTGATTCATCGGTTAGGGTTGAGTTTAAACCTTTGAAAAAAGGAGAAGTTCTTTTAACTATTAGTAACGAACCAAAAGGAACAGAGGCGATTGATTTTGAATTAAGTTATAAGACATTAAATAATGATGTGACTGAAAAAGAAGAATCTGTTGTAGAACAGGGAGTAATAGGAAGATGTTACCAGTTTGAAAGGTTTTGGCAATGTGGTGAAGAAGATACTGGTGGGAGGCGGAAAATAGTTTTGGGCACTTGTTCTTCTGGTACTTGTCGTTATCATAATATCGTGGGGCCGATAAAATTAAATTTGAAATTTACCGGAAGTTATGGAGAAAAAATTTATGAAAAAGAATTTAAAATTTAATTTTTAAGAAGAAAGGAGGGGAAAATTATGCCCAATCTTAAAACAGCAAAAAAAAATTTAAGAAAAACAAAAAAAAGAACGGTTTTAAATAAACAATATAAAAATAAAATTGATTATTTAATAAGAAAAATCAAAAAAGGTGTAAAAGAAAAAGCAAAAAATTTACAAGAGATGCTTAAGATTCTTTACAAAGCAGTAGATAAAGCAGCTAAAGAAAAAGTTATTCATAAAAACAAAGCTAGTCGGATTAAATCAAAAATGGCCAAATTAATAAAGAATAAAAAATGAGCTTTCGTATTAATCTTTTAACCAAAAAAGAACTTCCGGCAGCCTATAAACTGGTTTATTTTTCCTTAAATTATTTGCGTTATATTATTGTTATTACTCAATTGGTGATAGTTTTTGTTTTTTTTTATCGGTTTCAACTTGATCAAAAAGTCATCGATTTAAAAGAAGCGGTGACTCAAAAAAAAGAAATTATTCAAGCAGTTTTACCCCTTCTTTCTGAGGTAGAAATAATTGAAAAAAAACAAGAAGCGGCAAAAGCGGTATTTGAGAAACAAGAAAAAATTCTTTCTATGTTTAAATATTTTGTCTCCATTTTTCCTCAGGGATTAACTTTAAAAGAAATGAGACTTTCGGTTGATTCGATTGAGGTTTTAGGGGTGGCTTTTTTACCTGAAAATCTTCAAGCTTTTGTTAATTTAGTCAAAAAAGAAAAGAAATTTAAAAAAGTAAATATTAAATCAATAAAAAAAAGTGAGGTCGGTTATGAGTTTGAGGTGGTATTTTCTCAATTTTTATGATTAAAAAAGATATCTTTTATAAAAAAGCCGACTACACTTTTTCCGTTTTATTTTTTTTGTTCTTTTCTTTTTCAACATTTTTTATTATAAGACCAACCCTTAAAACTTTGTTTTCGGTAAAAAAACAAGCAAAAGATTTGGAAGAAGTTGATCAAATCTACGATAAAAAAATTACCATGATTGCTAAAGTACAGCAGTTTATAGAAAATAATCGAGAAAAACTGCCGCTTTTGAAAGAGGCAATACCTGATAAACCAAATTTAGCCAAAGTGATTGATGATTTGGAAAAAGCTTCAAGTGAGAGTGGTTTTTTGTTCAAAAAAATAGATATGGGAGAAACGAATTTGAAAAAAACAAAAGAGAAAGAATATAATCAATTAGTTTTAAATATCGAGGGGGAAGCTGATTTCTCAAAGATATTTAATTTTTTAGAAAGATTGTTAAAACAAAGGCGATTGAAGATGATTGATAAGTTGATTATTAAAAAAAATAATGAAAGCAGTCCTTCAGGTTTATTAAAAGTTGAAATGGAAATTAATGCTAGTTATTTATGAAAAAAAAGGAATTTTTTTGGATTTCTTTGACAATATTTGTTTTGGTAATTGTTTGGATGATTGCTGATGTTTATCATGCTTTATATAAAAGAAAAACTGCCATTCCTAAGTTACCTTCGATAAAAACCTATCATTTAGATGATAAAATTTTAAATATATTAGAAGAAAAAAAACCTTAATTAATATGACTTATTATACCAATCTTTACTTAAAAAACAAACCAAAAGTTCCTTTTCCTTTGGCGATTTTGATTGTTTTTATAATCGTTTTCTTTTTTGCTAACTTTTTTCATAAAAAGTCTCTTCCTTCCAAAGCGACAAAAAAGCTTTTAAAAAGGTTGGAAATTACTAACCTTACTCCCAATCAAGCAACGATTGTTTGGGAAACTGAAGAAAAAACTGCCGGCTTTATTATTTATGGAGAAAATGAAAAAAAACTAACGTCGGTTGTTTTTGATGAACGAGACACCGTAAATAACAAAAACCAGTTTTTTTTTCATTATGTTAATTTAAAAAATTTATCCCCAGGAAAAAAATATTTTTTTGTAATTGTTTCTAATAATCAAACGATTAAAAAATACGAAAATGAGCCTTTTAGTTTTTTAACCCCAAAACTTCAATTACTAAATAAAACACCAACATTAATTTACGGAAAAGTATTGCAAGAAACCAATATTCCTTTGGCAAACGCCATTGTTTTTTTAAATATTAAAGATTATTATTCTTTCTCTTCATTTACTAAAGAAACTGGTGAGTGGTTAATACCTTTAAATGTTTTATATAGCCTAAAAGACTTGAGTCCCAAAATTGTTTCCTCTTCGGAAAAAGTCTTAATTGAGATTATTTCAGAGAATGGATTAAAGACCAAAGTTGAGGGAAAAATAAGCCAACTTTCTCCTATTCCTCAGCCTTTGTTTATTGGTAAAGATTACTCGTTTATTTTTGAAAATCAAGTCTTGGGAGTAGTTTCTAATAAAGAAGTTAGTAAAAAAAAAGAGATAAAAATTATTTACCCTGAGGAAAATGCCGTTATTCCCGGCTTTACTCCTCTTATTAAAGGAAAGGCAATCTCAGGTAATGAGGTTTTGGTCAATCTTTTGCCAATGACGGGTACTAAAAACTATAGCGCTCGCATAAAAACCGATAAAGATGGTTTTTGGTCAATAAAGTTTTTAGAAAATTTACCTTTAGGAACTTATCGGTTAATAGTAAGAACAAAAAGTAATGATAATAAAGAAATTGAGCTTAAAAGAGAATTTCGTTTGGTTGGTAATCAAGCGATTTTTGGTCGGGTCTTGGGAGAGGCCACTCCTTCGGCTACCGTTGAACCAAGCGCGACTCCTACTTTCAGTGTTTTACCAACACCAACTTCTTTACCTAATTTTTTTTCTTTTACCACTACGCCCACCCCGTTTGTTTCTGGTTATAACAATTTTGGTTGGTTTTCTTTTTTGGGAGTTTTAGCGATTGTTTTGGGTTTGCGACTTTTCTTTGGTTTTTGATATTATTTTTTTGTATGGGGGAAGTTGCTAATTTTTTTTCTTCAGTTAACAAAATTTCCTTATTGAGTTTTTTTGTTACTTTAGTTTTATTAGGGTATCAAATTTATCTTTTTAAAAAAGAAATAAAAAGGAAAAAGAATAAACTAAATCTTCCTGATTTTAAGGACAATTTTGATTTTGAGAGGGAAAAAACACAAACTTTTTTGATTATTGAAAAAAATAAAAAAAAGACGCCATCTTTTTTATTTTTTTTAGGTAATAAATTTATTATTTTTATTTTATTTTTGGTTTCTTTTTTTGTTTTTATTTTTACCATCACGAAGAACAAAATACCTTACGATTTGTCAGTGAATTCGTCACTAACTAATGAAGAAAAAAGAATAATTTTAACCGGTAAAATAAAAATATATAATGAAAAATGGCAAGAACTTAATGATGAGAAGTTAGGAAATTTAAAGCCGGGAGAAAAAATTATTATTGGGATTGAAAAAGTTGATTATCCGGATATTGATATGGCAAGAATTAAAGTTAATCAATCAAGTTGGGATGAAAATTCGATAACCCAAAGTTTTAATCCGGAAAAAAATGTTTTTTATAAGGAATATAACGTGGCAACCGCGGATTCTTTTTTAAAAATTGAGGCCCAACTTCATTCAAAAAAAGAAGGTTGGTTGGGTGAGCAAAATTAAAAAAATGAAAAAAGAAAAGATTGTTACTGTAGGTTTAATTTTGATGATGATTTTTTTAATTGGGGCAATTTTTTATTTTAGTTATCTTCTAATGGAAGCCCCAACCGAGGAAAAATTAAACTCAGCTGTGGCACCTAAAAAAACTAAAGCTCAAGTAGCAACTAGTGAAAAATTTGTTGCTTTAAATCAAAATAATTATTCTAGTCCTTTACCTACCCCAACTTCTTCTACTACCTTAACTTCAGCCACGCCGTCTTTACCAACGCCAATCCCAACTCAACCACCATTTGAAAATTTAGTCAACGAAGAAACACCCACCCCAACGGAAATTATTTTAGCCAAAGCACTAACACCCACCCCTTCATCTTCTAGTAGTTATTTTGTATCACCAACTGAGATAGTCAATCTTCCTGAGTCAGGTGTATTTCATTCAATTTTAATTCTTATTGTTTTGGCGGCATTTTTTATTTTTTATTCTTTAGTTTTTTAAGATTACTTTTTAAAAATTTTTATGAGGCATCTTTTTGAAAGTTTAAATGAATCTCAAAAAAAAGCTGCTTTTTTTGTTGATGGTGCCTCTTTGATTTTGGCTGGAGCAGGTTCGGGAAAAACACGGGTTTTGATTGCTAAGGTAGTTTATTTGATTAGAGAAAAACAAGTGTCTTCTTCTTCAATCATGATGGTTACTTTTACTAACAAGGCGGCTTTGGAAATGAAGGAGAGAATTGAAAAAGAATTGGGGATTTATATCAAATTGGGTTATATTGGAACTTTTCATTCTTTTGGGGCTTTGGTTTTGCGACGTTTTTGGAAAGAGGCGGAAGTTAATAAAAATTTTTTAATATATGATGAGGATGAGCAACTCAGTTTAATTAAAAATATTGTTAAAAAAGAAAGAATAGAAAGATTATCACCGAGTTTTTTTGCTTATTATATCAGCCTAGCAAAAAACGAGATGGTTACCCCAGAAGATTTTTTAAAAAAATATTCTTTTTATAAAGCCGCTTTAGTAGCTAATGTTTATCATCTTTATCAAAAATTGTTGAAAAAAAATAATGCTTTAGACTTTGATGACTTACTTTTTAAAACGGTCTTTCTTTTTAAAAAAAATTCTTCAGTTTTGAATTTTTATCAAAGCCGTTTAAATTATTTTTTAATTGATGAATTTCAAGACACTAATTTTTTGCAGTATGAGTTAATAAAGATTTTGGCTAAAAAAGCAAAACAAATAACAGCTGTTGGTGATTTTTCTCAAAGTATTTATTCTTGGCGAGGAGCAAAGATGGAAAATCTTTTTGCTTTTCAAAAAGATTTTTCACCGGTTTCTATTTTTTATTTAGAAAAAAATTATCGATCTACCCAAAAAATTTTGGACTTTGCTTATCAGGTGATTTCACAAAACCAAACTCACCCGATTTTAAAACTTTATACTGATAAAAAAGAAGGAGAAGAGGTTGAGTTTTTTGAAGCTGAGAACGAAGAAGAGGAGGCTTTTTTTGTGGCAAAAAATATTTTAGAAATTAGAAAAAACCCTTCTTTTTTAAATGAAAATATTGCCGTTTTATATCGAACTAATGCCCAATCACGGATAATAGAGGAAATTTTATTGCATTTTGGTATTCCTTATATTTTGGTTGGTGGGGTACGTTTTTATGGCAGAAAAGAGATTAAAGATATTTTAGCTTTTCTTCGGTTGTTGATTTACCCCAATGATGAACTTTCTTTAGAACGGGTAAAAAAATTAGGAAAAAAAAGATTTTTGTCGTTTAAAAAACTTTGTGATGATATAAATTTAGATTTAAAAAGTTATTCTACGATAGAGATTATTGATAAAGTTTTGAAAACTACTGATTATTTAAGTTTATATCAAAGTGAAAGTGAGGAAGATTTTTCTCGTTTAGAAAACATTAATGAATTAAAATCAGTAGCGTATAATTTTCCACATTTAATTGATTTTTTAGATCAAGTGGCTTTAGTTGAGTCAGAATATTTCGAGGGAGAAAAAAAAGAGAATGGAGAAAGTAGTAAAGTTAAACTAATGACATTACATCAAGCAAAAGGTTTAGAGTTTAATTATGTTTTTATTGTTGGTGTTGAAGAAGGACTTCTTCCTCACAGTCGCAGTTTGGATGATTATCAGGCTTTGGAAGAAGAGAGACGATTGTTTTATGTTGGTATTACTCGAGCAAAAAAAAAGCTTTATATTTCTTTTGCCAAAAAAAGATCTTTTTTTGGAAGACAGCAATATTCCTTAAGATCACGATTTTTAGAAAACGTTTTAGGAAATGAAAAAACTTATTCATGGTAAGATATAAGATATGAAAAAGATTAAATTTGAAGAAAAATATAGTAATAAAGAAATAGCTTCGTTATTAAGAAAAATAGCAGCCTCCTATCTTTTAATTGGTGAGAATCGTTTTAAGATAATTGCTTACCAAAAAGCAGCCGATAGTATTGAAAATTTATCGCGAAATGTTTTTGATCTTTGGGAAGAGGGAAAGTTAAGTGAAGTAGCGGGTATTGGTAGGGCGATTGCTTCTTATCTTGATGAGTACTTTAAGAAAGGTCATTGTTGTCATTTTGATGAAGTTTTAAGAAAAATTCCTTCTTCAGTGTTTGTGTTGATGGATATTCCCGGCATTGGTCCAAAAAAGGCTTTTATCCTGGTAAAAGCCCTAAAAATGTTTGATGAAAAAACGGTAATTTTTGATTTAAAAAATGCTTGTCTTTCTGGAAAAGTGGCTCAAATTGAAGGCTTTGGCGAAAAATCCCAAAGTCAGATTTTAAAAGCAATTAAGCTTTTTGAAAAAAGAAAAGAAAAACCATTAAGAATGGTTTTACCTTATGCCTTTTCTTTGGCTAAAGAAATAATTGATTACTTAAAGAAAAATCCTTTAGTAAAAGAGGCGGAAGCTTTAGGTTCCTTGAGGCGCTTTGCCCCAACTGTTGGTGATATTGATATTTTAGTAAAAACCGATGAGGAAAAAAAGATAATAGATTATTTTATTCACTTTCCTAAAGCAATTAAAGTTGATAATGCCGGTGAAAAAAAAGCCTCGATTGTTATGTCTTCAAATATTAGGGTCGATCTTCGCGTTTGCGATGAAAAAAGCTATGGAGCGATGCTTCAGTATTTTACCGGCAGCAAAGCTCACAATATTAAGCTTCGCGAATATGCTTTAAAAAAAGGTTATTCTATTTCTGAATACGGAATAAAAGATATTAATAAAAACGATTTTTTTCAATTTGAGAAAGAGGAAGATTTTTACCGATTTTTAGGACTTGTTTATATTCCACCAGAGCTTCGTGAAGGGACCGATGAGATTGAAAGAGCTTTAAAGAAAAAAATACCAAATTTAATAAACGTTTCCCAAATTAAGGGTGATTTACACGTTCATTCTTCGTATGATATAAAACCGTCGCATGATTTGGGAGAAGCCTCATTTTTGGAAATTGCCAATTTTGCTAAAAGTTTGGGTTATTCCTATGTCGGTTTTGCCGATCATAATCCAAAATTTGGCGGTGATTTAAGTGAAAGAGAAATAATTAAAATTTTAGAAAAAAGAAAAAAAGTGATCGAAAAAATCTTAAAAGAAGTTGAAATAGATTATTTTATTGGTTTAGAGGTTGATATTCTTCCTGATGGTCAATTGGCTTTACCAAAAGAGGCTGTTTTTTATGTTGATTACCTTATTGTTTCAATTCACAGTTCTTTTTTTCAAGAAAAAACAAAAATGACTAAAAGGATACTAAAAGCTTTAGATTTTCCCAAGGTGAAAATTTTAGGTCATCCAACTGGTAGGCTTTTGGGAAAACGAGAGGAAATCGATGTCTTTTGGGCAGAAGTTTTTGAAAAAGCAAAAAATAAAAACATTGCTTTAGAAATTAATGCTTGGCCATTGCGTTTAGATTTACCTGATATTTTGGTAAGACAAGCAAAAAATTTTGGCGTAAAATTTATTATCAACACCGATGCCCATTCATTAAAAGAGATGGAAGGAATGTTTTATGGTGTTTCAGTGGCAAGGCGAGGATGGTTGGAGAAGGATGATGTTTTAAATACTTTTGAATATGAAGAGTTTAAGAAGTGGTTGGAAAGTGGAGAATAAAAAGATGTTAATGTTAGAAGTTAGGCGATTTATGTTTTACGATAAAACTGGTAAAAAACTAACTTCAAAAGAAATTTTTGAAAAAGGAATAAATCGACTTTTTAATATTCTTTTAGAATTTGAGGTTTTTTTGCTTCATTTAGTGGGATTTTTGCCTTCTCATCATTTGCGGCGGTTTTTTTATCGGTTAGCTGGAATAAAAATTGGTAAAGGGTCAACCATTCATATGGGAGCCCGTTTTTATGATCCCAGAAATATTTCAATTGGTGAAGACTCAATTATTGGTGAAGAGGTTGTTTTGGATGGAAGAGATAAGCTTCTGATTGGGAATCATGTTGATATTGCTTCGCAGGTGATGATCTATAATAGTGAGCATGATGTTAACGACTCAAATTTCTCAGCAAAAAATGCCCCTGTTTTTATAGAAGACTATGTTTTTATTGGTCCAAGAGCAATAATTTTACCAGGAGTAAAAATAGGCAAAGGGGCGGTGGTAGCAGCGGGAGCGGTGGTGACAAAAGACGTTCCGCCTTTTGCGATTGTTGGTGGAGTGCCGGCAAAAATTATCGGTGAACGAAAAATAAAAAATCTTTCTTATAAACTAGGAAGAGCAAGATGGTTTCGATGAAGAAAGAGATTAATAGAGATTTTAAGAGAGGAGATTTAATAGAAAAATTAATTTACCAAATTTATGTGGTAGCAAAAATATAGTTTATTTTATTCAGCCGTTCCAACAAGAAAAACTGCTGGCCAAGGATGATAGTGAGAAAAAAAGTCTTTTTCAAAAATAATTTTTCCATTTTTTACCACTTTATAATGAAAATTGACTTTGGCGCCCCATGATGGGAAATCAATTTGTTTGATGACTCCTTTTTTTAAAGTGGGATCATCTTGATATTTTGGGGGAAGCGGTGGAACAATATCCCAAATTTTTGGTTTTTCAATCTCAATCTGTCGACCATCTTTTTTACCAAAAAGATAAAAAAACAAAAGATTATTTTCTTTATCAATTTTTGTTTGAATAAGAACGTGGGCTTTAGTATCGTTTTTTATTTTTAAGTCCACAAAAGGAGCAAAAACAGTAGCATCCAAACCAGCAGGAGAGTCGTTTTCATAGTAAGAAACTCGATAGGCATGTGGATGACGTTCTATGATTGGAAGACCAGCGTTTAAGGCGGCTCGAAAAAGGGTCGTTGATACTTGACATACACCACCACCATCACCAAGAATGGTTTTACCATCTTTTATAATATAAGCCGGTTGATAACCTGATAAGGAAGAAATATCACCAACCGTTTCGTTAAAAGAAAGAACTTTGCCGGGGGGAATTAATATACCATTAAATTTGGAGGCAGCTAAGATAATGTTGTGAATTCGAGAAGAGATTGAACCGGTAAAGTCAGATTGGCCAACACCGATTTCTTCCTTAATGCCAAATTTATTAATCTCAGAAAGTTTAATTTCCGGTTCAATTTTTTCAACAGGAAGATAAATAAAAAAATCTTTTTTTTGTTCTGTGGTCATTTTTTGAATAGTTTGATTAAGATAAAAAAGAAATTTTTCTTCGTTAATTTTTTGCCCCCACTCTTCTTTAGCAAATGACAGCACCCTACCATTTTCAAATTTAAATAAGGCATTTTTTGCTGGTTTTTCGTATCTTTCTTTAGCAATTTTTAAAAAATCAGAAATTGGTTGGTAATCAAAAGATGGTTGAAATTCAATTTCAAACCGTTTTAAATTGAAAATGGTAGTTATTTTTTGAAAAATTCTCGAAGGAAGATGACTAGTTCTTCCCACTAAAAAAGCTCGCTGCCAGATCCCTTGACTATCAAAATGAAGGTTAATCACTAACCCTGAGAAAGTGGCAATGTTTTCATTTTGATAAAAGATTTTAAGAGTTTTTTCTTTTAATTTTTTATTTTTTTCTTCAAAAAAGTTAACAACCTCTTTTTCTTTTTTTTCACCACAGTTTATTTGATTGATAAAAGTATTGGGATAAAGCTTTTTTTTAAGATTGATTTCTTTTTCTTTCTTAATAAAAAAAACTACTTTTTGGGAAAAAAATAAAAATAAAAACAAACTAATGATAACAAATATCTTTTTTGCTATCATATTATTTAATTGACTCTATGGATGATAATAAAGAAAAAAACAAAAAAAATCAACTGTTTGAAACGGTGGTGGAGGAAAATAAACTTGATTTTTCTTCAAAGACGGAAGAAGGTTTAGTTCCAGAAGAGGTCCCGCCACAAGTAACTTCTCCCCAAGAACCAATAATTCAAGAGGTAGGATCACCACAAGAACCACCGCCAATTTTTATAGAAAATAAAAATCAATATCTTTTTTTAGGAATAGGAATAGCTTTTTTTTTGTTTCTTTTTTTCGTGATTTTAAAATTTATTTTTTTGGCGAAAAAAACACCAAAACCCGTTTCTTTAACTTATTGGGGTTTATGGGAAGAGAAAGAAGTTTTTGAACCTCTTATTTCGTCTTATCAAAAAAAGAACCCTCACGTAAAAATTACTTATCAAAAAATGTCACCAGAAAATTATCGAGAGAAGCTTTTGGTGCGAACTCAAAATGGTCAAGGTCCAGATATTTTTCGTTTTCACAATACGTGGGTACCACAGATAAAACAAATACTTTCTCCTCTTCCCCAAACGATTATGAGTAATGAAGAATTTGAAAAGACATTTTATAAAATTCATCAAAAAGATTTAAGAATTGGTGATAAATATTATGGGTTACCTTTAGAAATCGATGGTTTAGTATTGATTTACAATGTTGATTTATTAAAAAAAGCAGGAATTGATAGTCCACCAACTACTTGGGATGAGTTGATTGAGATTGTTCCCAAGTTGACCGTTAAAGATGCTTTTGGGAATATATTAACCGCAGGGATTGCTTTGGGGTTGGCTTCAAATGTAGAACATTTTTCTGATATTTTTGCTTTGATGCTTTATCAAAATGGGGGTCATATTAAAAATTTAGACAGCGAAGAGGCGGTTGGTGCTTTAGAAACTTATCGAAAGTTTGCTGAAAGAGAAAACGCTTTTTGGAATGAAAGTCTTCCTAATTCAATCACTGCTTTTATTCAAGAGAAAGTAGCGATGATTTTTGCGCCTTCTTGGCAGGTTTTAGTGATTAAAGCATTAAATCCTGAGATTAATTTAAAAGTAGTTCCTGTACCTTATTTACCTGGAGCAAAACCGATTGCTATTGCCAATTATTGGGTTGAGGGGGTGTCCAAAGCTAGTCGTCATCAACTTGAAGCTTGGCAGTTTTTGCGTTTTTTGGTGGAGAAGGAAAACTTAACTAAATTTTATGAACTAGCCGCGCGACAAAGACTTTTTGGTGAACCCTATTCTCGAGTTGACTTGGGAGAGCTTATTTTGCAAAATGAATATATTGGAGCAGTGATTAAACAAGCTGATTATTTCATCTCCACTCCGATGATTAGCCGAACTTTTGATAATGGGTTAAATGATGAGATTGTAAAATACATAGAAAATGCCATTAATGCTACGGTTGAGGGAGTTTCTTATCATGAGGCTTTAAGAACTGCTAAACAAGGAGTTGATCAAGTTTTTGAAAAATACCAACTATGATGACTTTACCATTTTTAAATAAAAATAAAAAAAGTGAAGAAAAATATTTGGGTTTACTTTTAAAGGAGCAAGATGGGGTATTAATGATTTTGGTAAAAGAGGGAGAAAAATTAGTTCTTCAGCAGAAGATTAATTTCTCTTACTCTAATGGGTGGGAAAATCTAACCGAAGATGTTAACGAAAACTTAAGTCTTTTAACTTTAAGTAAAGAAAAAAATTCCAAACTTATTATTTTTGTCTACTCTCATTTAATTGATCAAAAAACCAAACAAATCCAAAAACCTGTTCTTTCTTCGATAAAAAAGATGGTTGATGAATTGGCTTTTTCTCCTTTGGGATACATAGAAGTAAGCGACGCCATAGCTTCATTTTTAAAAGAAAAAGAAAGTATTCCTTTAAATTCAATTTTAGTTGAGATTGATAAAACTCAGCTTTCAATCTTTGTTTATAAAAATAATCAAGTTGTTTTAAAAAAGGTAGTGAGTCGCACCGATAATTTTGTTGATGATCTTCTGACGGTTTTTAAGGAAAAAGGTGAAGAGTTTTTACCTTTAAAAATTATCCTTTATAACTCCAACGATTTAGATGAAAAAGCCGAAGCTATTCTTTCTTATCGTTGGCCATCTGAATATTTTCTTCAATTGCCAAAGATAACAATAGTAAAAGAAGAAGAAGTAATAAAAGCGGTCATTTTTGTTTTTCAAACTCAGTTAAAAAAAGAACGAGATTTTTTAAAAGAAAAGGAAGAAAAAAAAGAAGAAAAAATGGGTTTTTTGATTGGAAAAGATATCAAAGAAGTTGTCTTGTTTGAGAAAAAAGAAAGTTTTTTTGAAAATTTTTTCCATTTTCGTTTTAAGTGGTCATTTTTTAGTCGTTTATTTTCTTTTTCTTTACCCAAAATTTCTTTTAAACTTCAATTATCATCATTTTCTTTAGTTTTTGTGGTTTTTTTATTTTTGCTGGGAGGATTTTTTGTTAATGAATGGTTTTTTCACAAGCTGACTTTAACTATTTATCCAGAAACGAAGAAATTAGACAAAGAAATGGTTTTTTGGGGAAGTTTGATAAAAGAGGCTGATTTTGGCAAGTTGCAAATTATGAAAAAAGACCAAGAACTTTCTCTTTCTTCCTCTAAAAAAACCACCGGTGAAAAAGAGATTGGTCAAAAAGCCAAAGGCGAGGTAATAATCTATAATAGTGATTTGGATTCTTCTTATACTCTACCCAAAGAAACAGTTTTAGTTTCCGAAAATGGTTTAAAGTTTTTCTTAGAAGAGGAAATAAAAGTGGCCTCAGCCTCAGGCGATGCTTCAAATTTAAAACCTTCAATCACCAAAGGAAGGGTAGTTGCTTCGACCATTGGTTCTGAGTATAATTTAGGGGCGGGGAGTAAATTTTTTATTGAAGGAAAATCAAAAAATATTATTGCAAAGAACGAAACGCCTTTTTCTGGTGGAACAAAAAATAAAATCAAAACTGTCTCAAAGAATGATTTGGAAGAGTTAAGAAAAAAAATTAAAGAAGAAGCAAAAAAAAATTGGCCAACTTTGGAAAAGGATAAAAAAATTATTTTTGACTTAACGGAGATAGAATTAAAAGAGGAGGATTTTTCTAAGGAATTGGGAGAAGAAGCGGAAGAGGTGAGTTTAAAGGCGAAAGTAAATCAAAGATTTTACTTTTATGATGAAAACCAGTTAAAAAATCGGTTAGTTTTCTTTTTACAAAAAGATCTTCCCCACAATTTTAAAATTAAAAAAGAGACAATCAAAGCTATTTTATTAGAAGCAAAAAAAGAAAAAGAAAACAATTGGAGATTGAGCTTTAAAATTAATGGAAAAGCGATTTATGAAGTTTCTCTTTTGACATTAAAAAAAGATCTTATTTTTATTTCTAAAAAAAAGATGGCAGATATTTTGAAAGATAAGTATAAGATAGGGCGTTATGATTTTCAATTAAATTCAGGTCTTTTTATTTTTGAGAAAACTCCTTTATTTGATAAAAATATTGAAGTTAAAATTTCTTATTAAAAATTATTTTTCAATCTATGGCCCTTTACTCTTATTATAAACAAATAAACTCTCCCAAAAAAAAGATTCTTACTTATCTTTCTTATCTTTCCCTAACTTTAGGAAGTTTTCTTTTATTTTGGGCTCTTTATCCAATTATTTCTTTCGAAATTTATTCGCAAGCTTTTTTATCAAAAGATTTTAAAACACCTGTGGTTTTGGATGAGATTAATCAGTCAATTAATAATAGCTTAGTTTTGGGAAAATTTAATATTTTTTCTAATAATTTGTCTGATTTTATCAATGCTAATTTATGGTTCCCCTCAGCTGGAAAAAACAGATTGGAAAAAAAGTTTTTAGTAAAAAAATACTTTTTATCGATTCCCAAATTAAATATTAAAGATGCTGAAGTTTTAGTTGGGGGTCATGATTTATCAAAAAGTTTGATTCATTATTTACCAAAAACAATGCCAGGCGAGGCGGGGAATGTGGTAATTTTTGGTCACTCTACCTTACCTCAGCTTTACAAACAAAATGATTATAAAAGTATTTTCACCTTTTTGCCTTCATTACAAAAAGGGGATAAAATTTTTATCAAAGTGGAAGATGTTATTTATCAATATGAAATTTTTGAGATGTTTGTGGTTTCTCCCTCGGAAATTTCAGTTTTAAATCAAGAGTTTGATGCTTCTTACTTAACTTTAATTACCTGTGTTCCTCCAGGAACCTATTGGAAAAGATTGATAGTTAAAGCCAAATTAACATCGTTTACTTTTGATTAATGTTGAAATATCCTATAGAATATGATAAAATAATTTTATGAAGAAGAAAGCAATTTTAATCGAAGGATTTTTTAAATATCTTTATCTTTTTCTTTATTTTTTTGTTTTTATTGGTGAGGAGACAAAGTTTATTGTTCGATGGTTTTTTGGGTGTTTATTTTTTTTATTACGAAGTATTTTTAAGATACTAGCAAGCAATTTGATAATTTTTGGGAAGATTTTTAGGCGTTTTTTACTTTTTAATAAGGCTTTTTTTACCCAAATTCCTTTAAAAATTTATTATTTTTTTTTGGGGATTTTGACCACTTTTTTGATTTTATTTTTCTACCAAAGCTATCTTTTTGTTAAAAGTCTTCCCTCGCCAGCGGCTATTGGCAAAGTCAATTATCCTTTATCAACCCATTTATACGATCGTGAGGGTAGGCTTTTGTATCAGATTTATCGAGATCAAAATCGAACGCCAATTAAATTAAAAGACCTTCCTCCTTATGTTTATCAGGCAACAATTGCAATTGAAGACAAAGATTTTTACAAACACCAAGGAATTTCTTTTTTAGCAATTTTGCGATCTATTAGAGAAACTTTTTTTAAAAAAAACCTTCAAGGTGGTTCCACTATTACCCAACAATTAATAAAAGCTTCGCTTCTTACCCCTGAGCGAACTTGGGAGAGAAAGATAAAAGAGATTATTTTAGCTTTATGGGCAGAAAAAATTTACACTAAAGATCAAATTTTGGAGATGTATCTTAATCAAGTATCTTACGGAGGTTCAGCTTATGGAATTGAAGAGGCCGCCAAAACTTATTTTGGCAAATCAGCAAAAGAATTGAATTTGGAAGAAGCAGCGCTTCTTGCTGGTTTGCCCCAAGCACCATCGATTTATTCACCTTATATTAATCCAAAACTTACCAAAAAAAGACGAGATGATGTTTTAGAAGCAATGTATAGACAAGGTTATATTAACAAAGAAGCTAAAACAAAAGCTCAACAAAAACAAATTAACGTCTTACCTCCAAAAACATTAATTAAGGCTCCTCACTTTGTTTTTTATCTTAAATCAAAATTAGAAGATCGATTAGGGACATCAATGGTTGAAGAAGGAGGGTTGCGAGTAACAACAACTTTAGATTTATCAATTCAAGAAGAGGTAGAAAAAATTTTAAAAGAAGAGATTGAAAAAGTACATCATTTAAATGTAGGTAATGGAGCGGTTTTGGTAACCAGACCGCAAACAGGAGAGATTTTGGCAATGGTTGGTTCAGTTGATTATTTTAGTCAGCCTTATGGGGCTTATAATGTGGTTTTGGCTTTGCGCCAACCAGGATCAGCGATAAAGCCGATAATGTATGCGCTTGCTTTGCAACGAGGATATACGGCGGCTACCGTTATTGATGACTCACCAGTTGTTTTTCAAATTCCAGGAAGTCAACCTTATCGACCGCTCAATTACGATAATCGTTTTCATGGAAAAGTTCCGCTTCGCTATGCTTTGGCTAATTCTTACAATATTCCCGCTGTTAAAGTTTTGGCGGAGTTGGGAGTGGATTCATTTATTGATTTTGCCAAAAAAATGGGAATATCAACTTGGAAAGATCATTCTAGGTATGGTTTGGCGTTGGCTTTGGGGGGAGGTGAGGTGACAATGATTGATATTGCCAAAGCTTTTGGTGTTTTAGCAAATTTGGGAGAGCAGGTAGATCTTATTTCTTATCTAAAGATAAAAAATAGTCTGGGAGAAACTATCGATGAGCCAAAAATTTTTAAATTGCGTCGACTTAATCCTGCCATTGCCTATATTATTTCTGATATTTTATCAGACAATTTTGCCCGAACTTGGGCTTTTGGTTTAAATTCTTTTTTGGAGATAAAAGGGTATAAAGTGGCAGTCAAGACTGGTACCACTAACGATAAGCGAGATAACTGGACAGTTGGCTACACTCCAGATTTTTTAGTGGTGGTTTGGGTTGGGAATAATGATAATTCACCGATGAATCCTTATTTGACCTCGGGGATAACCGGTGCGGCTCCAATATGGAATCGAGTAATGAGTTTTCTTTTGAAAAACTATGGAAGTGATCGTTGGTATGAAAAGCCAAAGAATATTGTGGAAAAAATTTGTTATTTTGGAAGAAAGGAGTATTTTTTAAAAGGAACTGAGAATAAAGTTCATTGTCAACTTTCATCAGTTTTAAAAACGCCAACGCCGTAAGAGTCGTTTAACACCAATTTTTTTTAAAATCTTATTTATCATCATTTATTTTACATTAGACGTTATACCTTTATTTTTTGATTGTTATGGTTTAATGTTTAATGTTTAATGTTTAACTTCTTTTTATCTTATCAAATCCAACAATCGATTGAAGAACTTTTGGAATTTTGATACTGCCGTCTTTTTGTTGATAGTTTTCTAAAATAGAAATTAAAATCCGCGGTGAAGCAATGGCAGTATTGTTTAAAGTAAAACAATATTCTTTAGTTCCGTCTTTTTTTCGGTATTTAATATTTAATCGTCTTGCTTGAAAGTCACCCATAATGGAGTTGGACATTACTTCCCCATAAGCATTGCGATAAGGCATCCAAACCTCAGTGTCGTATTTGAAAATTTGTGGTTCACCCATCTCGCCCGTTGATAAAATTACTCTTCGGTAGGGAAGTTCTAGTTCTTCTAAAATCTCCTCACTGTTTCTTTGAAGTTCCTCATGAAGTTTTTTTGCCTCCTCCAAGTTATTTTTGGCAATCATTACCTGCTCGACTTTCCAAAACTCATGAAGCCGATAAAGACCACGAGTATCTTTACCATAAGCGCCAGCTTCTTTTCGAAAACAAGGAGAGATGGCAACAAACTTTTTTGGCAGTTCTTCTTCTTTTAAAATTTCACCACTAAAATAAGAAGTCACGGGTTGTTCAGCCGTTCCCGCCAAAAAGACATCATCATCGTTTAGTTTATAAGTATCTTGTTCTCCCCAAGGAAACTGACCACAACCAAAAAGAGTAAAACCTTTAACAATTGCCGGAGCAATAATTGGCGTATAATCTTTTTTGATTAATTTTTGAAAGGCATAAAAAAGAAGAGCCAAATGTAAAACCGCCCCTTCGTTTTTTAAAAAATAACCTCTAAAACCAGAGACTTTTGCTCCGCGTTCAAAATCAATAATATCTAACTCAATTCCTAATTCGATGTGAGATTTAATTTTAAAATCAAATTGAGGAATTTTTCCCCAAGTTTTTACTACTTTATTAAAAGATGAATCTTTACCGACTGGAACTTCATCAAGAGGAACGTTTGGTACAAAAGATAATAGTTTATTTAATTCGTTTTCAATTATATTTAGTTCTTTTTCTAATTTTTTTAATTTTTGTTTTATATTTTTTCCTTCTTCAATTATTTCTGGGGTGGGTTTACCTTTGGTAATTTTATTTCTTTGTTCTCGTAAGACTTGAATTTGGTTGATAAATTGACGTCTTTTTTCATCTAATTCAATTATTTTATCCAAATCAATCACTCGATTTTTGTTTTTAGCTGCTTGTAGGACTTTTTCTTTATTTTGACGGATAAAATTGATATCAAGCATATATCAAAATTATTACAATTTTTAACTTTATTCTTGTTTTGCTAAACCTGGTTTTCAGTATCTTATTTTAAGATCCTGAAATGAATTCAGGATGACATTTAGATCTCGATGCTTTAATTTTGAAAACAGGATAATAATTAGATATAGAATTATTTTATCAGATATTAATTTTTTTAATTAATTTTTTTAAAGCGATTAGACGATGATTAATTTGTTGATGCTCTTTTTCTGTTAATTCATCATAATATTTATTAAATTTTTTAACAATAAATAAGGATCGGAAAGGATAACCAAAAGTAACTTTTTCGATTTGTTTTTCGGCGATAAATCCCTCAATTTTTTCTTCTTCAAAAAAGATTTTTTGAGATAAGGGATCAAAAAAACAAAGGCAAACTTGAAGATAGGCTTTTCGTTTTTCTTGTGGGGTATTTTTTAATCTTTCAAGCGTATAATTTATCAGTTCTTGATCAGTAGCTTCATATCCAAGCCAGCGGCGAGATTTTACTCCTGGTTCGTTGTTTAAATAGGGAATAATCAAACCACTATCATCGGCCAAAGTTGGAAGATTGGTTTTTTTAGCAAAAAACTTAGCTTTAATTTTGGCATTTTCACAAAATGTTTTCCCTTTTTCTTCTGGTTTTTCCTCTACTCCAACGTCGGTTAATGTAAGAAGATTTATTTTTTGTTTTAAAAGGGATTTTAATCCATTTTTTATTTCCTCTAATTTTGCCTTGTTGGTTGTTGCAATTAAAATTTTTTTCATTTTTAAATTATACATTTTGATATAAAAATATCTATTGCAACTTTAAAATTTTAAATTATTATTTTATATTAAAGTTAGTTAAAATTTTTTATCTTTTTTATCTAAATTTTTAAACTGTTTTTTAAATAATGATTGACTTTAAAATTAAAGATTTTGATTTAAAAGAATAAACTGCGCCCTCCAAAATGGAGGGGTTTTTTTTATGGGAGAATTTCCTATATTTTTAGCAACTGGAAATCAAAACAAAGCTAAACGGGTTATTGATTTAGGAGTTACTATTATTCAGCCTTTTTTTGACGAAGAAACAATTAAAAATAGAATCGATCAAGAATTGGGTTGGCGATACCCAGTTGAAATTTCTAGAATGAAATTGAGGGAACAATTAGAAAAAGAAGGAGAAGGAAAGATTGTTATTGTTTCTGATTCAGTAATAGCGGTTGAGAAAAATGATGATTTAATTCCTGTAAATCGCGATCATGACCCTAATTTTATCGATAAAATTAATAGCGGATTAAGAGAAGGTCAACCAGTTTATTTTTTTGGCGCAGCTAGTTTTGGAATTTATGATGGTCCTCCCTATACATTATTGACTTATTTTAGGATTAATCCGGGTTCAAATAAGCGTGTACAAATACCGATCGATATTGATACATTACCTGAAAATTATGCTCACTTTGAATACGGTATAGTTGATGGAGCAGGTAAATTTGTTCCAATTGGAGAAAATGACTTTACTCAAGGAAGACCTTATATTTCTGGATTAACTCCTGAACTTATTTCTTTAGCCAAGGAATATGGAGATATTTTTCCATTAATTACTTCATTAAGAGATCAGATTAGTGTTTTTCCTTTTAATACAATTGTTTTTTATGAATTAATAAGTCAAGGTTGGACTTATGATCAAATAGTGACTAATTGGGAAAATATTTTTCAACAGAATGGTGGAAATTGCTCTTTGCATTCTTTATATTTTGCCACAAAGGCACGAAAATTGGGCTTTGACCCAAAAATAGCAATTTTTCCTTCTCAAAATCCAGATCATAAATTTGGTCATTCAGCCGTTTTAATCGGATCTTATTTATTTGATCCAGGATTAAGCCTACCATCTCCTGTTGTATTAAATCTTCAACCAACTGAGTTTATTAATGGAAAAAAGGCTTTTTTAAATCAAGATGGTTTAACTGTAAGTAAAAATGGAACAAGTATTTTATTTCCGTATAGAGGGTTAATTGGTGTAGAAGAATATTTATCTATACTACCTTCTATTTTATTCGATCTTCATGAAAGAAGATCTACAGCAAAAATAGATTTACATGATAGAGATGGAAGAGTTATAAGTAGAAAATCACTTCGATTAAAATCATGAAAAAAATAGAAATAAAAAAAGCAATTATTTCTGGTGTTTTTGGAGAAAAAAAACAAAAAATTATTTTTTATAAGGTTAACGACTTTAAACACGCTTTTTTTTTCATTCATGGTCTTTATAGTTCTTTTTTTCAAGAAAAATATTTTTTATTAGTAAATAGATTATTAAAAAATAATTTTAGTGTGTTTTTATTTGATAGAAGTAGAATTAAAGGATATAAAAATAACTTGGATTATAAAATAAAAAGTCATTTTTTTAAAGGGAAATCCTTTGAGGATGAGATTGAAGATACAAAAATTGCATTTAGTTTTTTTCTTAATCTTTTATCTAAAAACCATAAAGTTAGTATTATTGGTTTTTCATTGGGTGGTACTTTGTCTTCGTTTTTGATAAAAGATTATCAAAAATATATTAAAAATATTTTTCTTTTTGGATCTGGAGTAACTACTAAAAATAATAAAAGACCAGTAGTTAACACATATCCAAAAAAAGAAACTATCCTAAAGAATTTTTCCATGTTCAAAGGAAAAATTATCTTGGTGCAAGGAACAAATGATAATGTCGTTCCTAGTGAAGAAGCAAGAGAAATAATTACTAACAATAAAAACCTTTCTTTTATTAGGAAGTTGATAATTTTGAAAGATGTAGATCATCAATTTAAATATTTAAAAAATAGGGAGAGTAAGAAAATAAACAAAACCATAGTAGATATTTTAATTAAAGAAGTTTAAGTTTTTTTATAAACTTAGACTTAATAGTCCAATCTCCATCTCTTGCTTACTTAATCCTCCATGATGACCAAAAAAGCGTTGTTCAAATTTACCTTTTTCATACCACCAAACGGTGTTATTTTTAAAAGGTAAAATAACCAGATTGCCAACCCGTTTTAAAAAATTTTTTGATATTTTTTCTCCAAAAAAGCCCTCTTTAATTAATTCTTCAGTTTTGAAAACTAGAGCAACATCTTTCAATTTTTTTGATAGATAGAAGAAAGCTTCATCTAGAAATTCGTTTTTAACATATAAAAACATATCTCTTGGAGAACCAGCTGGCACTAAAAGCTGATTATTTTTATTGGTTTTTAACCATTTTTTTATTTTTGGGCTTTTTTTATTTAAATAAAAAGTCGTTTTTGGAAAGACTTCAATTTGTCCATGATCAGCAGTTAATAAAAATAAAAGTTCTTTTTGTTTTTGAAATTCCTTTAAAAATAATCTTGTCATTAGATCCAAAAAACTTAAAATTTCTTCTTCTACCTGTTTTGATGATGGGCCATATTGATGAGAGATTGAGTCGATTTTATCAAAATATAAAAAGTAATAACTTTTTTGCCTTTCTTTATTGAGGACTTCAAAAAGATTAACAATTGCTTCAGTTATTGTTTTGTAAGGAAAGATTTTGGTTGCACCACGAAAAACAAAGTTAGAATAAGGAGACGGAGTATATTCTTGATCCTGAAAAATAAAACTTTTTACCCTCATTTTTTTAAGAATTTGATAAAAAGTCTGTTTTGGATAAATATCTTTTGGTTTTATCGGAAATTGTTTAAGTCGGTTTTTTTCTTCTTTATTACCGGCGATTGAATACAAAAGGGGCGCAATGATTGTATCAACTTTCGGCTCATAATAAAACCATTCAAAAACACCACTTTCTCCAACGGGTAAAGTTGTGTGAATACAAGTTACATGAGCCGCTGTTGTTGAGGGAAACTGGGAGGTTAGTTTTGAAATTATGCCATTTTTTTCAATAAATTTGAAAAAAGGGTGATCTTGATATTTTTCAAAAAATCGCCAACCAAAACCATCAATTAAGAAAAAAATAATTTTTTGATAAATTTTATCGTTATTAAAAATTACATCTTTGGGTAGTTTTGAAAAATTGGTTTTGTTAAATCGATCAAGAATAAAAGAAGGGATATTAGAAAAACAATAATCGTTATATTGAGGTTTGATAAACTCTTTATCAAACATAATTTCTCGACTAAAAGAGTTTTTATTCAACATTTTGAAAAATTTTTGTTACTTTCTTGATTCCTAAACTCATAATAAGATTAGTTGCATTTGGACCAAAAGGTTTACCGGTTAAAACAAGATAAAATCCTTGGAAAGCTTCTTTTGGTGATACGTTAGTTTGTGTTAAAGTTTTAGAAATTATTGTTTGAATTTTTTCTTTTTCAAAACCTTCTAATCTTTCTAAATTTTCTTTTAGCTTTTTTAAGAATCTTTTTTGATTATCATTTAAATTAAAATTGGTCGATTGGGGAAGATTATTTTTTGTTATTGTTTCTTCTTCTTTTTCCATTAATTTTTTTGCGTAAAAAATGCGTTCTTCCAATATTGTTTTTTCCTCTTTTGTTAATTTACCTTTTTTTAATCCTTCAAAGAATGCGACTAAGTTATCTTTTTTTTGAAGAAGCAAATTATAGATTGTTCTAAATCTTGGAAAATAAAGTCTTTTTTTGGGCAAATCAGAAACTTTTGAAAGTTCGACAATTCGGGCAAAATCGGCAATAACTTCTCCTTGTTTTCCTTGAGGGATTTTTCCTTCTTGTTTGTCAAAATAGGCAGAAAGACAGCGATCATACTCATCAAAAAGGTTAAATAAAGTGTTTTTTTCGGGATTAAAATCAATATGGGTGGTAATGGGTGTTCTGACAAATAAAAAACGAAAAATTTGAGGCGGCAAAATTTCTGAAACTTCTTTGGCCGATGAGCCAACACCTTTGGAGGACGACATTTTTTTCCCACCGACGGTAAACCATTCATAACCACCAAAGGCTTCAGGTGGGGGGTAGCCTAAAACTTCTTTGGCAATGTGCGAAGCGATATCGTACGAGCCACCCGAGGACATATGATCTTTGCCTGATGACTCAATAGTTATTCCAATTACTTGCCAATGAGAAGGCCAATCAACTTTCCAAACAAGTTTACCATTATCAAAAATAGGTTCAACTTTTCCCTCATATCCACAACCTTTTGCCCAAAAAACTTTATCGAAAAGACAGCGATAATAAACATATTTACCATCCCATCTATAAACATCAGTGGTGCCGATTTTTCCGCATTTTTGACAAATTGGATTGTAAGGAAACCAATTTTTTCCAACTTCAGCTTTTGCTACTTTTTTATAAATTACTCTTATTTTTTCAACGTTATCTAAAATTTTTTTAATCACTTGATTCATTTTTCCTTCCTTATAAAGGTTTGAGGAGTAGATGATGGTTGGGTGACAATTCAATTTATTAAAAACTTCAATAAATTCTTGGGCAAAGTAATGGGCGTAGTTTTTATATTTTGGATCTGGAGATGGAATTTTGTAAAGAGGTTTGCCCATATGTGGTAAATATTTTTCTTTGTCTAAGTAAACAGGTAAAGCATCCATTGGATCCATGTCGTTGAAAACATAAGAAAATTCTACGTTAACTTTGTTTTCTTTTAATACTTTGTAAACAAGGTCATGAATAACAACACCACGAAGAGAACCAACATGAATTCTGCCTGATGGGGTTTTCATATCATCAACCCACTCTTTTTTTAAGTTTCTTTGTTTTATTTTCTGTGCCAAGCGATCAACCCAAATCATATTAAAAATTTAAAATTTAAAATGTAAATCTCAAAACCTGCCTGTCGGTAGGCAAGATGACAATGTAAAATTCAAAATGATTTTATTTTTAAAAATTTTTAAATTTATTAATTTTTAATTTTTAATTTTAATTTTGACCTCCGATTCGGAGGCTGAATTTTGCAGTTTTAATTTTTAACTTATTCTAGTTCCAACCCCAATCTCTTTATCAACAGTTAAGATAACACATTTTGAGTGATCTTCAGTTTCTGCTGCCAAAAGCATACCCTCTGATATTTCTCCCGCAAATTTTGCCGGTTGTAGATTGGTTAAAACAATAATATATTTTCCCAAAAGTTCCTCGGCTGAATAATAGGGAACAAGACTGGTAATAATCTGTCTTGGTTTTTCTTCACCGATATCAACTTGAAGTTTATAAAGTTTGTCACGGTTTGGAATTTTTTCAACCAAGATAATTTTCCCAACGCGCATATCAACTTTTTTAAAGTCATCAATGCTGATTTTATTGGTCATGTTTTTAGATAACTAACTTGTCTTTCGAATTGGAGGAGTAAATAACTAATAACTTTATTATTTCCTTTAATTTTAGCAGATTTTTAATTTGAATAAATTAATTTTATTTAATTTCAACGATTTTGTATTTTATTTTTCCCGCAGGCACTTCTACTTCAACCCAGTCACCGACTTTTTTTCCCGTTAATGCTTTGCCAATTGGTGAAGTGTGAGAGAGTTTTTTATTTAATGGATCAGCTTCAAATTCTCCAACAATTTCAAATTTTTCTATTTTTCCGTTAATTTCAACTAATACCGATGATCCAACTTGAACAGTATTTTTATTTTGATTTTCTTCAACAATTTGGGCATTTTTTAAAATTTCCTCAAGTTCTGCAATTCTTCCTTCAACCAAATTTAGTTCTTCTTTTGCTGAGGAGTAAGCACTATTTTCCGATAAATCTCCCATGCTTCTTGCTTGGTTTAACCGTTTTAAGACTTCTTCTTTAGTTTTAGTTTTTAATTCTTCAAGTTCTTGTTTTAACTTTTCAAAACCGTTTTTGGTTAGTTGAATTTTTTTCATAAAACAAAAAACACTCCAAAACTTTTTTGAACTTGTGTTAAAATAATACTATAATCTAATTAAAAAGTCAATTTTGATATTTATTTATTGCTCTCATCGTCTAGCGGCCTAGGACGGCAGGTTCTCAACCTGCAAATCGCGGGTTCGAATCCCGCTGAGAGCACAATATCATCTAACATCTAACACCTAACAACTAACACCAAACATCTAACACCAAACATCTAACATCTAACACCTAACTTCTAACATCTTATAAGACGTGTAACGTGTAACTTATAACGTATAACATTAAACTTTCAACGTGTTAAACATTAAATATTAAAAAACATTAAAAAAATAATAAAGGGTAAACGTTTGGGTAAAAATAGGGTAAATATTGGGTAAACATTGGTTAAAAAGGAGTCTAAAAGTGGTGTAAATGTTTTTTTTAATTTTTAAACGTTACACGTTACACGTTATACGTTATACGTTTCACGTTTGACGTTTAATGTTTTTACATTCTCAAAAACTCCTTTACGCCTCTTATTCCTATTAAGATTAAACTTGAATAGAGAAAAAGAATAAGCAAAGTTGGCAAAGAAAGAGGAGTAGTTTTAAATATTTGTTGTAGGAAAGGATCATAAAGTAAAAATGGTTGGATTAAAAACGGAAGCCAAAAAGCAATTTGAAAGATTGGTTTAAAAAGAAGACGGTAATGAGAGATTATATGTTTATGAGATAGAAAAAGATCAATCAAAATCATTTGTTGGACAAAAATTAAGGTAGTAAAAACAATGGAGATATCTTTTTTATAAAAAGAAGAAAATACGGTAAAAATAGTTGTTAAGGTACCTAAAGAAAAAATATAGTTAAAATCAACTTTATCTAAAATAGTTAAAGTTTTTCTTGGTGGTTTATTCAAAATTTCTTTATCATCTGGGGCAAAAGCTAAAGAAATTGCAGGTAGACCGTCGGTTACGATATTGATATATAAAAGTTGTAAAGCTGTTGGCACAGGAAGAGAAAAGATTAAGGCTAAAATAATATAAATTACTTCCCCGATATTACAAGAAAGTAGGTATTTGATTGCGTTTTTAATATGAATAAAAATATTTCTTCCTTGTTCAATGGCCGAAACTAAAGTAGCAAAGTTATCGTCGGTAATAATGATATGAGCCGTATCTTTAGCAACATCAGTGCCTGTTTTTCCCATGGCTACCCCAACATCAGCTTGTTTTAAAGCCAAAGCATCGTTTACTCCATCACCAGTAACTGCTACTACTTCGCCCATTTTTTGATAAAGTTTAACTAAACGATATTTATCTTCGGGATAGGTTCTAGCAAAAATTTTGACTTTAGGTAAAATTTCCAAAAGTTCTTTATCCGAATAGGTTCGTAATATTTTTCCCGATAAAATATCCTCACCTTTTTCAATAATTCCCGTTTCAATTCCAACCGCTTCTGCAGTTAATTCATTATCACCGGTAATCATCACCACCTTAATTCCTGCTTTTTTTGCTTTTTCAACTGCTTCTTTAACTTCAGGACGAACGGGATCGGCAATGCCAACAAAACCTAAAAATATCTGATTTTCTTCTAATTTTTCACCAATTTTTGTTTTATAAGAAAAAGCAATCATTCGCAAGCCTTTTTGAGCAAACTTTTCAAATTCTTTTTCTATTTCTTTTTTCTTTGTTTGAGTTAATGGTTTTATCTCTTGTCCTATTTGAATAAAGTTGCAAATTTCCAAAATCGATTCTGGTGCGCCTTTTGAGAATGTATAACGCGTAACGTGTAACGCAGAATGTATTTTATTTTCTACATAAACTGTCATTCGCTTGGTTTGGGAAGAGAAAGGAATTTCTTCAATAATTTGCCATTTATTTCTTTCTTGTTCGTAAAAAACACCTTGATGATGTGCCATAATTAAAAGAGCGCCTTCGGTTGTGTCACCAATAACATCAAAATCGTTACCATGGTCAATTTTGTGAATCAATGATGCAGTAGAGCATAAAACACTGTTTAAAAGAATAAGTTGAAAAGGATGATTGGTTTGTAAAGGAGGAGAGCTAATGTCATACTCTTTTTCATCAACCCAGATTTTTTTTACTCTCATTTGGTTTGTAGTTAATGTACCTGTTTTGTCGGTGGCAATTAATGTTAAAGAACCCATTGTTTCTATAGCATTAAGTTTTCTAACAATAGTTTTTTTCTTAGCCATTCGTTCAACTCCAATTGACAAAATTATTGTCATAACAGCTGGTAAACCCTCAGGAACAGCAGCAACAGCTAAAGAGACGGCTAAAATAAAACTTTCAACCGTGTTTTTTTCTTTAATAAAGGACAAAAGAAAGACGATAAAAGAAGCAATAATCCCAATGATACCTAATTGTTTGGTAAAAACTTCTAATTTTTTTTGAAGAGGTGTTTTTACTTCTTTAATACCACTTAAAGTTTTGGCAATTTGGCCAAAACGGGTGTTTGAACCAGTGGTAGTAACTTTCATTAATCCCCGACCGCGGGAAACAATTGTGCCGGCATATAATAAATTTGCTTCGGATAAATTTTTAACAACTGGCATAGATTCACCGGTTAACATTGCTTCATTAACTTCTAAATTATAGGTTTCGATTACTTGGCCATCAGCTGGGATTTTTGTTCCTTCTTCCAGAAAAACTATATCGCCAGGTACCAAATAACGACTATCAATCTCTTCTTCTTTACCATCGCGAAAAACTCTTACCATTGTTTTTGTCATTTTTTTCAAAGAGCTCAAAGATTTTTCCGCTTGATATTCTTGATACAGACCAAAAAAAGCGTTTAATATAACAATTGCTAAAATAAACAAAGCGTCTAAAGTTTCACCAATAAAAAAAGAAACCAAGGCGGCTGCGATTAAAAGAAGGATAAGAAAGTTGTTAAACTGAGAAAGAAAAGACTTTAAAAGAGTAAACTTTTTTTCTTCACGGATTTCGTTTGGGCCATAAATTTTTAAAAGTTTTTCTGCTTCTTTTGATGTTAGTCCCAATTTTCTTTTGTCCATAAAAAGATTATAGGAAATTAGAAGTTAAAAGTCAAAAATTAAAAGTTAGAATTTAAAAGTTGAAAATAAAATTTACTTAAAAATTTTACTCTGTTTTAACAGCGATCGCTGTTAAAACAGAATTTTTGTTTATATTTAGATTGTTATAAAAATAAGTTCTGTTTTTAATGTGATAGCAGAAAAAACAGAATTAAGGGTGAAAAATAAAAAATAAATTTGTTGTAGAGAGGTGATTAATCACGTCTTTTGAGGGTTTTATTTGTTAATTTTTTTTGTGAGTCCGCCGGGAATCGAACCCGGAACCTACTCCTTAAGAGGGAGGTGCTCTACCAGTTAAGCTACGGATCCAAGATTTTAAGTATTGATAATATTTTATCATAATAAACTTTGATTGATTTTTATTCTTGAATTTAATAAAATCATAAGATGAAGGAATTTTTTGATAGTTTTGTTAACTTGATTTTAAACTCTAATTACCCAATAATTGGTTTGTCTATATTAACTTTTGCTGAGTCTTCTTTTTTTCCAATACCGCCAGACGTAGTCTATATTCCTTTGGCAATTATTAATCCAAAAAATGCTTTTTTTTATGCAGCGATAACAACTTTATTTTCGGTTCTTGGAGGAATTTTTGGTTATTATATTGGTAAGATTGGTGGTCGACCGATAATTGAAAGATTTGTTTCTGATGAAAAACTTTATCAGGTAAAGCTTTTATATAACAAGTATGATTTTTGGGCAATAGTGGTTGCTGGCTTTACCCCAATTCCTTATAAAGTCTTTTCTCTTTCAGCAGGAATATTTGATATAAATTTAAAAAAATTTATTTTGGCTTCAATTATCGGTCGAGGGGGAAGGTTTTTTTTAGTTTGTTCGTTAATTTATTTTTTTGGTAAGGATATAAAATACTTTTTAGATAATTACTTTGAGATTTTTACTATTCTTTTTACAGTTCTTTTGATCGGAGGATTTATTGTTTTTAATAAGTTTTTAAAAAAATCTTCAAAATAGAGATGATAGGTAATTATTTAATTTTTACAGGCTTTTTGATCATTATTTTTGGGATTTTATTGAATTTTTTTAGTAAATTTAACTTTCCTACCTTACCGGGCGATATTTTAATTCAAAAAGAAAACTTTACTTTTTATTTTCCAATTGTTACTTCTATTTTAATTAGTATTCTTTTAACTATCATTTTTAATTTATTTAAATGAAAAAAAAGATTTTTTTTCATCACTTAGGTTATCGTACCCCAACTTGGTTTAAAGAAAAAGTAAGAAAAAAACTTATAAAGATTAAAAGCTCTTTTTTAAGAAGAAAATCATAAAAAAAGTTATCGATTTTGTAAGTACTTGTTTATAAATACTTGTCAACTACCGGCTTCATATCTGAAAAACTATATGCTCCCTGAAACATTTCGGTGTTGATTAAAAAGTGAGGCGTTCCTTGAAAACCTAAAGAAGGTGATAATTGTTGATCTCTATTTAAATTTTTTTCATATTTACCACTTTCTAAGCATTTGGTTAAAAAATCTGAGTCGATTTCCTTGGACAAAAAGCTGACTAAATCAGGAATTTTTGTTTTATCGTTTTTTACTTGATTGTTAATCAAGTTATATCCTTCGTTAGTCATTAACTTATCATGAACCTCCCAAAATTTGCCTTTTTCATAGGCACAATACAATGATTGAGCCGCCAATAAGCCGTTACCGTGGCCATTAGAATATAAAAAAGCAAAAGAAGCTTTTCCTTGATCAACTAATTTTCTAATTTCCGGAAGAGGTGGTATATAAGAACCACCTTCGGATTGATATTTAAATCTTTCACTAACCTCGGAAGAAAGTTGAGGATTAACGCCAGCAGCAATATGACAAAATGGACAGCTTGGGTCAGAAATTTTGACAAAAAGAAGTTTTCGGTTAGGTTCACCAAAATGTATAAAACCTTTACTAAAAAGTTTTTTTACATCTTTAATATTGATTTCTTTTACTTGTTGTTGAGGTTGTTGTTGGTTTTGAGTTTGGGAAAGTTTTTTTTCTAAATTAGATAGTTTTAAGAAAGTAAAGATATTAAAAAGAAAAAGAAAACCAATAAGAAAATAGACGATTTTATTATTTAAGTTTGAAAAATTATTTAAGTTTGAAAAACTAACCTCTTTAACCACCTTTTGATTTTTTTTAGCCATAAGTTTTTACTTCTAAAATTAAAATTATAAAATTATTAATTAAAAATAAAATTATTAATTTTTATATTATTACATTTTATTACATTTTTTTTATTACATTTTTAAAGATATTTGTCAATGAATATTATAAAAATTAATGTATAGGTATTGTTTATTTTTTTGTTATTTGGCATAAATTCGGTATAAATTTGCCCCAATCTTTTCAAATTTAAAAATCTCTATTTTTTCAATTTCCTTAGTGTTTTTTACATGAGGACCTCCACAAAACTCTTTTGAGTAAGCAGTTTCTAAAGAATCGCCAATATAATATACTTTAACAATATCAGGATATTTTTCTCTAAAAAAAGATTTAGCACCGATTTTATAAGCTTTTTCTTTGGGAAGTAAGACAAAATTTACTGGTAATTCTTCTTTTATTTTTTGGTTAATAATTTTTTCTACTTCTTTAATTTGTTCTGGGTTGGGTTTTTGAGGAGAGTAGAAATCAAAACGTAGTCTTTCGCCGGTAATATGAGATCCTTCTTGTCTTACCATTTTTCCTAAAACATCAAATAAGGCTTGATGAAGTAAATGAGTGGCCGTATGATAGCGTAGGGTATTTTCTGAATGATCAGCTAAACCACCTTTAAATATTCCCGCTGATGCCGTTCGCGAAATTTGTCGATGTTTTTCAAATTCTTCATTAAACTCTTTTTGATTAAAAGTTAATCCTTTTTCTTTCAAAAGCTCTTCGGTTAACTCTTTTGGAAAACCATAGCTTTGATATAAGTCAAAAACTTGTTTACCGGTGGGTTTTTCAATTTTTTGTAAAATAGAAAAACCTTTTTCTAATGTTTTGTTAAAACGATCAATTTCTTCGTTAATTACTATCTTTATTTCTTCTAAATCTTTTTCCTCAAAATAAATATTTTTATAGATTTCAATAACAGCCTCAACGGCGGAAGTTAAATCGTTGGTCAAAACTTTTTTTCCTTTTAGTTGGTACATTTTAATATTAACTCTTCGAAGAAGTCTTCTTAAAACATAACCTCTTTCTTTATTGGAGGGAAAAACGCCGCTTTTAATAAGAAAGACAGCTCCTTTTAAGTGATCGGCGATGATTCTTATTTTTCTTTTATCATCTTCATCTTCATATTTTTTATCGACGATCTTTTCGATGCTTTTAATAATTGGAAGATATAATTCGGTTAAAAATACATCAGGATTATTGTTGGCCGCTGCCATTATTCGTTCCAATCCACCACCAAAATCAACATTTTTGGCTGGTAGTTCTTCAAAACCATTTTTTGTTTTTTTAAATTGCATAAAAACAGAGTTGCCAATTTCCAAAAAACGACCACAATCACAGTTTGGATGACATTTTAAAGAAGAATAAGAAGAATTTTCATGAAGTTTAAAATCTTGACCAAAATCATAAAAAACCTCACTATCAGGACCGCCAGGTTCGCCTTCGGGCATATTATCAGGGATACCGGCTCTTGACCACCAGTTTTTTTCGGGTCCATAAGAAAAGATATGATTTTCTGGAACTCCCAGTTCTAACCAAATTTTTCTTGATTCTTCATCAGAGGCTAAATTATTCTTTTTATCACCAGCAAAAACAGTCACATAAAGTTTTTTCTTGTCAAAACCTAAAACTTTGGTTAAAAATTGCCAAAACCAAGAAAGTTGTTCTTTTTTAAAATAATCACCTAAAGACCAGTTGCCTATCATTTCAAAAAAAGTGGTATGCCGATTATCACCGATTTCCAAAATATCTTGAGAGCGAAAGCAAGGTTGAATGTTATAAAGCCTTTTTCCTAAAGGATGAACTTCTCCTAAAAGGTAGGGAACAAGTTGTTGCATTCCAGAGCCAGTAAATAAAGTGGTTGGATCATTTTGAGGAACAAGAGAGATGGGGGGCACTTCTTTATGATTTTTTTCTTTCCAAAAATCGGCAAATTTTTTTCTAAGATGAAGATGGGTAAACATAATGTAAAATTATACTATATTAACTTAATTAACTTAAGGGATAACAATTATATCAATTATTTATATTTGATTTTCAATTTTTAATTTTGTATTCTCGTTTTGAGATATATTCTCGTTTTGAGATTTGAATTTTGAGGTTTAATTTTTTTTTAATATGTTTACTTTAATAAAAACCAGTGACTTAGATGGGATAAAATATATTTTTAATAAATTTACTCTTCCCAAAAAAAATTCTCATAAAGGTCAAAATGGCAAGATTTTAATTATTGGTGGTTCTTCTCTTTTTCATGCGGCTTCTTTGTGGGCTGCTGAGGCGGCTTCGCATTTTGTTGATATTGTTCATTATTGTTCAACCAAAGAAAATCAAAAAATTTTTTTAAATTTGAAAACCAAGTTTATAAATGGGATCGTTGTTTCAAAAAAAGATTTAATTGATTATGTTGGGGAGGATGATGCGATTTTGGTTGGGCCTGGGATGATAAGGAAAGATAAGTTAACTATTAAAAATCTAAAATCAAAAATAAATATTAAAAACCAAAAAGATTTAATTAACTTAAAAGATGAAGGTTTATATACTTATTTTTTACCTAAATTTTTGGTTGAGAATTTTTCGCAAAAAAAATTTGTTTTTGATGCGGGGGCTTTGCAGATGATGGACAAAGAATGGCTTTTAAAATTAAAAACGCCGGCTATTCTTACTCCTCATCAAAAAGAATTTGAAAAATTATTTGGCGAAAAAATTTTTGATTTAGACTTTGAAAAAAAAGTTGAGTTAGTGGAAAAATACGCTAAGAAATATAAGGTAATAATTTTACTCAAAGCGATAAAGGATATTGTTTCTGATGGTGATAAAACTTATGTTATTGAAGGAGGCAATCAAGGGTTGACTAAAGGCGGTTCGGGTGACGTTTTAGCTGGTTTGGTGGTTAGTTTTTATGCAAAAAATAAACCGTTAGAAAGCGCTGTTTTTGCTTCAATTCTTCTTAAAAAAACTGCCGAACTCTTGTTTTTAGAAAAAGGATATTGGTATAATATTAATAATTTGATTGAGACAGTACCTATGGTTTTAAAAAAAATAATTATTTAACCTATGAAAAAAGAAACTTTTTTATCGATTTTTTTAGGGGTAGTTTTTGGTTTTATTTTTGCTTTTATAATTTTAGGCAATTTCTTTCAAAGTCAAGTGGGAGAAAAAATAAAGACTTCTTTACCTTCAAAAAAAGAAGTTTCTGTTTTGCCATTAAAAATGACGACGTTTAAGTCTTTGAATATTACTAACCCAAAAAATTTTTTAATCATTGAAAATGATAAGATAATCATTGAAGGTGAAGGAGATAAAAACTCGTTAATTGTTATTCAGTCTCCGATCAAAGAATTGGTTTTTCAAAATAAAGAAGAAAAATTTAAGGTTGATTTTCCATTGGTTTTGGGAGAAAATGTGATAAAAATCGTTTCTTATCCCCAAAATCCTAATTTAAAAACTCAAGAGAAAACTCTTTTTATTTATTATTTACCCAATGAGATATGAATAAAAAAATTTTATTACCATTTTTTGCTTTGATTGTCTTTTTTTTGTTTTTGTTTAATCTTTTAATTTTTGCTTCTGATAAAACAGATAGTGATTCAGCAAAAAAAGAAACTCAAAAAGAGGTTGAGATCTTAAAAGAAAAAATTGCCAGCAAAGTGGCCGAGCTTCGTCGGCAAAACTGGCAAGCTTTTTCGGGAAAAATTGTTGAGATAAAAAAAGGTGAAATAGAGATAAAAGATTATAATGAGGAGAAAAAGAAAGTTTTTATCGACGATTTGTTAACAAAATATTATTTAATAAAAAACAACCAAAAAAAAGAGATTAATTTCTCTGATTTAAAAAAAGATGATTATATTATAGTTTCTGGAGTTTCTACCGATAAAGGAATTAGTGCCAATGTGATTTTTGTTGATGAAAAGTATTTAGTGGATTTTGGTAAGATTGTAGAAAAAGATAAAAATGAATATTGGTTAAAAGTTGTTACTTTAACTAACGAAACGATTAGCTTAGATATTGAAGTGTTTACTGAACAGTGGTTGTTGAATATTAAAAGCTTACACCTAGAAAAAACTGGTTTTTCTAAGATTAAAGAAGGCGACATGATTCATTTTGTTGTAAAAGATAAAAAAAATGAAAACAATCGTTTTTCTGCCCAAAAAATAGTAATTATCCCGCAGGAATATTTTTTAAAGTAGAATCAGTGTTTTAAAAGATTTATTTTTTATAAAAATTTTATGTTTAATTTTTTAAAAAAACTTTTTGATTATAATGAAAAAGAAATTAGACGGATCAAAAAAATTATTGAACAAATTAATAGTTTAGAAGATAAAGCCCGTGTTTTAAAAGACAAAGACTTTCCTAAAGAGACAGAAAAATTAAAAGAAGAGGTTTTGGAAAAAGGAAAATCGCTGAATCAAATACTTCCTTGGGCTTTTGCTTTGGTAAGAGAAGCCGCAAGAAGAGTGTTAAATCAAAGACACTTTGATGTTCAACTTATGGCGGGAGTGGCTTTGCATGAGGGAAAGATTGCTGAACAAAAAACAGGAGAGGGGAAAACGCTTTCAGCAACAACCGCTTTATATCTTAATGCATTAACCGGAAAAGCGGTTCATTTGGTGACAGTCAACGATTATCTTGCTCGTCGTGACTGTGGCTGGATGGGTGGCGTTTTTCATTTTTTGGGATTAAAAACTGCCGCCATTATTCCAGAAAAGTCCTTTATTTTTGACCCAAATTTTACTGATTCTTCAGCTTTAGATTGGCGCTTAAGACATCTTCGGCCAATTGGAAGAAAAGAGGCTTACTTGGCTGATATTGTTTATGGAGTAAATTCGGAGTTTGGTTTTGATTATCTTCGTGATAATATGGCTATGGATGTTAATGACATAGTCCAACGGGGGTTTTATTATGCGATTATTGATGAAGCAGACTCGGTTTTGATCGATGAAGCACGAACTCCTCATATAATTTCAGCACCTTACGAAGAAGATATTAGTCGTTACTATCAATTTGCAAAAATTGTTGATTTATTAGAAGAAAAAAAAGATTATTTGGTGGATGAAAAATTAAAAACTGCAAATTTAACCGAGACTGGGATTTTAAAAGTAGAAAAAATTTTGGGTATTGAAAATATTTACGAGAAAGATTATGATACTCTGTTTCATATTGAGGCGGCTTTGAAGGCAAAAACTTTGTTTAAAAAAGATCGAGATTATATTGTAAAAAATGGTGAGGTCGTTATCGTTGATGAATTTACTGGTCGATTGCTTGAAGGACGACGTTTCTCAGAAGGGATTCACCAAGCGATTGAAGCCAAAGAGGGGGTACCGATAAAACAAGAATCAAAGACTTTGGCAACTATATCGCTTCAAAATTATTTTCGAATGTATGAAAAATTGGCCGGAATGACAGGAACCGCTGCTACCGAGGCCGAAGAGTTTCATAAAATTTATAAAATGACGGTAGTGGTTATTCCCACTCATAAACCAATGATTAGGGTGGATCATCCTGATGTTATTTATAAAACAGAAAAAGCAAAATTTAATGCTGTTGTTGAGGAGATTGCAAAAAATTATAAAATTGGGCGACCGGTTTTGGTGGGAACGACCTCTATTGAAAAAAACGAATATTTTTCTTTTTTGTTAAAAAAAAGAGGTATTCCTCATCAAGTTTTAAACGCCAAACATCATGAAAAAGAAGCAACTATTATCGCTCAAGCAGGAAAAATTGGAGCGGTTACGGTAGCAACCAATATGGCCGGAAGAGGAGTGGATATTATCTTAGGCGGTCAACCACCTGAAGGTTTCTTGGAAGATGAAAAAAAAGATTTTAAGGAAAAGTTAAGGCTTTGGCAAAAAGAGCATGAGAAAGTGATAAAATTAGGAGGTTTGTATGTTATTGGGACAGAAAAACATGAGGCAAGAAGAATTGATAACCAATTAAGAGGAAGAGCCGGTCGACAAGGAGATCCTGGAGAGTCGCGCTTTTTTGTTTCTTTGGAAGATGATTTAATGAGGATTTTTGGCGGCGAACAGATTTCAAGATTAATGACCTTTTTCAACTTTCCCGAAGATCAACCACTTTCACATCCTATGGTTTCAAGGGCCATCGAACAGGCCCAAGTAAAAGTAGAGGGATTTAATTTTGATATTCGAAAACATTTGGTGGAATTTGATGATGTTTTAAATAAACAAAGAGAGATTATTTATGGGAGAAGGCGAAAGATTCTTTTCATAAGCGAAAACGAAAAGTTTCGACAGTTAATTTTTCAAATTTTTCTTGAGGAAATTAATCGGTTGGTTAATAATTTTTTAAGTATCAACGAAGTTTTAAGTGAGAATAATTTAAAAAAATTAGTAGACGAAATTAATTTTATTTTTCCTATTTCTTATCGCAAAATAAAAGATTTAGTTGAGAAAAGAGAAGTTAAGAAGTTAGTAGATTTTATTTTGCAAAATATTAAAGAAGCTTATTTAAAAAATGAAAAAAAATTGGGTTCTCTTTGGCAAGAAATTACTAAATCCTTATTATTAAATACGATTGATTATTACTGGACAAAACATTTAACGGCAATTGATGATTTGCGGGAGGGAATTAATCTTTATGGCTATGCTCAAATTGATCCGTTGCTTGCTTATAAAAATAAGGCATATATGATGTTTGAAAAACTTTTGGCAGATATTGATTTTGAGTTTGTTCGGCGATTGTTTAAAGTCGAGATTGATTTTAATCCATTTGAGGAAAACTTAGAAAAAAGACGTACACAAATGATTTTTCAGTCAGCTTCATCAATTAATCCTTTCGCCTCAACCAACAAGACCCTTTCTTACAAAGAAGGATTTTTATCTTCTAAACCCATGATAAAAAAGAATAAACTTGGGCGCAATGATCCTTGTTGGTGTGGTTCGGGAAAAAAATATAAAAAATGTCATTGGCCAAATTAAAAAAGAGTTTCTTGTTCGATTTTGTATTTTTCTTCTTGTTTTTTTTCTTTTTTTTCTTTTTCTTCCCCAAAAATTCTTTTTAACAAAGAATAAATTTGATATCTTTTCAAAAAGTCTTTGAGTTTTTTGTTAAAGCCAAAAAAACGCATTTTTTCAATATCAATCTTGATTGGCAAGTCAGTTAAGATGGTAGCTAATTTTTTTGAAAGATAAACCTTTTCTTTTTCTTGAATAAGGATTTTTTTTATTTTTTCGGACCCAATTTGGTTAAGATTTTGGTAAAGATTATCAAGTGTTCCAAATTGCTTAATAAGTTTACTTGCTGTTACTGGACCAATTCCTTTAGCGCCTGGATAATTATCTGAAGGATCACCGGTCAAAGCTTTATAGTCAACAATTTGTTTTGGTAAGATACCAAATTTCTCCAAAACTTTTTTCTCATCATAAATTTTTATCGTTGTTAAACCAGAAATAGGGCTGGCTACATATACATGGTTGTTAACCAATTGAAGAATATCTTTATCACCAGAGATAACAAAAATATTAAAATTATCATCTTTTTCTAAACTTTTACAAACTGTTCCGATAATATCATCAGCTTCATAGCCTTCTTTTTCTAATCGATAAATACCAGAAAGATCAATCGCTTCTTTTACCAGAGGAATTTGTTTTCTAAAGCTGTCTTCAATCTTTGGTCGCTGACCCTGGTATTCTTTAAAAAGTTGATGGCGAAAGGTGGGTTTTGGAGTATCAAAAGCAATTGTAAGATGAGTGGGTGAAAATTCAAAAACGATTTTGTAAAGCATTGATAAAAAACCATAGATAACCTGAGTTGATATACCCTTATCTGTTGATAAAAGTGGTAGAGCGTGATAAGCCCGATGCATGATAGCGTTTCCATCAATGAGGACCAAAGTGTTTTTAGGCATTTTTTTTACCAACTATTTTTTCAAATTCTTCTTGATCTAAACTTTCTTTTTTTAATAAAGCTTCTGCCACTTTATCAAGAAGTTGTCTTTTTTCTTTAACAATGGTTACCGCTTTTTTATAGGCTTTAGTTATAATTTTTTTTATCTCTTCGTCAATTTTTGCCAACATTTGTTGAGAAATGGTTTGTGATTCAAAATAGCCCTTCCCCGACTCGGTAACATCAAAAGTTTGGCCAAAATTAATTGGTCCCAAAGTACTCATTCCATACTCAATCACCATCGCCCGAGCAATTTGGGTGGCTTGATCAAAGTCATTGGCGGCCCCTGTGGTTATTTCTCCAAACACTACTTCTTCAGCCGCTCGACCACCCATCATTACCATAATTTTTTCCAAAAGATTAGTTTTTGTTTCATGAAGTTTGTCTTTGGTTGGGGGGATAAGAGTATAACCTAAGGCTAAACCGCGAGAAACAATTGAAATTCGATGAACCGGATCGGTATGGGGGAGAAAATGAGAAACAATTGCATGACCCGCTTCGTGATAAGCGGTTAATTTTTTATCATAGTCTGATTGGAGTCTTTTTTTCTCAGGCCCAAGCTTGACTTTGGTAGCTGCTTCTTCGATGTTTTCAAAAGAAATTTTATCTTTTCCCATTCGGGCGGCCAAGATAGCAGCTTCATTTAGCATATTTTCTAAATCCGCTCCAGAAAACCCAACGGTTCTTTTGGCGACCTTTTCCCAATCAATATTTTCTTCAAAGGGTTTACCTTTGGCATGAATTTTGATGATTTCTTTTCTTCCTTCAAGATCGGGATAGTCAATTATAATTCGTCGATCAAAGCGACCAGGACGAAGAAGAGCTGGATCCAAAAGATCACCCCGATTGGTAGCCGCAATTACTACTACTTGTTCCGTTGGGGTAAATCCATCCATTTCAACCAAAATTTGATTTAAGGTTTGTTCTCTTTCATCATGAGCTGGCATAACTCCTAAGGAGCGAGCTCGACCAATAGCATCTATTTCATCAATAAATATGATTGAAGGTGCATTTTTTTTAGCGGTATTGAAAAGATCACGGACTCTTGCAGCACCAATACCAACTAGCATTTCCATAAACTCACTGCCAGCAATTGAAAAAAATGGAACATTTGCCTCGCCGGCAACTGCTTTGGCTAAAAGTGTTTTTCCACAACCAGAGGGACCAACTAAAAGAACTCCTTTTGGTGTTCTTGCTCCTAATTTTTTATATTTTTCTGGATTTTTTAAAAAATCAACTACTTCTTCTAATTCTTTTTTGGCTTCATCAACCCCGGCTACATCAGAAAAAGTTATTTTTGGCATATCTTTGGTGAATCTTTTTACTCTTGCTTGACCAAAAGAAAAAACTGAATCTTGAGCTCCTTTGGCCTGACGAAAAAGAAAGACAAAAAAGACAATCATTAAAATGGTAGGGATAATATTGCTTAAAAAATTGATAAAATCAGAAGTTGAGGTACCATCTTTTATTGATAAATTAATTGAAGATGGGTCGATATTGTTGTCTTTTAAGATTTTTAAGAAACTTTCTGAGGGTTCTTTATGAGAGAAAGCATAAGTATTGTTTTTATATTCAATTAATAAGCGATTTTCCCTAATTTCGATTTTTTTTACTTTTTTCTCTTTAATTTCCTTAATAACTTGGGTAATTGGTTTTTCAGGAGTAATCTGTTTTAATTCTTGATTAATAGTATGGAAAAATTGATAAAGGAAAATAAATAAAAAAAAGGCAATAAAGAGATTTTTTAAATTAATTTCTATTTTCCATTCAAAAAGTTTTTTCTTCTTTTTATTTTCATTTCTAATTTTTTCACTCATATAGTAAATTTTAGCAAAGTTTTGTGAAATATGAAAAGAAATTAAAGATTTAAAATTTCAAATATATTATTTATTATGTTATATTATTTATTATGAAAATTATTAGATTAGCTAATAAAAATATAATCAAAAAGGTAGCTGATGTTTTACAGCAAGGTGGATTAGTTATTTTTCCTTCCGATACAGTTTATGGGCTTTTGGTTGATGCTTACAATAAAAAAGCTGTTGAAAAATTAATTGCTTTTAAAAATCGACCTCCAGGAAAGCCAATTTCAGTTTTTGTCGATTGGGATTTGCTATATGATTTAGTTTTAGTTTCGAAAAAACAAAAAGACCTTTTAAAAAATATCTTACCTGGGCCTTTTACTGTGGTTTTGAAATCAAAAGGAAAGGTTTGTTCTCTTTTGGAGTCGGAGAAAAAAACTTTAGGGGTAAGAATCCCTGATTATCAACCGATTAATAGTTTAGTTGAAAAATTTAATAGACCAATAACGGCAACTTCAGCTAATTTAAGTGGTAAGCCACCTCATTACTCAATTGATAGTTTATTAAAACAATTACCAGAAAGTAAAAAAAAATTAATTGATTTAATCGTTGATGCTGGAAAATTACCAAGAAATAAGCCCTCAACCGTCATTGATCTAGTTGAAGAAAATATTAAAATTCTTCGGCAAGGCGATATTGTTTTTAGACAGGTTAATCAATATATTTCCAAAAAACCATCAGAAACAAAAAAAATCGCTCAGTTTATTTTAAAAAAATTACTAAAAAAAAAGAGCCAAAAACCATTAATTTTTATTATTGAAGGAGATTTGGGGGTTGGAAAAACAGTTTTTGTTAAGGGAATGGGCGAGTTTTTGGGAATAAAAGAGATTATTTCGCCAAGTTTTGTGGTGATGTACGAGTATGAAATTAATTTAAAACTTAATTCGCTAGCTTACAGAGAGATCTCAAAGCTGAGTGAAAATCGGTCAAAAATTAAAAAATTGATACATCTAGACTTATATAATGTTGAAGACAAAGAGGAATTTGAATATTTAAAGATTGAGCAATATTTAACACCTGAAAATTTATTAGCGATTGAGTGGGGTGAGAAAGTGGGGGAGATATTTGATGTAATTAAAGAAAAAGGAGAGATTGTTTATGTGAGGATGAGGTATAAGAATGAAAAGGAGAGGATGGTTGAAGTTAAATTTGTTTAAAGATAGGGTAAACCTTGGGTAAAAATGGTGTTAAAAAAGTTTTTAAAGGTGGAGGTTTATTTTTAGTTCCTGCTAAAATTGGTGGAGTCTATATAATCATACCTTAATAACAAAAGAGGTTAAGATACTATAGATTTGTGATTAAGTTGAAAATGATAAAAAAGTTGATATTTAAAGTTTAACGTTTAATGTTACCCTTCTTATAAGATGTTAGAAGTTAGCTGTTGGTTGTTAGATGATTTTAGCAATCGATACTAGTTGCGATGAGACAGCGGCGGCAGTTGTTTCTGGTCGGCGTGTTTTGTCAAATGTGATTTACTCTCAAGTTTTACTTCATAAAAAATGGGGGGGAGTGGTACCCTCAATTGCCAAAAGGGCCCATGAGGAAAGAATTGATTTAGTGATTGATGAAACACTCAAAAAATTAAATTCTAAATTTCAAAAAAAATCAAAATCTTTAAATTTTAAATCCATTGACTATATTGCGGTAACTGTTGGTCCAGGATTAGCACCCGCACTTGAGGTTGGAATCAAAAAAGCCAAAGAGTTAGCAGAAAAATTTAATAAAAAAATTATTGCTGTCAATCATTTAGAAGGTCATATTTATTCACCTTTTGTTCAAAACTCAAAAGGTAATCCCAAAATTGATTTTCTTTTTCCTTATTTAGTTTTGACTGTTTCTGGAGGGCATACAAATTTAGTGATTTTTGAGGATCACTTAAATTATAAAGTAATTGGTGAGACAATTGATGATGCAGCAGGAGAGGCTTTAGATAAGGCAAGCAAACTTTTAGGATTGGGATATCCTGGAGGGCCGGTAATTGAAAGATTAGCTAAAGAAGTTGATAATCGTGATTTTTATCATTTTCCAAGACCGATGATTTCCGGTGATAATTTAAATTTTTCTTTTTCCGGTCTTAAAACCTCTTTTTATTATTTTTTAAAAAAAATGAACGAAAAGGAAAAAATAAGAAAAATAAAAGAACTTTTATCATCATTTCAAAAGGCGGTTTTTGAAACGTTAATCATTAAAACCGAAAAAGCAATAAAAAAAACTGGGATTAAAAATTTAGCTTTAGTTGGCGGGGTTTCGGCTAATTTTTATCTTAGAAAATTATTTCGTCAACTGTCAAAAAAATACCACGGTCAAGTTTTATTTCCTTCATTTAAATATCTTTGTGGCGATAATGCCGCAATGATTGGAGTAGCTGCTTCCTTTAAAGCCCAAAAAAAACTTGTTGTTTCTGACGTGGAAAAACTTGATCGAATACCACGAATGAAATTGTAATAAATAAAAAAAACTCTTTACTTTTTTCTTTTTTTATATTAAACTATTACTTATAAAGTAATAATTAATAAAGTAATAATTAATTAAGTTAATAAATTATTACCATCTTAGCGAAGGTTGCCCAAAGATGGTGCCGAAAATAAACTAAAAATTATGTTTAATATCTCAAAACAATCAGATTATGGGCTTTTGATGTTGGAGTACTTAAAAGATAAAAAGGAGTATACTTCTTTGACTGAAATTGTTGAAAAATTAAAATTACCAAAAAGATTTTTAGCCAGAATTGCCTCCAAATTAGTTTCGGCAAAAATCCTTTTAAGTCGTGAGGGAAAAATCGGCGGTTATCTTTTAAATCCAAAAATTAAATCTAAGTCGTTAACTTTATATGATTATTTAAAAATTTTTGAAGGTGATTTATCTTTGACTAAATGTTTTGATAAAAATTATCAATGCCGGTGGGAAAAAAATTGTTCTCACAAGAAATTTTTCAATTATAAGTTAAGAAATGCTTTTATTAAAAATTTAAAAAAGGAAAAATTATTAGAAATTTTATAGATTTCTGATTAAATCAGAAATAACTTTTAAAATATGATAACTTTAAAAAATCTAAATGTCTTTGTTTCGGAAAAACAAATTTTAAAAAATATCAATTTTGACTTTGAGAAAGAAAAAGTTTATGCGTTGATGGGTCCTAATGGTTCGGGGAAATCAACTTTGGCCAATATTTTAATGGGTCATCCTGCTTATGAAATAAAAAGTGGAAAAATTTTTTTTGAGGATGAAGATATTACTGATTTACCAGTGGAAAAAAGAGCAAAAAAAGGAATTTTTTTATCTTTTCAACAACCTTTGTCTTTATCAGGGGTTAATGTTTTTCAGCTTCTTAGATTAGCCTTATCGGGAAAAAAAGATCCTTTAGAGTTAAAAAAAGAAATTGATACTTTAGCCAAAAAATTAAGAATAAAAAAAGAACTAATTGAAAGATCTCTAAACGATGGTGCTTCAGGTGGAGAAAAGAAAAAGATGGAGGTTTTACAGGCTGCGGTTTTAAAGCCTAAATTTCTGATTTTTGATGAAGTTGATACAGGGGTTGATGTTGATGCTTTAAAAATAATTGCCTCATTTATTGCTGATTTTAAAAAAGAAAGAACAATTTTAGTGATTACCCATTATAATAGAATCCTTCGTTATTTAAAACCTGATAAAGTTTTAGTGATGATTGATGGTGAGATAAAAAAAGTGGGTGATTATAAGTTGGCAGAAGAGATTGAGAAAGAAGGTTATGAAAAATAATTAAAAATTTAAATCTCAAATCTCAAAACCTGCCTGCCGGCAGGCAGGTGACAATGCAAAATTCAAAATGATTTTCAATTTATTAATTTTGCACTTTTAACTTTCATTTTGAGATTTGAATTTTGAAGTTTGAATTATTTATATATGGATGATTTAACTTTTGATTATCGGTATGGTTTTCGGGTAAAAGAAAACTACGTTTTTAAATCAAGAAAAGGGTTGGATAAAAAATTGGTGGCAGAGATTTCTTATCTTAAAAAAGAACCAAAGTGGATGACTAAAATTCGTTTGGATGCTTATGATAATTTTGTTAAGAAACAGATGCCTTCATGGGGAGCTGATTTATCGGCAATTAACTTTGATGATATTTATTATTACATTAAACCAACTGAAAAACCTGTCTCTTCTTGGCAAGAGTTACCAAAAGAGATAAAAGAAACCTATGATCGAATTGGAGTGCCGGAGGCGGAACGAAATTTTTTAGCTGGGGTGTCGGCTCAATATGAAAGCGAGGTAGTTTATAAAAGTATTCAAAAAGAATTAAGCAAGCAGGGAGTTATTTTTTTAGATATGGATTCTGGACTAAGAGAATATCCAGAGATTGTTAGACAATATTTTGGAAAAATTGTCCCTTCCTCTGATAATAAATTTGCTGCTTTAAATACAGCCGTTTGGTCGGGTGGATCATTTTTGTATGTTCCAAAAGGAGTAAAAGTTGCTCTTCCTCTTCAAGCATATTTTAGAATTAATGCTGAACGCTTTGGTCAGTTTGAGAGAACGTTGATAATTGCTGAAGAGGGAAGTTATGTTCATTATATAGAAGGTTGCACTGCTCCAATTTATACGACTTCATCTTTGCACTCGGCCGTAGTTGAAATTTTTGTTAAAAAAGGAGCAAGAGTCCGATACACAACGGTTCAAAATTGGAGTCATAATGTTTATAATTTAGTTACTAAAAGAGCCAAAGTTGATAAACAAGGGGTGATGGAGTGGGTTGATTGTAATATTGGAAGTTATGTGACAATGAAATACCCTTCTTGTATTTTAGCAGGAGAAGGGGCACGGGGTGAAGTTTTATCAATCGCTTACGCCTGTGGTAATCAACATCAGGATGCTGGGGCAAAGATGATTCATTTAGCACCAAAAACAACCTCACGAATAATTTCTAAATCTATTGCCAAAGGTGGTGGTCGAACATCTTATCGTGGTTTGGTTTACGTTTCGCCCATGGCTGAAGGGAGTAAAGTTTATGTTTCTTGTGATGCGTTGCTTTTGGATGATACTTCAAGAAGTGATACCTATCCCACAATGAAGATTAAAAACAAAAAAGTCGAAGTTCAACATGAAGCAACCGTTGAAAAAATTGGTGAAGAAAAACTTTTTTATTTACAATCGCGAGGGATTAAAAAGGCAGAAGCCGAGGGACTTTTGGTCAATGGTTTTATTGAGCCAATTACCAAAGAAATACCTTTGGAGTATACGGTTGAGCTTAATCGATTGATAAATTTAGAAATGAGTGGGAGTGTTGGATAAAATAAAAATTTAAAATTCAAATCCCAAAATGACTATTAAAAATGCAAAATTAATAAATTTAAATAAAGAAAAAAAAGAAACACTGATATTTAACAAGCCGGGGGATTATGTAGTGTTATTCACTAATATTTCCGGTGATTTTAATTTTAGAATTGAGGCAGAAAATGTAAACTTGGAAATTTATGGCCTTTTTGTTGGAAGAAATAACGATCAGTTTACTATCAAAACCACCCAACATCATATTGCGCCCAATTCTTTATCAAATCTTTTGGTTAAAGGCGTTTTTTTTGATCAAGCAAAATTTTTTTATCGGGGATTGGTAAGAATTGAAAAAAAAGCCCAAAAATCTCATGCTTATCAAAAAAATCAGAACTTGATATTATCTTCGGGGGTTGATATTGACTCAAAGCCTGATCTTGAGATTTTAGCCAATGACGTTTTTTGTACCCATGGATCAACCACCGGCTATTTAAATGAGGAAGAAATTTTTTATTTAAAATCAAGAGGACTCAATGAAAATCAAGCTAAGGATTTGTTGATTGAGGGATTTATTGGTGAAATAAGTTCAAAATTTAAAATTTAAAATTAAATTGATATGTTAAATGTTTTTCAAATAAAAAAAGATTTTCCCATTTTTAAAAACAATTCATCTTTGGTTTATCTTGACTCAACAGCGACTTCTTTAAAACCAACATCTGTAATTGATAAATTGGTTGAGTATTATTCAAAATATTCCGCCAATATTTTTCGAGGAGTTTATTCGCTTTCGGAAAAAGCAACTGAAGAATATGAAAAAACTCGAGAAAAAATAGCCAAATTTATCAATGCAAAATCAAAAGAGATAATTTTTACTAGAAATACTACTGAAAGTTTAAATCTTTTAGCTTACAGTTTGGGAAGAAAAATTATTGAAAAAAATGATGAAATTGTAACAACGATTATGGAACATCATTCCAATTTTGTTCCTTGGCAAATGTTATCTCAAGAGAGTGGAGCGGTTTTAAAAGTAATTAATATTACTAAAGAGGGAAATCTTGATGTTTATGAGAATAAATTTAAAATTCAAAATTCACCCTCCGATTCGGAGGGTAAAATGACAATGAAAAATTCAAGATTAATAAATTTAAATGATATAATCACAAAAAAAACAAAGATATTAACATTAACTTATATTTCCAATGTTTTGGGGACAGTTAATCCGATAAAAGAAATAGTGAGGGCGGCAAAAAAAATTAATCCCAAAATTATCGTTATTGTTGATGCGGCTCAAGCGGCTCCTCATAAAAAAATTGATGTTTTGGATTTAGGAGTTGATTTTTTAGCTTTTTCTTCTCATAAAATGCTTGGTCCAACGGGAGTGGGGGTTTTGTGGGGAAAATATGATTTGTTGCAAGAGATGTTTCCTTTTAATTTTGGGGGAGAGATGATTAGCGAGGTGTTTATTGATAAAACGTTTTTTAAAGAACCTCCTTATAAGTTTGAAGCCGGCACACCATCAATTGCTGAGGTAATTGCTTTGAAAGAGGCGATTTTTTATTTAGAAAAAATTGGTTTGGATAAAATTGAAAGTCATGAAAAAGATTTAGTTCAATTTGCTTATCGAAGGTTAAAAGAAGAGTTTGGAGAAAAAATAAAAATTTTAGGCGAAGGTAATATCGAAGAAAGAAGTGGAATTTTGGCTTTTAATTTTTATCACATTCATCCTCATGATGTGGCTCAGATTTTATCAGAGAAAAATATTTGTATTCGTTCAGGCCATCATTGTGCTCAACCACTTCATCATTTTTTGGGAATTACTTCAAGTTGTCGGGTCAGCTTTTATCTTTATAATAATAAGGAAGATGTGGAAAAGTTAATTGAAGGGTTGAAGGAAGTAAAGATAAAATTCAAAGTTTAAAATTGACTCTCCGAATCCGAGGGCAAAATGACAATTAAAAATGGAAAATTAGTTAATTTTTGATTTAAAATCATTTTTAATTTTTTATGTCCGATATTTATACGGAAATTATTTTAGATCATTATCAACATCCAAGAAATTTTGGAGTGATTAAAAATCCCACCAAAAAAGTTAAAGTAGCCAACCCTTTATGTGGTGATAAAATTAAGATGATGATTGTTTTTGACAAAGAAAAGGTAACTGATGTAAAATTTAATGGTGTTGGTTGTGCAATTTCGATTGCTTCGGCTTCAATGTTGACCGAGTATATCAAAGGAAAAACAAAGGAAGAATTGAAAAAAATCGACAAAGATTTTATTACCAAAATGCTGGGAATATCTTTGGGCGTTAATCGGATTAAATGTGCCTTGTTATCGTTAGAGGCATTGAAAAAATTATTATAAATTTTTAATTTTAAAATTTATGGACAATCAACAACTAAAAGACCCAAATAATCCATCAGGACCAGTTAAAGTTAAAGAAAAGTATAAAGTTTGGGTTGATCGAAATATTTGTATTGGAGCAGCCACTTGTGTTGCTGTTTCTCCAAAAAGTTTTCAAATGGACAATGAAGCCAAGGCGGTGATTGTAAGAACAATTGATGAGGAGGAATTAGAAAATATCATTCAAGCAGCCAAAGCTTGTCCAGTGGCGGCTATTTTTATTGAAGATGATAAAGGCAATCGGATCTTTCCAAAATAATTTATAAATATTAATAAAAACTTTTTTTATGACTTTTACTTGGAAAATCGGTGGAGAAGCGGGATTTGGGATAATGACAACTGGTCTTCTTTTTTCAAAAATCGCTAGCCGCTTGGGGTATCAGATTTTAGATTATGTTGAGTATCCATCGTTAGTTCGTGGTGGTCATAATGCTTATGAAGTTTGTGTTTCTGATAAGGAAGTGACGGCGTTAAAAAAAGAGATTGATATCTTAGTTTGTTTGAATGAAGAAACTTTTCACAAACACAAAAACCGATTAACTTCTCAAAGTTTAGTTTTGTATGATGAAGAAGAGTTTGATTTTGATGATAATTTTAAAAAAGTTAACCTTCCTTTGAAAAAAATAATCACTGATCTAAAAGGGCAAGTGGTAATGAAAAACACAATTGCTTTGGGGGCAAGTTTAGCAATTTTGGGAGGAAAGATTGGTGTTCTTTTAGATTTAATCGCGGATCAATTTAACAAAAAAGGAGAGGAAATAGTAAAATTTAATCAACAATTTGCGATTGCTGGGTATGAAGAGATAAAGAAAAACTATTCAGCCTTAATAAAAAGCTTTTTAGTTGAAAAAGAAGAAAAAAAAGAAAGATTGGTTTTAAGCGGTAATGAAGCATTCTCTTTGGGGGCGGTTGCAGCTGATTGTCGATTATATGCCGCTTATCCCATGACTCCTTCATCATCAGTGCTTCATACGTTAGCATCATGGCAAGAAAAAACAGGAATGATTGTTCGTCATGCTGAAGATGAGATTGCGGTAATAAATACTGCCCTTGGCGCCTCCTTTGCCGGGGTAAGATCGGCGGTTGGTACCTCAGGTGGTGGTTTTGCCTTAATGGTTGAAAGTTTGTCTTTTGCCGGTGTGGCAGAGATTCCTGTGGTGGTTTTTTTGGCGCAACGTCCTGGTCCGGCAACCGGTATGCCCACGTGGACTGAACAAGGTGATCTTTTATTTGCCATATTTTCCGGTCATGGTGAGTTTCCTAAAATAGTTTTAGCCCCTGGCGATCAAAAAGAGATGATTAAGTTGACTTTAAAAGCTTTTAATTTGGCTGATATTTATCAAACACCGGTGATTGTGGTTTCTGATATGTATTTATCTGAAGGGCATAAGACTGTTGAAAAGGAATGGTTTGATAATTTAGTGGCTAATTATTTAATCAAAAGAGGAAAGATAATTAAAAGTTCAAATTTCAAATCTCAAAATGACAATGAAAAATTAAAAACTATAAATTTCCTTAGATATAAGATTACAGAGGATGGAATATCAGAAAAAATAATTCCAGGAACACCGGGATATTTTTATCAAGAAAATTCTTATGAACATTTAGAAGATGGTCATACTACTGAAGAAGCCAAACCAAGAAAAGCTCAAGTAGAAAAAAGGCTAAGAAAATGGCAAACTTATTTAAAAAACGATTTTCAATTACCAAAATTTTATGGCGATGAAAAAGCAAAAACAGTTTTTATTTCCTGGGGATCAACTAAAGGAATAGTTTTGGAGGCTCAAAAAAAGCTTAAAGAAAAAGGCGTATTAACTGGATTTTATCATTTCAATCATCTTTATCCTTTAGACAAAAAAAGAGTTTCTCAATTATTTAAGAAAGATAAAAGATATTTTTTAGTAGAAAATAATGCTTTAGGACAATTTGGTAAGATTTTGGCAATGGAGATAGGATTAGACGTTGAAGAAAAAATTTTGCGATATGATGGTCGACCAATAACGGTTGATGGGATAATAGAAAGGATATAGTTATTATTTTTATAAAATATTTTAAAACGATGGCATCTATCCAAGACTTTACCGGTTATCAACCAACTTGGTGTCCGGGATGTGGTGATTGGGGAATTGGGATGGCGATAAAAAAAGCCTTGGTTGATTTAAATTATTCACCTGATCAAGTAGCAGTTGTTTTTGGCATTGGCTGTTCTGGGAACATGAATGATTTTTTAAATGCTTATGGTCTTCATTCTTTACACGGAAGAGCTCTTCCCAACGCCATTGGTATTAAATTAGCCAATCATAATTTACCGGTTTTAGCGGTTGTTGGTGATGGTGATTGTTATGGTGAAGGAGGAAATCATTTAATCCATGCGTCTCGAGGTAATCATGATATTACGGTAATTGTTCATGACAATCGCGTTTATGGGTTGACTACCGGTCAGTCAGCTCCAACCGCCCCAAAAGGATACCGCTCAAAATCAACACCTTTGGGGCTTATTGAAGTCCCAGTTAATCCATTGGCTTTGGCATTAACTGCTGGAGCAACTTTTGTTGCTCAAGGATTTGCTGGTGATCTTAATCATTTAGTTTTAATTTTAAAAGAAGCCATCACCCACAAAGGATTTTCTTTGGTTAATATTTTACAACCTTGCGTCACTTTTAATAAAGTCAATACCTATCAATACTATCTTAAGCGAGTTTATAAGTTAGATAAAGATTATCAAAGAGATAATTTTAAACTGGCATTGGAAAAAGCATTGGAAGTAAACGAAGAAAAATTTCCTTTAGGGGTAATTTATCAGGTAAAAAGACCTTGTTATCATGAAAGTTTGCCTCAACTTTCTTCTTTCCCTTTAGTTGAAAAAAAACGGTTTTTGAAGTATGATGAGTTAATTAAAGAGTTTATTTAAATTTTGGGAGAAAAAAACAATATAAAGCTTTAACAACTTGACAATTAGCAATTAATTTGGTATACTGCTAATTAATATGGTTTTTTTACTTGGAGCGTCAGAACAATTAGTTTATCCAGTAGTCCCCATTCGTGATGGGATAGTTTTTCCTCAAACAGAAAACTTTTTAGTTTTTGGGCGACAAAAAAGTATTAATGCCCTAAACGCTTCTTTAAAAAGAGATAAGTTAGTAGTAATTATTCTTCAAAAGAATAAAGATCAAGATAATCCCAGAAAAGAAGATCTTTATGCTGTTGGTGTTTTGGCAAAGATTGAAAAAACTGCTACTGGTGAACGAGGTGAACTAAACGCCTTAATTAAGGGAATAGAAAAAGTAAGAGTGATTGAATATACAAAAGAAGATTCCTATTTTGAAGCAAAGGTAGAAAAAATTGAGGAAAAAATAGAAGAAGACGAAGAAATCGAGGCGATGGTAAGACACATTTCTTCTCAAATAAAAAAGATGATTAATTTGGGAAAAGCAATTGACTTTATTTTTTTGATGAATATTTTAAATATTACTAATAACTTAAATTTTTCCTACCAAGTAGCAGCGATTTTAGATCTAAAACCCTTTGAACGACAACTTTTACTTGAAGAAAATGATTTGAAAAAAAGATTGGAAAAAGAAGTGGAATTTGTTAATCGGGAACTTAAAATTTTAGAGTTAGAGCAGACAATTAATTCTAAAACGCAAAAGAAATTTGAAGAAGGAGTAAAAGAGACATTTTTACGTGAAAAAATGAGAACGATTGAAGAAGAATTGGGGGAAAAAAGTGAAGGAAAAGAGGTGGAGGAGTATCGTCAAAAAATTAAAAAAGCAAAAATGCCAAAAGAAGTAGAAGAAAAAGCTTTAAAAGAATTGAAACGCCTTTCTCAAATGTCTCAATTTAATCCGGAGGCTTCTTATATTCGTACCTATTTAGATTGGTTAGTAGAACTGCCTTGGTCGGTAAGTTCACCCAATAATGTTGATTTAAAACAAGCGGAAAAGATTTTAAATGAAGATCACTATGGTCTTAAAAAAATAAAAGAAAGGATTTTAGAATATTTAGCGGTTATGAAGTTGAGAAGTTTGAGGTTGAAAGAGGAAGAGAAAAAAGAGACAAAGGTAAAGGAGAAAGTAAAAGAAGAAAAAGAAGCTTATGGGAAGAGAGATAAAAAAGAAAAAAAATCACCAACAATTTTGTGCTTTGTTGGTCCACCGGGAGTGGGGAAAACCTCTTTAGGTCGATCAATAGCCAAGGCTTTGGGAAGAAAATTTGTTAAGATGTCTTTGGGTGGGATTCGCGATGAGGCGGAAATTAGAGGTCACAGACGCACTTATGTTGGGGCGCTTCCTGGAAGAATTATTCAAGGAATAAAACAAGCGGGAACGAAAAACCCAGTTTTTATGCTTGACGAGATTGATAAGATTGGTCGTGATTATCGGGGTGATCCATCAGCGGCTTTACTTGAGGCTTTGGATCCAGAGCAAAATCATGCTTTTTCCGATCATTATTTAGAAGTGGATTTTGATTTATCAGAAGTTTTTTTTATTACAACGGCTAATATCTTAGATACAATTCCTGATGCATTACTTGATAGGTTAGAGATTATTCATTTTCCTGGATATACTGAGGATGAAAAATTTCATATTGCCAAACACCATCTTATTCCCAAACAAAAAGAGGCTCATCACTTATTAAAAGATCAAGTGGAGATTAGTGATGAAGCAGTAAAAGTAATTATTCGTCGTTATACTCGTGAAGCCGGAGTAAGAGAGTTAGAACGACAGATTGCGACAATTTTCCGAAAGATTGCGCGGGAAATAATTGAAGGTAAAATTGCTAATAAAAAAATTGATGTTTCTGATTTATCTTCTTATCTTGGACCGTATAAGTATTCTTCTCAAATGATTGAGGATAAAAACAAAATTGGTATAGCTACCGGTTTGGCATGGACCCAAGCAGGCGGTGATATTCTTTTTATTGAAGTAGCAGTAATGCCGGGAAAAGGAAATTTGACTTTGACAGGCCATTTGGGTGAGGTGATGAAAGAATCTTGTCAAGCCGCTTTATCTTATATTCGCAGTCGTTTTGACCTTTTTGGTTTGAGAAAAAATTTCTTTAACTCGATTGATATTCATATCCATGTACCTGAAGGAGCGGTCCCTAAAGATGGTCCTTCAGCCGGAATTGCAATTACTACCGCCATGGTTTCTGCTTTAACTAAAATTCCTGTAAAAAAAGAAGTGGCGATGACAGGAGAGATTACTCTTCGAGGACGAGTGTTGGAGGTGGGGGGAATTAAGGAAAAAGTAATAGCTGCCCATCGCGCTGGGATAAAGGTAGTAATTATGCCAAAGGATAATAAAAAAGATTTAGAAGATATTCCAAAATACGTTATTGATGATTTAAAATTCCATTTTATTTCTCATATGGATGAGATATGGCCGGTGGCTTTGGCGGTTGGTAAGAAAAAGACCTTACCGTTTTTATCTTTATCTCAAGGTCAATCATATGGTTCTTTTCTTCAATTAAAAAAATAAGAAGAGTTAAAAAAATAATCTTCTTTTAAAATTTAGAATAAATTGTCTAAAAGGAAAAATGAAAGAATAAATGTGGTACCATGAAGGTTTAATAATTAAATCGAAACTTCCTATCATTTCAATAAATTCTCCTCCATATCCTTTTTTGAATCTGGTAAAACCAGCCCAAGGATGTTTTGGAGAATAGTTTGGTGGAAGACTTCCCCACATATCAAATTTTTTTGCTCCCAGTTTCTTTGCTAATTTGATTGCTTCCCACATCAAAAGATTTGTTCCCATTAGATTGCGGTATTTTTCTGATGAGCCACCATATGGGTAGTAGGCTTGATCTTTGTAGATCCAGATCTGATATGCGGCTAATGGTTCATTTTTATAATAAGCAATGAGAATATGAGCGATTTTTTCTTTTAAATTTTTCCAAACGATTTTATGATAATGGTAGTTATGACCAAAATATTTTTGTCTTTGACAAGTTTTGAAATAAAGTTTGGCAAAAATTTCAAATCCCTTATTATTAGATTCTTCTTTAACAAACACTCCTTTTTTTTGAGCTAAGCGAATATTATAACGAGTTTTTGGATACATGTTTTTTAAAAGTTCTTCTTCTGATTTTTCAATATCTAAAATCTGTGTCCAACTAGGAAAAAGAGGGTGGGGTGATTTTTCGATTTTATGATATTTTTTATTTTTTGCTTGAAATTGAGAGTTTATTATTTGTGATTTTTTAACATATGGTTCTATCTTTATAAAAATTATATGATTTTTCTTTCCATAGTCATAAAGAAAATTTAAAATTTCTTCTGAAGGAAAAGTCGAGCGAGGAAGATAACCAATTTTTTTATTAGAAAAAGGAAAAGGGTGAAAGGTTAATTGAAAAACATTTTGGATTTTTTCATCTTTTATTTCTGCGATTCTTAATACTTCCAATCCCATTTTTTTTCTTGCTTCTCCCCAAAACCAGGATTGAAGAGGATGATTGGCTTTTTTTTCCCACTGATTAAGAAAAGAAGGATTATCAATTATTTTTATCATTAGCTGCTTCTTTTAGCACTTTTAATGTTTCTTTTCCGCATTTTTCCCAAGAAAAAAGTTTTATTCGTTCTTTTCCTTTTTTAATTAATTCTTCTCGAAGTTTTTTATCGTTTTTTAATTTTATTAATTTCTCGGTAAGATCGTTAACATTTTGGGGATCAAAATATAAACAAGCATCACCTCCCACTTCAGGTAAACTTGAGGAAAAAGAAGCAATTACCGGGCAAGAAAAGTGCATCGCCTCAAGCACTGGTAAACCAAACCCTTCATAAAATGAAGGCATTACTAAACAAAAGGCATTTTGATAAAGAAAAACTAATTGGTGATCAGTAACATAATCGGTAAAAAAAACCTTATCTTCTATACCCAAATTTTCTACCTCTTCAAAAATTTTTTCATATAACCATCCTTTTTTTCCGGCAATAATGAGGTGAAATTCAGGATAGATTTGATTGAATTTATAAAAAGCCCGGATAAGATTTAAAAGATTTTTTCGAGGTTGAAGGGTTCCGATGTAAAGAAGATAAGAAGAAGAAAAGCTTTTTTCTTTAAAAGCTGTTGCTTTTATCCCTTGATAGCGATTAAAACCGTTGTAGACGACTTCAATTTTTTTTGGGGAGACTTTGTATATGTTTATTAAATCTTTTTTTGTTGAAGAAGAAACAGCAATGATTTTTTTGGCTTTTTTTACCGTGTAGGTGGTCCAGTTTTTTAGTTTAAAAAGATCCTTTTTTAAAAAATCTTGGGGGTAGTAAATATAAGATAAATCGTGAATAGTAACAACTAAAGGAACCGGACAAAAACGGGGACCATAATGAGCGGGGGAGAAAAACACATCGATATCTTTTTTCAAAAGACGAAGAGGAAGAGCCAGTTGCGTCCAAAAAAATTTTGGTGAGATTACCTCATAAACGAAATATTTTGACTCTTTTGGTAAATGAGAAAGAGGTTTTTTTTTAAGAAAAATTTTAAATTGAATTGAGGAAGAAGCTTGTTTTTTAAAATAATTTAAAAGATTAAGAGTATAGATTGAAACACCAACTTGTTGTGATACATTGGCTTCATTACCATCAACTCCTATTATCATATGGATACTATTATATCATTTCTTCATAAATCTTCTCTAATTTTTGGGCAATCACTGACCAGTGATAGTGATTTTTAATTAATTGATAGGCATTTTTTTGGATTTTTTGATAAAGATTTTTATCAGTAAGAAGAAGCTTTATCTTTTTTACAAAATCTTCTGGGTTTTTTGCTAAAAGAACATTGACTTTATCTTTTACCGCCAAACCTTCAACGCCAGTTTTAGTGGCGATAACTGGAACGCCAGCTGCCATTGCTGCCAAAATTTTTAATCTAGTGCCGCCAGGACCAAAAATAGGAGCGATGAAAATTGTTGCTTTTTGATAAATTTTTTTTACTAATTTTGTTTGATTTAAATTAAGATTGATAATTTCTATCCCTTTCTCACCTTTAATTTTAAATGCTTTTTGACCGGAAATTATTAATTTTACGTTGGGGAGAGTTTTTTTAACAAGAGGATAGATTTTTTTGATTAAAAAATTTGCTGCCTCGACATTTTGTAGCCAATAAAAATTTCCTTGGAAAAGAAGAACTGGTTTTTTAAAGTTTTTTTTAGGAATATTTTTTACTATCATTTCATCTCCAGCACCGTTTGGAATGATTACCGTTTTTAGACTTGGTTCTAATTTTTTTATGTTTTCTTCGTCAATTTTTGATACTGAAGCAACAATATTGGCTTTTCGCCAATAAAAGCGTTCCCAAAATTTTAGTTTTAAGATATCACAGTAAAAAAACGGTCGAAAAAGAAAAAAGAGATTATTGACAAAATGTTGATAAACTCTATATTCAATTGTTTGTTCAACTAAAATAATTGGGATTTTCGTGTCTGGTAAATGAGGCATTACATAAAAAGTTTCCGCGTGAATAACATCAAATTTTTCTTTTTTTAAAAGCTCTTCAATAATTTTTTTTGCTTGAGGAGAGTAGTTTCTTACAATCAAAAGAGGAAGAGTGGAAAAAATTGTTTTAATGATTGTTTTTAACTGCCAAGGTTCTTTAGGACGCGGACATGGATAGATTTTTTGGCAATATTGATATAGGTTTTTTACATATTTTTTTTCCTCTTCGTTTTTATATAAACAAACTAAAGTAATTTGATTCTTTTTGCTTAAATACTTTAAAAGATTTAAGGTGCGGATTTGACCACCTGAAGAGGGAGGATAAGGAACATAAGGAGTAAGCATCAAAATTTTCATAGTTTAATTAAGGCAAAATTATTAGTTTCAAACACGACTTCAAATTTATTTCTTAGTTTGCTAACCAATTCTTTGTTTTGAGTAACAAGATAAGCATAGCCCGAATTTTTAAGTTCAAAAATTTCTTTATAAACAGCGGGTGCTCCGCGACGATCCATTAAATATAAAAGCGTGGTATCACCCTGTCGGTCGGTTACGATTTTATCGTCTTTTAAGGTTAATCTTTGTACGATATTTGCAATTGTAACAAGATCTTGGGGATAGTGATAGTTATTTCTTACTTTTTCAAAACTAAAATAGAAGGAAAATCCAAAAAAAATCAAGACGATAAAATAGGCAACGATTGGTGAGGTAATTTTATTTTTGTTTTCCAAAAATAAGGTGACGCCTTTACCAATAAGAAATGAGATTGTAGGAAAAATAAAAATTTGATAATATTCGTGTTGAACATTACCTCCTTGAAAAACAAAAAGATATAATAAAGAAGAAATAAAAAAAGATAAGATTAAAAAAGATTTTTTTCTATCAATTACTCCTAAAATTAAAAAAAAGGTAAGATAGCCACCACAGATTAAGTTGTTAATTCGTTCAAAAAATATCCAACGAAAAAAAGCAGGACGAAAGAAAATATCTTTTTGTCCTAAAGGCGTATTAATTGATGTGATAAGCCAATTATAGGCTGGTATTCCTTCAGGATAGTTTAAAATGTGCATTCTCCAAAAAATTAGCGGCAATATTGAAACAAAAAAATAAAGGTAAAAATAAAATTTCTCTAAAAAATAAAATGAGTCTTTTTTAAAAAATAAAAAAATAAGAGGTATAGAGTAAAAAATCGTTGTTGGTTTTATAAGTAAGGAAGAAGAGAAAAAAATAAGAGAAATAAAATAAAAGAATATTTTTTTGATTTTATTCTTTTCTTGTTGAAATTGATATAAGAAAAAAACAGAAATCATTCCAAAACTTAAAGCAGTTGGTTCAGGTAAAATGACGCGAGTATAGTAAACAAAAAAAGGCATGATTGAGAAGGTAATAGCCGAGAAAAAAGCTGCTATTCGCCCAATTTCTTTTAGAGCTAAATAATAGATAATTGCGATTGATATAAGAGAAAAAAATATGCTTGTTAAGCGACCAAATACTTCTAAAGAAAAAACAGGAAATGCTTTATATAAGAAAGCAAATATGGCATTATATAAAGGAAATTCGACCATTCTAAAACCTTCAGGATTTTCTTTACCTGATTGGATACTTGAAAGATCATCAAATCGCGGATGCAATATATCAAAACCAAAACGTAAAAAGTTTCTCGCAACAGCAGCCGTATCGGCTTGACGCCATGAATGAAAATCAGCAAGAGGAATATTTATTTTATATAGCCTAAAAAATAAAGCAATAGTTAAGGTAAAAAAAATGATCAACCAATCTTTCTTTTTAAAATTTTTATTGTCTTTCATAATTCTTTTTTATTTTTTTGTAAATTAACAAAACCAATAAAAACGCCACTCGTTATCCAAAAAGTATAAGCTACTTTTGATGCTTCAAAGACGTCAATGTATGAAGCGTTGATCATTAACGCTGCTATTCCAAAGAGAAAACCCTTAAGAATCGTTTTTTCCTGAATATTTGATTTTAAAATTTTTTTAAAAACTTCATAAATTATTTTTAAAATAATTGTTAAGAATAATAAAGTTCCTACAATTCCTGTTTCTCCAAGCCAACGTAGATAATCGTTATCAGTGGCTTCAGTTAATGATGAAGGACCCGTACCAAAAAAGGGTGATTTTTTAAAGGCCTTAATTGCTCTTGGCCATTCAACCTGAATTCTGGTAGCAAAAGAAATATCAGAAACAATCGTGTTTAGCGGCTTTAAATTGGCTTCAAGACTGGCAATATCAACGATATTACCACTTTTAGTGGCTTCAATTTTTTTTTGTAAAATTAATTTTTTTTTATACTCTTCTAAATCTTTGGCGTTTAAATTTTTTTGATCTTTTAGGGTAATGTAAAAAGAACCAGCAGGTAATTCTTTGGTAGTAATTTTTTGAGGGACATAAACAGCACCGGTTTTTTGATCGACTAAAATTCTTTTAACTTGAAAGGTTCTTTTAAGACGTGAGGTTAAATTATTATTAGCAAAAGTTAAGGTCAAGGTAAGAATAAAAATAAAAATCGCCAAACGCCATTTTTTTTGAAGAAATAAAAAGGGAAAGATTGTTAAAATATATCCAATATATGAAATTCGTGAGGCTGTTAGAACCAAACCAGTTAAAGCAAAAATAAAAACTACCAAATATCGAAGATGATGAGATAAAAGGTAAAATGAGATAACAATTGGTATTAAAAAGATAAGATAAGAAGCTAAATCATAATGACCCGAAAAAGTAGAAGAAATTCTTGCTTCTGGTGTTAAGAATAAAAGATAACCTCGCGCATATTCTGGATTCATTGTTTGTACGGCTGGCCAACCAAAAAATTTTTGTCCAAGACCATAGAGAGAAACTAAAGCCAAAACTAAAATAATTAATTTTAAATAATAAAAAAAGTCCTTTTTATTTTTAACTGAAGCATAGGCGATGAAAAAAATTCCCATATATTCTACCCGCCTTAAACTATGAAGAATACCGATATAATTTACCGGAATAGTTTTTAGAATAAAATGACCTAGACAAAATGAAATAAAAACCGAAAGCCAAAAGGATAAGAACAAAAAGAAAAATCGCCAATTAAAATTAACTTTTTTTCTTAAAAATTGAATTAAAAAAACTAAATAGACAAAAGCAATAAGAAAGTCCTCAAAGCGAATATAAATATAAGTGTATTCAATATCAATCAAAGGCAGTTTTGGATATAAAGGAATAAAAAATATTAGAAAATTGAGAAGTATTTTTAAAATGTTATTATCAATCCATTTTAGCAATTTGCCAAGCTTTCGCATAGGTTTTAGTTAAGTATTGATGATTAATAATTTTACCAATTAAAAACCCGACTAATGCTTTTAATTTTAGCATAATTATTAAGATAAAAAGAGAAAACCTGGAAAAATGTTTTTTATAGAAATAAACCAAGCCTTGATAAACTTGAAGAATGGGAAAAGTACGACCAGAAGAGGATTGACTACCTAAATGAATAAATTTAGCTTCTGGATAAAAGAAAACTTTATACCCGATTTTTTTAGCTCGATAAAAAAGATCAATTTCTTCCATATACATAAAAATTTTTTCATCAAAACCGCCAACTTTTTCAAAATGTTCTTTTTTTGTTAAAATACAAGCTCCTGACACCCAGTCAACATCTTTTAATTTATTTGGTGAATAACGCGTTAATCCTAAGTAATCACCGCGCAAAAACAAATGAACAAAAATCATTGGCAAAGTATACATTGGACCACAAGATGGTTGAGAGCTGCCATCTTCGTTTAAAAGTTTTCCACCTAAAAAATTTAACATTTTCTGATTTTTTTTATAAAAGTTATACATTTTTTCGATCGCGGAGTTTAAAACAATGATGTCTGAATTAAGAAAAAGAAGATAATCGCTTTTTGCAATTTTGACCGCCTGATTATTAGCGGCTCCAAAACCAATGTTTTTTTTGTTTTCAATTAATATAATTTTTAAATTATTATCTTTGATTTTTGATTTTAAATTTTTAATTGCAAAAACCGAATTGTCTTTGGAAGCATTATCAAAAATAATGATTTCATATTTTAAAGAAGAGTTTTTTAATGATTTAATAATTGATTTGATACAGTTTAAAGTGATTTTTTCTGTGTTATAAGAAACAACAATAATTGAAAGATCAAATTTATTCATAAAAACGAGTGCCAGCAGCAGGATTCGAACCTGCGACCACCCGCTTATGAAACGGACGCTCTACCGCTGAGCTATGCTGGCTTTTTTGAATATCACATTATAACATTTTTTAGTAATTTTCTAAGTAAGTCCCATCTTTTTTTTTACTTCTTTTAAAGTTTGTTGGGCTACCGTTTTTGCTTTTTGAGCGCCTTCTTTTATTACTTTTTCGACATATGCTAAATCAGAAGCAATTTGTTTTCTTTTTTCTTGGAAAGGTTTTAGTTCTTGGTAAATTGCCTCGGTTAATGCATCTTTTAACTCAATAAATTTTAAGGTTTTACTGTAGTATTTTTCTTTAAATTCTTCATAAATCTTTTTTGGTAAAAAGATTTCTGAAAGCATAAAAAGAGTTTTTATACCACCAATAATTGGCCCGCCGGCAATTGAAGCGGTTGGTACAGCTCGAATTTTTTTTCGAATTTCATCGATGGAATCAGTTAAATTGATATAACTTCCCTCAACTGATTTACTCATCTTTCCTTCCCCGGTTAATGAAGGAATGTATTCGCCTTTGGTAGCGAATCGTTTTGGTTCTGGAAAATTAGTTTTGTAAATTTGATTCATTTTTCGAGCAATTTCGCGAGCCACTTCCAAATGAGGTTCTTGATCGATGCCAACTGGCACAAGATCAGCCTTATACAAAAGAATATCGGCTGCCATTAAAATTGGATAGTTCAAAAGCGCCATTGTGTTATGTTTTGGATATTGTTTTACTTTATCTTTATAGGTGGGAAGATGCATCATTCGAGCGATGGTTGTTACTGATGAAAAATAAAAAGCCAGTTCAAAATGTTCGCCTATCTGAGATTGGATAAAAAGAGTTGATTTTTCTGGGTTAAGTCCCGCGGCTAAATAGTCGATTATGATTTCTTTTCTATTTTGGCGAAGTTCTTCAACAGAAAATGGGGTAGTAATTGTATGAGCATCAGCCACCATATAAAATGTTTCATAATCGGGATTGTTTTGCAGTTCAATCATCCCTTTGATAGCGCCTAAATAATTACCAAGATGTAACTGGCCGGTTGCTCTAATTCCAGATAAAACACGATGTGACATAATAATTTTTATTATAAAAAATATTTAAAAATATTTACTATCTAAAATAATTTACTATCTAAAATAATTGTTACCGGTCCGTCATTTATTATCTCAACCGTCATATAAGATCCAAATTTACCTGTTTTAACAGGAAGATTTTTTTCTTCTAACTTTTTAAGCAAAAGATGGTATAGTTTTTCTGCTTTTTTATGTTCAAGTGCTTTTATAAATGACGGTCTTCTTTGGGATGTGTCGGCACATAAAGTAAATTGAGACACTAAAAGAATTTCGCCTTGAACTTGAGAAAGATTAAAATTCATTTTTCCATTTTTATCAGCCATAATTCGAAGATTAGCGATTTTTTCCGCCATTTTAGAGACAATATTTTCATTATCTTCCTCACAAAAACCAACTAAAATTACATATCCGTAATTAATTTGAGAAAAAACTTTTCCCTCAATCAAAACCTTTCCTGATTTTACTCGCTGGATAACGGCTATCATAATGTTAAAATTATATAATGAGAGAAATTAAAAAACATTTATTTTTATCTTCGTTTATTAAAAATCGCTTTTAAAGAAGAAAGAATAATTCTTTTACTTTATTTTTTCACCTCATTTGTAGGCGTGATTTTTCTTTTTTTAGTTTATTATCTTTATCGACAGATGATTGATCAAGTTTTTATTTGCTAAATATTATTTAAGTTTAAGGGAAAATATAGTTTTTGGTGATATTAAGAAAGTAAATGATCACTTAATAAATGAAGTGTTAAAAAAAGCAAAAGCTGAGGAGTTATTAAAACAAGAAAAAGGATTGGATCAAATTTTAGGCTGATGGTTTGAAAAAGGTCGGGAAATTTCTGTTGGTCAATGGAAAAAAGTTGCTATTGCTCGTGCTTTGTATCGTGATGCTTCGATTTTGATTCTCGATGAGCCGACATCAAATTTAGATCCTCAGGCTGAAGAGGAAATATTTGAAAATTTAATTAATGTTTATCAAAAGAAAACTTTAATTTTTATCTCTCATCTTTTTTCAACGGTAAGAAAAGCTGATAAAATCTATGTTTTAGATAAAGGAAAAATCATTGAATCAGGAAAACATGAAGCATTATTAAAAAATAATAATCTTTATAAAAAATTTTTTGAGATTCAGAAAAAAAGGATACCGGTAAAAAAAGAGTTATTTTGATAAATTATTTATTTTATCTTGAGGTAAATATGTTTTTGTTATAATATTATTTATATTATTAGTTATTTAGTTATCTTTAACTAATATATGGCTTCAGAAACTCAGCCTTTTGAATTAGCAGCTAATTTTTTATCTTAATTCATTACCTCTCTTTTTCTTTTTTTAATTCTTCCTTTTTTATCATTTCAAAAATGATATTTTAATTACAATTTTATTATTTGGGGAATTTCTTTGTCGTGGTTGCAGTCAACACAATATATCCCAAACATATCCTTAATAATTGTTTTTTCCTTCATTTCAATTTCTGGCCAATTGGGTCGAGCAAGTTTATCATCTTTGGTTACTGGAACCATCTGTTTTAAAATATGCGATTCTTTTGGTTCGGTTCCTTTGATAAAATACTCAAACCTTGCTGGACAGCTTTCTGAACCGTCTTCTTTTTTTGTCATCAAATTCCCTGAATCCCAACAGACTTGATAGCCAACGATATTTGGAGGTTTTATCGGCCAAAGATCAGGTTGATTTTTTAAGACAAAACTCATTACTCGATTCCAAATAGGAGCAGCGCCAGTAACACCTGAAGTCAACCACTGATGCATAGGTGAGTTATCGTTATTGCCTACCCAAACAGCAACCAAAAAGTTTGGGGTAAAACCAATTGTCCAGTTGTCGCGTTTATCATCGGTGGTTCCGGTTTTTACCGAAACCGCACGATTTGGAATTACTAAGTAAGACGAAGGACCAAATGCAGCGCTTCTTGCATTATTGTCTAAAAGGATATGAGATATAATAAAAGCTGTTTCTGAAGAAATTACTTGATTGCCTTTGATGGCAAAAAAGTTAGGATAGCTTAAGGCTTTTTTTATATTTTGTTTGAAATTTGGATCTTTAAATTCAAAAATTTTTTTACCGGATTTATCTTCAATTTTCAAAATAACATTGAGGTCTTTTGTTTTTCCTCGATTAGAAAAGGCTGAAAAAGCTTTAGCCATCTCAATCATTTTTACCTCCCCTCCCCCTAAAGTCAAAGAAAGACCGTAATTTTTTGGATTTTTAAATGTTGTTATTCCAAAAGCAGAAGCCGAAGCAATAAAATTTTCTACCCCATTTAAAGCCAACATCTTCACCGCCGGAATGTTGTAAGAGTTACCTAAAGCAAATCTTAGTTGTACCGGTCCATGAAATTGACCATCATAATTGATTGGACAGTAAGCCTGAGGTTGGCCGGCAGCAGTAAAACAGGTTGGAATATCAAGAAAAACGGTTGCGGCAGTTACTAGTTTTCTTTCAATACCAACAGCGTAGTTTAATGGTTTAATTGCTGATCCTGGTTGGCGAAGGGCGGTTGTTACATTAAAGCTTCCCGATTGTGTGGCAAAATAATCAACTGAGCCAACCATCGCTAAAATCTCACCGGTTGGTGGTCGTGTTACTAAAATTGCTCCGTTGCCTACATTTAAATTTTTGACTTTTTCTATTTCTTCCTTTAAGATTTTTTCTGCTTCTTCTTGAATTTCTAAGTCTAAAGTAGTGTAAACTTTAAAACCACCGGTTTCGATATCTTTAATTTGATATTTTTCTTCAAGAAGCGATTTAACATAAAAAACAAAATGGGGGGCTTTTATTTTTTCAAAAAGATGTTTAACGATTAAGGGTTTTTTTATTGCTTTTTCATAAGTACTTTTATCGATGTATTTTTGCTCATACATGGCTTTTAATACTTCGTTACGTCGTTTTTGGGCCAGTTCTGGATTGTTGTAGGGAGAGTATAAAGTGGGTGCTTGCGGTAAACCAGCCAAAAATGCGGCTTCTTCTAAGCTTAGGTCCTTGGCATGTTTATCAAAATATTTCAAAGCGGCCTCCTCAATCCCGTACGTGGCACCACCATAGGGAATTTGGTTAAGATAGAGTTCTAAAATTTCTTCCTTGGTAAAGATTCTCTCTGTCCATAAAGCCAAAACTATTTCTCTAACCTTTCTTCTTAGGGTTCTTTCTGGTGATAAAAGAGCTGATTTTATCAGTTGTTGGGTGATGGTTGAGCCTCCTTGAAGTTTTTGATGGAGAAATGTTTCTTTTATTGCTCGCAAAATTCCACCTACTAAAGAAATACCTTGATGGTGATAAAAATTTTTATCTTCTATGGCAATTGTTGCTTGACTGACATATTTGGGAAGAGTTTTTATTTTAACAATACTTCTTTTTTGATTGCGATAAAGATGATAAAGAAGTTTACCATTTCGATCAAGAATTTGGGTAGATACGGGAATAGCTTGAAAGTTTTTAAGAGATTTTGGCGAGGGAAGTTTGTAAAAGATGTAAAAATAAACAAAAATAAAAAAAAGAAGAATGGAAAATAAAAATAAATTTCTTTTTCGATTTTGAAAAAAAACAAAAATTGTTTTTTTTAATTTTTTGATCATTTAATTTTGGGAAAAAGTGGGGGAATTTTTTTAACCTGACCGGTTAAATTTTTCATTAAAATTTTTGCTGTGTTGGGCAGGAAAGGTTCAAGTTTTATAGCAATAAAATAAAGTTCTTTGATCGATCTTTCTAAAAAACTTTTTCTTTTTTTTATGCTTTTTTGCCATGGAGCGAAGTTATCAATTTTTTTGTTTAGGTTTTTTATCTCTTGCCAAAGAGAATTAACAGCTTGGTTAAATTGAAAGTTGTCAAGAAAAATTGTTAAAGAGAGAAGGATTTTTTTAACTTCTTCGTTTTTTGGCGGAGAAAAAATTATTTTATCTTTTTCTCCTAAATTAGTAAGCCGTGTGACTAGATTACCAAGTTCATTGGCCAATAGAGATTGATAAATTTCTTTCATTCTTGTTTCTGAAAAATCACCATCTTCAAAGTTGGGAATTTCTTTTAAAAGATAAAAACGAAGGGCATCGGTACCATATTTTTTAACCATTAGAAACGGATCCACAACATTACCTAAACTTTTGCTCATTTTTTGTCCACCGCTAGTGATAAATCCTTCGATAAAAATTTGTTTTGAGGGAGGAAGGTTAACCGACATAAGCATTGCTTGCCACATTGCTCCTTGTTGGCGAAGATTATCTTTACCAGCAATTTGAATTCCTGGCCAAAATTTTTCAAAATTTTTTTTATTTTTGGGCCAACCAAGTGTTGAGATGTAGTTGATTAACGCATCAAACCAAACATACATTACTTGAGTCTTGTCATCTGGGACTGGTATTCCCCACGGCATTTTTTCTTTTAATCTTGAAATACTAAAATCTTTTAATCCTTTTTTAACAAAGTTTTTAAGCTCATAAAAACGAAACTCAGGTTTTATAAAATCTTTATTTTTTTCATAAAAATCAAGTAGTTTTTGTTGGTATTTTGAGAATCGAAAAAAGTAGTTTTCTTCTTCAATTATTTCTAATTGGCGGTTGGGGTGAATAGGGCAGCGTCCGTTAGTTAACTCCGAATCGGTTTTTTCCATTTCACAGCCAACGCAGTATTTGACTTGATATTGGGCTTTGTAGATATCACCATTTTTCAAAGAAATTTGCCAAAATTCTTGTGCCGCTTTGATGTGATTTTCATCGGTTGTTCTTATAAAACGATCATAACTTAAATTTAAAGCCTCTTTGAGCTGATAAAATTTTTTAACTTGTTGATCACAATAGGTTTTAGGGTCAAGATTTTTTTCTTTGGCTTTTTGATAAATTTTTTGACCATGTTCGTCGCTACCAGTATTAAAAAAAACTTCATATCCCAAAAGACGTTTTAGTCGAGCAATAGTATCGGCTCTTATAATCTCCATCGCAAAACCGATATGAGGATCGGCATTGACATAGGGAAGAGTAGTGGTAATGTAAAAAGATTTTCTCATAAATATTTATTTTAGCAAAAAAATCATCGATACGGTAAGAGCTGTAAGAGAAAATAAATTAAAAACATTTAAGATTTTGAAAACCCAAAAAGAAAGAAGAAAGAAGAAAAAAAAACTAAAACTAAAAGAAATTTTCTTAGAGAAAAAATTTTTTAAAAAAAGATAAAAAATTAATGTTATTAAAAAATTAACAAAAAGAATAATTATAAAAGAAAAAGGTGGTATAAATGTCCAAATTAATAGTAACAAAATCAAAGGCAGAAAAATCTCTCTTGCAACTTTCATCTTTTTCTATTATAATTTTAAAATTATGGTAAAAATATTACCAGATGATAAACAAGAAATTATTAAGATGTTTGCTCAACACAAAGGTGATACCGGCTCACCCGAAGTTCAGATTGCTTTATTAACTTATAAGATTCAAAGACTGACTGCTCATCTTGAAGAAAATAAAAAAGACAATCATTCGCGGCGCGGCCTTTTAAAAACAATTGCCAAAAGACGGCGTCTTTTAAATTATCTTGAGCGTTTAGATGAGAAACGCTATAAAAAACTTATTAAAGAATTAGAATTGAAAAAATGAAGTATCTTGAAGAAAGTATTGATATTAATGGTCAGAAACTTACCTTTCAAGTGGGGAAAGTAGCTTTCTATGCAACCACTTCTCTCTTTGGTCGGTTGGGTGATACTTGTGTTTTGGTAACGGTGACTTTGGGAAAAGAAAATGAAAATATTGACTATTTGCCTTTATCAGTTGAATATGTAGAAAAGCTTTACGCTGGTGGTCGGATTAAAGGATCACGTTGGGTAAAAAGAGAAGGTCGTCCCTCGGATGAGGCAGTTTTAAAAGCGCGTTTAATTGATCGCTCGATTCGTCCCCTTTTTCCCAAGGGTTTTCGTCAAGAAGTTCAGATAATTGTTACTCTTCTTTCTGTTGATGGGGTTAATTCGCCAGAGATCTTGGCGGCGTTGACGACTTCAGCCGCTCTTCATCTTTCTCCTATTCCTTGGGCCGGCCCTATTGCTACTTTGCGCATTGGTTATATTAAAGCCAATGGGAGTAATGACTCTTTTGGGGAGGGATCTTTTATTGTCAATCCCGATGAGGAAGAGGAGAAGTATTCAATTTTAGATTTAGTTGTTTCTTCAACTAAAGAGAAAGTGGTGATGATTGAGACAAAAGCCGAAGAAATCGAAGAGAAATTACTTTTAGAAGGAATTAATCTTGCTAAAAAAGAGGGGCAAAAAATAATTGATTTTATTGATAATTTAAGAAAAAAAGTTGGTCAGCCAAAAATTCAATTTTCCCCAACAGTTTATAATGAAAAATTAGTTAAAGTTTTGCGTAAAGATTTTGATAAAGAGATAAATAACTTGGTTTTAAGAAAAGCAGAAAAAGAATTTGATGATGCTGAGGGTTTGGAAGCAGTAGTTGAGGATGTTTTGGAAAAATATAAAGATGAATTTGATAAAAATGAGATAGTCAAAACAATTGATTATTTGACTAAAGAAAGCATTCGTCAAAAAATTCTAAAAGAAAGAAAAAGAATTGATGGAAGAGGACCGGATGACATTCGGCCACTTTTGGCGGAGGTTTCGGTTTTGCCACGAACTCATGGTTCTGGTCTTTTTCAGCGGGGAGAAACCCAAGTGTTATCAGTGGTTACCTTAGGCTCTCCGTCTTTAGAGCAACTGATTGAAAGCCCTGAAGGTGAGGAAGCAAAAAGATACATTCATCATTATTACATGCCACCGTATTCGGTGGGTGAAATTGGGCGGTTGGGTTTTCCTTCAAGACGAGAAATTGGTCATGGCGCTTTAGCTGAAAAAGCATTAGAGCCGGTTTTGCCATCAGAAAAAGATTTTCCCTATACGATTAGAGTTGTTTCTGAGGTTTTATCTTCCAACGGTTCAACCTCAATGGCATCTGTTTGTGGTTCAACGTTGGCCTTAATGGATGCTGGGGTGCCAATTAAAGCGCCGGTTGCTGGAGTGGCTATGGGGCTTGTTTCTTTGTCTGATAACGACTATGTGATTTTAACCGATATTATGGGGGTTGAAGATTTTGCTGGGGAGATGGATTTTAAAATTGCGGGCACAAGAAAGGGAGTGACAGCAATTCAACTTGATGTTAAAAATAACGGTTTGACTGATAAAATGATTGCCGAAACACTGGAAAAAGGGCGATTAGCAAGGTTAAGAATTTTGGAGGTGATTGAAAAAACTATTCCTCGCCCTCGAAAAGAACTTTCTCAATATGCCCCAAAAGTAGTGGTGATTACTCCTCCTGAAGATAAAATTGGGGATATTATCGGGCCTGGAGGAAAAACCATAAGAAGTCTTATTGCTAAAACTGGGGTTGATATTGCTATTGATGATGAGGGAAGGGTAAATATTAGCGGATTAGATAAAGAGAAAGTTGAAGAAGCAGCCTCATTAATTAAAAATATGGTACGTGATGTTGCTGTGGGTGAGATTTTTGTTGGTGAAGTGAAAAAACTTTTCCCATTTGGCTTTTTGGTTGAACTTTTTCCTGGAAAAGAAGGTTTAGTTCACGTTTCTCAGATGGGTATGGGTTTTGTAAGAAATCCCGCCCGTTTTGTTAAAATTGGTCAAAAAGTAAAGGTGCGGGTTTATCAAATTGATAATCAAGGAAGGATTAATCTTCAGCTTTTAAGATAATTGATTTTACTTCCCTTTTTCTTTTATAATTATTTTTAATATGACCAGAAGAAAATCTTTCAAACTTCCCTTTTTAAAGTTAAAAATCAATCGTCAAACAGTTTTTAATCTTTTTGGCTTTTTGTTTATTGGGACGGCGACGATTTTTAGCCTTTCTTTCTTGAAGGTTTTTTCTTCAGAAAGTGAAGGAAAAATTTTGTTTCAAATTAATCAATTTTTAATTAAAAAATTTGGCGGTTTGGCTTTGTTTATTCCTTTAATTCTTTTTTTTATCGCTAGCCATTTTTTTAACACTAAGAAGTTGAAGATTATAAAACTCAATATTACTATTGGTCTTATTTTTATCTTTGTATCACTACTTGGTCTTTTTAATTCTGGTTTATATGGTAAGGCAATTTTTGAAAGTTTACGGATTGATTTTTCTTCGTTTGGCGCTTTTTTAATTCTTTTTATAACCTTAATTATTGGCTTGATTTTATTTTTTGATACATCAGTTGATTTTTTATTGATTCTAGGATGGAGGGTAATTAAGAAACTATTTTTGTTTATTAAAAATTACCTAGCAAAAACATTACTTGAAAAGAAACCAAAAATTAAAGAAACAAAAGATTTTACCGAAGAAAAAAAACCGCTTATTTTTGAAACATTTACAAATAAAGTGGAAAAAGAAAATAATTACCAAATTAATGAAAATAATGAAAAAAAAGAAGACTTTTTGTCTATTAAATCGCTTTCTACTTCTCAAAAAACGAGTTGGGTCTTTCCCCCTTTAAACCTCCTTTCTGATATTTCACAAAAAGAAGCTGATCGCGGTGATGTGGCAAGAAATGCTGATGTGATTGAGAAAACTTTAGAAAGCTTTGGTATAAGAGCCAGGGTTGAGGAAATTAATCCGGGGCCAACGGTGACTCAATATGCTTTGAAAATAGCCGAAGGAACAAAACTCTCAAAAATTACGGCGTTAGCCAATGATCTGGCTTTATCTTTGGCAGCGCCAACGGGTACGGTAAGAATTGAAGCGCCAATTCCTGGTCGATCTTTAGTTGGGATTGAGATTCCTAATCGTCGACCAGAGATTGTTAGTTTAAAGAATATTCTTTCTACTTCAATTTTTAATAATAATTTTGATCCTTTATTTGTTCCTTTAGGATTGGATGTTTCTGGCAATCCACAAGCCGCCTCAATTGGTAATATGCCTCATGTTTTGATTGCTGGGGCAACCGGTTCGGGAAAGTCAGTCTTGCTAAATGCTTGGATTTCAACCTTTCTTTTTCGAACCAAACCTGAAGATTTGCGGTTAATTTTAGTTGATCCAAAAAGAGTTGAGTTGACTTTATATAATGGTATTCCTCATCTTTTATCAGAAGTAATTGTTGAGGCAAGACAAATAATTTCGGCATTACAGTGGACTGTTTCTGAAATGGAAAATCGATATAAAGAGTTTGCTAAAGTAAAGGTAAGAAATCTAGAATCTTATAATGCTTTGCCCAATATTGAAAAAAAACCTTATATTGTTTTTGTTATCGACGAGTTGGCTGATCTTATGATTTTTGCTGCGCGTGAAGCAGAAGATTTAATTACGCGAATTGCTCAAATGGCAAGAGCAACTGGTATTCATTTGGTTTTAGCAACCCAAAGACCATCTGTGGATGTGATTACTGGCTTAATGAAAGCCAATATCCCAACAAGAATTGCTTTTAATGTTTCATCGATGATTGACTCACGAGTGATTATTGATATGCCAGGAGCGGAAAAACTTTTAGGCCGCGGTGATATGCTTTATTTACCTCCAGATCAAGCCAAACCCAAAAGATTGCAGGGACCATTTATTTCAGAAAAAGATGTTCAAAAGTTGGTTGAGTTTATTAAATTAAATAATCCGCCAGTCTGTTACACAACTGAAGTGGTAGAACAGAAGGTAACTTTAGGTGGAAGAATCCCTCTTAGCAGCGCTTTTTCTGATGAGGGAGAAAAAGATCCGTTGTTTGACGAGGTGGTTAATCTTATTATTCATCAAGACTATGCTTCAGCCTCTTTTTTACAAAGAAAATTCAAAATTGGTTATGCCCGGGCAGCAAGGATACTTGATCAGTTAGAGGCTGCTGGTTATGTTGGACCGGCGGAAGGATCAAAGCCAAGAGAGGTGATAAAAAAAGCAGTTGATTATAAAAAAAACTCTGATGAAACAACCAACATTTAAAGAGAAAAAAACAAAATTGAAAACATTTACTCTAAAAGATTTACCTTTGGAAGAAAGACCTCGAGAGCGATTATTAAAATTTGGGGAAAAAGCTTTATCGACTCAAGAGCTTTTACAGTTGATTCTAGGAAGAGGGGTTTCTGGTGAATCGGTGCCATTGATTGCTCAAAAACTTCTTTCTTATTTTGGAAGTTTAGAAAAAATTGCTCAAGCCAGTCTTGAGGAATTACAGTCTATTTATGGTATTGGATTAGCTAAAGCGACTCAGATTAAAGCTGTTTTTGAAATTAGTCGTCGACTTTATACTCAAACACCTCCTTATAAAAGTAAAGATTTAAATAGTCCAACAAAAGTTTTTCAGTTAATGAAAAGTAAGTTCACAGATTATTCAAAAGAACACTTTTTTCTTATTGCTTTAAATACTAAAAACTATTCTGTGGCTGAAGTTTCGATGGGTACTTTAAACAGTAGTTTAGTTCATCCTCGTGAAGTTTTTTCTGAAGCAATAAAACATAAAGCAGCATCAATTATTTTAGTTCATAACCATCCTTCAGGTGATCCTACCCCTTCAAAAGATGATATTATTCTTACAAAAAAATTGGTAGCAGCAGGAAAGATTTTAGGGATTGAGGTGACAGATCATGTTATTATTACAAGAAATGACTTTTTTAGTTTTAAGGCTCAAGGGTTGATGTAATCATAAATTCAAAACTTATTTTTTTTGATTGATTTTTCGATTTTAACAGAGATTAAAAAAATACCTTTTTACCAAAATTATTGAAAGATTAAATTGAACATGATTTTACTGAAGAAATTTTTTTATATTTTTATTATGTTCCTCAAGTGTTTTTGAATAATGGATTTTACCATTTTTATCAGAAAGATAGAACCAATAAGGAGTATTTTCGTTAGCGTCTATTACTGCTTTAATAGATGCTAGGCCAGGATTACAAATTGGGGTTGGAGGTAGACCTTTATTTTTATAGGTATTATAGGGAGAGTCAATTTCTAAGTCTTCTTTAGTTAAATTCTTTTTCCACCAAGTTTTTTCGTGAGGTTGATAACCTAAAGCATATTGAACAGTAGCATCAACTTGCAAAGGCCAATCGTTTTTTAATCGTTTTAGGATAATACTAGCCACTTTTTTTCTATCTTCATCGTATTTTGCTTCTCTTTCAACTAAAGAAGCAATTATTATTACTTCTTCTTCGGTTAGACTTTTTTCTTTTGCTTTTTTACGAAGATTATCGTTGAAACGGCGATAAAAATTGTTGACTAAAATTTTTACAATTGCCTCAGCGGTTGCATCTTTTGGAATTAAATAGGTATCAGGAAAAAGGTAGCCTTCTTTTGCATATTTTAAAAATTCACTTTCTGGAATGAAAAAATTTTGATTAATAACTTGGGCAATTTCTTCTTTTCTTAAGCCTTCGATAATCGTTACCCAAATATCCAGTGTTCCTTTGGTTAAAGTTTTAGCAATGGTTTCGGCATCCATTGCCGGTGAAAGCCTAAAATCGCCAGCTTGAATTTTTTTTTCAAAACCTAATTTTTTTATGAGTAAATAAAAAGCCAGGCGATTGCGAATTAAATTTTGTCGATAAAGGTTGTCGATGATACTTTTTAAACTTTCCCCTCTTTGGATAACAAATATTTTTGTTTCTTTACTATTTTTATCAACCGGCTTAATTGCTTGCTTATAAAAAAGATAAGAAAAAGTGATAATTAATAAAAACAAAATAGTAGAAATTAATATTTTTTTCATTTTAATTTTCAATGATAAAAATTGGCAAATTTTCCATCGTTACTTCAGCTTCTTTTAAAAGATATTCATCATTTGAGTAAAAAGTCATTATTGGTTCATTTTTTTTTACCTGATGGTCAAGTTTTTTATGCAAATAGATTCCTGCTTGTTTATCTTTTGGTGCGCCAAGAATCTTGGCAATAATATTGAGGTTATAATTGTTAATATCTTTAATTTTACCAGAAACCGTGGCTAAAATATCTTTTTTAAACTTAGCTAACTTTAATTTACTGCTTTTTATTTCTTTATCACCTCCTTGAAAAGCAACAATTTCTTGAAATTTTTTAAGCGCCAAACCATTTTTTAGGATTCTTCTTGCCTCCTCCTCACCTTTTAGATCTTTTTTTTCTTCTTTAAAACAAAGATCAAGTAATAATCCTGCTAGTCTTATTGCTTTTGCTTCAAGTCGTAATGGTCGATCTATATGTTGTTCTAAAACATAT
>Ga0197143_1000163_pt1 | contig 76781 bp, 81 predicted proteins | sample GBS70_MetaG_FD_148603 | JGI IMG/M metagenome (GOLD analysis project Ga0197143, IMG submission 148603) | Sediment microbial communities from Great Boiling Springs, Gerlach, Nevada, United States - GBS 70_MetaG | ecosystem: Environmental > Aquatic > Thermal springs > Hot (42-90C) > Sediment...
AATCCCTTCGGAAGTCCGAAAATCCTCATAGGGGGCCACCTCCTTTTTTGGTTTTGTCCACCCAGAAAGGATGGCCCCCTCTTCTTTTCCCGTCTACCCCTGTCTCACATGTGTCTGAACCCGATCATACCTAAAAGTAGGCGGCGGTCCCACCGCAAAGCAAGTGGCTTCAGGGGACGGCCTCCGCCCCCTACTCCCTTCGAGGGGGCCTTGCCGGCGCCCTGTCATGCTTACTTACGCCGCTCAGCGCCAGCCGGGTGCAAGCGGCTTCAACAGGGTTCCTCACCAGCCTCTACTTCCTGGACCTGCGGCTCCGCCGGATGGTCCAGCCGCGCACCAATACGGCCAGAAGCCCGATAACCGGGAGGGCGATGAAGGCGGCGAAAAGCCAGAAATAGGGGCTTACCTCCCCGGCCCCGGAGCGGAGGAGGAAGGAAAAATCGGGCCGGGGTTCCCCCGCGGTCAGCTCGTAGCGCCGGAATACCGTCTCCCCCACCGCCACCTCTCCGCTCAGGCGGAGGTCACGGGAAGAGGCGATAAACACTCCCTTGGGGAGAAGGAGGGAGAAGCTCCGGGTGGGATACAGGATGGGCCGGGCCACCTCCGTGGCCGGCTTCCCCGGACCCAGCCCCGGGATGACGTAGGAGAAGGCGTATCTCCTCCTCTCCCCCGGAGGGAGGGGGCTTGGATGGGCAAACGAATCTTCCCCTTCCTCCACCCGGGCACCGGCAGGGAGCTCTACCTTCAGGGCGGTGTATCCCGGGACCAGGGGGAGGACCACCCTCTCCACCGGCTCGGTGCCGGAGTTGAAGACGTCTACCATGTCCACCACCTGGATCACCGAACCCCCGGGACCCTCAGGGGCCATTACGATCCGCTCCTCCTCCACCCGCAGTCCGGGGGAGGGGCTAGCAGCCTCCGCCTGGCCTCCGACCGGGGAGAAGAGAAAGAAAATAGAAATAGAAAAGACTACGAGCCAGGATCCAAAGCCCGAACCGGGGGTTCTAGATCTCATACCACTTCCCCTCCTCGGCCAGCTCCACCGGAGCCCCAAACGCCTCTCCGGCCCGGAGGGCCAGCTCCCTAAGAGGAGTCCCCGGGTAGAAGTGGGTGAGGAGAAGCCTCCTCGCCCCGGCCTCCCGGGCCAGCTCCCCGGCCTGGTAGCCGTTAAGGTGGCCCTCGCTCTCCCCCTCCAGGAGGTTGGCCTCGCAGAGAAAGAGGTCCGCTCCCCGGGCCAGTTCCGACACGGTGAAAGAGGGACCGGTGTCGGAGGAGAAAGCCAGCGCCCGTCCTCCGCCCTCCACCCGCAGCGCTGCGGCGGGGATGAAGTGGCGGGCGGGGGCGGAGAGCACCCGAAAGGGACCGACTTCGAAGGAGTCCCCGGGGCGGTAGGGGCGGATCTCGTAGATGTCTTTGTAAGAAAGGCGGCGGAACTCCTCCTCCGGCTCCGGAGGAGCCCAGACCGGAAGGGGCCCGGCCCTTTTCTCCCGCCGCCTTTCTCCTTCGAGCGCGTAGCGGAGGATGAAGAGGTCGGAGAGGTGATCCGGGTGGAGGTGGGAAAGGACCACCGCCTGTAAACCATCCAGGGGGAGGTGGAGCTGGAGCCGGCTGAGCACGCCGTTCCCACACTCGACGAGCAGTCCGAACCCCTCCTCCTCCAAAAAGTAGCCGCTGCAGGCCTCCCCGGGGGCCGGAAAGGGGCCGTTTCTACCGAGAACCAGAAGGCGCACTCTCTCCCCTCGCCTCCTTCTTCAGCCTGGCCAGGGCCTCTCTCCAATCCTGGGGTAAAGGGGCCACGAACTCAAGCCGCTCGCCGCTCCGGGGGTGGCGGAGGGAGAGGCGGAGGGCATGGAGGGCCTGGGCGGGAAAACCCAGCTCCCCCTTCTTCCCCCCGTAGAGTGGATCGGCGGCCACCGGGTGCCCTAGGTGCTGAAAATGGACCCGGATCTGGTGGGTCCTCCCCGTGTCCAGGGTAGCCTCCACCAGGGAGTGGGAGCGGAAGTAGCGCAGTACGCGGTAGCGGGTGCGAGCCGGCCGCCCGCCGGGGACCACGGCCATCTTTATCCTCTTTTGGGGATGCCGACCCACCGGAGCCTCTATCACCCCCTCCGCCGGGGGATGGCCGCGCACCAGAGCCAGGTACACCCTCCGGGCCTCCCGCCGGCGGATTTGCTCCTGGAGTTCCCGGTAGCTGTGATCCGTCTTGGCCACCACCATCACCCCGGTGGTGTCCTTGTCCAGCCGGTGGACGATCCCCGCCCGGAGGGGCTCACTCCCGGGCAGCCTGCCCATCCGCCCCAAAAGGGCGTTCAGAAGGGTGCCCCGGGGGTGGCCCGGAGCGGGGTGGACCACCAGGCCCCGGGGTTTGGAGAGGACCAAAATCTCCTCATCTTCATAGAACACCGGGACGGGAATGTCCTCCGGAACGGCGGAGGGAAGGAGTGGAGGGGGAGGCACCTCCACCTCCACCAGATCTCCGGGGCGCAGGCGCAGAGAGGGTTTGGGCAAAAGTTCCCGTTCCTCCCGCCTCACCCGCACGTGACCTTCCTCGATCAGCCTCCGGGCCCGGCTGCGGCTCAGATCCAGAGGCAGGGAGGCCAGATACACGTCCAGCCGGGAAGCTTTCTCCGCCCGGTAGGATACCCTCACCCGGCCGAGGAGAGATGGAGGTCGCGCCGGAGGAGGAAGAAGGCCAGCACCGCCCCGCCGAGGACGATGAACACGTCGGCCAGGTTGAACACCGGCCAGAAGGGGAGGGCCAGGAAGTCGGTCACCTCTCCCCGGGAGATCCGCTCCCTCAGGTTGCCCAGCACCCCTCCGGCGATGGCCCCTACGGAGAGATCGAGGAGGTAATGGCGGAGGGGAAAGGAGCCGTTTCTGCGGGCCAGCAGAAAAAAGACCGCCATCCCCAAAGCCAGAACGCTGGCCAGGAGAAAGAGCGCCCCTCCTCCCCGCCAGCCGGCGAACAGGCCGAAGGCCGCCCCCGGGTTGCGCACGTGCTCCAGAGCCAGGACCCCGGGAATCAGTTCCAGCCTCTCGCCGGGGTCCAGCCGCCGGGTCACCCAGAGCTTGGTGGCCCAGTCGGAGAGGAAAGCCCCTCCCGCCGCCAGGAAAAAGAGAACCATGTTTCCTTTTATATCATCTCCGATGAACCTCATGTCATCTCCGATGAACCTCCTTGAGCTTGGTGACCCAAAGTTGGGCCCCAGTGCTCCGGAGATGCCGTCAGAGAAGGGGATTGTCCTCGGAAAAAGAGGTGCCGTAGCGGGCCACGTCGTCCCAGGCTTCCCGGTAACCGCGGTGAAAGGGAGGCTCAAGAGGCTTCTCCTCCGCCGGCCGGCGGCTCTCCTTCTCCCGCCCCTCCTTGCACTCCCGGCAAAACTCCGTTTCCGGCAGGAGCATAAGCCTCTCCTCCTCTATGGCTTTACCGCACCCCCGGCAGATCCCGTACTCCCCCCTCTCCCACCGGGCCAGGGCCTCCTCGAGGTCCCGGAGCCGGCGCTCCCGCCCCCGGGTGAAGGCCAGATCCCGCGACCGGTCGGCCAGCTCCGTGCCGATGTCCGCCGGATGGTTGTCGTAGAGGGACACTTCCCCCAGCCAGTCCCTCATGCTCTCCGTCCGCCCGGAACGGGTCTGGAGCAGGCGCTCCCTCTCTTCGAGAATCCTCTGCCTGAACTTCTCCTCGTTTCCCAATTCCTCTTTCTCCGGTAATCCCTCAGTCCCGGGATCCCGCCGACCTCCTCTTGGATGGATCATGGTCTCCCGGGCTCCTTTAGCATGCGCAGAAGCGGCCAGATGTAGAGATAGAACACCCAGACGAAAACGGCCCCGAGGAGGCTGAAGCCCACCGCCATCCCGAATCCCCGGGCCACGCCGGCGGCGAAGTGGCGGAAAAGCCAGCGGAAGGTAAGCCTCACCCCCCGCTCCACTCCCGCAGGAGCTGCCGGAGGACAAAGGCCAGGTTGGCCGGCCTTTCCGCCAACCGGCGGGCGAAGTAGAGATACCACTCCCGGCCGAAGGGGGTGTAGATCCGCACCCGGAACCCCCGGTGGAGAAGCTCCTCCTGAAGATCCGGCCTGATCCCGTAAAGCATCTGGAACTCCATCCTTTCCCCCTCCGCCTCCCCCCTCTCGAAGAGAGAGAGGGCGTAGCGGACGAGATCCTCGTCGTGGGTGGCCACGGCCGCGTAGCCCCCGGCCCGGAGGTGGAGGAGAAGAAGGCGGCGGAAGCTCTCCTCCACCTCCTCCCGCCGCTGGAAGGCCACCTCCGGCGGCTCGGCGTAAGCTCCCTTACAGATCCTCACCCGCACCCCGGGACCGGTGAGGGAGCGGAGGTCGGCCTCCGTGCGGAAGAGATAGGCCTGCAGCGCCACCCCGGTCTCCGGGTAGTCGGCCCGCACCCGGCGGTAGACCTCCAGAATCCCCTCCGTATAAGCGGAGGATTCCATGTCTATCCAGACGGAGGTGCCTGCCTCCCGGGCTCGGGAGGCTATCTCCCGTACTGCCTCCTCCGCCCGCTCCAGGCCCAGGGCGAGCCCGAGCTGGGTTAGTTTCAGGGACACATCCCCCCGGATGCCCGCTCCCGACAGGGAGGAAAGAAGCGCCCGGTAGGTGGCCACCGCCTCCTCCACCCTGACCCCCTCCCGCACCGCTTCCCCGAGATAGTCCAGGGTGACAAGAAAACCCCTCTCGTTCAGCCTTCGGGCGGCCTCCAGCGCCTCCTCCATGGTCTCCCCGGCCACAAAGCGGCTGGCTCCGAGAGCCAGACCATAGCGGCGGGCCAGCTCCCGGGCGGCGGGGTGCTCGAGGATCCCCAGCATCACCCGGCGGAAGAGCATTACCCGGTGTTCCTCAGCCCCGCGGCGATGCCGTTGATGGTGATGAGTATGGGGAAGTCCAGCTCCGGCCGGGGGTCCTTCCGCCACTCCTTGAGGAAGCGGACCTGAAGGTAGCTCAAGGGATCCACGTAGGGGTTTCTCAGCTTTATGGACTGGGCCAGAACCGGCTCGTTCTCCAGCACCTCCCTTTGCTGGGTCACCGCCAGAAGCAGCCGGCGGGTGCGCCTGTGTTCCTCGGTCACCAGGGAGAAGACCTCCTCCCGGAGTTTTTCCTCCTCCACCAGCTCCGCATACTGCCGGGCGATGTGCAGGTCGGACTTGGCCAGGGCCATCTGGAGGTTGTCCATAACCGCCTGGAAGAACGGCCAGCGGCGGTACATCTGCTGGAGCAGCTCCATCCCCCCGGGGCGGGAGGCCACCACGGAGAGGCCGGAGGCTACCCCGTACCAGGCGGGTATGAGGTGACGGGACTGGTTCCAGGCGAAGACCCAGGGGATGGCCCGGAGATCCTCGAAGTTCCGGAGCCCCCCGCGGGAGGTGGGGCGGGAGCCGATGTTCAGCTTGTCTATATGCTCGATGGGAGTGGCCTGGAAGAAGTAAGAGAGCCCCTCCCGGGCGAAGAGGAAGTCCCGGTAGCTCCGGTAGGAAGCCTCGGCCATCTCCTCCATGGCCTCCTCCCACTCCGGAAGCCCCTCCGACTTCCCGTCGGCGAGCTTCATGGCCGCCGCCCAGAGCACCTGCTCCAGGCTCCGGAAGGCTATCCCCGGAAGAAGATAGCGGTCGGAGAGCACCTCTCCTTGCTCCGTGAGCTTCACCCCGCAGGCGGTAGATCCCGCCGGAAGGGCCATGATGGCCCGGGTGGTGGGTCCCCCTCCCCGGCCCAGAGCCCCTCCCCGGCCGTGATAGAACTTGAAGCGTACCCCTGTCTCCTCCCCGAGAGCCAAAAGGTTCTTCTGGCAGCGGTAAAGCTCCCAGTTGGCGGCCAGATAGCCTCCGTCCTTGTCGCTGTCGGAGTATCCCAGCATCACCTCCTGGAGGAGAGCCCGCCCCGAGAGGTAGCGGAGATAGACAGGGATGGAGAGAAGGCGGCGCATGAACTCGGCGGCCCGGCGGAGGTCGGGGATGGTCTCCAGGATGGGCACCACGTTTATCCGGCTCTCGCCGCGCTCGGGGAAGAAGAGCCCGCTCTCCCGGGCCAAAAGAAGCACTTCCAGAAGGTCGGAGGGCCCGTGGGCCATGCTCACGATGTAGGTGTCCACCGCCTCCGGACCTATCTCCTCCTGAGCCTCGCCGATCAACCGGAAGACGGAGAGCACCTCCCGGGTGAGAGGAGAGTAAGGCCATCCCGGTTCGAGGAGGGACTCCGGACGCAGGAGGAGGGAGGAGAGGAGCTCCGCCTTCCCCTCCTCGGGAAGGGCCCCGTAGCCGGGAAACCCGGCCCGGGAGAGAATCTCCTCCACCGCCGCCTCGTGCACCTCCGAGTGCTGCCGGATCTCCAGCGAGGCCAGGTGGAACCCGAAGAGCTCCACCTGGAGGATCAGCCGCCCCAGCGCCCCCTCGGCCACCGCCTGACCCCCGTGGCGGAGGAGGCTCTCCCGGATCAGTTGGAGGTCTTCCAGCAGCTCGCGGGCCGAATGATAGCGGCCGCTCCACCTCCCCCGGGGATCCTGCTCCCCGGCCAGGGCCAGGTTGTACTGCCGGAGCTGCTCCAGTCTCCAGAGAATAAAGGCCAGCTTCCTCCGGTAAGGCTCGGTCTCGTCCCAGCGGATGAAGTCCAGAGGCCGCTCGGTGAGGCTTCTCTCATCCGCCTCGAGAGAAGCCAGGAGCTCCGGGGTCACCCCCACTAGCCGGGTGGACTGGCCGAAGCGGGCCATAAGCCGCCGCACCGCCTCGCTGTAGCGCCGTACCGCCAGGTCCCGGTGGTGGTAGAGGGTCTTTTTCGTCACCTCCGCCGTAACGTTAGGATTCCCATCGCGGTCCCCCCCCACCCAGGTGCGGAAGGTAATCAGCTTGCCCAAGCCGAGGGGCTCCCCCCAGCGGCTCCGGAACTCGCGCTCCAGCTCCTGGTGCACAAGGGGCAGGATGTCCCAAAGGGTCTCCTCGAAGTAGAAGAGGCTCTGGCGCACCTCGTCAAGGGGCTCGGGTCTTGCGGTCCTCACCTCGCTTGTCTGCCAGAGGAGCACCAAAAGCTCCTTCATCTCCCGCCGTATTTCCTCCTGCTCCCGCAGGGAGAGGATGGGGTTCTCCCGGGCCTCGAGAAGCGACCAGAGCCGGCGGAGGATGCTGATCACCGTCCGCCGGGTGGCCTCGGTGGGGTGGGCGGTGACCACCAGTTCCACCTTTACCCTTCCCAGAAGCTCCCGCACCTGGGCCGCTTCCATCCCCCGGGAGCGGAGGCTCTCCATGAGGCTTCCCAGGGAGCGGGGCTGAGGGGCTTTCTTTTCCCGGTCGTAGTCCCTTTTCCGCCGGATACGGTGGTGCTGCTCGGCCAGGTTCACCAGTTGAAAGTAGAGTCCGAAGGCCCGGGCCACCTGGAGGGCCAGGGGGAGGTCCAGGGAAGCCACCAGGGTCTCTAGCTCCTTTTCCCTTTCCTCCGAATAGTGGCGGCGCAGCTCCCGGGTGAGAAGGCGGATCCGCTCCACGGTCTCGAAAAGGATCTCCCCTCCTTGCTCCCGGAGCACCTCCCCCAGCATGGCCCCGAGGAAACGGACGTCCTCCCGAAGAGGTCTCTGCTTCTCCTGCAGCCAGGCGTCCTCCGCCGAGACGCGGCGGCCCCGCAAGAACCGGGTCTCGTCCTGCAAAAGCGACATCCCAGGAGATTATAGGCTCACGGGACCTGGCGCAGGGCAGAGCGCAGGGCTCCGCTGCGGATGAGAAAGCGGAGAAAGCCGCTATGCCAGTCGAAAGGGAAGGAGGCCAAAACTCTTTCCCCGTATCTCCCCCAAAAGAGGGAGAAAAGGCGGCCCACCGCCCGGTCGTCGAGTAGGGTGGCCAGGCGCCGGAAAAGGGAGCCCAGCCGGATCTCTCCCTCCAGTTCCCCCCGCCAGAGGCGCTCGTACAAAAAAAGGCTCTTCTGGAACTCCCCTTTATGGAAAGCCGTCTCCAGTGCCTGGGCCGCGTGGGATGACCCGATCAGGCCGTAATATATGCCCCCTCCGGAGGTGGTCTTCACCTGGCCCGCCGCCTCCCCCACCACCAGCACCCTCCCCCTGACCGTGCGGGGAAGGGGGCCCTCTGGCAGGACCGAGACCCGGCTCAAGGAGAGGGCTTCTCCCGCTCCCCCTCTCCGCAGGCGCCCCTCCCTCTCCAGAAGGTCCAGAAAGGCGCCCAGGTAGAAGCGGGGGTTTCTCTTGACCATGAGCCCCAGGCGGGCCATTCCCCCGGGCAGGGGCACGGCCCAGGCGAAGGAACCGGGAGCCAGCTTCTGCCCGAGAAAGATCTCCGTCTCCTCGAGGCCCTCCGCCGGATACTCTGCCTGGACGGCGAATATCCTCCCCGGTGCCGATCCGAAGAGCCGGCGCACCAGAGGCGATCCCTCCCCGGTAGCCAGGACCGCCACCCGGCAAAAGAAGATCTCCCGCCTCTCCCCCCGTACCGCCACCAGCCGGAGCCTCCCCGGTTCTTCCTCCACCCCGGCCACCCGGGCGGAGGTGAAAAACCGCGCTCCCCGCCTCTCCGCCTCCCGGGCCAGGCCCCGGTCGAAGACCGTCCGGTCCACCACCGCAGCGAAGGGCTCCTCCCTCCGGTGGCGCAGCACCCGACCGGAGGGAGAGATGATGGAGAAGCCGGAGATAAAATTCAGAACGGCCCCCTCATCCAGGCTAAACCGGCGGAAGGCCTCCAGCCCCACTATCCCCCCGCAGTGGACGGGCACCCCCACCTCCGGGTGCTCCTCCAGCACCGCCACCTCCAGCCCTCGGGAGGCAAGAAGGCCAGCAAGAAAGCTTCCCGCCGGACCCGCCCCCACCACGGCCACGTCCCACACCCGGCTCACGCCGACACATCACCCCGGAAATGGGATTCCCGCTCCTGCCAGCGGGCGGTGAAGGTGAGCAGAAAAGACCTGACTATCAACCGCAGATCCCCCCAGAAGGTCCAGTGGCGGATGTAATCGAGATCCCAGCGCAGCTTCTCTTCCGGGGGGGTCTCGTAATGACCGAACACCTGGGCCGGTCCGGTGAGCCCGGGAGGCACCCGGTGGCGGAGATCGTATCCGGGGATACTTCTCTTAAACTCCTCCACGAACTCCGGCCGCTCCGCCCGCGGCCCCACCACGCTCATGTCCCCCCGGAGGATGTTCCAGAGCTGGGGAAGCTCATCTATGGCCGTGGCCCGCAGCACCCTTCCCACCCCGGTCACCCGGGGGTCGTGGCGGGAGGAGAGGACCGGACCGGTCCGGTCCTCCGCCCCCTTCCGCATGGAGCGAAACTTGTAAAGCCGGAACCTCCTCCCTCCCTTCCCCACCCGCTCCTGGACGTAGAACACGGGGAAACCGTCCTCGAGGACTATGCAGAGGGAAATGATGAGGATGAGGGGCAGGGCCAGAAGAAGCCCGAAAGAGGAGAAGAAGAGATCGAAGAGTCTTTTACTTGGGGGAAAAGGCGCAGACGAGAGATCCCGGCCCACAACCTAGCGCCCTTCCTTCCCCGGGCCGGCGACCAGAAACCGGATGATCCCCCAACCCCACCGCCGGGCTTCGCGCACCTCGAGTCCCGCCCGCCGGGCCAGCTCCTCCGCCTCCCGGTCGAGATGGCAGGCGAACCTCCGGAGATGGGCGGGCCGGGCCCACCTCTGCAGCCGGCTCAAAAAGCGGCAGGAGGAAAGGCCGTGTTCTAAAAGCAACATCTCCCCCTCCGGCCGGCAGACCCGGCTTATTTCCCGGAGGGCCCGCACCGGATCCGGGGTGGTGCAGAGAACGAAGGAGGAGACCACGGTGTCAAAGGAATCGTCGGGAAAGTCGAGGTTTTCGAGATCCATCTCCCGAAACTCCACCTTCCTCCCGAGACGCCGGGCCCGCTCCCGGGCCCTCCCCAGCATTTCGGGGGAGAGATCCACCCCCCAGAGCTGGCAACCGGAAGGATAGAAGGGGAGGTTCCTCCCCGTCCCCACCCCCACCTCCAGCACCCTTCCCCGGGCCCGGGAGCAGAGCTCCCTCCTCAGCCGGGAAAGACCGGGAAAAAGGAACTCCAGCACCCCCTCCAGGAGGTCGTAGCGCCGGGCCAGCCGGTCGTAGACGCCCTTTATGTCCCGGGCGTCCGGCTCAAGAAGGCTTCTTCCGGACGGCCAGAACGGTCTCCCAGCGATCGGCGTGCTTCTCCTCGTCGGAGAGGATGGTCTCCAGCAGAAGACGGGTGACCGGATCCCCCTCCTCCTCGCAGAGCCTGATGTGCTCCCGGTACATACGGATGGCGGTCCGCTCACCCTCCAGGTCGTCCTGCACCATCTGCCGGAGATCCCCTCCCTGCTTGAAGGGGGCGATCTTCGCTGTAGGCTCTCCTCCAAGGTACACCACCCGCTCCGCCAGCATGGAGAGGTGCTTCATCTCCTCGAGCGAGGTCTCCTTGAACAGCTCTATTATAGCGGGGCTTTCCAGCCCCTCGGCGGTGAAGTGATGCCAGAGATACTGCATTATGGCCCCGAGTTCATAGGAAATGTCCTCGTTAAGGGCCGCTATGATCCGCTCCGTAGCCAAAGACTACCACCTCCAAGGGAAGATATTCTCCGTCCGCCTTCCTGAATCCTCTCTTTTCAAGCCAGTCGAAGGCACCTTCGAGCTCCGAGATCCGACACCATCCCCTGCCCAGGCCCGGGAGCACGGATGCGTCGGGACCGGATAGGCGTGCGCAACCGGGGGACTCAGCACCACAGCCGCCCTCCCAGCTCAAGCCGCCCGCGTCCGGGCCCAAGCGGCCCGGGCAACGCCTCCCGCCTCAAAGCCCAATAATAGACGTGGTGCCCATTCGTTGCTTCTGAGAGTGGCTCTCCGCTACCTTTTAGGGGAGAGGATCCGGCTGGGAGTCAGCCTGGCCGGGGTGGCCGTCCCTGCGGGATTGATCCTCTTCCAGCTCGCCCTCCAGCACGGGATAAACACCCAGATCAGCATCTACCTCCAAAATCAGAAAGCCCCCCTCTGGGTGCTCCAGGAGGGGGTGCGGGACCTGGTTTCGGTGAGCGTGATGCCCCGGTCGGTACTCCGGCAGGTGGCCCTGGTCCCGGGGGTGGAAAGGGCGGTGGGCATGGTGGCCACCTACGTCAACATGGAAGTAAAGGATCGTCAGACCCCCGTCTCCATAGTGGCCTTCGATCCCCGCCTGGGCGGAGGTCCCTGGAAGCTGGCGGGGCTGGAACGTCCCCCCACCCCTGAAGACCTGGCCCTCGGGGAGGACGAGGTGATAGTGGACGAGGCCTTCGCCCTAAAAAACGGCCTCCGGGTGGGAGACAGGATCAGCCTGCCGGGCACCCGGGAGAAGTTCACCGTGGTGGCCTACTCCCGGGAGACGAACACCCTGGGGAGCCAGTACCTCTTCGTGTCCCACCGGGCGGCGGGAAAGATCCTCCCCGGGGGGGAAAGAATCGTCACCGCGGTGATGGTCTACCCCGAGCCGGGAGTGGATCCGGCCTCCCTGGCTGCGGCTATCGAAAGTCGGGTCCAGGGGGTCAACGCCGTGCTTATGGAAGAGGTAGCCCGCCGGAACCGGGAGTACGTAGGGGCCTTCTTTCTCCCCATCATAGGCTTCGGGATGCTGGTGGGCTTCCTTGTAGGCCTCACCGTCACCGGCCTCACCCTCTACCACTCCATTATGGAGAAGGTGCGGGAGCTGGCGCTCATGAAGGCCCTGGGCCTGGAAGACCGGTGGGTGGGCCTCCTCATCCTCACCCAGGGGCTCCTCATCGGTCTGGGAGGGTTTGTCTTGGGAGTACCCCTGGGCCTGGCGGGAGCCTGGGGGGTCAGCCGGGCCGTGCCCGGACTCAACGCCTCCCTAACCCTCCCCTCCCTGCTCCTGGCCCTCCTCCTCTCCCTCCTTATGGCCGGAACCGCCTCCCTCCTCCCCCTCCTCCGTCTACGTAAGGTGGACCCGGCCTCCGTCTTCCGGCCGTGACCGAAACGCCGGTAGTTATCTGCCATGATTTAGAAAAAGTGCTGGGCCCTCCCCAGGCCCCGGTGCGGGCGGTGGCGGGGGTGAGCCTCCGTCTGGAGCGGGGAGAGCTGACCCTGATCATGGGGCCCTCCGGCAGCGGCAAGACCACCCTCCTGGCCCTCATAGGGGGGCTTCTTCACCCCACCCGGGGGGAGGTCCAGATCCTGGGAGTGAATGTCTGGCGCCTCCGCCCGAGGGAGAGAACCCTTTTCCGCCTCCGCCACATCGGTTTCGTCTTCCAGCAACCCTCCCTCCTCCCCAGCCTTACCGCCCGGGAGAACGTGGCCCTGGTGATGGCCCCAAACGGCCTCTCCGCCCGGGAGGCCCTCCGGAAAGCGGACGAGCTGCTGGAGAAGGTGGGACTCCGGGGACGCGGTTCGTCTTTCTCGGCCACCCTGAGTGGAGGGGAGCAGCAGCGGGTGGTGATCGCCCGGGCCCTGGCCAACGACCCGGAGCTCATCCTGGCCGACGAGCCCACCGCCTCCCTGGACTCCCGCACCGGGCAAGAGGTCATGGAGGAAATCCGGAAAAGGGTGAAGGAGAGGGGAAGAGCCGCTTTAGTGGTCACCCACGACCACCGCCTCCTCCCCCTCGCCGATCGGGTAATCTGGATGGAGGACGGCCGTGTCCGGGAGGCCTGAATCTCCCAAAAGGTGGAGGACAATCCTTCTTCCTCTTCTCCTCCTGGCAGTGGGAGGAGTCATTTTCTACACCGGACTCCACTTCCTCCGACGGGAACGGATCCCCGCCGTCCCCGTGGTTCGGGCGGAGGAGAGGGAGATCCGGCCCCGCATCCTGGCCACGGGGAGGGTGAAGCCGGCCCGGGAAGAGCTGGTCCGCGCCCGCCTCTCCGGGCTCCTGACCGAGCTCTACGTGAAGGAGGGCGACCGGGTGGAGGCCGGCCAGGCCCTGGCCCGGGTGGAGACGGAAGAGGCGGCCGCCCAGGCGCGGGAGGCCGAGGCCCTGGAAAGCCGGAGCCGGCTGGGAGGGGAGCTGGAGACAAGGGAAGCCCGGGCCGCCCTGGCGGAAGCCTCGGCCCGGTACGAGGAGGCAGCCCGGGAATACGACCGTCTCCTAGCCCTGTACCGGGAGGAAGCGGCCCCCCGGCAGACCCTCGACCAGGCCCTCCACTCCCTGGTGGTGGCCGAGGCTGCCTACCGGGCAGCCCGGGAGAGGCTCTCCCTCCTCCCGGCCCTTCAGGAAAGCCAGGTCGCCTCGACCCGGGCGGGGCGGGAGGCCGCCGAGCTCAGGCTCTCCCGGGGCACGGTCGCCGCTTTCGGCCCGGGGACGGTGCTAGAGGTGCTGGCCAGGCCCGGAGCCCTACTCTCCCCGGGGGATCCCGTCGTGCGCCTCGGGGACATCGCCCGGGTGGAGGTGGAGGTGTTCCTGAGTGAGGAGGACGTCGGCCTCATCCGCCCGGGAGATAAGGTCCGCGTCTCCGCCCGCTCGGCTCCCGGCAGGGAGTTCGCGGGGGTGGTCAGCCGGGTGGGACTGGTGGCCCGGGTACCCCCGGGCCCGGAAAATCTCGAGGCCCCGGAGGAGGGAAGGGTACCGGTCTACGTCTCCATCCCTTCCGCCGGGGGCCAGCTCCGGCCCGGGGTAACCGCCGAGGTGGAAATAGCGCCCGGGATCGCCCGCTCCCTGGCCATCCCCGCTCCGGCCGTTTTCCGGCGGGAGGGGAAGACCTACGTGTACGTGCGGGGCGAGGGCTCGATCCTGGAGCTGCGCCAGGTGGCCACCGGTCCGCGGGACGACCGGTACGTGGCCATCACCTCCGGCCTCCGGGAAGGAGAAGAGGTGGTGCTGGAGCCCCGCCGTCCGGGGCTCCGGGAGGGAGTGCGGGTGAGACCGCTCCCTCAGGTCCTATCGGGCGAGAGCCGGCGGAAATAGAGGAAGAGCGCCAAAACCAGATAGCTCAGGTACACCGCCACCTGGAGGAGGGTGGGCTCGGGGTCGTAGCCCAAAAGGGTGTGGAGGAAGGCCCCCCAGCGAGAGGACTCGGAGAGATAGCCCGAGGTGTCCCAGAGCCCCTCCCCGCCGAGCCAGCCTCCCTCCCGCCACTCGTGAATAGCATTGGAGAGAAGACCGGCGGCGAAGAAGATGAGCACCGCCCCCGTCACCCGGAAGAAGGTGCGCACGGGAAGGCGGAGAGAGCCGACATAGACCAGCGCTCCCGCCACCACCGCCACCGCGCCCCCCGCCAGGGCGGCGGTGACATACCCCCAGGTGGAGGAGGCCAGGGATAGACCGGCCCGCAAAAAGATCACCAGCTCCAGCCCTTCCCGCACCACCAGGGAGAAGGCCAGGAGGAAGAGGCCCCATCCCCCGGCCCGGACCGCCGCCCGGACCTTGCCCTCCAGTCTCCGGAAGAAGGCCTGCCTCCGCATCCAGAAGATACAGTAGGTCAGAATACCCGCTGCCAGAAGCATCATCAACCCCTCGAAGAGGGAGAGGATCGGACCCTGAAGGGAGCCGAGGAAGTCGGAGAGAAGAACCCAAAGAACCGCGCTCAAAAAAATGGCCCCTAAAGCGCCCGACCATACGTACCCCCTTCCCTCACCCCCACCCCAGTGGGCGAGACCGGCCAGCAAAAGCCCCAGGATGAGCGCTATCTCCAGGAACTCCCGGAAGGAAACCAGAAAAGCGTACCACGCCATGGACTTGCCCCTCCTTGATGTCTTAATGCGAATAATTTTCAATAACCGAAGAGAATTCTATCAAGGCCCTGGAAAGGTGTCAACCCTTGTTATTTCCCACTGCAGTCGCTACCGGGTATCGGGGGGCGGGCAAGTCTGTCGTAGGTGGGGCCGACTCGGGGGCAGGGCCGGGAGCTGGCTCAAAAGAGCACCAGCACTATGCCGCTCCCCTCGTTCACGATCTTCTCCATGGCCCCGTGCAGCTTCTGCTGGGTCTGGGGGGAGAGTCTCTCCAGCTTCCCCCGGATGGTCTCCTCTAAAAGCTCGGCCAGGGATTTCCCCAGGATGTTGGACTCCCATATGCGCCGCGGGTTGTCCTCGAACTTCTCCAAGAGATAGCGGATCAGCTCCTCCGACTGCTGCTCCGTGCCCAGCACAGGCGTATACTCCGCCCGTACCTCGGCCCGGAGGATGTGCAGGGAAGGAGCCCGGGCCCGGAGGCGGACCCCGAACTGGTTCCCCTTCTTCACCAGCTCCGGCTCCTCGAAGACCATGTCCTCCTGGGAGGGGAAGACCACCCCGTATCCCGTTTCCCGGGCCCCGGCCAGGGCTGCTTCCAGCGGCAGGTAGGACTTCTTCATCCGGGCTGCCTCCCGAACAAAGCGCAAAACCTTCCGCCTCTCGGAGAGATCCTCCCCCGCCAGCTCCCGCAGGCAGCGGTGGTAGGTCTCCTCGGGCACGGTCACCTGCACCTCGCCCGTGCCCGCCCCCAGGTCCAGTCCCAGCACCCGGGTCTCGGCCACGTGCTCCGCCTCCCCCAGCTTCCGGGCCGCCGCCTCCACGTCCCGTACCCGGGATATCCCCGCCTCCACCCTGGATATCTCCCGGTGCAGGTGATCCCTCAGCCAGTGGGTGGGTTCGAGCTCCTCCACCCAATCGGGGACCAGAAAGTCCACCCGCCGGACGGGGAACTCGTAGAGGACCTGCTCGAGAATCCCCAGAAAACCCTCCCGGTCCAGGGTCAGGAGGTTGGCCGGGATGACCGTCACCCCGTACTCTTCCTCCAGATCGGAGCTCAGGCGCCGGACGCTCGGGTCATGAGGTCGGGCGGTGTTAAGAAGTACGAGGAAGGGTTTGCCCAGCTCCTTCAGCTCCCCGATCACCCTTCTCTCCGGCTCCGCGAACCGTTCCCGGGGGATCTCTCCGAAGCTCCCGTCGGCGGTGACCACCACCCCGATGGTGGAGTGGTCGGCGATCACCTTCCGCGTCCCTACCTCCGCCGCGTCCTGGAAGGGGATGGGGTGGTCGAACCAGGGGGTGAGTACCAGGCGGGGGAAATCCCCCTCCGTGTAGCCCAGGGCTCCCTCCACCGGATAGCCTACCGAGTCCACCAGCCTCACCCGGCAGCGGAGACCTCCGTTCAGGGAGATCTCCACCCCCTCGGCGGGGATGAACTTGGGCTCGCTGGTCATCACCGTCCTCCCCGCTCCACTCTGGGGAAGCTCGTCCCAGGCCCTCTGCCGCTCGAACTCGTCCTCGATGCGGGGAAGGACCAGAAGTTCCATGAACCTCTTGACGAAGGTGGATTTCCCCGTGCGGACCGGGCCCACCACCCCTATGTAGATGTCGCCCCCGGTGCGGGAGGCTATGTCCTGGAGAACGTCGAACTCCTTCATCGCCCATCTCCCTCCAGCCTCTCGGCCGGTACACTATATGCAGGCTAGGACAAAACCTAGAACTCGGCCCTTGGCCCCCGGGACATAAGATCGCGGAGCGCCTCTTGGGGAGACTTGCCCTCCAGCACCAGGGCCACTTCCCGCACAATAGGGAGATCCAGCCCCCTCTCCTCAGCCAGAGCCCGGGCAGAAGGGGCGGTGGCCACTCCCTCCACGGTGAAGCCGGTGCGGGAGAGAAATGCGGCCACTTTCTCCCCCCGGCCCAGGGCCATCCCGAGCTGGCGGTTCCGGCTCTGGGAGCTGGTGGAGGTAAGCACGAGATCCCCTAACCCGGCCAGGCCGAAGAAGGTCCGCTCCCGGGCTCCGAGAGCCACCCCCAGCCGGGCCAGCTCGTGCAGGCCCCGGGTGATGAGGGCGGCCTGGGCGTTCTTTCCCGCCCCCATGCCCTCCGCTATCCCCACCCCTATGGCCAGTACGTTCTTCAGCGCTCCCCCCAGCTCCACCCCGGCTACGTCGTCCTGGGTGTAAACCCGAAACCAGGAAGTGGAAAGAGCCCGCTGGAAGAAGGAGGCCACCTCCGGGTCCCGGGCGGCCACCACCGTGCTGGCGGGAAGGCGCCGGGCTATCTCTCCGGCGAAGTTGGGCCCCGACACCACCCCCAGCCGCCGGGCCAGAGAAGGGTCGGACTCCTCCGCCACCTGGCTCATGCGCCGACCGGTCTCCGGCTCCAGCCCCTTGGTCCCGGAGAGGAGAAGGGTGCCCCGGGGAAGGAGAGGGAGAAGGGTCTGCAGAAGGGAGCGAAAAGCGCCGGAAGGGGGCACCAGAACCACCGTCTCCGCTTCATGAAGGGCCTCTTCGAGGTCGGAGGTGGGAAGGAGGGAGGGAGGGAGGGAGACTCCCGGAAGCCGCCGGTTCTCCCGGGTTCTGGCCATCTCCTCCGCCGCCTCCCTCTCCCGGCACCAGAGGCGCACCGAAAAACCGTTGGCCTCAAGGCAGAGGGCCAAAGCCGTACCCCAGGCTCCGGCAGGGACGACCGCCGCCTTCACCGGCGGGAGCCCCGGAGACGGAAGCGGGGCTCTTCCCCCCTGAGGAGCCGGCGGATGTTCTCCCGGTGGGTCCAGAAGATGAGGGCGGCGGCCAGGAGAGCGGGAAGGGACCGCTCCGGGGAAGCCCCAAGAAAGGCGGCCAGGGCCACGGCCGCCGTGGCGGAGAGGGAACTCAGGGAGACGTAGCGGAAGGCCAGGAAGGTGGCTAAAAAGAAAGCCACCCCCCAGGGCGCGGTGAAGGGAAGAAGGGAGAAGAAGGCGCCGGCCGCCGTGGCCACCCCTTTGCCTCCCCGGAAGCGGAGAAAAGGGCTGAAAACGTGGCCCAAAACGGGAGCCAGGGCCAGGACCCCTTCCGCCCACCCCTCCCCCCTCCCGCCAAGCCGCCAGAGAAAAAGGGGAAGGGCACCCTTGGCCATATCCAGCCCCAGCACCACAAGGCCCGCGGCGGGACCCAGAAGACGCCATACGTTGGTGGCTCCTATGTTGCCGCTCCCCGCCCGCCGGATGTCCACCCCCTTAAGCCTGCCCGCCAGAAACCCGAAGGGGATGGCTCCCAAAAGATAGGCTCCGAGGAGGTAAAAGAGGAACCTCACCGGGCTCTCCCCGCTCGCCGGACGGAGCCCCGGACAAGAAAGCGGATGGGTGCGCCCCGGAAGCCGAAGGCCGCCCGGATCCTGCCTTCCAGGTAGCGGAGGTAATCCTCGGGAAGAGACCGGGGATGGGAGACCTCCAGGACGAAGGTAGGGGGAGCGGTCCCCGCCTGGGAGGCGCGAAAAAGCTTTTGGAACTCCCTCCCCACCGCTGGAGGAGGGCGATCCCGCCAGGCTTCCTCCAGCACCCGCCTCAACTCCCCGTCCTCCACCCTCCTCCTCCGCTCCTCGCCCAGGGAAAAGAAGAGGTCGGGCAACCTCCCCAACCCCTCCCCGGTGAGGGCAGAGACAAACTCCACCGGAGCCCAGTCGAGGAAGGGGAACTCCCGGCGCAGCTCCGCCTCTTTGAGCTTCCTCGCCTCCGCCCGCCTCTCCGCCGGGACCAGGTCCCACTTGTTGATCAGGAGAACGCAGCTCCGCCCGGCCTCCGCGACGAAACCGGCCATGCTCTTCTCATGATGGGTTACGGGTTCCGGAGCCTCGAGCACAAGACAGACCACTTCCGCCCGCCTCACCGCCAGGCGGGCCCGGCTGAGGGAGGCCTGTTCCAGAGGCTTTCGCACCCTGGTCCGGCGGCGCATCCCCGGGGTATCCACGAGGAGGAACTCCCTCTCCCCCTGGCGCCACAGGACGTCCACCGCGTCCCGGGTGGTGCCGGGACGGTCGGAGACCAAAAGGCGCTCCCGGCCGAGGAGGGCGTTGACCAGCGAGGACTTGCCCACGTTCGGCCGACCCAAGAAGGCCAGGCGCAGGGGTTTCCCTTCGGCCCGGCCGTCCGGAGGTAGGCCCAGGCGGCGCAGCCCCTCCACCACCGCGTCCAGGAGCTCGGGGATGCCCTTCCCCTGGGTGGCGGAGACGGGAAGGGGCAGGCCGAGACCCAAAGGGGCGAAATCGTATATTCCGCTCTCCCGGGCCGGGGAGTCAGCTTTGTTGGCAGCGAAGACCAAGGGCTTCCCGCTCCTCCTCAAAAGGTCGGCCACCTCCCGGTCGAGAGGGTGGAGCCCTTCCCGGACGTCCACCAGGAACACCACCAGATGGCTCCCCTTGAGGGCCAGGAGCACCGCCTCCCTGGTCTCCTCCTCCCCTCCCAATCCTCCGGTATCCAGAACGGAAAACTGGTGACCCGCCCATTCCACCTGGGCCTCCAGATAGTCCCGGGTGGTGCCGGGCTCCGGAAATACTATGGCCTTCTCCCGGCGGGCCAGGCGGTTGAAGAGGGTGGACTTTCCTACGTTGGGCCGACCGACTATGGCGACCCGACCGCTCACCTTAATTTTTGTGCTGGTGGTTCAGCTTTTCCCGGGTCTCCTCTAGGAATTCCCCGAACATGTCCCCGAGAGTCACGAAATCCTTCTCCTTCTCCCGGCTGGGAGGCCAGGAGGAACGCACCCGCGGCCTCTGGACATCGGGCTTCATGCTGAGGCTGATCCTTCTCTCCTCGGGCTGGATCTTGACGATGCGCACCTTGACCTCCTGCCCCTCCCGGACCACGTCCCGCGGGTCGTAGACGTGATAGTCGGCCATCTGGGAGACGTGCAAAAGCCCCTCCACCCCGGGCTCCAGCTCCACAAAGGCCCCGAAGCTGGCCAGGCGCACCACCCGGCCGAGATGCCAGCTTCCCACCGGATACTTCTCCGCCGCGTTGCTCCAGGGATCGGGAAGCACCTGCTTGAGCCCCAGGGAGACCTTCTCCTTCTCCCGGTCCAGGCGCAGCACCTTGACGTCCACCTCGTCCCCTACGGAGAGGACCTCCGAGGGATGCTTGATCTTGCCCCAGGACATCTCCGAGATGTGGAGAAGCCCGTCTATCCCCCCGAGATCTATGAAGGCCCCGAAATCGGTGATGCTTTTAACCACTCCCCGCCGGACCTGCCCCACCTCCAGTTCGGCCAGGGTCTTCTCCCGGATGCGCTTCATCTCTTCCTCCAGCACCTGCTTCCGGGAGACCACCACCCTCTGCCGGCCCCGCTCCAGCTCGATCACCTTCACCCTAACCGTCTGGCCGAGATAGGCGTTGAGATCGCTGACGTATCCCCGCTCCACGTGGGAGGCAGGCATGAAGGCCTTCACCCCTATGTCTACTATCACCCCGCCCTTGACCACCTCCACCACCTCGCCTTCCAGGATCTCCCCGGCGGAGAGGGCTTCGGCCGCCTTCTGCCATCCCAGGCGCTCCCTGGCCCGGCGGTGCGAGAGCCGGGGGGCGCCCGTCTCCCGATCCGTGCCCAGCACTTGCAAGGGGAGGTTCTGCCCCGGGGTGTACACGTCGGAGGGGGACTTTCCCGGCGGGAGACTCATCTCCGCTGCCGGCACCACTCCTTCCTGCTTCTGCCCCACATCCACGAAGAGGCGCTCCGGGGTGACGGAGACCACCTTTCCCTCCACTATCTCTCCCGGACGCAGCTCGGGTGCCTGCTCTTTCTGGCCCTGCATCAGCTCTTCCATTTTAGCCATGACCTCCTTTATTACCCAATCCGGGGTAGAGGCTCCCGCCGTCACTCCGGCCTTCCGCAAGCCCTGAAACCACTCCGGGCGCAGATCGGCCGCCGTTTCTACATGATAAGCCATCACCCCGGTCTCCCGGCAAACGGAAAGCAGTTTCTGGGTGTTGGAGCTCTCCTTCCCCCCGATGACCACCACCACCGGGACCTCCCGGGCCAGCTCCCGGGTTGCCTCCTGCCGCTCCTCGGTGGCCCGGCAGATGGTCTTCTCCACCCGCACCTCCCCGCCCTTCTGTCGCAGGCGGTCGGCCACCTCCTGCACCAGCTCCGGCCGCTGGGTGGTCTGGGCTAAAACCACCCGCCGATCAGCAAAAGGAAGCCCTTCTACTTCCTCGGGAGAGGAAACCACATGCACCCGGCCCTCAGACCAGCCCGCCACCCCCACCACCTCAGGGTGGGTGGGATCACCCACCAGTATTACCTGATACCCCTGGTGGACGAAGGAGCGGGCCTTCCTCTGCAGAAGCCGGACGAAGGGGCAGGTGGCGTCCACCACCTTCCAGCCCCGGGAGCGGGCCTCCTCGTAAACTTCGGGGGGAGCCCCATGGGCCCTTATGAGCACGGTATCCCCTCTCACCTCCGCCAGGGAGGCCACCGGCCTTACCCCCAGGCGGCCCAACCTCTCCACCTCCCCGGGATGGTGGATGACCGGCCCTAAAGAGGTGACCTGCCCCTCCCGGGCTGCCCTCTCCGCCTTCCGGACCGCCTCCCGGACCCCCAGGCAGAACCCGGCCACCCGGGCCAGCACTATCTCCGGTCTGCTCATCCCTTTTCCAGAAGAGCCCTGATGCCCCCCATGACCAGGTCTTCCGTGGCCTCCTCGAGCCTCCTTCTCCCCCGTCCCTGGGGACGCGGGAGGACGAGAGGCTTTCCTATGCGCACCGTCACCCGGCTGAAGGGGAGGTAACTGCCGGAGATGGCCACCGGGATCACCGGTACCCCCGCCTGCAGGGCCAGGAATATGGCCCCCGGGTGGCCCCGGCCGAGGAGGCGCCGCCGGGTGCCTTCGGGGAAGATGCCCACGGCTTTCCCCTGCCGCAAAAGCTCTAACCCCCGCCGGAGGCTTCTGAGATCCGAAACCCCCCTCTTCACGGGGAAGGCCCCGAAAACCCTGATCAGCGGAGCGAGCAGGGGGACGGAGAATAGCTCCTCCTTGGCCATGTAGTAGATGGGCCGGGGAAAGGCCACCGCCAGCACGGGAGGGTCCAGGTAGCTGCGGTGGTTGGCGCATACCACCACCCCCCCCTGAGGGGGCACGTTCCCCCTTCCCTCCACCCGGAGGCGAAAGAGCAGGCGGAAGAAGAGGTAGACCACGGCCCGGCAGAGGAGGTAAAACCTCTCGTTCACCGGAGGGGGAGATGCCGGAGCATCTCCTCCACCACCTCCTCCGGGGTCAGGTGGGTGGTGTCTATCTCCAGGGCCTCCGGGGCGGGGCGCAGGGGGGAGGAGGAGCGGGTTACGTCCTCCCGATCCCGGATGCGGAGGTTTTCCTCCACCTCTTCTTTTGGCCCGGCCAGACCCCGGGAGAGTAGCTCCCGGAAACGACGCTCCGCCCGCACCGGACCGGAAGCGGTTAGAAAGAACTTGCGCTGCGCCTCGGGGAAGACCATCGTCCCCACGTCCCGTCCTTCCACCACCGCTTCCCGATCGGCCACCAGCTCCCTCTGCTTCCGCACCATCACCCGCCGCACCCCCGGAAAAGCCGCCACCCGGGAAACCCAGCGCTCCACCTCGGGGCGGCGGATCTCCTCGCTCACCTCTTCGCCATCAATATACACCCGGAACTCCCCCTGAAGCCAGGAAACGGAAAGAGATGCCTCCTCGGCCAACCGCTCCAAAGCCTCCGCATCCTCCGGAGAGATTCCCCTCTTAAGCGCCAGCCAGGTTAAGGCCCGGTAGGTAGCCCCGGTGTCCAGATAAAAGCTCCCCAGCCGGGTGGCCAGGAGCCGGGCGGCGGTGCTCTTTCCCGCCCCCGCCGGACCGTCTATGGCCACGATCAGCCGGTCAGAGGTCGGGCCGGAGGAGGCGGGCATCGTTCAGGTACACGTGCTGGATCTCCTCCGGGCGCCGGGTGGTGTTGACCAGAATCAGGACCCGGATGCACCGGGGCGGGGCTCCGGGGACGGCCATCTCCACCCCCCCGAGAAAAGGAACCTCCCAGCCGATCTCCCGGGCGAAGGTGGCGGGAAAGGCACTGGTGAGATCCGGAGTGGTGGTGAAAAAAACCCCCGCCACCTCGTGGAGAGAAAACCGGTTCCTTTTGAGGATCTCCCCCAGGAGGGTCTTGACTCCCTCGGAGATGGCCTGGGGGGTGTCCTCGGAGACGGTGATCGCCCCCCGGATACCCCTTACCCGCCACTCCACGCCCTACTCCTCCGGCTGGAGCTCGTCGAGGGGCCAGGCTTCGGGATTGCCCACATAGACCTGGGCAGGCACCAGCCGCCCGTTGACCTCCACCTCCAGCGAGCGGCGGAAATAGAGAGGAGGGTCCTCGTCACACCCCTCATAGCGGTCGAGCACGGGGAACTCCTCCGGACGGATCTCCCACAGAAACCCCCGGGTCACCGCCCCCTCCTGGGGAAGAAGGAGCAGGTAACCGAGGGGCGGGGAGTGAAAGACCCGGTAGCCCCTCAGCACTGCGGCCTCCGGCTCCTCCATAGCCCGGCCTAACAACTCCTCGAGCCTCCTGCGGGAGGTCAGGGATCCGTAAGCGAAGAGCTTCACTCTTTATCTCCCCTCCCCTCTTTGAGGGATGGGCGTAAAAGAGCCTCTATCTCCCCCAAGAGGTTATACACCCTATTGCGCCTCAGAGAGTAGCTCCCCCCGAGGAGGGCCAGATCCCCCAGGGAAGAGAGCAGCCGGTAAACGAGAGGCCTGATTTTCTGTCCCTCTTTTGTCCGCAGGGCCGCCTGGAGTAGCCACTTACGGTGGGGAAGAGGCCGGGAAGAAAGGTAGAGAGTCAAGGCGGAAGCGGCCTCAAGGAAGCGGACCACGTTCTCCAGAGCATAGAGGAGCTGGCCGCGCCGCAGGGCCCAGGCCAGGGAAGCCCGCCTCCGGCGCATCTCCCGCCAGGCCCCGCGGGCCTTCCGCCCCCAAAGCTCCTCGGGAGGGGGAAGCAGAGCCAGGAGATCCCCCCTTCCTCCCGCCCCCTCCCGGAGGAAATCTCCCTCCAACACCGCGGCCAGGGCCTCATCGTCTCCCTCCCGGAGACGCAGGGCAAACCTCCCTACCTCCACCACCTGGAGGTGGATCCCCTCCCGCTCCAGAAAAGAGCGCAGCTCTCCCTCCCCCTCCCAGCCCGGAGGGTGGACGAAGATCAGGTCTACGCCGGAGCGGGAATCCGCATAGGGGGATACGGCCGAGCCGGTGAGGATCACGGTGAGACCCCCGAGAAGCCCCTCTTCCTCCGCCCGGCAAAGGTTTCTAACGGCCCTTTCCCGGAGGCTCCAGGTGTAAGGAGAAACCTGCATTGCCTTGCCCCGGGTAATCGTATAGAATACACCCCAGCCATCGCAACGGGAGGTAGGGAGATGCGGGCCACGGTGGATCACGACCTTTGTATCGGGGATGCCATCTGCGAGTCCATCTGTCCTCAGGTGTTCCGGCTGGGAGACGACGGGCTCTCCTATGTCATAGCCGACCCGTTCCCGGCGGAGCTGCAGAAGGACGTGGAGGAGGCGGTGGAGTCCTGCCCCACGGACGCCATCGCCATCCATCCCGACGGAGCGGACATCCCGGACCGGCTCCTGCGGTCCATAAAGGCCCAGTAACCCGGTCTGGCCCGGGCCAGGCGGACTGAGAGGGAGAGAGCCACGCTCTCTCCTTCTCTTTTCTCAAAAGGCTTTACCCTCACCCGCCCGGGGCTTCCACCGGTTGTGCTTGCGGGGTGAGGGGTTTCGCGGCCACACTTGCTGCACCACGCGACTCCAGACGCCACCGCGCTCGCCTCGGGAAAGCTCTCTGGGTCGCGTTAAAGTAGCGCCAGGCATTGTTCCATGAAGCCGCCGCCTTCCTGGGGAGCGGAGAGGCCCGGAACCTGCGGCGTGAGTGGCCGCCGTCACCGGGAGGCAAGGGGAGAGGCGCGGCTTAAGCGTACTTGTACTGCACCCCGAAGCCGCCCCGGGGAGGGTGCCATTCGATGTTCCGGTAAGGGCATCCCACCCGGCAGGTGCCGCATTCCAGACACCCCTCCCACAGGACGCGGTTTACCCCTTCCTCGGGATCGAAGCGGTAAACGGCGGCGGGGCAGAAGAAGTTGCACCACTTCTCCGGGCAGGCCCGGCAGGTGTCCGGGGAGAGAATACGGATGTGGGGCTTCTCGTCTACCACGAAGCGGGTGTAGAAGAGTCGCTCCTCCGCCTGGCGAACCAGCTCCTCCACCCGCCCTGCCCAAAGGGCCATCCCGTCCTCACCCCCGGGGCTCATCTCAACCCAGCGCCCTCCCCAGACGGAAGAGATCCCGCCCCAGGCGCCAGAGCGACCTCTCCCTCCGCAGGCGGGAAAGTACAAGCCTCCTCTTGGCCACCTTGGGAAGAAGGTCCACGGTCAGAAGCTCGGAAAGCGCCTCCACCAGGAGGGAAGGGTAGACACGGAAGAACTCGGGGTGACTTTCGAAGAGCTCCCCCACCCGGCTGAACTTCCGGAGGTCCGGAAGGATGAAGGAGGATTCCAGCCGCTCCCGGTAGGAGGAAAGGGTGCGGGAAGAGAAGTCTCCCTTCTCCAGAGCCTCCCAGGCGGTCTCGGCGGCCAGCTTCCCCGAGATCAGGGCGAAGTTGGAGCCTTCCCGGTAGACGGCGTTGGAGAGCATGGCCGCGTCCCCCACCACGAGACAACCCTCCCCATACAGCCGGGGGATGCTCCGGGGGCCGGGCTCGGGGATGAGACGGGCCCCGTACTCCCTCACCTCCCCTCCCTCGATGAAGGGAGCCACAGCCGGATGTCCCTTGAGCTCCTCCAGGAGCTCGAGGGGATTCCTCTTTCTCTCCACCATCTGGTGGACCAGCACCCCGAGCCCCAGGGAGACCGACTCCAGGTTGGTATAGAGGAAGGCCGCCCCCACCATCCCCTCCGTGGGCTGGCCGATCATCTCCACCGCTACCCCTTCCCGGTCCCGTACCCCGAACCGTTCCTCTATGACCTCCTGGGGGAGGGAGATCACCTGCTTCACCCCCAGGGCCACCTCCCGGGGCCGGAACTCGCCCCCCAGGCCGGCTTTCTGCACCAGGAAGCGGTTTACCCCCTCGGCGATGATCACCATCCGGGCCCGGAGATCCCCCTCCGGGCGGTCGGTCCTCACCCCCACCACCCTCTCCCCCTCGCGGAGGAGGTCTACCACCAGCGTCTCCGGAACCACCACCGCCCCGGCCCGCTCCACCCGGGAGGCGAGCCAGGCATCGAACCGGGCCCGCAGGACGGTGTAGGCGTTGGGGCGGGAAACCCACCGCTGGGGGTGGAGGCCCAGCCGGAATCCTCCCTGGGGAGAGAGGAGCCAGTACTCCTGGCGGACGATGGGTCTCTCCAGAGGCGCCTCCTCTTCCCAGCCCGGGAACACCTCCTCCATGGGGCGGGCATAAAGCACTCCTCCCATCAGGTTTTTGGTCCCCGGAAACTCGCCCCGCTCCAGGACCACCACCCGGGCTCCCCGACGGGCCAGGGTATGGGCGGCAGCGAGGCCGCTCAATCCCGCCCCCACCACGGCCACGTCAAAGGAGGGAGGGCTCAACCTGCATTCCCTTCCTTTCCCGCAATTGGCGAATGAGGGCGGGGACCACCTCGAAGAGATCCCCCACCACCGCGTAATGGGCGTAGCGCATGATGGGAGCTCCGGGATCACGGTTTATGGCCACGATGTGCCTGGCCTGCTGCATGCCCACCACGTGCTGAATGGCCCCCGAGACCCCCACCGCAATGTAGAGGCGCGGGCGGACGGCCCGGCCGGTCTGGCCCACCTGGTAATCCCGGCTTATCCATCCCGCCTCCACCGCCGGCCGGGTGCCGGCCACTACCCCCCCCAAAAGCCCGGCCAGCTCCCGCAAAAGCTCGAATCCCCGGGGCCCGCCCACTCCCCGCCCTCCCGCCACCACCACCTCCGCCCGCTCGAGGGGGTGTTCGGTTACCCGGCCCTCCTTCCGCCGCACCCGAACCCGGGGACGGAAGTCAAGACTCAGGGAGATCAGCCTCCCCCCTCGCTGCCAGTGGGGAAGGAGGGGGGGAAGGGGGAAGACCCCGGGACGCAGGGTAGCCATCTGGGGGCGCCACCCCTCGCACACGATGGTGGCCATCTGCTTACCCCCGAAGGTAGGGCGGGTGGCCTCCATGAGCCTTCTTTCCCGGTCCACGGAAAGGGCGGTAACATCCGCCGTCAGCCCCGTCCCCACCCGGGTGGCCACCAGGCTGGCCACTTCCCGGCCCCGGGCCGTGGCCGGAAAAAGCAGGATCTCCGGGCGGAAGCGATCCACCAGGTGGCTCACGGCTTCGGCCTCGGCCTCTGCGGTGTAAGGGTCCAGCCCCTCTCCCTCCACGGCACAACCTACCTGGGCCCCTCTCCGGAAAGCCTCCTCCAGGGCCCTCTCCGCCCCCTGGCCTATGGCCGCTGCCCAAAGTTCCACCTCCAGGGAACGGGCCAGCTCCGCCCCCGCCCCCAGCACCTCCCAGGAGACGGGGCGGGCCTGGCCTTCCTCCTGCTCCAGGTAGACCATCACTCCTCGCCACTCCTCAGGCTCCCGGACGCGAGGCAACTTCCTCTCTCGCTCCCTCCAGCTCCAGGATCACGTTGGCCAGAAGTCCGGCCGCTCCCTCCGGGTCGGCGCGCCCGTCCCCCAGGATTTCCGCCCCCCGGGGGGGAGGGGGGACGAACCCCCGGATAACCTTGGTGGGGGATCCGGGAAGGCCTACGGCCTCCGGGGAGGCCTCGATCTCCCTGGCTCCCCAGACCTCCACCTCCTCCTCTTGAGCCCAAAGCAGGCGGGGAAGGGGCGCGTAAGGAAGGGGAGCTATCTCCCTCTCCACGGTTATGAGAGCGGGTAGGGGGCTTTCCAGCTCCTCGGTTACCCCTTCCCGGCGCCGCTCCACCACGATGGAATGGGGGGTGATCTCCCTTATCCTCACCACGTACCCGAGGTAGGGAAAGTTCAGCCGGGCGGCCAGGCCGGGGCCCACCTGGCCCGTTTCCCCGTCAAGAGCTCTCTTGCCGCAGAAGACCAGCCCCGGTTCCCTTTCCTCCCGGGCCAGGCGGGCTATGCCCCGCGCCAGGGTGTAGGTGGTGGCGAAGGTGTCGGCGGCGGCGAAGGCCCGGTCACTGAGGAGGACTGCCCGGTCGGCCCCCAGGGAGAGGGCTTTTCTGAGCGCCCGAACCGCCTGGGGCGGACCCATGCTCAGGACCGCCACCCGGCCTCCTACGGCCTCTTTCGCGGCCACGGCGGCGGCCAGAGCGTGCAGGTCGTCGGGGTTGGGAATTGCCGGCACCCCCTCCCGGACGAGGGCGTTCGTCCGGGGGTCTATCTTGACCTCCTGGGTGTCGGGCACCTGCTTCAGGCACACCACTATGAGCATCCTCTCCTCCTCCCTCGAGCTGCTCCACCTCCTCCGGAGTGAGGTGGCGCCACTTCCCTGGAGTGAGGTTGCCCAGGCGGATGCCATCAATAGCCGTGCGGCACAGGGAAATGACCTCCAACCCCAGCGCCGCCAGCATCCTGCGCACCTGGCGGTTCCGGCCCTCTACCAGGGTGATCTCCACTTCCCTCCCCCGGCCCTCGACCCGCAAAGGCCGGGCCAGGCCGTCCGAGAGCCGGATCCCCCGGCGAAGTTCCTCCAGTTCCTCTTGTTTTATCGGACGGTGCACCCAGACTCGATAGGTCTTGGGTACCTGGTGGCGGGGGTGGAGGAGCCGGGCGGCCAGCTCCCCGTCATTGGTGAGGATCATCAGCCCCTCCGAATCCGCGTCCAGCCGGCCCACGGGAAAGAGTCTTTCTCCGCCCCCCTCCACCAGGTCCACCACCGTGGGCCTCCCCCGGGGATCACGAGCCGTGGAGATCACCCCCCGGGGCTTGTAAAGGGCCACGTAGCGCAGGACGGCGGCCCGGACCAGCCGGCCCTCGAAGGTTATCCGGTCCCGTCCCGGATCGGCCCGGAAGGCTGGGTCGGTGACCACCACCCCGTTGACCGCCACCTTGCCCAGGCGAATCAGGGTTTCCGCCGCCCGGCGGGAGGCGATGCCCGCCCGGGCTAGGATGCGACTGAGCCTCTCTCCCATCTCACCTCTGCCGGTCCTGCCGGGAGCGGGCGCGCCACTTCGGGCAATGGAACAGCTGCCCCCCGGCACCCCCCAGCCGGGCCACCCGGCTCAGCTCACCTCCACCATCAGATCCAGCTCCACCGGGGAGCCCAGAGGCAGGGAGGCCACCCCTACTGTGACCCGGGAATGCCTTCCCCTCTCTCCGAAGACCTCCACCAGGAAATCGGAGGCCCCGTTCATCACCTGGGGGTGATCCCGGAAATCCGGCCGGGAAAAGACATATCCGGTAAGGCGAACGATCCTCTCCACCCGGTTTAGGGTGCCCAGAGCCTCACGCACCACGGCCAGGGCGTTCACGGCCGCCTGGCGCGCCGCCTCCTCCGCCTCCCGGGGGGATACCTCGTCCGGAACGCATCCCCGGAAGAGAAGCTCCCCCTCCCGGAAGGGCAACTGACCGGAAACGAAGAGGAGGTGCCCCGCCCGCACCCAGGGGACGTAGCTGGCCACCGGCCGGGGAGCCGGGGGTAGCACGATCCCCAGCTCCCGGAGCCTGGCTTCCGGCTCCATACGGGGAGAATTTTATCCCTTTATTACGGCTAAAGGACACAGCCGGGCCACCTTAAGTGATATCCCGGCCGCGTGGACCGTCTCCACCACCCGGTCCACGTCCTTGTAAGCCCGGGGAGCTTCCTCGGCCAGGCCGGCCATGGAGCCCGCCCGCACGGCTATCCCCCGCTTCTCCAGCTCCTCCCGAAGCTTCTCCCCCCGCACCTCCCGCTTGGCCTGAGCCCGGCTCATCACCCGGCCCGCCCCGTGGCAGGTGCTGCCGAAGGTGGCCCCCATGGCCTTCTCCGTCCCCAGGAGGACGTAGGAAGCGGTACCCATAGACCCGGGGATGAGCACCGGCTGGCCGAGATCCCGATAGACCTCGGGCAACCCCGGGCTTCCGGGTCCCCAGGCCCGGGTGGCTCCCTTGCGGTGGACGCACACCTCTATCCTCCGGCCATCCACCAGGTGGGACTCCATCTTCCCCATGTTGTGGGCGATGTCGTAGATCTGCCAGAGGCAGGGCCTCACCCCCCGGGGGCGCAAAACCTCCTCAAAGCTCCTCCGCACCTGGTGGGCCAGCACCTGCCGGTTGCAGAAGGCGAAGTTGGCCGCCGCGGCCATGGCCCGAAGGTAGTCCTGGCCCTCTTCGCTCTCCAAAGGGGCGTACATGAGCTCCCGGTCAGGGAGATGAAGGCCCAGGCGCCTGATCAGCCGCTCGAACCTCTGCAGGTAGTCGGTGCACACCTGGTGCCCCATGCCCCGGGATCCGCAATGGATAAGCACTGCCACCTGACCGGGGAAAAGGCCCATCCGCTTGGCCGCTTGAGAGTGGAAAATGCGGTCCACCACGGTAACCTCTACGAAGTGGTTGCCTGCCCCCACCGTGCCCAACTGATCCCGGCCCCGCTCCCGGGCCCGGGGGGACACCTTCCCCGGATCGGCTCCCCGAATGCACCCTCCCTCCTCGGTCCGCTCCAGATCCTCCGGCTCGGCCAGGCCCTTCTCCAGAGCCCACCGGGCTCCCCGGGCCATCACCTCCTCCAGCTCCTGCTCCTTCAAAGGATAGTGGCCTTCCGAGCCCACTCCGCTCGGGCAGTTCCGGTAGAGAGAGTCAGCCAGGCTCGGAAGAACGGGCTCTATCTGTTCCCTGGTCACATCGCTGGCCAGAAGCCTGACCCCGCAATTTATGTCGTAACCCACAGCACCGGGGGAGATGATGCCCTCCGGCACCCGGGAAGCCATAACCCCTCCCACCGGCATCCCGTAGCCTTGGTGCACATCGGGCATGACCACCACCCGGCCCACCAGTCCGGGCAGAGAAGCCACGTTCACCGCCTGGCGAAGGGATAGGTCACCCAGGGCATCCTCCAAAAGCTCCTCATCGGCATAGACCTGGACCGGGACGTTCATCCCCGGTTCCCACTCGCTCGGTATCTCCCAAAGGTAAGGGCTCAGGCGGCGAAGATCGGATTTCCTGATCTCCCTCTTGGTTTTCTCGCTCATGGTAGTTTTTTTCACCCCGCACCCATTCGGGCTTCTCCCCGTATGACCCCCATACCGCCCTGGCGCGCTATTTAAGGTTATACATCAAATACTATCTCGGCCACATAGAAACCGTTTTTCTTCTCTATCTCCAGGTTGTGGTACGTGGCCGCTTTTATATACCGCAAAGAGGGGCCAAGGGATTCGGTTCCTCGGGCCCGGCCCCGGAGGAAGGCCAGCCCTTCCTGGCCGGTGATCTCGCCCCCGCCGGTGGGCTGGAGGTGGGGGTGATCCGGCTTCCCTGCGCTCCTGTCTTCCAACCATCCCCGCCGTTCCTCTTCTCCCGGGGGGAGAAGAAGGCCATCCACGGCGAAGTCCCGGAAAAGGAGCTTCTTCGTCTCCGTGAGATATAAAAGCTCGTTCAACCAGGCCACGAGGAGGCCCTCCGGAGAGGCGGCCTCCACCTCCAAAGTCACCTCCTTCCCGCCCCGGAGCTCCACCTCCGGGTTGCCGGCCAGGCTGTACATGCCCCGGGCGGCCCAGACGAAGAGGTCAGAGAGGGTTTCCCCCCAGGCCCGGATGGCCCGGTCGGCGGTATGGGGTAACTCCTCAAAGCCGCCGGACGGCCCGCTCAACGCCAGTTCCTCGTAATCTTTGCTGCCCACCTCACAGACTTTCCGCCTATGGTCTTTCGCCCACAGTGACGACCAGCGACTGGCGCCGCCCCTCCCGGACTATCTCTACCGTCACCCTCTGCCCCACCTTCAAGCGGGAAACAAGCCTCGTCAGCTCCTCGGTGGAAACCGCTCTCTGGCCGCCCAGGCTCAATATCACGTCTCCCGCCCGCATCCCCGCCCGCTGGGCGGGACCGCCCGGGGCCAGCTCCACCACCAGCACTCCCCTCCCTCCAGGCACCCGGAGGTAAGCGGCCAGCTCAGGAGTCAGATCCTGGAGGTATACCCCCAGCCAGGGCCGGGCCACCCGACCCCGGCTCACCAGGTCACCCAGAATCTCCTTAGCCTGGTTTATGGGGATGGCAAAGCCTATCCCCTGGCCTGAGGCGCTGACTGCGGTGTTGATACCGATGACCTCCCCCCGGAGGTTCAAGAGGGGACCGCCGGAGTTTCCGGGGTTTATGGCCGCATCGGTCTGGATGAGGGCTTCGAACTGGCGCTGGCCCACGGTGAGCGGCCTTCCGGTGGCGCTGACCACCCCCACGGTGACCGTGTGGTCAAGGCCGTAAGGGTTCCCCACCGCCACCACCCAGTCTCCGGGGCGGATGGCATCGGAATCGCCGAGGGAAAGGGGCTGGAGATCCCGGGCCTCCACCTGGAGTACCGCCAGGTCGAGGAAGTAGTCCCTTCCCACCACCCGGGCCTCGAGGGGGGAGGGCTTTCCCTCCACGGTGACCAGGATCCGGCTCGCCCCCTCGATCACGTGGTCATTGGTGAGGATGAGCCCCTCCCGGCTGATGACGAACCCCGATCCCACCCCCCGGCGCACCTCGGGTAGGGGGAAGAAGGGCGAAGGGGAAGCATAGGCTCTCTCGGTTTGGATCTTCACCACCCCCGGCCCCACCCGGGCTACCACGTCGGCGATAGAGGGAAGGGCCAGAGCCGGGCTTGAGGAACCCGAGCCGGCCGCTGCAGACGTGGGAGAGGCCGGGCCAGAGGCAGCCCCCACTGGCTGGCCCCCATAAAACCTGGCTCCCACCCACCCTCCGAGAAAGGAGAGCAAAAGGAGAAGCAGGGTTACGGCGAAAGAGGTGGCTCCCCGAGTTCTGCGGCCAGAACACCCCGGGGAGCGATCCAGGCCCCCCTCTGGCTCAGTAGCCTCCAAGCCTCCCCGATCAGCGGCTCCCGCCTCTTTCTCCACTCTCCTTCCCTCCCTTCCGTTTCCAGGCCCCGGGTCTCCTCCCCATCACCTTTTAAAGCGAACCCTTCAGGGCAAAACAATAGTAGCCTCACTTTAAAGGCTGATGAAGCCTTTCATCCCGGTAGCGAACCGAAAAGAGTTGGATGGCCAGCAGGATCCAGCCGGCGCACCTCCCTCACGGTCGCGGCCCATCCGAGCCAATGTATGGCGGTAGCCCGGGGCCCTGAGCCTCCCATGCTGGCTCATAGGGTTCCGGAGGATAACGGCAGAGGGGCACCGGAACCGCGACCCGACGGAAAAAGCCTGCAAGACCAGCGACTATCGGCCCCGGCCTCGCCGCCGGCCTGCAGGCATTCCTATTCTCTGCGGACCATAAACCGCTAACCATCACAATTCCGGCACCCGGGACAACATATGCCACCTCTGGCCCGGCCTCCACCATCCCCCGGCCGCGCCGCAGACTGCCCGCCGAAGGCCTCAAAAGACCAGCAGGAGGAAAAGAAAATAGAACGCCCCGGCCAGAAAGAGCTGGCCCAGGCCGAGCTTCTCCCGCCGCACCAGACCCAGATAGAGGACAAAAGCCGAGAACAGGGAAATGGTGGCGGTGATCAGCTCCAGATATCCCAGCCGCCAGGGAGTGAGGGCCAGCCCCAGCGCCGGGAGGAGGGAACCCTGGAACACCATGGCTCCGGTTATGTTACCCAGAGCTAAGGTGTCTTTGGAGCGGCCCACCCATATGATGCTGTTGAACTTCTCGGGTAGCTCTGTGGCCACCGGAGCGATGACCAGGGAAAGGAGGAGGGGCGATACCCCCCAGAGTTCGGCCAGGGTCTCCACCTGGCGAACGAATACCCTGGCTCCTCCCACCATCACCCCCAGGGCCAGAAGCACCTGAAAGAGGATGAGGAGAAGGGGAGGCGAGGGCAGGTGGCGGGCTATCATGAGCGGCTCCACCTCGTCCCGGTCGAGAGGGGGAGATTCCCGGGAGAACGTGCGGTGAAGGTAGAGAAGATAGAGGAGACAGAGGAGGATAGCGAAGCCCAGCTTTACCGGGCGCACCCAGGGAAGCCCGGCCAGGAGGGCCAGGACGTAGGAGATGAGGAAGAACCGCAGGTCCCCCCCTATCACCTGGGGATTCGCGAGGAGGGCGCGGGGACGGGAAGGGCGGCGGAAGGAGTAGAGAACCACCGCCACCCCCAGAATGAAGAGGGCCAGGGTGCTGAGCATGAAGGGGGCCCCCAGTATAGCCCCCGTGCCTATGGCATGACCCGTATCTCCCCCGCCCAGGAGGAGAGCCACGAGGGGGATGACGCTCTCCGGAAGGGCAGTCCCCACAGCGGCCAGGACGCTTCCCACCACCCCGTGGGACAGCCCGAACCGGAAACCCAGCCACTCCACTCCATTGGTGAAAAGATGAGCGCTCCCCAGAATGAGGAGGAGTCCCAGTAGGAGAAGGAGGTAATCCACCCTACCTTAGTCTAGGCTTATGCGCTGGCGAAGAAAGGCAGTTTTCCTCTCCTGCCAGGAACGCAGTTCCTGCCGGATCTGCTGGAGGCGGCTTTCCGCCTTCATCCGGGCCTCCTGGCATTGCCGGAGCTTCTTTTCCAGCTCCCCTAGCTTCCCTCCGGGAAGGCCCGCCCGCCTGATGAGGGCCAGTTCCACCACCATAGCCTCCACCGCCCCCTCCGGCGTCCCGGCGAGCTGCAACTGCTCCTTCCGGGCGGCCAGTTCGGTCACGCTCATCCCGCTGAACTCCTCCAGCCACTTCTGGCGCATCAGGCGGCGGGAGAAGGCCTCCTCCGGCCGCTCCTCTATCCAGGCCTGTAACTGGTCTTCGAGCACCTGAGCCCTCTGGGAGAGCTTCCTCACCTCGTCCTCCGTTCGGGCCTTCTGCCTCTCCAGATCGTTGAGCTGCCAGGTCAGGCGGTCGAGCGTAGCCTGCCAGTGCTCCTGTTCCCGCAGGAGGGAGTAGATGGCCTTGTCGAAGTCCCCCTGCTTCCTTCGGCTCCACACCTCCACGGTCAGGAAGGCCACCACCACGTAGACGGGAACGGCCACCGCCAATCCCAGAAGCACCGCCCAGAGCACGCTCTCCGGGTGGCGCCAGAAACCGAAACCCAATCCCAGAGCCAGAACGGGTACTGACTCCCCGAGGAGGACCGTTTTAGAAGCTTTGGTGTGCTCGTAACCGTGGATCACGTGGTCTCCAAGGAGGACAAGGGCCAGGAGAAGCGCAAACCCGAGGATGAAGGTCAGAACCAGCATAATCCCTCTATCCCCTACCTCCTGGCGATAATTATACCGCCGGAACAAGCCCCCGGTCACCTGGGTAGTAAGGACTATCTCCTATCCCCTGCCCAGTGCCGGAGTTAAATTGAGGTTCAAAGAGCCGGAGATCCTCCGGTTGCCCAACGTCGCCTCTCCGGGTCCCACGGGGGGAGGAGAGTTTGACCCACTCCCAGGGCCGTGAGCACCTTTCCGGCCACGAACTCCACCAGCTCCTCCACCCGCCGGGGCCGGTGGTAGAATCCGGGCATGGCCGGCAGGATCACCGCCCCCGCCTCGGCCAGGAGGAGGAGGTTGCGGAGGTGGACCACGCTCAGAGGCGTCTCCCGGGGCACGACCACCAGCCTCCGCCCCTCCTTCAGCGCCACGTCCCCCACCCTCTCCAGGAGATCCCCGGAGCGGCCGGTGGCTAGGGCGGAGACCGTGCTCATGCTGCAGGGGACGATGGCCACCCCGTCCACGGGAACCGAACCGGAAGCTATGTCCGCCCGCAGGTCGTTACAGTCATAAAGGTGGAGCCCCGCTCCCGGATTACCCGGAGCCTCGAGCTCCCTCGGGCCAGCGAAGAAAGCAGCCACCTCCAGGGGAGATCGCCCAACCAGGCCCATCTCCTCTTCCAGTACCTGGTAGCCGGCCGGAGTGATGATCAGGTCTACCCGGTGGCCCCGGTCCAGAAGCGCCCGTACCACCCGCCAGCCATAGGCCACCCCGCTGGCTCCGGTTATCCCCACCACATACCGGCCGGGCACAGCCTCATGGTAAACTAGCCTTGAGCCATGATTGAAGCTGGGGTTTTTAAGGCGTGATCGCCTACGACTTTCACCGTCAGCCTTTTATTGTGATCTGGGAGGTCACCCGGGCCTGCCTCCTCACCTGCAAGCACTGCCGGGCCGAAGCCCAGCCCGAGCCGGACCCCCGCCAGCTCACCCGGGAGGAGGGATTCGCCCTCCTCGATCAGATTGCCGATTTCGGCGATCCCCTCCCCAATTTGGTCTTCACCGGGGGAGACCCTCTTATGAGGGAGGACATCTTCGATCTCATTGCCTACGGGGTGTCCAAGGGGCTACGGGTCTCCATGACCCCGAGCGCCACCCCCAAGGTCACCCGGGAGGCCATGCAAAGGGCCCGGGAGGCAGGGCTTTCCCGTTGGGCTTTTAGCCTGGACGGCTCCTGCCGGGAGATCCACGATGCCTTTCGGGGCTGGGAAGGCTCCTTTGATCTCACCATCCGCTCCATCGAGTATCTACACGAACTGGGACTTCCAGTGCAGATAAACAGCACTGTGAGCCGCTACAACCTCGACGACCTGGACAACCTGGCCGCGCTGGTGGAGCGGTTGGGGGCCGTGCTCTGGAGTGTCTTTTTCCTCGTCCCCACGGGAAGGGGGAAGATCGGGGACATGATCAGCCCCCAGGAGCACGAACGGGTCTTCAACTGGCTGTACGACCTCTCTCTCCGGGTCCCCTTCGACATCAAGACCACCGCCGCCCAGCATTACCGCCGGGTGGTGATGCAGAGGCGGGCCGAGGCCCGGCGCCGGGGCGAGGAGGCACCCCGCCGGCGCCTCGTGGGGAGGGAGACTCCGGACGGGATAGGCCGGGCTCCCCAGGGGGTGAACGACGGCCAGGGCTTCGTTTTTGTTTCTCATACCGGCGAGGTCTATCCCAGCGGTTTTCTTCCCGTCTCCGGGGGTAATGTCCGTAAGACCCCCCTCCCCGAGATCTACCGGAACTCCCCCCTCTTCCGGGCCCTCCGCAATCCCGACGGCTACCACGGAAAGTGCAGCTGGTGCGAGTTCCGCTACATATGCGGAGGCTCGCGGGCCCGGGCCTATGCGGTTACCGGAGACTACCTGGAGAGCGAGCCCTTCTGCGTCTACATCCCCGACCCCCGGCGCACCCGGGCTCTTTCGCCCCAAGCGCTGACTGAGCCCTCCCATCTCCTCTCCGAGGGCTCAGTCGGCTAGGTTCCCACCTTTCCCACCCTCTGGGGTTCGGGCTCACCTAGTTAATCGAAAAAGAGACTCAGAAAGTTAGTGAAAATCACTCTTTGTAATGAATTATTTATCCCGAGCCCCCGGGATACTGGCTTCCGCAGTCCATACCCGGATTCAGGGCATCTTGATCCAGGATAGCCAAGTTGGGCGGCTTGTGGTACGCCGGGGAGCAGTACCTTGCATTTACAAAAAACCCGACACCACCGCCTCGCCGCAAGCCGCAGTCCAGCCCCGAAACGAGTGCCCAGGATTGTCCACGAATGGAACGTTCCCGTACCGAGCACGCTCCGGGGGAAAGACATCCGACCCGCCTAGTAATTAGCTATACGTAATGGATAAATAACATCTATTCTATGGATTTTAAAGCTTCCCTCCCAGGAGAATGGAATCAGAGGAGGTGACATAATGAGGAAAGAGATCTCCGTCTACAGCCTGACGAAAGACGGAGTGGATGCTCCATCCCCGCTAACCGTCTCTTACGTTCCCCAGGGCGAGGCGGCAACCGGCCTGGCGGCTCCGCTTACAGGTGCCGTACTGGCCCTTCTCGCCCTCCTCTACGGGATGTGGCTCATCGTCCTGAACCTGACCGGGCCTTCCTGGCTAGCTGAGCTCCTCCGGGGGGAGGCCTTCCCTCTCCTGGGCCTCTTCTGAGTCAATGGGTACAAAGCGGAGAAGGAGGTGAAAACTGCCGGTGCTTTTTGGTACCGGCGGTTTTTTGTAGCTCCGGATGGTGGGCGGTAGAGGGATCGAACCTCTGCCCTCGTGAATGTGAGTCACGCGCTCTCCCGCTGAGCTAACCGCCCGTGAGGCAGGTTATATTGTAGACCCCCTGCCCCGGCAAGGCAAGATATCCGCCACCGGCCCGGATAAGCCCTAGCGATTCCCACTTCCTGGAGCTACACGTCGGCGACGGAGGGAGTGTGGTCGGTAATGTTTATCCGCAGGGTACAGAGGTGGCCAGGGACGCAAAGGGAGGTAGGAGTTACGGCCCCGAGACCTGTGGGACCCGGAGAGTTAAGGTGGTCCCGGTTTCGCAGGGCCCACGGCCGACCTAGACGGTGCTACCTTAACCGCGCCCACCCCTACCTCCCGGGGCCTTGCCCGGACACTGCGCCATAAAAAGGGAGCGGCCAGGCGACCGCTCCCCTGGGACAGGGATGGCTTATCAGGGCATCTCGCACCTTTATCCGTAAAAACAGGACACCCGTTAGCCGCTCAAAGAAGGATTCCCACCCCCCATATGGGCTTAAATGTCGTTCAGCTTACACTTTATCCCCGTATCCGACTTTCGATAACGATTATCGAAAAGAGAATAGAATGTCTTTATTTCTTTTCTCTTTCAGGAAAATCTGCCGTTATTACTGCTACCGGATCTTCTCGTTTCCACTATGGAGCGAAGCCACCCAGCCTGCGAGTGGGAGGACGTAGTGTCCTTCCTCCTTCGGGGCCGCGCCCCGGAGTCGGAGTGGGTCGCCCGCGGAAGAGGGGATAGCCAAGGCCGGAACCCGGGATGTTGTAGCGGCGGTACTGTCCGCTGACGAGAGCCCGGGAGAGGCGGCGGTGGTTCCCCCCCAGAACCCCCGGCTTTAGCTGTGGGGATTCAGGCTGAACTGGATGATCACCGGTTTCCGGTTCAGCGCAGGGTCCGGAGATAAGCCACCAGGGCCTCCAGCTCCTCGGGCTTCAATTGAGGGTAAGAGGGCATGGTGCCGGCTTTGGTGGTCCCTCCCTTCTTTATCCACTCCTTGACGTTGGCCTCATTGCGGGGTTGGCCGTCGGGAAGGGGCTTGGACCAACCCATCACCCCCCGGAGCCCGGGGCAGACCAGGGTCTCCGCCCCCGTGCTGTGGCAGGCATTACAGCCCTGGGTGGCAAAAAGCTCCTTTCCCCGCTCGGGGCCGGTGGCCGGCGCCCGCCGGCAACCGGAGAGGACCAGCATCAATACCCCTACAAGAAGGATACATCCCCGGCGCCATCCGATCCCCCACCACCCCTGGCTCAGGTATTTCTCCCCCTTCCCTCCAGAGCGGGTTTTCCCTCTCCCTTATCCGAGATCTCCTGAGAAGAATGGGCCAGCATCTGCCTTTTTATTCGTGGTTTGAAAATGTGGCGCGTCATCTTTTGGCGGCAGTCTAAGGGGGTGTACTCGAAGGATACAAAAAAAACCTTGCTCATCCACGGGTCAGTGACCAGGTCCCGGCAGGTGTAGCGGACGGCCGAGGGCCGCAAGGCAGGCCTCGAAGAAGGCCTCCGAGAGGGTGGGATGAGGGGGAAAGATGCGGGCTACCTCGGCCAGGGTGAGGCCCAGTCCCACCGCCTGGGCGGCGGCGTAGATCATCTCCGAGGCCTGAGGGCCGAAGATGTGTACCCCCAGGATCCTCCCCGTATCCTTTTCCGCCACCACCTTCAGAAACCCCCGCCGCTCCCCCAGCGTGACCGCCCGGCCGCTGGCGGAGAAGGGGAACCGGCCGATCACCACCGCCACCCCCTCCTCCCGGGCCGCTTCCTCACTCTTCCCCACCGAGGCCACCTCCGGCCAGGTGAAGACGCAGGAGGGGACCACGTCGAGGCGGGCCAGAGGCTCAAGCCCCAAGGCCGCCTCCGCCGCCCGCATCCCCTGGGCGAAGGCATAGTGAGCTAGGAGCCTCTGACCGGTCACATCCCCGGCAGCGAAGACCCCAGGGAGAAGGGTGGCCTGCCGCTCGTCCACCCTCACCCATCCCCGGCCCAGGGGACCCAAACCTCCGTCTTCCGGCCGCCGGCCCACCGCCAGGAGGAGGACCTCCCCTTCCAGCGGGGGAAAGCCCTGACCCCGGACGGAGACGGCATGAGGGGAAGCCCGTATCTCCTCCACCCCCACTCCGGTGTAGACGGCCACCCCCTCCCGGCGGAGAAGATCCTCCACCGCCCGGCTCACCTCTCCGTCCTCCCCGGGGAGAATCCGCTCCCGGGCCTCGACGAGGTGCACCTCCAAGCCCAGGAGCCGGTAGAGGAAGGCCAGCTCCACTCCCACCGGTCCTCCTCCCACCACCAGGAGGGGAGAGGGCAGAAAGGGCATCTCCACCGCCTGGTCCGAGGTCCACACCCTCTCCCCCCGGGGAGCCCAGGAGGGCTGGAGAGGCGAAGAGCCGGTGGCCACCACCACCGCCCGGCCCAGGAGTTCCTCCTTTCCCACCCGCACCCGGCCGGGGGCCAGGAGTTCTCCCTCTTCCTGGAAAATCTCCACCCCGGCCTTTTCCAAAAGCCATTTCACCCCTCTGGCCACCCGGGAGACCGCCTCCTCCCGAAAGCGGACCATCCCCTCCCGGTCGCCGCCGCCCCTGGCCTTCTCCAGCATGGCCTTTACCGGGATGCAACCCCGGCGGGCACAGGTGCCCCCTACCCCCTCCCTCTCCACCAGCAGCACCCGGGCCCCCAGTCCCGCCGCCCGGAGGGCGGCCGCATAGCCGGCCGGCCCCCCGCCGAGAACGATAAGATCTGCCCGAGACAACCTATTCCCACCTCCTCCCTTCCCGGAACGGGCTAAAGCCTGGGGGTTCGGAGAGGAACCAGCGCCTCTTCACCCGCCGGGAGGCAGGGCCAGGGTCAGACCCAGCATCTCCCGGAACTCCCGGGCGTCGTCCCACATGTAGACGTTGTTGAAAAAACAGTACACCCGGTCGGAGCTGGCCAGATCCAGCACCAGTCCCCGCAGGTTCTCCTTCTCCTCCCGGGAATAGCGGTACCGGTATCCGCCCCGTCCGTGCAACCGGAAGTAGAAAAGCCTCTCCCTTCCCCTTTTCTCCCGCCAGGAGAGCACCTCCTTCTCCCGGAAGGGGTCGAGCACCGGAACGAGGCCCAGCTCCAGAGAGAGGGATTCCACCTCTTCCCAGGGCCAGTCCCCCCGCGGCTCCCAGGCCAGGGTTATTCCGCTCCTTCGGGCCTTCCGGAAAAAGGCCCGCATGTCCTCCACGTGCTCCCGGGTGGGAGTGAAGGAGGAGGGGCACTGGAAGACGGCCACCTCGGCCTCGAGAGCGGCCAGGATCTCGAGTGTCTTCTCCCAGGCGGCCTCCGCCTCCGGGGAGCGGAAAAAACCGGCCCCGGGCGGCGGGGGAAAGGGCATCCGTCGGTAGGTGGGGCTGGAGGGAGGATGGGTGATCACCTGCCAGGCCTTGGCGGTGAAAACGAACCCCGGAGGGGCCAGCCTCCGCCAGCGAAGGGCGGTGTCCCGGCGGGGGAGGGAATAGAACGTCTTTTGCACCTCCACCCCGTCGAGGTTCCGGAAGCACTCCTCATGGGAGGCAGAAAAGCCCGAGGTGCCGATGACGATGCGCCTAGAAGCGGAGGAGGGCAAGGAGACCCCCGGTGGAGGCGCCGAGCTTCTCGGAGGAGAAGAAGCGGATGCGGCTTCCCTGCTCCTCCGCCCGGCGGAGGAGGTACTCCGCCCCCTCCCTTCTCTCCCCGGGCTCCGGGGAGAAGCAGCGGAGGCAGCGCCAGGGAAGGCCATCCCTGGAGGGGGATATGCTACCGCAGGCACAGGAGAAACCGGGAAGGCGGAGATGGCTCTTCAGGAGCAACACCTCCACCGCTCCCCGCTCCAGAGCCAGGGTGACGTCCTCCGGCCCCACCGCCGCCTCTCCCCGGGCCACCTTCTCCTCCGCCCGGGAGAGGAGCTCCTCCACCTGGTCCTCCCGCCACCCCCGATAAAGGGTCCAGGCCGCCTCCGCCACCGGCCGCACCTCCGCCTCCACGGGAAGATCCACATAGCCGATGACCGCGCGGAGGACCTCCTCCGGGGCCACCTTCTGGAAGTGGGACCGGCCCTCGTCCGACCCACCTACCACCGCCCAGGAGGAGCCGGTGTCCCGCAAAAACCGGAGCAGAGTCTCCCCGGCCTTCCGCAGGTGCTGGTGCAAATGGTCGAGGATGTGGTGGTCTATCCGCTTCTCCTCGTAGGACCGCCACCCGCCCTCCTTCACGTTTTGGGGAACATCGGAGCAGAAGCTGGAAAGCTCCGTCATCTCCCCGCCCGCCAGGAGGAAGAAGCGGGCCAGGTTCCGTCCCAGAAGCGCCACCACCCCCGGCTCCTCGGAGGCCTGCTCCACCAGGGGCAACCGGTAGGGAAGAGGGTCATGGACCAGAAGAGGGGGCACCGGATGGGGCAAAGTCACCTCCTCCCAAAACCCCTCCTCGGCCGAGGAGAAGAGGGCGCAGGCCTTTTCTTCAAAGCCCCGCCGCTCCCTGAGCCATTTTTCCATTCTCTCCAGGTCCGCCCGTAGAGAGAGAGCCTCCCGGCGGGGGAGGGAGCCGACCCTCTCCTCCGCCTCCCGGCGGAGCTGGCGGAAGGTCATGAGATAGCCCTTCTTCTGGTCCCGGGCCCGGTCCAGGGTAAGGTAGAGGCTGGTTACCGGAAGCCCCGGTGAAACCTTCTTCAAAAGATATGCCTTTTCCCTCAGCCTCCCGATGAGGCCGGCCAAGCTATCCTCCCCTCCCCTCGAGAAGCCGGCGGAGAGCCGGCTCGTCGAAGCCCACCAGCCGCTCCCCGTTCACCAGGATCACCGGGACGGACCGGAGCCCCATCTCTTCTACCAGCTCCCGGTAGTGCTCCTCGCTCCGGCTCACGTTCCGCTCCTCGTACTCCACACCCCGCCCCGCCAGATACTCCTTGGCCTGAGCGCAGACGGGGCACCCGTCCATGGTGTACACCACCACCCTGGGCATCCCTCTTCCCCCCTAGAAGCAGACTTCAAAACTCTCCTGCGCCAGAGCCTCACTGGCTATGCGCATGGCGCAGTAAGTGGCGCACATGGTGCACTCCCGCATCCCCCGCGGGTTGCGCTCCTCCCGGTACCGCCGGGCCTTCTCCGGATCGAGGGCCAGGGCGATCTGCCTCTCCCAGTCCAGAGCCTTTCGGGCCCGGGACATCTCGAGATCCCGCTCCCAGGCCCGGCGGATCCCCTTGGCCAGGTCGGCGGCGTGGGCGGCGATGCGGAAGGCGATCACCCCCTCCCGGACGTCGTGGGCGTCGGGAAGCCCCAGGTGCTCGGCCGGGGTGACGTAGCAGAGCATGTCCGCTCCCCGGGCAGCGGCCAGCGCCCCTCCTATGGCCCCCGCTATGTGGTCGTGGCCCGCAGCCACATCGGTGACCAGCATCCCCAGGATGTAGAAGGGCGCTCCGTGGCAGAGCTTTTTTTCGAGTTGCACGTTGAGCTCCACCTGGTCGAGGGGCACGTGTCCCGGCCCCTCCACCATCACCTGCACCCCTTGTTCCCAGGCCGCCTGGGCCAGCTCCCCCAGGGTGATGAGCTCCTGCACCTGGGAACGGTCGGTGGCGTCGGCCACCGCCCCGGGGCGCATCCCGTCACCGAGGCTTAAGGTCACATCGTAGCGCCGGGCGATCTCTAAAAGGCGGTCGAAATTCTCGTAGAGGGGGTTTTCCCGGCCGTGATGGATCATCCAGGCCAGGAGCAGAGCCCCGCCCCGGCTCACCACATCCGCCACCCGACCCTCGCGGCGCAACCTCCCCACCGCCTCGAGCGTCACCCCCACGTGGACGGTCATGAAGTCCACCCCGTCCTCCGCCTGGCGCTCGATGACCCCGAAGAGGTCCTCCACCGTCATCTCCACCATGGCCCCTCGCTTCTCTAGAGCCTCCACCGCCGCCTGGTAGACGGGCACCGTGCCCACGGGCCGGTAGGACTCCTCCAGAAACCTCCGTCGCGAGAGATCGAGAGCCCGGGAAGGGCCGGTGCTCAGGTCCATGACGCAGTCGGCCCCGGCAGAGAGAGCCACCCGGAGCTTCTCCATCTCCTCCCCCACTTCCCGGAAGAGGGGCGAGGTGCCCAGGTTGGCGTTGACCTTGGTGGCCAACCCCTCCCCTATCCCCACCGGCCGGAGCCCCCGGTGGCGGGGATTGGCAGGGATGATCACCCGGCCCCGGGCCATCCTCTCTCCCAGCTCCTCCGGGGAGACCCCCTCCTCCTCGGCCACGGCGAGCATGTGAGGGGTGAGGATGCCCCGCCGCGCCGCCTCCATCTGGGTGCTGGAGAATCCTTCGCTCATGGGAACCCCCTCGCGGCCTTAGCCGCTTTGATCATCATATCTTAACCCAACCGGAAGCGGGGGCCAAAAATTCCGGACCCCGCCGCTAAACTTTTTCCCTCCTCCTCACGATAACCCCCCTGAAGCGGGGGAAGAGTTTGGGGGAGGCCTTTCCCGGACTGGTATTTGAGTGGATCCCCGAGGGGGTGCTCATCCTCTCCCCCTCCCTCCGGATCATGAGGGCCAACCCGGCCTGGGAAAAGCTTTCCGGACAGCGGGAGGAGGAGGTGCGGGGGCTTCACCCCTGGGAGGGGATTTTCGCCCTCTCCGAGGAAGGCTGGCGGGCCTCCCTCTCCGGGTGCGCCGAAAATCCGGTGGAGGTGGCCACCGAGCTCCTCCGCCCCGGGGGAGCCACCCCGGTGGAGGTCATCGCCGTCCCCTTTCCCCGGGGATGGCTCCTCACGGTGAGGGATCTCCGCCGCCTCAAGAGACTGGAGGCCGAGGCCCGGACGGACGCCAAGACCGGACTGGGCAATCCCTGGCTTCTCCGGGCCGAGCGGGAGAGGCTTTCCCGCACCGGGGGAACGGTGGCCATGCTGGACGTGGACAACCTGAAGAGGATCAACGACCAGTTCGGCCACGCCACCGGCGACCGGGTGCTCCGGGAGGTGGGAAGGCTCCTCCGGCAGCACACCCGGAAAGACGACCTGGCCGTCCGCTTCGGGGGAGACGAGTTTCTCCTTTTCCTTCCCCGCACCGGTCTCCGGGAGGCCCGGAGCATCATGGAGAGGATGGAGGGGTTGCTCTCGAGGCTCAGCGCTTTTCTCGAGCTTCCCTTCCCGGTGCGGGTAAGCTATGGCCTGGCCGAGCTCCGCCCGGGACAGAATCTCGAAGAAGCGGTCCGCACGGCCGACCGGGACATGTACCGGCGGAAGAGGAAAGCCCTAAAGACGGGTTAGAGGGAAGGCGAAGCGGGCAAAAAGCAGCGGATGATCCGAAGGCCACCCGGGAAGGACCCGGAGAGACACGAGCTTCATCCCCCGGTAAAGGAAGCCGTCTCCCCCCTCGAAGGCCACCCCGGGGAGAAGGCGGCGCAGGGGTTCCATCTCTCGGGCTCCGGAAGGGGTATTCCAGTCTCCGCCCAGGATGACCGGGCCGCCGGCTGGCAGGTGGCGGCCGAGGAGGAGGATCTGGCGGGCTCTTTCCTCCCGGTCCACGGAAAGGTGGACGTTTCCCAAAAGAAGCCGTCCCCAGGGCGTCTCCATCTCCACGAGGAGAGCGAACCGGGGCTCTCCCTCCCCGGGCAGGCGCAGGGCTTTCGGTTCCCCCATCCATCCCCTCCGGCCGAGGAAGACCATCCCGTAGTTGCCCGCCCCCCGGCGCAGGGTGGGGAGGAAGTAAGCCTCCCTCCCGAGATCCCGGGCCAGGTGGCGCACTTGATCCCGCCACCCGCTGCGGGGGAGGTACCGATCCACCTCCTGGAGCAGGGCGAAGTCCGGGTTCTCCCGGGCGAGGTTCCCGATAACCGCTCCGAGGTTTCCCCCTCCGTGATTGACGTTGTAGGTGGCCAGGGTGAAAGAAGAGGGAAGATCCGCCCGGAGAGCGGAGGGGGAGGAAGCCAGGCGGACGGGTACCCCCGGCTTCCCCCCTAGCCCCATCCAGGCTCCCAGGGCGAGCAAAACGGCCAGAGCCGAACCCTCGAGAAAAAGAAGTTTCTTCCCCATCCTGTTCTCCGGTTCGACCGGTGGGAATATCCACCTTCAGGGTCTTTATGGCAACAAGAGGATTGCCGGTGAGGAAGGCGAAAGAGAAAGGCCGGTGAGAGATCGGTGGAAGCGTCCCCAGCCTCCAAAGGCCTGCGCGTGGCGCTGGTAACCTCCTGGCCCCCCCGCTGGTGCGGGATCGCCATTTATTCCGAGAACCTGGCCCGGGCCCTCCGGAACGCGGGGGCGGAGGTGCATGTGGTCTGCCACACCGATGGAGGAAGGCCGGGGGAGGAAAGGATCCACCCGGTGCTGGACCAGGGAGATCCCCTTTGGCCCTACCGCCTTTACGAGAAAGTGGAGGAGGTAAACCCGGACGTGGTACACATCCAGCACGAGTTCGGACTCTATGCCCGCTACCTGGAACCCGAGATCTACGACTTTTCGCCCTCCCGGGCCTTCGAGCTGACCTGGCCCCTTTTCCGGTGGAAGGTGGAAGGAAGACCGGTGGTGGTCACCTACCACTCGGTCTTCTCCCGTCTGACCTTCGAGGAGGCCTGCTATTACGACCACACCTTCTCCCTGGCCTCGGCCAATATCGTCCACGAGCCCTACCAGAGAGAGTGCCTCCCTTACAATCTGGGGAGGGTTCCGGAGAACGTGTTCGTCTGCCCCCACGGCACTTGGCCCTCCCCGGCCACCGCCGCCTCCCGCCGCCGGGCCAGGGAAAGGCTCGGCCTCCCCCCAGGACCGGTGGTGGGAATGATGGGCTGGTGGGAGCCGAACAAGGGGTTTGAACGGCTGATCAGGATGTGGCCGGAGATAGCCGCCCGGACGGGAGCCCATCTCGTCCTGGCCGGCGAGGCCCGGCCCGGGAGCCCCACCGGCCCGGCCACCCGGGAGGAGTACCTCCGGGAGGTGGAAAATAGCCCGGCCCGGGAGAAGATCGCCGTCATCCGGGGAACTTTTACCCGGGAGGAGTACGAGGAGGTTCTCCATTCCTTCGAGCTCATGGTCCTTCCTTACCATTACGCCAGCCAGTCGGGAAACCTGGCCCACGCTTACGGAGCAGGGCTGCCGGTGGTGGTATCGGCCATAGAGGGGCTGAAATCCTCGGTGGAGGCCTCCGGGGGAGGGCTCGCCGTCCGCTCCGACCGGGAGCTTAAAGAGGCGGTCTTGAAGCTTCTTGAAGACGGGGGGCTGCGCCGCCGGCTGGCCCTGGCCTCCCGCCGCTACGCCCGGAAGGTCATCGCCTGGCCCCGGGTGGCCCGGCACCACCTGGAGATCTACCGCTGGGCCCGCCGCCAGGCGGAGCGGAAGCGGAAGGAGAGGAGGTACCTCGACCACCGGGTCCACGTCTAGAGCCTGCGTCCTGGGAGTGGATCTGGGGGCCTCCCGCACCCGGCTGGCCCTTTTTTCCCCCCGGGGCGAGCTTCTCCGGAAGGCGGTCCTTCCCACCGATCCCCTCCATCCCCTTCGCCATCTGGAGCGGATGGCTTCCGCCCTCCGGGAACTCGCGGGGGAGGCGGAGATCCTGGCCGCCGGGGTGGGGGCACCGGGTCCCCTCCGGGAAGGCCGCCTCCTCACCCCGCCCAACCTACCGGGGTGGCAGGGCTTCCCCCTCCGGGAGGAAGGAAGCGGAAGGCTGGGGTTGAAGGTGGCTCTGGAGCGGGACTCCAATGCCGCCCTCCTCGGGGAGGTCTGGCGGGGAAGGGCCCGAGGGGAAAGGGAGGTTTTGCTCCTCACTCTGGGTACGGGGGTGGGAGGAGCGGTGCTGACCCGAGGGGAGATCCTGCGGGGACGGGACGGGATGGCGGGAGAGCTCGGCCACATCCTTTTGGAGCCGGAGGGTCCGGCCTGCGGCTCCGGCCACCGGGGATGCCTCGAAGCCCTGATCTCCGGGCCCGGCATCGGCCGCCAGGCGGGGATGCCCCCGGAGGAGGTCTTCGCCCGGGCCCGAGGGGGAGACCCTCAAGCCCGCTCCCAGGTGGAAAGGATGGCCCGGTACCTGGGGATGGCCCTGGCCTCTCTGGTCCACATCTTCAACCCCGCCCTCATCCTCCTGGGAGGAGGCCTGAGCCGGGAGGCCCCTCTCTTCCTTCCCCTGGCGGAGGAGGAGATGAAAAGCCGGGTCTTTCCCTCCCTGAGCCGGGAGCTCAAGATCGCCCCCGCCGGGCTCGGAGAGGAGGCCGGACTCTACGGAGCAGCCCTTTTGGCCTTAAAAGAGGCGGGAGTCGGCCCTTGAGGCTCGGCCTCATCGGGCTCGGCGGATTCGGGCTTTTCATCCTGGAGGCCCTGGCCCCTCTTGAGGAGATAGAGGTAGCCGCCCTGGCCGATCCGGAGGAGGAGCGCCTCGGTCGGGCCCGGGAGCTCTGGGCCCGCCTCCGGCCCCAGGCCCCCCCGCCACGGGAGTGCCGCACGGCCGGGGAGCTCCTCGATCAGGTGGACGCGGTGTGGGTGGCCACCCCTCCCTCCCTGCACCACCCCCTGGGAGTGGAGGCCCTCCAGCGGGGCAAAATGCTCTTTCTGGAGAAGCCGGGAAGCCTCACCCTGGGGGAGATGGACCATCTGATAGAGCTTTCCCGCTCCCGCCGCCTCCCCGCCGGGGTGGACTTCGTCCTCCGGGCCCACCCCCTCTACCTCCAGCTCCGCCGCTGGATGGCGGAAGGCCTCTTCGGCCCTCTGGAGAGGTTCTCCCTGGAGAACGACGCCCGGGACGACCACCTGCCCCCCGGTCACTGGTTCTGGGAGGAGGAGAAAAGCGGGGGCATCTGGGTGGAGCACGGGGTGCACTTCTTCGATCTCGTCCACTGGCTGGCCCGGCCGGAGGGATTCTCTCTCTGTGCCAGAAGCCTTCTGCGGCCCGAGGGATGGAAAGACACGGTCATGGCTTTAGTGGAGTACCGCTCCCCTTCCTTCTTCGCCAGCTTCGCCCACCACTTCACCCGCCCCCGGGAGTTCGAGCGCACCCGCATCCACCTCGTCTTCCGCCGGGCCTACATCGAGGTGGAAGGATGGATACCCACCTCCCTCCGGGGACGGGCCTGGCTGGAGGAGGAGGCTCTGGACCGTCTCCTCCAAACCCCGGGGTTGGAGGTGGAATACCAGAAGTCCCATGGGGGGAAGGTCTTTCTGGCCCGGGGAAGGCCTCTTCCCGTGGACCGGGAGGTGGGCTTTGGCCTGGCCATCCGGGACCGGGAGGAGGCCTACCGGCAGAGCCTGAGGCGGGGGATAACCGCCCTTTTGCGGGGAAGGCCCCTGGCCCCTCTCCGGGCGGCCAGAAGGGCCCTTGAAGTGGCACTCGAGGCCCGGGAGGGCTCTTCGTGAAGACTCTCTTTCTCTCCCTCTTTTTACTCCTCTTCCTCTTTCCCTCCCCCGCTGGGGCGGGGCGCATCCTCTACTTCGAGCCCTTCCCCCCTGAGGGAACCTCCCTTCTCACTCCCAGGCCCCCCGTAGGACTGCATCTCCTTCTGGAGGAGGAAAGGATCGAGGATGGACGGCTGGAACTGGATGGCCGGGAGTGCCCCCTGAAATGGGAGGGAGACTTCCTTCACTGCCGGCCAGAGGAACCCCTGGCCCCCGGAATCCACACCTACCGCCTCACCCTGGTCTTCGCCGGGCCCTGGAGGCCCCTTTCCTTCTCCCGCACCTTCCGGGTGCTCCCCGGAGCCGACCCGTCTCCGGATCCCTCTCCTCCCTACGAGGAGCTAGTCCGGGAAGAGGTCAACCGCCTCCGGGGACTGGCTGACCTGCCCCCGCTGGAGATCCACCCCGCGCTGGTCCGGGCCGCCCGGGCCCACGCCGCCTACTGCCTCCGGCACCGCTGCTGGGAAAAGGGGCTAGGGGCGCACGGTGAGACGCCAGACACCGAGGGGTTCACCGGGGAGAGAGCCATGGAGAGGGCTTTCAGCCAAGGATACCCCGGGTACTTCGTGGCCGAAAACATTCACTTCCTGGCCGATCCCGCCCGGGCGGTCCGGGAATGGGGGGACTCCGTCTACCACCGGCTGACGCTGCTCGAGCCCCTGGCCGAGGAGATAGGGTACGGCCAGGCAGGGAGGGGAGACTATCAGGTAAACGTGCTGAAGGTGGGGTCGCAAAACCCCTTCCGCTCCCCCGGGATTCCCGAGAGGGGCTGGAACTTCTCCTCCCTCACCGTCTACCCGGCCCGGGGCCAGAGGGAGGTGCCCCTCTCCTGGCCGGGGAACGAGATCCCCGATCCCTACCGCTTCTTCTCCCCGCGGAGCAAAAACGGCTACCCCTATCCTCTGACCATCCAGCTGAACCGGAAGGAAGCCGAGGGGCTCTCCCTCTTCTCCGCCTCCCTGGAGGAGGAAGGGGGAGGGGAAATACCCCTGGAGATCCTGGTGCCCGCCTCTTCCCCCTTCTCCGGCGGCCACAAGGACGAGTACCTGAACCGGGCCTTGGCCCTCCTTCCCCGCTTTCCTCTACGCCCCTGTACTTCCTACCGGGTGAGGGCCGAGGTGGAGATCCGCTACCCCGAGCGGCGGGAGCTCCATCCCCTCTCCTGGCACTTCACCACCCGGGGATGCCCGGAGCCGGCGGAAGGAAAGGCCCGGGTGTCCCTGGAAGGGAGGGGGATTTCCCTCCCGGCGCTGATAAGAGGAGGACGCTCCTTCCTCCCGGCCCGGGCGTTCCTTGAGGCCCTGGGAGCCCGGGTAGAGTGGGATCCCCACCGCCGGACGGTCACCGCGGTGATGGAAAGCGGGGACCGGCTGGCCTTCAAGGTGGGGTTCGATCTGGCCTTCCGCGGCGAGGAGGAAATCCGGCTCCCCGAACCGCCCTTCATCGCGGGAGACCGGACCTACATCCCGGTTCGGGCCCTGGCCTCCCTCCTCGGGATGAAGGTGGAGTGGAGGGAGGAGAATAGGGAGGTGGTCTTGAGCCGATAAGGGCTGAGCTTTGCGCCCGAGCCGGTAAATGCACCCTCGGCCCGGCTTCCGTCACCCCAGCCGCGAGCTCCTTGAACCGGCTCTCGGTGGATGAGGCACACGCCTACACGCCACGCGAGGCCTGTGCTCGACCGAATCGGGGGGGTGGCCGGTAAAAGGAAAGGCCCGAGCGGAGCAGGTGATTCCCGCAAAGCGGAGAAACCTTACGGAAGATGGACCTAGGGCTTGAGGGGAAGAGGGCCTTCGTCACCGGGGCTTCAAGGGGTATCGGTAAGGCTATCGCCTCCTCTCTGTTCGAGGAAGGCTGCCGGGTGGCTCTTATGGCCCGCCACCGGGAGGGACTGGAGAAAGCCCGGGAGGAGATCACCCGGGGGGGGAAGGAGCGGCCGGAAGAGGTCCTTCTCCTGCCAGGTGACGTCACCTTGGAGGAGGATTGCCGGCGGGCGATGGAGACGGCGGTGGACCGCTGGGGGGCGGTGGATATCCTGGTGAACAACGCCGGCGGCTCGGCCGGGACCGGGCCCTTCCTCCACTCCACCGAGGAAGAGTTCCGGAGGTGTCTAGAGCTGAACACCATCTCCGGGCTGCGCCTGAGCCGCCTGGCTCTTCCCGGGATGCTGGAGCAAAAAAGCGGGGTGATCATCTTCATCGCCTCCATCTGGGGAAGGGAGTGGGGAGGATCGCCCGCCTACAACCTGGCCAAGACGGCGGTGATCAGCCTGGCCAAGTCCCTCTCCCGGGAGCTGGCCCCCTACGGGATCCGGGTCCTCTCCGTGGCTCCGGGAAGCATCCTCCATCCCGGAGGCTCCTGGGAGCGAAGGATGAGGGAGGATCCGGAGGGGATCCGGGAGTTCGTGGCCCGGGAACTGCCCTACGGCCGCTTCGGAAGGCCGGAGGAGGTGGCCAGCGTGGTGACCTTCCTGGCCTCTCCTCGGGCCGCTCTCGTCACCGGCTCCTGCATCCCGGTGGACGGAGGCCAGAGCCGGTCGCTAATATAGCCTGCCCCTGCGCGGGGTTGCTTTCACCACCTGCACCCCTTGCGCGGGAGAAGGAAACGGTGTATCATGTGAATGGAAAAAGGAAATGGTTCCCGGATCCGATAAAGCTGGGGGATCGGCTGGATCCGGGTGAATCCGGTCAAGGGCGGGAAAAACCGGCAGAGCCGATGTGGCCGGCTCCGCGCAGGCAACCCCGCCCTAAGACTATTTTAAGGAAGCACCCTCAGGTCCGAGGACGGCGACCCTCGACCTTTATTCCCTCCCGCAAGAGGAGAGCAGAGGTCACTCCCGCCGGGAAGACCCCGCAGGATGGGCTTCCTTCCCGCATCACCGCCCGGGTGCACCTGGCTAGGCGGGCCAGGCGGAGACTTTCCTCTGCCCCCCGAAGGAAAGTCCCGGTCACATCCTCCCCCTGCCGGTTCCGGACCAGGGCCCGGCCCTCCAGCACGGCGAATCCGTCTCCCCCTTCGATTTCCGCCGGTTCGCGGGGAGTGGGAAGCCCGCCCAGCTGCTCCGGGCACACGGGAACGGCCCTCCCCCTTTCCACCAATAGCTCCACCTCCTCGACGGGCGAAGAGGAGCCATCGTACCGGCACCTGACCCCGGCCAGGCAGGCGCTCACCAGCACCCTACCCTCGGGAGGGGGCTTTCTCAGGCCTGCACCCTCCTCTGCCGCCCGGCGGGCCAGTTCGTCCGCCCGGGAGTTCTCCTCCCGGGGGACATGGAAGATCTCCCAGGATGCAAACTGGCCCAAAAGCTCCTTCGCCCTGGCCCAGAGCTCCCGCAGGCGGGGAACCCGCACCCGGTAGATCCCCTTCACCTGGGAGACGAGCAGCTCCGAGTCGGCCTTCACCCTGACCCCCCGGGCTCCCATCTCCCGGGCCGCCTCCAGGGCCAGGATGAGTGCCCGGTACTCTGCGGCGTTGTTGGTCTCCTCGCCCAGGGAAGCGGAGATCTCCACCAGGGGTCGACCCTCCGCGTCCCTGATCACCGCCCCCGCCCCTGCGGGGCCGGGGTTTCCCAGCGAAGAGCCGTCCACCTCTAAAAAGAGAAGGGCGAGCCGGTCGGTAAGCCGAATTCTGTCTGGGGCGGTCATCCCTCTGGGACGGGAGTCGCCTCCCGCCTCCTGCAGCCAACCCGGAAGATCAGCGGGCCACCTCATCCTTCCCTATTAGGCCTTGCAGCGGGTGGGGGTTGCCTGGCCGGAGAGTTGCCTCCCCGCCGGTGCGCTCTTACCGCACCTTTTCACCCTTACCCGGGCTCCGGCGGGCCCGGGCGGTATGTTTCTGTGGCCCTGTCCCTGGGGTCGCCCCCGCCGGGCGTTACCCGGCACCCTGCCCTCTGCTGTTCGGACTTTCCTCAGCGGAAAAAAACCCGCCGCGACCGCCTGACCGACTCGCAAAAACATTATAGCACCGAAGCCTCGACCCGGGCGCCAAATTCCCGCACCCGCCACGGTCAAGCTTGAACTCTGAAGCTATCACCGCTACATTCAGGTAACCCTTCGCGCCTCCAGCGCATAGAACGCTTCCCGGAATGTGCGGCATAGCCGGTTGGGTGGACAGAGAACGGAACCTCCTCCTGGAGAGAGAAATCGTGGAAAAGATGGTCCAGACGCTGGCCCCCCGGGGACCGGACGGCTACGGATTCTGGGTTTCGCCTCATGCCGTGCTGGCCCACCGTAGGCTGATCGTGGTGGACCCGGAGGGAGGCGCCCAGCCTATGGTGCGCCGGGTGAGGGGCCGCCGCTTCGTGATCACATACAACGGCGAGATCTACAACGTCCCGGAGCTCAGAAGGGAGCTCTCCTCCCGGGGCCACCGCTTTACGACCCGCTCGGACACGGAAACCCTTCTCCTCTCCTTCGCCGAGTGGGGGGTGGAGAGCTTGAAGATGCTGAACGGGATCTTCGCCTTCGCCGTCTGGGACGAAGAAAAAAGGCGGCTCTTCCTGGCTCGCGATCGGCTAGGGGTGAAGCCCCTCTTTTATGCCTCTTTGGGCTCCGGCCTCCTCTTCGGCTCGGAGCTGAAAGCCCTCCTGGCCCACCCGGAATTCCCCCGGGAAGTGGACGGGGAGGGGCTGGCGGAAATCCTGGGCCTCGGCCCGGGGAGAACCCCGGGCCAGGGGGTCTTCCGGGGGGCAAGGGAGCTCCTTCCCGGCACCTTTTTGATCTTCGACTCCCGGGGCATAAGAACCCATCGCTACTGGAGGTTCGAGGCCACACCCCACCTAGATGATCCGGAGGAAACCGCCCGGAAGGTGAGAGAGCTTCTAGAGGACGCGGTAAAAAGGCAACTTCAGGCCGATGTCCCCGTCTGCACCCTCCTCTCCGGGGGGCTTGATTCCAGCGCCGTATCTTCCTTCGCCGCCCGGGAGACCAGCCGGCTTCGCACCTTCTCCGTGGCCTACCGGGAGAACGGTTCCCCCGAGCCGAACGAGGACCTTTCCTGGGCGGAGCTCGTATCGAGGCTTCTCGGAACCAGCCACCGCACGGTGTGGGTGAGCCTCTCCGCCCTCGGGGAGACCCTGGAGGAGGGGGTGAGGGCCAGAGACCTTCCCGGCATGGCGGACATAGACACCTCCCTCTATCTCCTCTGCCGGGAGGTAAAGAAGGAGGCCACGGTAGCCCTCTCCGGTGAGTCGGCGGATGAGCTCTTCGGGGGATATCCCTGGTTCCACCATCCCCGGGCCCTCGAGGAGGGGGTCTTCCCCTGGGCCCGGGAGCTGGAGCTGAGGCTCTCCTTCCTCTCTCCCGAGCTCCGGCGAAAGCTCCGGCTCGAAGAATACGTGCGGGAGAGGTTCCGGGAGGCCCTGGAGGAGACTCCGCTTCTCCCGGGGGAGGAGGAAAAAGAGAAGAAGAAACGGCAGATGACTTACCTGAACCTCACCCGCTTCCTCCCCGTGCTTCTGGAGCGCAAGGACCGCATGAGCATGGCCGGGGGCCTCGAGGTGCGGGTGCCCTTCTGCGACCACCGCCTGGTGGAGTATGCCTGGAATATCCCCTGGGAGATGAAGACCCTGGGGGGGAGGGAAAAGGGCATCCTCCGCGAGGCCCTGCGGGGGGTGCTGCCCGAAGAGGTGCGGGTGCGCCGAAAAAGCCCTTACCCCAAGACCCGCCGGGACCGCTACCTGGAGACGGTGCAAGGGCTTTTACTGGAGACCCTGGACACCCCCTCCTCTCCTCTGCGGGATCTGCTGGATCTCAAGCGCACCCGGGAGTTCGCCCGCCATCCCGGGGAGCTTTCCTCCCCCTGGTTCGGCCAGCTCATGGGACCGGCCCAGGTGATGGCCTACCTCATCCAGGTGAATCTCTGGCTTCACCTTTACCGGGTGAGGCTCAGGATCTAGGGCTCGAACTTGTATCCCACGCCCCGCACGGTCCGGAGAAAGCGAGGGTTCTCCGGGTCCTCCTCTATCCGCCTCCTCAGCCGCCAGACGAGAACGTTCACCGCCTCCTCGTCGGTGATGTACTCCGTCCCCCAGATGTGCTCCCTTATCTGCTCCCGGGAGAAGACCCTCCCCGGGTGGCTGGCCATAAGCCAGAGAAGCTCGAACTCCTTGGGGGTGAGGTCCACCCTCTTCTCCCCCACCATCACCGTGCGGCCGGCCCGGTCCACGGTCAACCCGGGGAAAGAGAGCACCTCCTTCTCCTCCCCCTCCTTCTCCGCCCGGGCCCGCCTCAGCACCGCCTTGACCCGCAAAACCAGCTCCGAAGGGCTGAAGGGCTTGGTAACGTAGTCATCAGCCCCCAGACGAAAACCCAGGACCCGGTCCACCTCCTCCTGCTTGGCGGAAAGGATGATCACCGGCAGATCCCGGGTTTGAGGAGAGGACCTTATCCGCCGGCACACCTCGAACCCATCCAGGCGGGGGAGCATCAGGTCTAAGATGACCAAATCCGGAGGATCGGTGTTCATCTTCTCCAGGGCCTCCAACCCGTCCCGGGCCTTGACCACCACGTACCCCTCCTGGCGGAGGGAGTAATCGAGAGCCCGGAGAAGCCTTTCATCGTCGTCCACCAAAAGGATCTTCTGATTCATTCGGAATACATTTTCACCCTCTCCGGGGGAATAGAGAAGCTGAACCTCGATCCCCGGCCGGGCTGGCTCCGCACCCATATCTGTCCCCCGTGCATCTCCACGAGATGTCGGGCCAGGGAGAGCCCCAGCCCCGCCCCCCCGTATTCCCGGGCCACGGTCATGTGGCCCTGGCGGAACTTATCGAAGATTACCTTTTGTAGTTCAGGCGGGATCCCTATCCCTGTGTCCTCCACCGAGACCACCACTCCCCGGCCATCCCCCCCGGAGACGCTGAGGATCACCCGGCCCCCGGAGGGGGTGAACTTGATGGCGTTTCCGAGAAGGTTCAAGAGCACCTGCCGCATCTTCCCGGGATCCACCCACACCGGGGGGAGGGGGGAGGTCCTAAGCTCCAGGGCCACCCCCTTCTCCCGGGCCAGAGGCTCCACCGAACGAACCACGGAAGCAGCCAGGTCCTGGATGAGCACCACCTCGCAGTCCAGCTTCATCTCCCCCGCCTCTATACGGGCAAGATCCAAAAGCTCATCTATGAGATCGAGAAGCCTCTGGCCGCTTTCCAGGATGTCCTCCAAAAACGACCGGTGCTCCTCGTTGTCCTCCGCCACCCCAGCCCGGAGCAGAATCTCCGCCGCGGCGATGATGGCGGAAAGGGGGGTGCGGAGCTCGTGACTCATCACCGCCAAAAAGTGCGACTTCAGCCGGTCGGCCTCCAAAAGCTTCTCGTTCAGCCGCTCGAGTTCTTTCTTTTTCTCCTCGAGGTCCCGGACCGCCCGGTGAAGGTCCTCCGTCCGTTCGGTCACCTTTTCCTCCAGCTGCCGGTACATCTCCCCGAGGCGCAGGGCCATTAACCGGAATTCCCCATAGAGGTAGCGGATCTCCGGGGGGTGGAAGAAGCCGAGCTTCAGGCTTTCCGGAAGGGAGGAGAAGTCCCCCCTCCCCATGCGGGCTGCCTCCCGCATGAGGTCGTCGAGAGGATCGGCCACGAAGGCTTGAATCATGGCGGAAAAAAAGAGGATGAGGAAAAGTACGGCAAAAACGGTCACCAGAGCGAGAGCCCAGATGCGGGAGCGGATCCTCTGGTAGTAGAACTCCATGGGGATGGTGATGCTCAAAGCCCCGGCCACCTGGCCGAGCTCGTACCCCTCCCGGGGATGGCCGGTGGGATCCGGCTCCCCGGCCGGAGGGCCGTGGCAGGGAAGACATGGCCCCTCCATACGGAGGGGGAGGAGGTAGCGGAAGACCGGCTTGGTCCCCAGCCTTGTCGTTTCCCAGTGCTCGGAGACTCCCCCGGCTGAGAATCTCTCCAGCACCCTCTTCTCATAGGCGTCCGGGGCGTTGGCCGGATTCCGCACCCGGAGGGAGGTCTGCTTGATCCGGTAGCCGGTCAACCCCTCCACCGCTTCGGCTATCCCTCTTCCCACTGCCGCCGGGACCAGATGCCGGAACTCAGGCCCGGTCCCCTCCCGGGCCTGGCCCACGGTCGCCCCGGTTTCGGCCACAAAAGAGCGGGTGGCCAGGAACACCCGGGCCAGGAGGCGGGCCTCATCCCGCGCCCGGAAGAACATCTCCTCCCGCTCCCTCTGGATGAGCCAGGCAGCCAGCACCCCCATGGCCACCACGAGAATCAGGGAGGCAGCCAGGATGAGACGGAAGCGGAGGGTCACTGGCGCAGGCGGACCACGGTCACCCCCAGCCCGCCCTCCACCCCCTCCCCCATCCGGAAGCTCTCCACCTGAGGATGGCGGGACAAAAACTCGGCCACCGCCCGGCGCAGGATCCCCTCTCCTTTTCCGTGGACCACCCGCACCTCCTCCAGCCCGGCCAGAAAAGCCCGGTCGAGGTATTCTTCCAGCCGGGCCAGGGCTTCCTCTATCCTCATCCGTCGGAGGTGAATCTCGGGCGGCACCTCCGGCCGGGGAAAGGTGACCGGCGGAGGAGAAGGCGTAGCCTTCTCCCCCCCGCCCTCCACCGGGAAGAGGCTCTCCGCCCCCACGAGGGCCCGAAGGGAACCGAGGGCCACCACCGCCCTCCTTCCCTCTTCCTCCCAGCGCACGAACTCCCCCCGGGAGGAGAGGTCGGAGACCCACACCGGGTCTCCCGGACGCCACTCCCGCCGGGGAGCCCGCTCGGCGACCCGGGGAAGGGCCGGGGGAGCAAGGGACTCCATCCTCCGGCGGGCCTCTTCCCCTCCTCCTTCCCTCCGCAGGAGGGAGATGACCCGGCCCATCTCCTCCCGGGCCTCCCGCCACTCCCTCCTCCACCTCTCCAGGATCTCCTCCCGTGCCTGGCGGAGGGAGCCGAGCCTCCTGCGCCAGAGCTCCCCCAGCCGCTCCGCCTCCTCCCGGAGCCGTCCGAGCTCCCGCCTCTCCTCTTCGAGCCTTCGCACCTCCTCCTCCAGCCGGCCGAGCACTTCCCGAAGAGCCCCCCTCTCTCCTCCCCGCACCTCCCGGGCCCGGCGGAGGACAGACTCCGGCATCCCCAGGGACGAGGCCACCTCGAAGGCGTGGCTCCAGCCCGGCCGCCCGTAGAGGAGGCGGAAGGTGGGGGCGAGGCTTTTTGAGTCGAACTCCAAAGCCGCCGTCCTCACCCCCGAAGAGGAGGCGGCCCAGAGCTTGATCTCCCCGAGATGGGTGGAGGCAGCCACCAAAGGCCCCTTCCCTAGAAGGTACTCCAGCGCCGCTATCCCCAGGGCCGCTCCTTCCTCGGGATCGGTACCCGCGCCCAGCTCGTCCAGGATCACGAGATCCCCTTCTTCTGCCTCCTCCAGCACCCGGATCAGCCGGACCGCATGCCCGGAAAAGGTGCTCAGGTTCTGCTCGATACTCTGCTCGTCCCCGATGTCCGCCCACACCCGGCGGAAGACGGAGAGTCGGCTTCCCTCCTCCACCGGCAGGTGAAAACCCGCCTGATGGAGGAGGACCATAAGACCCAGGGTCTTGAGGGAAACGGTCTTGCCTCCGGTGTTGGGCCCGGTGATCAGAAGAAGCCGGCCCTCCCCGCCAAGGAGAAGATCCTGGGGAACGGCCCTCTCCCCCAGCAGAGGATGGCGGGCTCCCAGGAGGCGCACCTCCCAGGAGGCCGCCGCCTCCGGCCGGCGGGCCTTCCATTTGAGGCTCAGCCTGGCCCGGCTCATGGCCGCATCCAGAAGGGCCAGCCGGGAAAGGGCCTCCTCGATCTCCTTCCCCCTCTCCCCCACCGCCCGGGAAAGGCGCAGGAGCACCGCCTGCTCCTCGGCCTCCTCCCTCCGGCGGACAAGGTCCAGGGCGTTGCCGTAGGCCACGGCCCGGGCCGGCTCGAGGAAAACCGTCTCCCCGCTCTGGGAGTACCCCCGCACCACCCCGGGAAGGCGGTGGCGGAAATCCCTCCTCACCGGCAGGACCGCCCTCCCCTCCCGGAAGGTGTAAAGGTGCTCCTGAAGGAAGGGGGTCACCTCCGGGGAGCGCAGGGTTTCCTCCATCGCCCGCCGGAGCAAAGCCTCAAGCCTCCGCCTCTTCCTCCGGAGGCGGAAGAGGATGGGGCTGGCGTCGTCGCGCAGGGTCTCCTTCTCCGGGTCCAGGGAGCGGCGGAGAAGCTCTCCCAGATCCCGAAAGACCGCCGGGTCGGGAGCCAGCTCCCGGAGAAGCTCAAGATGCCTCGTCCTCCGGAGGAGGAAATCCCCCAGGCGGCAGAGGGCGGAGACGGTCCGCTCCACCCGCAAAAGCTCCCCCGTAAGGAGCATCCCGCCTTTTCTCGCCCGGGAGGAGAGGGAACGGACGTCCTCCAGCCCCTCCCAGGGGAGGTCTCCATGGCGCTCGAGAAAAGCCCGGGCCTGATCGGTCAGGGAGAGGGAAGCGGCCACCCGGGCCGGATCGGAAGAAGGCCGGAGCTCGCGTACGATTTCCGCCGCGGGAGGAAATCGCACCTCCCTCTCCGCCAGGGCCAGCACCTTGGAGAACTCCAGGGCTTCGAGGGTCTGGGCGTCGGCGGCTATCAATTCCTGTATAAAATTATACGGCCTGGGCCTCTACGGGAAGAGTCATTCCCTATTTGCTTCCAGATCATCGTCGTTGCGCGTCCGTCAGCTACTCCGTCTCCCGGACGAGGGCCACCTCATCGCAGGAGGGAAACTTAGGACAGTTTATGCACTCCCCCCACACCTTGTGGGGTAAAGACTCCTTGGGCACCTGGCGGAACCCGCAGCGCTCAAAGAACCCGGGCTGGTAGGTGAGGGCGAAGACCCTTTTGATCCCCATCCCTTCCGCCTCCCGGACCAGCTCTTCCACCAACCGCCGCCCCACTCCCCGGCCCTCGTAGTCCGGGCTCACGGCCAGAGCCCGGATCTCCGCCAGGTCCTCCCACACGATGTGCAGCGCCCCCGCTCCCGCCAGGTGGCCATCGTTTTCGGCCACCGTGAAGTCCCGTAGGGTCTCGTAGAGCACGGAAAGCGAGCGGGGAAGCATCAGCCCCCGTTCCGCGTAAGCATTGATCAGCCGGTGCAGCCGGGGCACGTCTTCCACCCGAGCCTTGCGCAGACGAACTTCACCCATGGCAGGCATAATCATACCACCGGATATATATTTATGCAAAGCTAGCGGGTTATGCTCAGGCGAACGGTACCCTTTTTGTTTCCGTAGGCGGCGGCTCCTTGAGGGGGAAGGAAGGCCTCCACCCAAAAGACCAGTTTCTCTCCCGGGGGAAGGGTGACCCGTACCCGGCTTTCCCCCCACTCCCGGGGCAGTCCGTCCACCCAGAGCCGGAGGCGGACCGGGCCTCCCGCGCAGCCCGGAGGCGCTCCGGCGCAGCGGAAGGCTTCTCCCTGTCCTTCGAGTCTCATCTCCACCTCCCGGGGATCGCGGTCCAGGTTACGCACCGTCCCGCCGAGAAAGAGGGGCACGGCGGGGAGGAGAAGCTGGCTTTCCGCCGGGTTAAGGGAGACCTCGAGCTCCGGAGGGAGGCGGCCCAGGGTGAGGCTCAGCTCCGCCGGCACCTCGGCCCTCGGCCTGGTGGAGGCGAAGGCCGTCTGCACCCGCTCCAGGAGGGGCCGACCGAAGGTCAGGGCGCCGTAGACGGACAAGGTCACCACCGCCGAGAGGACCGAGGCCACTACCGCTCCGCCGAGGAAAGCCCCGCCCGGGGATGCGGCTCCGGAGGGGGCAACCCCCCTGCTGCCCTCGCCGCTTCCTGGGAGGCGGGCAGGAAGAGAGGGAAGAAGGGGCGAGGCCAGCGAGGGAGGGAGGGCCACCGGGGGGAGAAGGGCCAAAAGCTCCCCCGCCAGGCGCAGCTTTCTTTCTTCCTCCCGGCAAAGGGAGCACTCCTCCAGGTGGCGGCCGAGCCGGCCCAGCTCCCGGCTGGAGGCCTGCCCGTCCAGGGAGGAGGAGAGGATGAGCTCCAGGCTCCGGCAGGCAAATCCCCGCCGCCGGGCTAGCGCCTCGCCCAGGTAGAGGGAGGCCAGGCTCCGGCGGGCCCGGTGGAGGAGTACCTTGACGTGGGAGAGGGAAAGCCCCATGGTCCGGGAGATCTCCTCGTAGCTCATGCCCTCCACCTCCCGGAGAAGGAGGATCTCCCGGTACTTGGGGGGGAGCCGGTCCAGGACCCTTCCGATTCCCAGAGAATCGGGAGGCTCAAAGCTCTGCCCGAACCGAGCCTCCTCTTCTAAAGACGCCTCTTCCCTCCTGGCCCGCCGCAGATGGTCGTAGAGGAGGTTTCTGGCTACCCGGAAGATCCAGGCCCGGGGGTGGTCTCCCGCCCCCCGGGGCACCTTCTCCAGAGCCCGGAGAAAAGTCTCCTGCACCAGGTCTTCAGCCAGTGAGGGATTACCGCTCAGGCGGAGGAGGAAAGCATAGAGCGCCTGCCGGTAGCGGTCGTAGAGGTAGGAGACCAGCTCCCTCCGCCCCTCCGCTCCGGCAAAGGCCACTTTCCCACCCGATAAGGCCTCCATGCTTCAACCATCATCTTACCACGTAAAGGCAGTGCTGGCCCTCCACGAACTCCCGCCACCGGACATGCCTTCAACATGGGGCCTGGCCAGGGCCCGTCCCGCTAGCGCGGGGGCTTAAGCCGTTCCAAAGCACGACCCCTGGTCCGGAGGAAGGAGGCCAGGAGCGAGACGGCCAGGATGCCGCCCACGATGGAGAGCGACACCCCGATGGGGAGAGGATAGACTTCGCTGAACAACATCTTCACGCCTACGAAGGAAAGGATAAAGCCCAGGCCGATCTTGAGGTAGACGAACCGGCCTACGGCATCCTGAAGGAGGAAGTAGAGGGCCCGCAGGCCCAGGATGGCGAATACGTTGGAGGTATAAACGATAAATGGGTCGCGCGTAACGGCGAAGATGGCCGGGATAGAGTCGATGGCAAAGACAAGATCGGTGGCCTCCACGCAGGCGAGGGTGAGCAGAAGCATGGTGGCGTACCTCTTGCCATCTACGGTCACCAGAAAGCGTCCTTCGTGGTAACGCGGGATGACGGGTATGACCCTGCGCACGAGGAGGAAGACGGCGTTCCGCTCGGGATGGGGGGTATCCCTGGGATGGGCGAGCATCTTGATCCCGACCAAGACCAGGAAGGCGCCGAAGACGTAGATAACCCAATGGAATTTCTCCAGCAGGACGACCCCGAGGAAGATGAAGATTCCTCGCATGAAGATGGCCCCGAGGACGCCCCAGAAGAGGACTCGGTACTGGAGTTCTGCTGGTGTCTGGAAGAAGTGGAAGATAACGAGAAAAACGAATATGTTGTCTACGCTCAAGGCCTTTTCGATGAGGTAGCCGGTCAGGAACTCGAGCGCTTTCTCCCGCCCCAGCCAGAACCAAACGCCCGCGTTGAAGAGGAAAGCCACCGCGATCCACGAAAGGCTGGCTCGCAGAGCCTGGGAGTAAGTCATCGCGTGGGGCCGGCGGTGGAAGACGCCGAGGTCCAGGGCCAGCAAAACCAGAACAGTGAGGCCGAAGACGGCCCACCAGCTAGGAGAAAGTGGCATGTCTCCTAGTCACCGAACTCGCAGTCGAAGAACTTCTTCTTCAGCCCCATTTGTATCCACTGGGGTAGTGGTAGTCCTTACGTCCCTCCTTCGGAAAGGCTACACCGGCGCTCGCGGTTCTTTCGCCTACCGTACCACTCGGGTTCTGATCCCCTTAGCGGGTGACCACGTTGACCAGGCGCCCGCCCACCACTACCACCTGAGCCACCTCCCGCCCCTGGAGAAAACGCCGCACCCGGTCGTGGCCCAAAGCCCTCTCCCTGAGCTCCGCCTCCCCCATTCCGGCCGGGACCTCCATCCTGCCCCGCACCTTGCCGTCCACCTGCAGAACCACCGTCACCTTCTCCTCGGCCAGGGCCTCTTCGTCCCAGGAGGGCCAGCTCTGTAAATGGACGCTCTCCGTATGGCCCAGGGACTCCCAGAGCTCCTCCGCCAGATGGGGGGCAAAGGGAGCCAGCAGGAGCACCATGGTCTCGGCTGTCCGCCGGAGAAGAGGAACATCCCTTTCCGTCTCCGGCACTGTCTCCAGGTAACGGGAAGCCGCGTTCTGGAGCTCCATGAGGGCGCTCAGGGCAGTGTTGAAGTTGAACCGGTCACGCACGTCCACGGTAACCCTCTTCACCGCCAGGTTCACCTGACGCCAGAGCTCCCGGGAGCGGGGGTCGGGGGAAGGCCCGTTTCCGGAGAGTGCGGGGAGTTCGGCCACCTGGGAAACAAACCTCCACACCCGGTTCAGGAAGAGGAAGCAGCCGCGGACCCCGTCGTCGCTCCACTCCAGGTCCTTCTCCGGAGGGGCGGCGAAGAGGATGAAAAGGCGGGTGGTGTCCGCCCCGTAGCGGTCCACGATCTCGTCCGGGCTGACCACGTTGCCCCGTGACTTGGACATGGCCAGCCCCCCCTTGGTAACCATGCCCTGGGTGAGAAGGTTGGCGAAGGGCTCCTTGAAGCCTACGAGCCCCGCGTCGTAGAGAACCTTGGTGAAAAAGCGGGAGTAAAGGAGGTGCAGCACCGCGTGCTCTATCCCCCCTATGTACTGGTCCACTGGCATCCAGTAATCTACGTCCTCCCGGCGAAAGGGTCCCTCTCCGTGGCGCGGGGAGATGAAGCGCAGGTAGTACCAGGAAGAGCACATGAAGGTGTCCATGGTGTCCGTCTCCCGCCGGGCCGCACCCCCGCAGGCGGGACAGGAAGTGGAGACGAACTCCGGGCATCTCTCGAGGGGAGACCCGCCCCGAGGGGTAAAGTCCACCTCGGGGGGAAGAAGCACGGGTAGCCGCTCCTCGGGCACGGGCACCGTCCCGCAGCGGTCGCAGTAGACGATGGGGATGGGCGCTCCCCAGTACCTCTGGCGGGAGATGAGCCAGTCCCGCAACCGGTAGCTCACCGCCGGCCCCCCAAAGCCCCGCTCCCGGGCGTATTGGGCCACCTTTCTCCGGCCCTCCTCCGTGGGGAGACCGTCAAAGGGTCCGGAGGCGAACATCACCCCCTCCCCCTCGTACGCCTCCTTCTCCACGTTCCAATCCGCAGGGACCCCGGGCGGGCGGATCACCGCCTTCACCGGAAGCCCGAACCGGCGGGCGAACTCCAGATCCCGCTGATCGTGGGCCGGTACCCCCATCACCGCCCCGGTTCCGTATTCCATCAGCACGTAATTGCCCACCCATACCGGCACCCTGTCTCCGGTGAAGGGATGAAGGGCGTAAGCTCCGGTGAAGACCCCCTCCTTCTCCCGCTCCGTCCGCTCCCGCTCGGGCATCTTCACCACCCGGGAGACGAAAGAGCGTACCTCCTCCGCCTCCGGCCGCCCCCGGATCAGCTCCTCCACCAGCGGGTTCTCGGGAGCCAGGACGAGGTAGGTCACCCCGTAGACGGTGTCCGGCCGGGTGGTGAAAACGGTTATCTCGCCGGGCACGCCGGCGAGGGGGAAGCGGATTTCCGCCCCCTCGCTGCGGCCTATCCAGTTCCGCTGCATCACCTTCACCCGCTCCGGCCAACCGGTGAGCAGGTCGAGATCTTCAAGCAACCGGTCGGCGTAAGCGGTGATGCGGAAGAACCACTGCTCGAGCTTCCTCCTCTCCACCTGGCTCTTGCACCGCCAGCACCGGTCATCTATCACCTGCTCGTTGGCCAGAACCGTCTGGCAGCCGGGGCAGAAGTTAACGGGAGCCAGCTTCCGGTAGGCCAGGCCGCGCCGGTAGAGGAGGAGGAAGAACCACTGCGTCCAGCGGTAGTACTCCGGATGGCAGGTGGCTATCTCCCTCCCCCAGTCGTAGCTCATGCCCAGCGCCCGGAGCTGCTCCTTCATCCGGCGGATGTTCTCCATCGTCCACCGGGCCGGATGGATCCCCCGCTGGATGGCGGCGTTCTCCGCCGGAAGGCCGAAGGCGTCCCAGCCCATGGGGTGGAGCACGGCGTAACCGTTCATCCGGTAGAACCGGGCCACCACATCCCCTATGGAGTAGTTGCGGACATGGCCCATGTGCAACTGACCGGAAGGATAGGGAAACATCTCCAGACAGTAAAATTTAGGGCGCCCCGGATCCGCAACCTGCCGGTAGAGACCCGAAGCCTCCCAGCGCTCCCGCCATTTTTGCTCTATGCGCCGGAAATCGTACTGCGCCAAATCCCTTCTCCCGTCCTGGTGGAGCCGAGGGGAGTCGAACCCCTGACCTCATCAATGCCATTGATGCGCTCTCCCAACTGAGCTACGGCCCCAGCGAGGGGTGATTATATCACCCCGGCCAGCGGAAGGGCAATCCTAGCCGGCCAGAGCCAGAACCAGCCGGTCTCCCTCGCGGCTCACCGGGAAGGAGCGCTTCAATACCGCCTCTCCATACTTCTCTAAGAGAATGCTCCTCACCCGGGCGCAGGAGATGATATAGCTGCCTCCCCGGTGCTGCGAGAGTCTGAACGCATCCTTCGGTTCGGTCTCTCCCCGCCGCTTGCGGTGAGGACGGATGTATAGCCTGGCCTCCTCCTGGTCCAAACCTATGTCCACGTAATCTCCCTTCTTGATCTCATCCATGAGGGCGGAAGCCGATATGTTGAAAAAAAGCGTGGAGCGACGAAACTTGGCCTCCGGCTCTTTCCGGCGCCGACTAACCACTCTGTCCCCCTTCCTGTTCTCTATCCACTTTATTCTGCCCATAAATTCCACCTCCCGGCTAAAAAAGTATAAACAGTTTATTCAAAAATTAAAGGGGCATCGGACCACAGCCTCTCCAAACCGTAGTACTCCCTCTCCTCCCTCACAAAAAGATGAACTACCACCTCCCCATAGTCCAGCAGGACCCAAATCCCGTTCTCCAATCCTTCCACGTGATGGGGTAGTATTCCTTCCGCTTTCAAACCGCTGATGACGTGCTCGGCCATGGTCTTCACGTGGATGGTGGCCGACCCGCTGGCGATCAGGAAATAGGAGCAAAGAGGGGAGATCTTGCCCACCTCTATGGCCAGCATCCTCTCCCCTTTCTTCTCCTCCACCAGACGCCATATGCGGTGGAGAAGCTCCCTAGCCTCCACCGGTGTTGGCCTCCAGTCCCGGGGCAGAGCCCAGCCTCAACCACTCCAGAGCCTCCCGGCTACGGGGATGGACCGGTCGGCCCCGGGCCTCCAGGTGGCGGATGGTTTCCTCCATCAGCAGGATCCCGGCGGCGCGGAGATCGCGGAAAGCCAGCCGACGGGCCGCCTCCGCCCCCGGGAAGATCCTTCCCGGTTCAGCGTGATCGGCCACATAAACGACCAAAGCCAGGAGTCCCATTCCCGGAGCCCCGGTGGTATGAGCGGCAACCGCTTCCCACACTTCTTCATCCCCTATGCCTTTATCCTTAAGCATTAGAGCAGCCACCGGACCGTGGAGGAGAGCAGCATCCATAAGTCTCTCCTCCGGAAGGAGACGGAAGACCCAAAAGCGCATCTCTTCCCCGGACATTTCCCGGGCCAGATCATGCATGAGACCAGCCACCCAGGCTCGGTCGGGATCCGCCCCATGACGGCGGGCCAGACGCACCGCCAGCCGGGCCACGCGGAGGCTATGTAGGTAGCGCGGACGGCTCAGATGGCGGAGCAGGATATGAAGGAGCAACTCAGGAGGGAGAGAGCCGATAGAGGCCTTCTTTTCGCACGTAGAACTCCACGCTCTCGGGGACCAGGTACTTTATAGGACGCCCCAGCCGCACCCTTTCCCGGAGGTCGGAGGAGGAGATGGCCAGAGCCGGTATCTCCAGATAGACGATCCGGGGCCGCCATTCCGCCGGGAGGCGCAAAAGGAATTCCTCCAGCCTATCCCGGGGATACCCCGGGCGGGCGGCGGCCACGAAGGTGGCCATCGAGAGAATAACCTGGGGATCCTTCCACCGGAGGATCTCCAATATGGCGTCGGCGCCGGTAATGAAGAAAAACTCCGCCTCCCGCCCCCGTTCCTCGCGGAGGAGGCGTAGGGTATCCACCGTGTAGGACGGTCCGGGGCGCCTCACGTCCAGGTCGGATACGGAAAAATAGGGGTTGGAGAGAGTAGCCAGAAGAGTCATCAGCACCCGATGATGGGGTGCTGCCGCCCGGCGATCGGTTTTATGAGGGGAGACCAGGGCAGGCACAAAGACCACTTCATCCAGCTGAAACTCGTGCCGGGCTCCCTCCGCCGCTACCAGGTGGCCGTGATGGATGGGGTCAAAGGTTCCCCCCATCACTCCGATGCGTTTCAATTTGCGGCATCACCGGAGGCCAGGGCCAGGGAAGGCCAGTGCCACCGGAGCGAAGAGAAGGAGCAACCCGGACAATCCATCCTCCACTCCAGGTGAAACAGGTGATCCCGGCCGTTCAGAAGAAAAAGTGCCCGCTCCCCTCTCCGGGGGCAGGACGAGCAGCGCTCCACGTTCTCCAGAACCCGGCCGGCCAATCCCTCGGGAAAACGAAATCCGCGGATCCCCGGTCCCACCTGGATCTCCGCCTCCACTCCCCTCTCCTCCAGGATGCTCCGGAACTTGAAGAAATGGAACACCGCTTCGGGATCCGCCACCTTCTGCAGGCGGGCATCCTGGGAGAGCCTCCTCTGGATCAGGCGGAGGTGGCAACGGGCCTGATGCACGTCCCCCACCGCCAGCCAGCCCTCGATCACCTGGATCCCGTTGCCCAGAAAATGACGGTAGCTGCTGAGGATGCGGAGGACGTCAGCCGCAGGGCTCATCTAGGCCTGCGGCTCGACCGAGACCAGCACCCGGCCCCGGCTGGTCCGAAAGCTCACCCGGCCAGGAGCCAGGGCATAGAGGGTGTCATCCCCTCCCCGCCCCACGTTCCAGCCGGGATGGAAGCGGGTCCCCCTCTGGCGGACCAAAACCTCTCCCGCCCGCACCATCTGCCCTCCGTAACGCTTGACCCCCAAACGCTTGGGCTGGCTGTCCCTGCCGTTGCGGGAGCTACCGGCACCCTTTTTGTGAGCCATGGCTTTCCCCCCTACTCTAGCCCAGAGATAAGACGCGCACCCGGGTGAAAGGCTGGCGGTGACCCCACCGCCGGCGATAGTTGGTCTTGGACTTGTACTTAAACCCCCGGATCTTGGGACCGCGCCCGTGAAGGAGCACCACCACCCGGGCCCGCCGGGAGAGATAGGGAGAACCCACCTCGAGCTCCCCCTTTTCATCACCGAAGGCGAGCACGGGAAGCTCCACCTCCTCCCCGGGGTCGAGGTCCATCCTCTCCAGGTCCAGGACCTGGCCCACTTCCACCCGGTACTGCTTCCCTCCGGCTTCCACCACCGCGAACACAGCGGGTCTTATTTTAGCATACCGGTCTACCCGAGAGGACAAATCCAGAGCCTCGGAGAAAGTGCTATATTGTTATATGGTGCGATTTATGATGAAGGCTCCCGAGATGAGCCAGGGCTTATCTCTCCCCCTGAAGGAGATGGCCACCTTTCAGCAATTGCGAGTCTTTGCCGCTGCGGCCAAAAACCTTAGTTTCACCAAAGCGGCCCAGGAGCTGCACCTGAGCCAGCCGGCGGTTTCCCTGCACATAAGGCAACTGGAGAAGGGGTGCGGGCTTCCCCTCTTCGACCGGAGAGGGAAGAAGATCCACCTCACCGAGGCGGGGACCCTTCTTTACTCCTATTCCTCCCGCATTCTGGGGCTTCTCGACGAGCTGGACGAGGAGCTGAAGGCCTACCGGGGTTCGCACAAGGGCACCCTCTCCCTGGTGGCCGACACCACCGCAGGGGTCTACGTGGTGCCCTCTTTCCTCCGCCTCTTCCGGGAGCGCCACCCCGGGGTCAAGATCTACCTCCAGGTCAAAAACCGCACCCTGGCCACCTCCATGATCCTGGAGAACGCGGTGGAGCTGGCCATCATCGGGCAGATCCCCGACGAGGAGGAGATCACCGCCATCCCCTTCATGGTCAACGAACTGGTGGTGATAGCCTCCCCCCGCCATCCTCTGGTGGGAAAGAGGCTTTCCATTCAGGATCTGGAGGGGGAAAGCTGGATCTTCCGGGAGGAAGGATCGGGCACCCGAGCCACCTCCGAGCTCTTTTTCCGGCAATCGAGAGCCCACATCCGGCCCACCATGGAACTGGGGTCCAACAGCGCGGTGAAGCAGGCGGTGGCCAATGACCTGGGAATCGCGGTGATATCCCGGCAGGCCATAGCCCTTGAGGTCTCAAGCGGCCTTCTGGCGGTGCTGGACGTGGAGGGCTTCCCCCTTCTCCGCCACTGGCACGTGGCCCACCGGCGGGGAAAGAAGCTCTCCCCGCCTGCGGCGGCGTTCAAAAAGCTGCTTTCAAGCCTCAGTCCCATGGGCGAAAGGCATCTTCCAGAATGACCACCTCCTCCACCACCCCCGCCTTCCCCAGGGAAACCAGGGCCACATCGAAGCGACAGTTTCCGCCCCTCTTGCCGGCCAAAAAATAACGGGCCACCGCCTCCAGCCTCCTCCTCTTCTCCCGGGTCACCGCCTCCCCCGGAGACCCGAAACCCCTCCCTCCCCGGGCTTTAACCTCCACGAAGACGTAAAGACCGTCCTTCCAGGCCACGATGTCCGCCTCCCATCTCCCGGCCCGGAAGTTCCGGTGAAGGATGCGGTAGCCCCGCTCCTCCAGAAGGCGGGCCACCTGCTCCTCCGCCTGCCGCCCGCTCATGCTTCCATTTTAAACCAGCGAAAGCTCCGGCGGTGTAGGGGCGTGGGGCCTAAGATTTGCAGAGCTTCCCGGTGGGCGGGGGTGGGGTAGCCCCGGTGCACCTCGAAGCCGTAGCCCGGATAGAGGAGGGAGAGCTCCTCCATCAGGCCATCCCGGTAAACCTTGGCCAGGATGGAGGCGGCGGCTATAGCCGCCACCCTTCTGTCCCCCTTGACCCAGGGCTCTTGAGGATAGGGGCAGCCCGGAATGGTCGAGGAGCCGTCCACCAGCACCAGCTCGGGAGGAGGGGAAAGCGCCGTGACCGCCCGGAGCATGGCCAGTTCCGCGGCCCGCCGCACGTTGAGACCGTCCACCAGGGCCGGGCCCACCACCGCCAGAGCCCAGGCCACCGCCTGGCGCCGGATCTCCCCGGCCAGGAGAGACCTTTTGCGGGGGGAGAGAAGCTTGGAATCGTCAAGCCCGGGAAGGTGAAAATCCCGGGGGAGGATGACCGCCGCCGCCACCACGGGCCCGGCCAGAGGCCCCCGGCCCGCTTCGTCCACCCCGCAGGAAGGCGCTGTTCCCAGGTGCTCCCAGGCCATCATGCCCCCTTGATCCTCTTCTCCACCACCACCTCATGGCCCTTCATGGCCGCCAGGGCCACAAACACCCCGTTCAGGAGGTTGAGGAGAAACTGGGCGAAATTCAGCTCTCCGGCGGCATAGGAGACGGCAAAGAGGAGCAATTCAGCCACCACCAGGGCCAGAAGGCGGGTGGGCACCCGGCGGAAGAACAGAAGGTCCTTTAAGAACTGGACCACCACCCAGGTGGCCAGCACCAGTCCGGAGAAGGTCTTCAGGATTTCCCAACTGAGGAGGCTGTCGGGGACTTCCATCTTCTCTACCCCCGGCTTATGGTTATGCCGGCCGGAGGAAAAGCATGAACACCGGGCTCAAAGCACCAGCATGGCATCCCCGAAACTGTAGAAGCGGTAGCCCCGGATCCGGGCCTCTTCATAGGCTTTTTTCACTGTATCCTCACCGGCCAGAGCCGCCACCAGGTCCAGGTGAGAGGATCCGGAGTAGTGGAAGTTGGTGAGGAGGGCGTCCACCACCCGGAATGGGAACCCCGGCCGGATGAAAAGGGAGGTAGGGCCGGAGAAGGGCCGGAGCTTCCCGGAGAGGGCGGCCGTCTCCAGCGCCCGGACGGTGGAGGTGCCCACCGCCACCACCCGCCCCCCTCTCATCCGGCAGCGGAGGACGGCCTCCACCGCCTCCTCCTCCACTGCCACCTCTTCCGGCGGTGGGGGAAGAGGGGGAGGAACCAGGAAAGAGAAGGGGCCCAGATGCAGGATTACCCCCGTCACCTCCACCCCCCGGGAGCGCAGGCGGCTCAGGATTTCAGGGGTGAAGTGGAGACCGGCGGTGGGGGCGGCGAGGGAACCTGGAACCCGGGCGTAGACCGTCTGGTACCTTTCAGGATCGGAAAGTTCACCCTTCACGTAAGGGGGAAGGGGAGGACGGCCGTAGAGGGAGAAAAATTGCTCCTCTCCCCCTGGAAGCCGGAGGATAAACCTCCCCTCCTCCGTCCGACCCTCTACCAGTACCTCCGCCGCCTCCGCCCCCTCCTGTCCGGGGTGAGGCTCGAGGAGGACTCTCGTGCCCGGCCGGAGCCGCCCGCCGAAGCGACCCAGCGCCTCCCAAACCTCTCCCCGGCGGCCGAGGAGCAGAAACTCCACCCGCCCTCCGGAGGGCTTTCGGCCCACCAGGCGCCAGGGAAGAACCCGGGTGCGGTTGACCACCAGGCAGTCACCGGGCCGGAGGAGAAGGGGCAGGTGACGGAAGCGAGCATGGGCTATACGACCGGAGCGGGAGAGCACCAGAAGCCGGGAGGATCCCCGGGGAGGAAGCTCCAGCCTCACCCCGCGGGATGGGGGCGACGGAGCACTTCTCTCACCCACTCTCGGAATCCCTCGTTCACTCCGAGGACGGGGAGAGCCAGAATGGCCGGGAGGGAGTAAGAGTGGTGGGCGAGGAGGAACTCCTCTACCCGGGGGAAAAGGTCCTTTTCCGTCTTGGCCAGAAGAAGGGCCTCCCGCTCCTCGGCCAGCTCGCCTTCCCAGAAGAAAAAGGAGCGGATGGTCCCCACCACGTTGGCGCAGGCGGCCAGACCCTCCTCCACCAGGCGCCGGCCCAGGGAGGCCGCCTCCTCCTCATCCCGGCAGGGAACGTAGAGGAGAACCAGATTCACGGCAGAAGAGAGGCGGTCATCGGAGGCCACCATACCACCACCGCCTTCCCCTTGATCAGCCTACGGGGAAGAGGGCCGAAATAGCGGCTGTCCTCGGAATTCCCCCGGTTGTCCCCCAGCACGAAGACGTGTCCGGGAGGCACGGTCAGGGAAGAGAGGGAGCTGAAGTCGGGCTTCCGGATGTAGTCTTCCTCCAGGGGCTTGCCGTTCCGGTACACCTGACCTCTCCTTATCTCTACCCTCTCCCCCTCCACGGCTATGATCCTCTTTATGAGGTCCTCCCGGGAATTGAGGGGAGAGCGGAAGACCACTATCTCCCCGTCCCGGGGAGGGCGAAACCAGTAGATGAACTTGCCCACCAAAAGCCTCTGGCCGTCATGAAGGGTGGGCTCCATGGAACTGCCCCGGACCACGAAGGACTCCACCACGAAGTGCCGGATGAGCAGAGCCAGGGCCAGGGCGATGACGACAGTCTCTACGGTTTCCCAGAAGGGGGAGCGGTAGGACAAAACCTTCTTCAACCTTTCCTTTCCTTGATGCGGGCTCTCTTTCCCTTCGCCGTGCGGAGATAGTACAGCTTGGCCCGGCGCACCTCCCCCCGCCTCAGGATCTCGATTTTCTCGATCCGGGGAGAGTGAAGCGGGAAGATCTTCTCCACCCCCACCCCAGAGGCCACCCGCCGGACGGTAAAGGTTTCGCTCAAGCCGGAACCCCGCCGGGAGATAACCAGGCCCTCGAAGGGCTGGAGCCTATCCCGCCCCCCTTCGGAGACCAGGAAGTGCACCCTCACCGTGTCCCCGGGCCGGAAATCGGGAACATCCGCCCGCCGGCCCTCATCCTGCAAAACCTTCACCAGATCCACAATCGAAGGGGATTATAGCACTTGATCCTCATCCGGAAAAAGGGAAGCCTCCTCCTGCCATATCTCCTCCAAAAGCCTCCGGTCCTCAGGGCTCAGGAGCGCGGACTGCAAAAGCTCCGGCCTCCGGCGCCAGGTACGCCTGAGGGATTCCTTCCGGCGCCAGCGGGCGATCAGGGCGTGGTGGCCGGACCGGAGCACCGGAGGCACTTCCAATCCCCGGAAAACGGAAGGCCGGGTAAAATGAGGAGCCTCGAGAAGTCCCCGGGAGAAGGACTCCTCTTTAAGGGACTCCGCCGCATGGAGCACGCCCGGGATCAGGCGCACCACGGCATCGAGCACCACCAGGGCCGGGATCTCTCCCCCGCTGAGCACGTAGTCCCCGATGGAAATCTCCTCGGTGACCACCAGCTGGCGGATGCGCTCGTCCACTCCCTCGTACCGGCCACAGATGAAGATAAGGTGCTTCTCGCCCGAGAGCTCCCAGGCCTTCTCCTGGGTGAACACCTCCCCGGCGGGGTCGAGAAGGATCACCCGGGGAGCGGAATCCCGGGCCAGATGCTCCACCGCCTCCACCACCGGCTCGGGTTTCATGACCATTCCCGGACCCCCTCCGTAGGGCACGTCGTCGGTGGTCCGGTGCCGGTCGCGGGTGAAATCCCGGAGGTTCACCACCCGGACCTCGAGCAATCCCTTCTCCCGGGCGATGCGAATGACCCCCTCCCCGAGCGGCCCCTGAAAAATGCCGGGGAGGACGGTCAGAATGTCAACGCGCAACCTCCACCCCGGCCCGGGCCAGAAGCGACCGGACGGTATCCGTGGGCTGAGCGCCCCGCTGGAGCCAGAACCGGGCCCGCTCCCCGTCCACCCGGATCACCGCCGGATCCCGGGTGGGGTCGTAATAGCCGAGCTCCTCGATGAACCGGCCATCCCGGGGAGAGCGGGCATCGGCCACCACCAGCCGGTAAAAGGGGCGGTTTTTGGCCCCCATCCGGAAGAGGCGAATGCGGACGGCCACCTCACCACCTCCTTCCCTTTCCCCGCACCGTCTTCACCAGGCGCTGGACCTCCTCATAGGCCCGGAGAAGCCGGTTGACCTCCTCCACCGAGGTGCCGCTCCCCCGGGCTATCCGCCGCCGGCGGGAAGCGTTCAGTATTCCCGGATCCCTTCGCTCCTCCGGGGTCATGGAATCTATGATGGCCAGAGCCCTCTTCATCCCCTTCTCCCCCAGCTCTCCCGCCGGCACGGCCTTCCGCCAGCGGGGAAACATCTGAAAGAGCTCCCCCAGAGGACCCAGACTCTGAAAGCGTCGCAACTGGTCCCGGAAATCCTCCAGGGTAAACTGTCCCCGGGCCAGGCGAACGGCCTCCTCCGGCCGGACCACTCCCTGCACCTTCTCCACCATTCCCTCCAGATCCCCCATCCCCAGGATGCGCCGGGCCAGGCGCTCCGGGCGGAAGGGATCCAGATCCTCCACCTTTTCCCCCACGCCCAGGAACTTGACGGGGCAGCCGGTCACCGCCCGGAAGGAGAGGGCCGCCCCTCCCCGGGCATCTCCCTCGGCCTTGGTGAGGATGGCCCCGGTAAGGCCGACGTGCCGGTGAAACTCCAGGGCCACAGGGAGGGCCTGCTGGCCGGTCATGGCGTCCACCACCAAAAGCACCTCATCGGGCCCCAGACGCTCCTTCAGGAGAACAAGCTCCTCCATGAGCTCCCGGTCCACCTGCCAGCGGCCGGCGGTATCGGCGATCACCACCCCGCATCCCAGGCGGCGGGCCAGAGGCTCCACTCCCTCCTCCAGAGCTTCCACACCCCGGCAGGGAAGACCCACGCGCTGGGCCAGGATGGAAAGCTGCTCCCGGGCGGCAGGGCGCCGGCGGTCCAGGGCCAGGAGCAGGGCCTTCTGTCCCCGGCGGGCAAAATAGAGGCCGAGCTTGGCCGCCGTGGTGGTCTTCCCCGCTCCCTGTAGCCCGCAGAGGAAAATGAGCCCCGGCCGGTTCCCGGGAAGGCGCAGGGGTTCCTCCGGCCCTAAAAGCGCCACCAGCTCCTCATACACCCATCGCAAAACCTGCTGATGGGGGCTAAGGGAAGAAAGAGGCTCCTCCCGGGAAACCCTCTCCTTCACCTTTTCCACAAAATCCCGGGCCACCCGGAAGTGAACGTCGGCCTCGAGAAGCGCCAGGCGCACCTGCCGGAGGCACTCCTCGATCTCCTGGGGATCGAGCCGCCCTCTTCCCCGCAGGCGCCCCAGAGCCTCTCCCAGTCTTTCCGCCAGCCGGGCGAACATTCCCTTCCTCCTTTCAAAAATAACCTCACCCCCCGGGAGGGGACTCAAACGGAGGGTGAGGATAAAAATCCAGGGCAGGAAAACCGGAAGTCATTATACCATACTCCCTGCCCTTCAAGGACGGCTTTCTATATGGTCCTCCGCATTTTTACTTTCCGGCCATGCGGGGTGAGTTGCCGATCATTCTCCTCCGGAGGGGCGCAACCGATGCCCACCACAGCTAATCTCCCCGGGGCAAGAACACGGAGAAAACCGTTCCCCGGCCGGGAGTGCTCTCCAGCTCCACTCGACCCCCGTGCTCTTCCACCACCTGCTTGACGATGGCCAGTCCCAGCCCTGTCCCTTCCTCCTTGGTGGTGAAGAAGGGGCGGAACACGCGCTCCCGGTGCTCGGCCGGTATTCCCCTCCCCTGATCCCTCACCCGGATGACCACTCCTCCCTCCTCCGGCCGGGCCTCCACCAGCACCCTCCGGTCCTGGGGCTCGCTCTGGGCCCCGTTCTCCACCAGATTCCGGATGGCCAGCCGGAGCCGGGCCTCATCCCCCCGCACCCGGGGAAGGCCGGGATGGAGCTCCAGTTGCACCGCCACCCCCAGGGGCTCGGCCACCGGTCGGGATTCCTCCACCACCTTCTGGAGCAAAGAGGAGAGCTCGATCTCCTCGTCCTTCTTTTTGGTCCGGCTCAAGCTCAAAAACTCGTCCGCCAGCTTCTCCAGGAAAAAAGTCAGCTCGTAGGCCCGCCCGAGCTCCCCCCTCACCTCCTTCAGCACCCCCTCCCCGGGAACCAGGGATCGAAGGAACTCGATGGCCCCCCGGAAGAGCTGGACCGGGTTACGGATCTCGTGGGCCAGGGCTGCCGCCGCCTCCCCGAGGAGTATGGTCTTTTCCGAGCGACTGAACTCCAAAGCCTTCCGGTAAAGGCGGTCCAGGCGGCGGAGGAGAAAGATGCTGGCCGCAGGAAGGGCCAGGGCCACTACCCAGAGAAGGGCGGAGGGAATCCCCACGGTCAGGACCCGGGAGAGAGGGGCCCTCTCGGCCAGGGAGAAGTTGAGCAGGAAAAGGAAGAAGGCCGGCTGGAAGAGAAGGAGGCTCAGCACCAGCTCCGCTTCCCTCCGGTAGGGGGCCATCCTCTCCAACTCGAAGAGAGCCGTCGGCCGGAAGAGGAGAAAGGTCCAGAGCCCGAGGAGGAAGGCGTTTTCCGCCAGAGCCAGAGCCAGAAAGAGAGACGGGCGGATCGTAGAGGGCTCCAAACCCCACCAGGAGCTCAAGCCCAGGGAGAGAAGCCCGCCCAGGAAAACGGGCAGGTGGGAGGCCAAAGAGGCGGCGAGACCCGACAGGTAAGGATGGCGAAGGAAGAGGTGGACAGAGAGGGGATAGGCTAAAAAAACGTTGAACGCCCACCTGGCCCCCCAGTGCCAGCCCAGGAGGGGAAAGAGGAGGTAGGATAAAAAGAGGGAAGTGCCGTAAGAAAAAGCGGGGAGGAGGAGACTTCTCCTCCCCCCCGTTTTCAGGCGGAAAAGCAACAGCCCAGTTTCCATCTGCACCCAGGCCAAACCGTAATCCATGAAGAGGAGAAGGAACAGAAGTCCCGGGTTCATCTCTTTTGGAATCTTCTAGCTAAAAAAGGTCAATCCTTCGCTTCAGGATGGCGGGGCTGGTAGAACCAGGCAATAGTGGTAGTCCCCACGTTGGCGGCAGCGGCAGCGAAAAGGGCTCCGGCAGCCAGGCGCAGAAGCCACA